>Ga0307472_100000779_pt1 | contig 11723 bp, 9 predicted proteins | sample atmos_gasesAM5C__2_FD_204582 | JGI IMG/M metagenome (GOLD analysis project Ga0307472, IMG submission 204582) | Hardwood forest soil microbial communities from Morgan-Monroe State Forest, Indiana, United States - atmos_gasesAM5C_05 | ecosystem: Environmental > Terrestrial > Soil > Temperate... | reverse complement strand
TCTCCGTTCGCCTCACGTTGGCGGCCACCGCGCAGCGATGATCCACGCGCGCGAATCGAACAACACGCCGCCGTTGGTGTGGTGTGCTGCGATGAGTGTGCGCAAACGCGCGACGGCGTGCTCCCGGGCGCGCGGGCCGAGAGCGGCGAGCAGGTTCTCCGTGACCCGGAGGCCCAGCACCATTTCGGTGCCCGTGGCCACGTCCGGCCCGTATGACACCGGCTCGTGCACCTCGGTGAACGTCACATCGACAAAGCCGGCCCGACCCAAGATGCTTTCGACCACCGGTGGGTCGCCGAGGGCGAACGGATCCAGGCCGGCCGCGGGCGGTTGCCGTGAGCCGATCGTCTCACTCACAGCCACCGACCATTCGTTGCGTTCCTGCTGCTGCCAGACGAGCAGGATGAGCCGGGCATCCGCGCGCAGCGCCCGTCCGATATTCGTGAACGCCGCGACTAGGTCACCGAAGAACATCACTCCGAACCGACTGATACAGACGTCGAACTCGCCGGGCGGGAACGGATGGGTCTGCGCGTCCGCCTGCTCGTAGGCGACATTCGTCAGACCTTCGTCAGCGCTGATCCGGCGGGCCAGGGCGAGCGCGTCTCCCGAGATGTCCACGCCGAGCACGCTGCCGGCCGTCGCGACCCGGGCCGCCTGGCGGGTCGACTGACCGGTTCCGCAGCCGATATCGAGCACCCGGTCGTCGCGATCGATGGCTGCGACGGCGCGGAATCGCTCGTTGTGCGGGCGTATCTCCGCGTCGAAGAGGTCAGCCCGAGTGACCCGCAGATTGCTCATGGCTGGATCGTCTCGTTCAGCAGACCACGCAGGGTGATCAATTCTCGCGGTGGTCTGTCCTAGTGTCCTGCGCCGCGCTTGATCTCTTGCAGCGACCAGCCGTTGCCGTCCGGGTCGCTGAAGAATGCGAACCGTGAACCGGGTGCGCCCTCGGGGCCGAGTTGCTGCACTTCACTGATGGGGACACCGCGGCTGAACAGCACATCGCGTACCGCATCGATGTCCTCGACGACAAGCTGCGGACCCTTGGTTGTGCCAGGCTCGCCGAGCGGCATCCCTTCGCCAATCACCACGGAGCACGCCGATCCCGGCGGAGTCATCTGCACGACCCGCATCCCGGGCGCAGGCTGGACGTCGTGGTCGAGGCCGAAGCCAACCTGGTCAACGTAGAACCCTTTCGCAACATCGACGTCAGACACCGGAATGCCGATGACTTCGAGTTTCATATCCACCGCGACCGCTCCTCGTGTCGTGTCCTGACATGCACACGCCCCGTGGGGGCACATCCTCGGGGCCACATTCCGGCCCTGGACCATCACCACCCTAGGGCGTCCACGCGTCGGGCACCGCCATGACGGAGCGATAGGGCGCCGAGAGACGAACCGGCGGATGGATGTCGTGCTGTGGTCGCTCGGGCGATGTGGCGGCAGTTCAGCGCCGCGTTGTGGTGGAGCTACGGCCGTCCACTAGGCCGGCGAACGGCGCCCGCGGCCCGGCAACCGTAGCCGGCGGCGCCGCCCCCCGTCGCCGATCACCGAGACGACGGTCTGCGCGAGGTGCGGACAGCCGGTCGAGGGAAACGCATCCCGCCGGTGCCGGTGGAGAATCAGGAACAGGTCCCCGGGCGGCGCGTCCCGGTATAGGCGATCCAGGCGCAGGCGGTCGATCGCGGCGAGAGTCGGGGTGTAGATCGCGTCGTGCCAGTTCGCCGCGATCTCCGAATTCTCGAGTACGCGTCCCCGAGCCCGCATCATGTGGTAGCCGTGCACTTGTATGTTTTCCAGCAGCTCGAGGTAGTGCGCGGGCCGGCTTACCGCGATCCGCACCCGGGAACGCCCCTCGGCAAGCCCGCTGTCCTCGAGGAAGATGCGCTCGAGCTCCCGGAGGACGACCTCGAGCATGTCCGCCCCGGCCGGGAGAGGGACGCGCGCGATGAGCTCGGTCACGTCGGCGTCGATCATCTCCGCGCCGCTCCGCCGCGCGAGGGCGGTGCGGTGGTGACCGTCGATCACGAAGTACGTCTCGCCGAGCTTGACCGCAACAATCGGCGGGAACACGCCCTCGGCGAATCCGTCCTGGAGCGAGCGCATCCGATCGCGACTCGAGGAGAGCAGCGGGCGGAAGTCGCGGGTGAACGAACTGACGCGGCCCTGTGTGCCGACGAGCGCGTCGACCGGGATCTCGCAGACGCCCAGGTATCGACGCCCGAACGGCTTCAGTCGCCGCTCGACCTCGTCGAGCACTAGCAGGCGGTCGCGGCCGCTCGGCACCTTCATCGCGAGGTCAACCATAACAATCGGGTGGCCTGCGTCAGGGCGCAAACCAGACGCCTACTGTCGCGTGAGGGACGTCGTTGCAGCAGAAGGACGAGCCGCCGATCGTATGGGGACGACCTAACGGACTCCGGCGCCGACCGCAGCCCGCACCAGCTCGACAACCTTCTTCTCGACCGCGGGGCTCCATTTCTGCAGGGCGTACGCCACCGGCCACAGATCCCCGTCGTCGAGGGTGGCCGTGTCCTGGAAGCCAAGGGTCGAGTACCGATAGTTGAACTTGCCCGAGTCCTGAAAGAAGACGACGACCTTGTCGGCCGCGTTCGCGTAGGCCGGCATTCCGTACCAAGTCTTTGGCGACAGGTCTGGGGCGGTCGAAGTCACCGTCACATGCACCCGCTCGGCCAGCGCACGATCCTCCGGCGCCATCGACGCGATGCTGTCGAGGACCGCCTGTAGCCCGTCGGCTTTCTTGGCACCCTTCTTGCCCTCAGCGCGCAACTCCTCGGCGCGCTTTTTCATCGCGGCGCGCTCGGCCGCGCTGAAACCTTCGGACTTGGTCTGCGCACTCTTGGCGGGCATTTTCACGCAACCTTTCGACGCTGCAGGCCCGGCGCGATGCCGGCCATCGGAAGCAAGGCTAGGCCCGATGACACCACGAAGCTTCTCGATTCCTGATCGGATCGGTAATCAGGGAGATGGTCAAGTAGCGGCGCTGCGCGCCGAGCCAACCTTGACCGGCTGGTGGTCGAAGTCCATTCCTTCGTGCGCGCTGGTCTCACCGGTGGCGCGGCGACCGCCTCGACACGTGTTGTTCAACCGCGTTCAGCAACTTGTTGTCCGGTTCGAGCCACTGGACCGTGGCCAGCTCATCCATCGCCAGCCAGCGCAGGAGGTCGTGAGTTGCGCTCGAGGTCGGCTGCCCTTTCGTGAGCGTGGCCGCATACAGGACCAGTTCCAGGTTTTCGCCGATCGGCGCGCGGCCCAACTGGCCCTCGACCGCGACTGATACACCGAGTTCTTCGCGGCACTCCCGCACGACCGCGGCCGACTCCGCTTCACCGGGTTCCACCTTGCCACCCGGAAATTCCCATAGACCCGCGAGGTTCGCGGGCGTCCTGCGGCGAGCGGCTAGCACCCGGCGCTCGCGAACTATTGCGGCGCCAACCACCGTCCGCACGAAGCCCCGGCCCACACCGTCAGGTTGTTGCGGCACTAGTGGTCTCGACATGCCTGGTGGACATCAACCCTTCGCTTGACCGGGCGTTTGCTTGTCGACGCCACTCAGCCACCCACGCAAGTCCTCGCGGGCCAACGACCTCGTCTACACCCACCGGAAGATCCACGTCCACCGCGACAGTGTGGCCGATTCGCTCTACTGCATCGCCATGAGTACGTCAGCGGCCAACGAACCGGAACAGTGTATGTACCTGCCCGTTGCACCGTCGCCTTCCGTCGAAGGTCGAGTTTCGAGCGCTTCTGTGCCTTATTGATTGGGGATCCAGGATTGCGCGCTGAGCGTGGCTAGATCGTTGACCATCAGCCCACGGTCGGAGACGGTCCAGAGATCGGGGCCGATGATCAGCGATCGGGTGATTCCCGCCTGGCCTGGGTCGGTGGGTGCGGCCGGCTGCGTGACGGTGCCGTGCTCGGTGGTCTGGTTGTGGTCGACGCTGAGCACGAGGGCGCTGGCGGCTATCTGCCCGTTCGTCCACGAGGTCACCGGTATTACCGCGGTGCCGGTAGGTGGCCAATAGGTGAAAGCGTGCGGGTCCGATTCGGCGCTGGTCTGGACGTTGATCTTGACGAGGTGGGCGAGCCGCCGCGGATGGGACGGGTTGCTGACGTCGAACAATGAGATCTGCAGGCCGAGTGGCCGACCCTGCGCGGTGGCCTCTTGTCCGATCCCGATCAGCGTGCGGGCCGAGGCCGGGTGCAGGTAGGCCGAGTAGCCGGAGAGCTCGAGCGTGCCGGCGATGCGGGGTGCGGCCGGATCGCGCAGGTCCAGCGTGTACAGCGGATCCATCTGCTGGAACGTGACCACGTACCCGAGTGCGCCAATGAACCGGACCGCGTAGATCCGTTGCCGCTCGCCTAGACCGTCGAGCTCACCGACCTTGGTGAGGGTGTCCGCCCGCAGCACGTACACCGAGCTGGACGACGTGCTAACCGCGTTGCTGGATCCCGGCTCGTCGGCGAGCGCATCGCCGGTGGTGGTGGCGACCCGCAGGTACCCGGCGTAGTCGGACAGGGCGTACTGGTTCAGCAGCCGACCGGCCACTTCGCCCGAGGCGACATACCGCGGCGGGCCGGGCCTGGAGATGTCGAAACGGTGGATCTGGGTCTGCTGTGCAGGTACCCGTGGCCGGACCTGCGGCGCAACGGGTGATGACCCACGATTCGGCGCGACCATCGGCAGGCGCAACGGTGCGTACCACCATTGTGGGTTGCTCGCTATGTAGAGGCTGCTCGTTGTGGCGTAGACGGTGTCCCCGTCTGCGGCCAGACTGACCGTCGAAACGCTGTCCAGGCCGGCGGCCAGGTCGATGCTGTAAATGGTGAGGAGAGACGCCCCGGTGTAATCGGCCGGATGGCTCACGCTGCGGCACGCCACGGTGCGCGACGAGACCGCCCCGTCCGCATTGCGCAGCTGGTATTTCGGTAGCCAAGCGGTGATCGGTGCGCGTCGCACCGCTGCGCTGGTTTGCGCGAGTTGCTGCGTGTCGTCGCGGGCACCGTCCGGCTGCGGAATGGCGAGGTTCGGCTGGCTGCGGAGCACGAGCCGCACCGTCGAGCCGACCAGGCGCGCGTCCACGTAGTCGCCGCTCGGGGTGAGCGTGCCTAGTGCCTTCGGCGACCCGGACAGGTCCACCAGCACGTACTTCGTTCCACCGGTGATCGGATCGGAAAACGCGCTGGGAGCGACCCCGCCGCCCGAGGACATCACACCGCGGTCGGCGAAGATCACCAGCGCCCGATCACCCTCGACGAGCAGATTCGACGCACCCCACGCCTGCTCGTTGACCAGCTTCAGGCGAGCCGTGACCGTCCTCGTCCCGGTGTCGACGACCCGCAGCACCCCACCCGCAACGGTGATCACCCGGCTGCCATCGGTCTTCACCAGATCCGGCTCGTCCGCGCCCGAGACGTAATCGTTCGTCGCGGAATGCGGCGCTGCCGCAGCCGGCACCGCCGCCTGCGGTGCCGCAGCCGGCACCGCCCCCCGCTCGGCCGCGCCGCCACTCCCCGCCGCCGGAGCGCCAAGACCCGCCGGCGTCGCCCCCCACATGCCAACACTGCGTGCGGCGTGCTGCCGCAAATCAGCCAGCATGTCGGCGCAACTCGGGTAGGAGACGAGCCGGGTGCCGCCGACTGCGGTACCGGCCGGATGCGCCACCAAACTGCCCGGGTCACGGTCCGTTGAGCCCGACACCCACACCAGCCCGGCCGCCACGACGACGACCGCTCCGACCCCAAGCCAGATCCTCACATCCCTAAGACGTGGCTGGACGGTCACCACGTTCTCCGACCGCGTGGCCTTGACGGGCTGGTGCGGTGCGAGCCGGCTCGATCCGAGTCGGCGCCGATTCGACCCCGTCAGCGTTCAGCTGGGGTCCGAGCGCCGTGCCGACGGGCCGCGACCGCCAGGGCAACGACCAGGTTCCTCCTAGCCTGTCCGCTTTAGCTCCTTGACGCGGTTCGCCTCGGCTGGTGCCCTTGACTGGTCCGGGTCGCTTCGGCCTGGCTGGTCGGCGTGCTCCATTGCGCGCGTTCACCGGCGTGCTCGCCTGGGAGGTGGACAAGGCTGGGCGGCTGGTCCTAGGAGAAACTGGAGTAGCTAGGTCACAGCTGGCCACGGCGGCCTCGGATGGCGCTGCGGTCCAGCCACCGGCCCATCCCACGGCTCGGAAAACCTTGGAGTGCCAAAATGGTTAGTGTGACCGTCGTTCCGATCAATTGGAGCGTACTGAACAAAGGGTTGCCGACAGACGCGAATTCGGTGCGGATGGGATCGATTCTGAACAATACCAACCGCTACGCCCTCACAACTTGGTATACCGCCAAGGGTTATGCCTCATCATCGCAACAAGCCGCCAATTACCTTGACTTCGGCGGCACCGACGAAACCCATATTCGCCCGGCGGCGTCCGAAGCGTTAGGCCTGGCCGTATCGTTGAAGACCGGCCTGTATAACCCGACCGTTACCGGCGTGGACCTCCATAGCGCCGAGACCAAGGGTGCAAAGCTCATCCGGTCGCTCGCCTATCGGCACCTGGTAAACCTGGCCGGAGGCTGGGGTAACGATTGGCAAACTGCCCTCTGGGCCGCCTATGCCGGCCTCGCCGGCTGGTTGATGTGGGATGATCCGTACCTGAGCGCAACTGACCGGCAAAATATCCGTGAGATGGTCGAGTACGAAGCCAACCGCTTTATCGGCTATCGGGTGCCGTACTACCGGAACGCGGCCGGCACCATCGTCTACCCAGGTGACAGCAAAGCCGAAGAGAACGCCTGGAACGCCATGCTGTTGGAAACGGCAGTGAACATGATGCCCAATCACCCGAATGTCGCTGCCTGGAATTACAAATCGCAGGAACTCATGGTCTCCGCCTTCGCCCGGCCCAGCGACGTGGTTAGCCAGAGGGTCGTGAATGGGCGCGCGTTGTCCCATTGGTTATACGGCTCCAACGCCAATAATGACGGCACTGTCATCAACCACAGCATCGTCCATCCCGATTACATGGAGACCATTTCGGAAAACAACTATGCCGCGCTCGTCAGCTCATTGGCCGGCAGGCCGACGCCCGAAGCCGCCTTTTTCAACAGCGACGTGGTGTATGACGCCTTGGTGGATCTCAATTTCGTGGCCGGTAGTTCGTACCCGCCCGGCCCGCCCATCGCCGCACCGGGCGGTACGATATTCATACCTGGTGGTGCTAACATTTACTACCCGCAAGGCAACAGTTGGGGAACGGCGCGTCGGATGCATTTTGCCTTGACCGACGCCCAGGCGAGCGCCTTTGGCTTTGATGCGCTCGCTTCCAAAAATGGCGCCTATTGGGAGCCATACCACGCGCAGATGGTGCTAAATATGCAAAATGCCAATGCTGACCGCCGCACCTACACTACAGCAGCACAAGATACGTACAGCGGCCGGGAAGAATGGGTGGCCGCGCAGGCGGCGCAAGCTTATCTGACCAAATGGCTGGTCAAACAAGCAGTCTATGTCAAGACTACGGCCGCTGTACCACTCGTCATCGACAATCTCGACCGCGAATTCTCGGTGGTAAGTGGCAGTTGGATCACCTCGACGCCTCCGGATCGGCTCGGCCCGAACAACCGCTACGCCGCGGCTGGAGACGGCTCGGCCAAAGCGCGGTTTACGCCGAGGATTACCGGCCCAGGTAACTATGCGGTGTACGCCTGGTGGACGGCCTATCCCAACCACGCTACGAATGCGCCTTATGTAATCCGAGACAGCGCCGGGGCGCACACGGTGCTCACCAACCAAGAAACCAATGGCGGCCAATGGAATCTCTTAGGCACCTACTCGTTTGCCGCCGGCGCGAACGGTTATGTCGAGCTGAACAATGCCGCGAACCAGTACGTGGTAGCGGATGCCGTCATGTTCGTTTCCCAGTAAGAACTTCGGATGTCATGGGGCGACTCTGAATTCTGATGGCAGGGCGTACGGCCCGGCCGGTCAGCGGTATACGCGCAGGTCGGCGACGGTCCACCATTGCGCGGCGGTGCCGGTCTGGACAACGCGCACGTAGCGCGCCGGATCGCCGGGAAGCGCGATGTTGGTGAGCTGCCCGGTACCCGAGCCGGTCAGCGGCACCGACCAGGTCGTCCCATCGACGCTGGTGGACACGGCGTAGCCGCGCGGGTAGTCCGACGTGTCAGGCCCGGTGTCGAGGACGAGCCGGCGGGCCGCAACGACGCCGCCGAGATCGACCTGCAGGGTCTGCCCCGGCTGCTGCGCGGCGCCGGTCGTCCACCGGGTGCTGGCGTCGTCGTCGACGGCTTTGGCGGCGTCCGCGCTGTCGGGCGTCGGCGTGGCGATCATTGGATCGGCTGGCAGCAGCCGCAATCCGTTGTCGAGCGCTCGGGACGCCGGCCAGACGAAGGTAGCGAGCGCGCCGCCGGGCAGCGTGTAGTCGAATGATGCGTCGCCTTGGGCAACGGCGAAGGTGGCCGGGTTGTCGTTCTCGTTGTGGACGACCAACGCGGTGGACCCGTCCGGGTTGCGGAATGCAGCGTCCATGATCTGCCCGTTCCAACCGGTCGTTCCGAACGACGTGCTGGCGATGCGCAGCGCGCCCGGCTGGACGAAGCGGGCCAGATGGCCGAGCGTGTAGTACTCGGCGTTGCGGGTCACGGTCTGCCCGGGACCAACCGTGAGCACGCCGGTGCACGTGTCACAGCCACCGTTGTGCGGACCGCCGGACGGGTCGAGGGCCAGGTTCCAGTTGACGACCGTCTGGCCCCAGTTCCGAGTGACGCCGAGGACGAGGTTGCGGGCGTGCCACTTCAACGTGTCGGAGAACACCTGGGCGGGCGGGTCGGTCGGTCCGTGCGAACCCGAGCACTCGGTGAACCAGATCTCCTTGTCAGGAAAGGCTTTGTGCAGTTCAGTCTGCCGGACCTGGTCACCGGCGTAGCAGTGGAACGCGGTGCCGGCCAGCCACCTACCCGCGGTCGTTGCCAGCAGGTCGAACGGGTAGTCAACCTCCGGATCCTCGCCGGGCGGCATCGAGGCGATGTCGTTCGGGTGCTCGGACCAGTTGTGGTCGTAGCCGAGCAGCTTGGTGTGCAGGCCGGCGCGCTGCAGCGCGGGCCCGAGCGCGTTGACGAGCTTGGCCTCCTGAGCCACCGGCAGGTCCATGCCCGGGTAGGCGTTCGGATGCCGGTTCTGTGGCTCGTTCTGCAGCGTCACGGCGTAGATCGGCACACCAGCCCGCTGGTAGGCCTGGATGAACTTCACGAAGTACAGCGCGTACGCGCTATATATGCGCGGGTCGTCGATGAGCCGTCCACCGATGAGCGTTGCGGGTGTCTTCATCCAGGCGGGCGGACTCCAGGGCGTTGCGACGATCTTCAGCGCGGGATTGAGGGCCAGTGCCCGGCGCAGCAAGGGCAGGATCTGCTTGCGGTCGTGCTGGACGGAGAAGTGATGCATTTCGTAGTCATTGGCGCCGGACGGCAGGTCGTCGTAGGTGTAGAACGGGCCGTCGACGAAATCCGAGGCGCCCATCGGCTGGCGCAGTACGTCCAGCTTGTCAGCGCTGAACAGGTCGCGCATCGCGGCGTCGCGCTGTTGCGGGCCGAGCCGGTAGAGCACGCTCGCGGACGAGTCGGTGATCGACGCGCCGAAGCCGTCCATCCGCTGATACACCCGGCTCGGGTCGACGGTGACGGTCAAGCTCGTCGAAGCGCCCCGGCGGAAGGGCGTCGCTCCGAGGTCGGCCATCCGCATGCTGCCGTCAGGCGTCGTGACCCAGACATGCGCAGACGGCAGGGTCGGTGGCGCCGCGGCTAGCACCTGGCCGGTCCCCGAAAGCAGCCCGCCTCCCAGCAGAGCCACCGTGGCAAGGACGATCGATTTACGCATCTGTGCACCTCCTGAGCCCTCTGACCGTATTACACCGTTGGCACCTGGCTGGTCCACCCTCGGCTTCGAGAACAGGTGCCTGAGGGATCCGCATGTGTGAGCGCCGGATCGCGGTCCGCGCCTAACCGCAACGCGGACGACACGCGAACCCGTCGCTAGGCGGCGCGGTGGAGCCCGCTAATGCGCTCGAACGGATGGCTCGGGTTTGCGGACGCGCGGAACGGTGCTAGGAGGTTGGGCCGTTACCGGACTGTCGAGCGGCGGTGACCACGTTTCGGGTTGCTTTGGCAAGTGCGTGCGCCGTTTCGGCCGGGGGTTGCCGTGCCATTTCGGCGGAGAGCACCTCGATAGAGAGGGGGGCCTGAACCCCATGGCTCCATAAGACGGTCAGGAATCCGGGGAGGTCGAAGTCGCCGTCGCCAGGTGGTAACCGGTGCAGCACAGTGTCCGCGACGTAGTCAGGATCAACGGGATGGGCGTCACCGTCGTCGAGTTGGATCATGAAGACCTTCTCAGGCGGGATGGCCCGGAGCAGCCGGTCGTCGTTGTGGCCGCGGAAGTGGTGCCAGCTGTCGACGCACAAGCCACCATTGCTGCGCCCGGCTGCGGTGACGATTTCGGTTGCCGTTCCCGCGTCGGGGATGTTGGTGCCGGGAACGAACTCGAGGGCGACGAGCAGCTCGTATGCCGCGGCCCGGTCGCACAGAGCTGCGAACGCGTCGACGGCTTGGTCTTCCAGCTGCTCGGAGTTGAACGTGCCCACGGCCTGGAGATGGCGGGCGCCGAACAGAGTGGCCATCTCGAAGAAGCGGGCCTCGGTGTCGCGGTCGGTGTAGTCGAGGCCGGGAAGAGGTTGCCGCAGCCGATCCGGTCCGGTCGCGGCGAAGCCCAGGACAACCTCGAGTTCGGCAACACGCATGCCGTATCTGTCGAGCGCAGTACGCAGCCTGTTGCCGTCATAGCCCTCCGCTCGCAATCGGTCGTACTCCCACACCGAGAGGCCGATCGCGTCGAAGCCGGCGCCCGCGGCCGCCGCCACCCGTTCTTCGAACGCCACCGGCGGGATCGACCCGTTAGCGAGGATCAGTGCGTGCGGCGGAAGCGGCGCCGGCGGAACGGGCGACGTGCTCATCGGCAGGACCTCCTGACTGGTGCCGCAGAGGGCAGCGCGAGGAAATTGTAGGACTTGTGTGACTCGGTCTAGGACACTAGTGTCCTAGAAATGGTTTTGGCTAGCCCTGCGGGAGGTTCTGTGACGTCGCCAACGACGCGAATGGCCAGCACGGAGGCTTCCCGCGGGCCCGGCCGACCGGATCCACGCGTGGCCCAGACCAAGCAGCTGGTGTTGGCTGCCGCGTTCGCAGTGATCTCCGAATCTGGCTTCGCCGGGGCGACGGTCGAACGCATCGCCGAACGTAGCGGGGTGGCTCGCAGTTCGATCTATCGCCACTGGCCTAGCCCGCTCCCTACCCTGCACATGGAGGCCCTGGCCCCATTGCAGCAGCGGCCGGAGGACATCTCACGGACCGGCGATGCGCGACATGACCTGCTGGCCTACCTGAGCCACGTCGTCGACCGTCTCAACGACCCCACCTACGCCGCGGTGTCACTCGCGTTGATGGCCGTCGCCGACACCGACCCCGCGTACGCCCAGGCGCACCAGGACCTGCTTGCCTCCCGTACCCAAATCCTGATCAGCCTCCTCGAGGACGCAGTCGCATCCCGCGTCCTCTGCGCCTGCACCGACGTGCAGTTCCAAGCCCGCCTGCTCCTCGCTCCACTCACCCACGTGCGTTTCGTCGAACACCGGACCG
>Ga0307472_100000778_pt1 | contig 11737 bp, 13 predicted proteins | sample atmos_gasesAM5C__2_FD_204582 | JGI IMG/M metagenome (GOLD analysis project Ga0307472, IMG submission 204582) | Hardwood forest soil microbial communities from Morgan-Monroe State Forest, Indiana, United States - atmos_gasesAM5C_05 | ecosystem: Environmental > Terrestrial > Soil > Temperate... | reverse complement strand
CCGGGATGGACGGATCTCTTGTGATCGAGTTGTCACGCCAGTGGCATCGCTCGGTAGCGAAATCCGGAAGAGATAATCGCTGAAAGCATCTAAGCGAGAAGCTCGCCTCGAGATAAGGTTTCCCAAGGGGATCGCGGTCCCCTATGAAGGCCAGTCGAAGACTACGACTTTGATAGGCGGGAAGTGTAAGCGCAGTAATGCGTGTAGCTAACCCGTACTAATCGGCCGTTCGGCTTGACCATAATACTTTCCCAACACGTACTGTTGCCCTGAGAAATTCGCAATTCGAATTCCGATGGGTAGCTGTGGGGAAGGTCAAGTCCTTTCCACATTGCATTACTTTCTTGTGGAATTTGTGGTTTGCCCGCTTCCTTCAGTTGCAAACTTCAGGATTGATCCTGGGGTCTTCGGCTTGAGTATTTCCAGCATCAAGCGTCGAGCCTCCAGCATCTAGCACTTTCCTGGTGGTCTTATCGCAAGGGTCACACCCGTTCCCATCCCGAACACGGAAGTTAAGCCTTGCTGAGCCGATGATACTGCGCGGGTAACTGCGCGGGAACGTAGGTCGCCGCCAGGATTTAATTCAAAAAAGGCTCCGATTGCTCGGAGCCTTTTTTATTTTTGCTCGTCCCAACAGATCGCATTGCGCCCGACACTCCACATTTGTAGAAGTAACTGCAAGTTCGCAATCTGCGAAGTTTTATGTTGACAGGTTCGCGTTTTGCGAATTAAATAGTCAGAGACGCGATCTTGCACGTTATCAGCAGAAAGAAACTGCTGGAGGCGGCCGAAAGACACCGCGATCTCGCCGGCCCCTTAGATGTCTGGTACCGGATAGCCAAGAAGGCGGAGTGGAGGAACTTGGTGGACGTGAAACGCGTGTTTCCCACAGCCGACGCAGCTGGCCGATTTACAATATTTAACATAAAAGGGAACGCCTATCGGCTGGTCGCCGAAATTAACTATCGCACCCAGAAGATTTTCCTTCGCCACGTGCTGACTCACGCCGAGTACAGCAAAGGAAACTGGGCCATATGAGTTCTCTAGTCGCCACTCCGGAATACACAGCGCTCCTTCGAGAAGTTGCACCCAAAGTCATCCGCACCGAGCAGGAGAACGAAGCTTATACCGAAATCCTCTACGAGCTCGACCGGCGCAGCAAGAATCTCACCGCTGCCGAGAAAGAACTGGCTGAACTCCTGACGCTCTTGATCGAGAACTTCGAGGAAACGCGGTATCGTCTACCGCGCGCGAAGCCCTTGGAGGTTTTGCGCTTTTTGATGGAGCAGCACCAGCTTAAACAAAAGGATTTGGTGAAGGTATTCGGAACCGCGAGCGTGGTCTCGGAGGTTCTCAGCGGCAAGCGGGAATTGAGCAAGGAGCACATCAGGCGTCTTAGCCGCCGATTCCACGTTTCTCCAGAGCTGTTCTTCTGAAACCTTCACGAAAACCGGGTCTCCCCGGATGCTAAATCCGTGAACTCTCCTCGTTTCCTCACCACCATTTATAAAATCTGGATGCTGCGCTATGTGGACGTCCCCGAAGACGTCGGCCTCGCACTCGCGAAAGAATATGCGGCCGCGACGAAGCCGTCCAAGCGCGGCGGCAAGAAGCTCCCAAAACACATCCCGGTCGTCGCCACCTCAAATAATCGCAGCACTCGCACCACACTCGTCCCCGCCGGCGCCGGACGCTATCGCCTCCAGGTAAATGCCACACTCCGCAAAGCCGCGCGCGCTGACGTGGGCGAAATCATCGGCGTGTCACTCAAAATCGATCTCGCATCGCGCGACCTGCCCGTTCCTCCCGAGCTCGAAGCCGCTCTGAAATCGCGCCCCCGGCTGAAAAAGGAATTCGACCGCCTCACCGTCGCCGGACGCATGCAATTTCTCCGCTGGTTCTCCGCAAAATCCCCCGAGGTGCGTAAAAAGCGCCTCGCGCGCGCCATCGAAGTCCTCAGCGACCGCGCCCTCAACCGAAAGACAAAGGCCACAGCTCGGTAACGAACACGCCTGCGATCGGGGCAACCGGTAGCCACGACGAAGGCCTAGTTTTCTCCAGCCTCCAGCCTCTAGCCTCCGGCCTCCAGAACCGCTATCTTTAAACCGCCACCGCCATGCAAGCCGCAGGCATCCATAGCGTCGAACTCATTTTTCTTCTCCTATTACTTTTCGTCGCAGGCCTCGCCGCTCTGGCAAAACGCTTCAATACGCCCTATCCCATCATTCTCGTCATCGGCGGTCTGATTCTCAGCTTCTTTCCTCGCGCCCCGCACCTGGAGCTGAACCCAGATGTGGTTTTTCTCGTAATACTTCCGCCGCTGTTGTTCTCATCCGCATTCACCACGTCGTGGCGCGATTTTCGCTACAACCTCGTCAGCATTTCCATGCTTGCGCTCGGTCTCGTCCTGTTCACGGTTCGCGGCGTCGCTTCCATTTCTCACTGGATTCTTCCCGGCTTCGACTTTCGCCTCGGCCTCGTCCTCGGCGCCGTCGTGAGCACCACCGACGCGATCGCTGCCACTTCCATCGCGAAGCGCCTCGGCATCCCCAAGCGCATAACCTCCGTCATTGAGGGGGAAAGCCTCGTCAACGACGCGAGTGGCTTGCTCGCTCTCGAATTCGCAGTGGCGCTCGTCGTCTCCGGGCAAGTTTCCACGGTTGCCATTCGCCTCGAACGGCTTTCTTATCTGATCGCCGGCAGCATCGTGATCGGCCTCATCATCGGCAAGCTGATCTATTACTTCGAAACAAAAATCGACGACGCTCCCATCGAAATCACCATCAGTCTCATTGCCCCTTATTTTGCATACCTGTCGGCTGAAAGCGCCCACGCTTCCGGCGTTCTCTCCACCGTCGTCTGCGGCCTCTATCTGGGACACAAGAGTTCGCTCTACCTTTCGATCGGCGCACGATTGAAAGGCTACGCCGTCTGGGACACGCTTACATTCATCCTTAACGGTTTCGTTTTCATTCTCCTGGGCCTGCAGCTCCCCTACGTCCTCGAAGGAATTCATGAATATACGATCGGGCGCCTGCTCGTTCTCGGCGGCATGTTCAGCGCGCTCGTGATCCTTCTCCGCCTTGTTTGGGTCTATCCCGGCGCATGGGTGGGAAATTTCATCCGGCGCCGCTTGCTTCACCAGGAGGAGCCGTTTCCCAATCCGCGAGCGATTCTGATCGTTGGCTGGACGGGCATGCGCGGCGTCGTCGCTCTCGCCGCTGCCATTTCTCTGCCGGAGTATCTGCACGACGGTTCGCCGTTTCCGCAACGCAACCTGATAATTTTTCTAACCTTCTCGGTAATCTTCGTCACTCTCGTTTTGCAAGGGCTCACCCTTCCCCCGCTCATTCGTGCCCTCGGCCTGTCCGATATGGATGAGAGAAACCCCGAAGAGGAAAAAGCTCGCCGCGACATGATTGAGGCCGCGCTCGCCTATCTCGAAGCCACGCGCGAGCACGATAGCCCCGAATTCGAGCCGGTCTATGAAGAATTGATCCACACCCAACGCCATCGCCTGAGCCGCCTGGCAGGAAAGGACGCTGACGACGCCGAGCTTGACGACCCCAAGCACTATGATCGCTATCTCGAACTAACGCGCCACATCCGCTCCCTGCAGCGCGCCACCATTCTCCACCTCCGCAATCAAAATCAGATCAACGACGAAACCCTCCGAAAGCTCGAATACGAACTTGACCTCCTCGACGCCCAATCCTCAGCTGCCGCCGCGCGGTAATATCAGGACCAGATCCGAAATGTTATAACTACCTATCGCCTCACCGGAGATCTCGATGCCAAAGTATGAGGTCATCATTTACTGGAGCGCCGAAGATGACTCGTTCATAGCCGAAGTCCCGGAGCTGCCAGGATGTGCCGCAGACGGGAAAACCTATCGGCAGGCGTTGGCCAATGTCGAAATTATTATCCGTGAATGGATCGCTACTGCAAAAGAGCTAAATCGCCCCATCCCCGCACCGAAGGGCCGTCTCGTCTTCGCTTGAGCGCGGTCAAGCGATGAAGGTCGAATGCGAACTCGACCTGCTCGACGCGCAATCCTCAGCCGCCGCCGCGCGGTAGGAAGGTTCATGTAGCTCAGAGGTGAGGTTCTTTCTGTCACCGTTATAATCTAAATCTGATGAAACCCATTTGTTCGGTCGCTCTCACGCTCATCTCACTGTCTTGTCTCGCATCGCCAGCGGGCGCGGCGCAAACGAAATCCACTTCGGCCGATCGTTTAGGCCTCACATGCACGCAAATTCTGCAGATGACTTCGGACGGCTGGATCAAGAAATTCACCTCCGCAAAGGACGCGGCTGCGCCGAGCACGATCGAGGCAGTCTCCGCCTACGGAAAATGCTACGACTGGCGCACGAATCGCCTTGCTGCTTCGCTCGGGAAATCGGGAAAAGGTCCGCTGAGGGGTGCTCGCGGTAATTTCGGCGATTTCGAGCGCGCGCTCAACGATTTCACCGCCAAAGCTCTAGCCGCCACCGATCCGCCAGCCGACGCACAAAAGAAAGCCTACGCCGCGCTCTATGACAAGCAATTTCGCTACGATTTTTACCGCGAATACGAACAGAAGAATTTCAATCCCCCTCCGCTCACGCCCGAAGAATCCGATGCATTCACCAAAGCCAAAAACCACTTTGGCGAGCTCTTAGGGTTGCTCCCAGAAGACAAAATGCATGACCTGCACCGAGCCTTCGGTGAAATTTTCGCGGCGGGCGGCGTTCCCGATGCCACGAAAGTCGCAGTCTATCGCTATGCCATCTTTCTTCTCGAATCGCCTACCGAGGCACCCTACTCCCCGCCTCCGTTCTAGCCTTAACCTCCGCTTCCAGCCTCTAACTTCCAGCTTCTAACTTCCAGAACCGACCTGTCCTTCAACTAGACAAACGACCAGCTAAGTTTTCACCCCGCCGTCTGCCAAGCTTGTATGGAGTGTGCGAAATGGAAAGCAACAAAAAATCCGAAAAAAGACAAAGAAACCCAGGTCTGCCAGGGAAGACTGGTCTCGCTCGTGCGCTCTACTCCTCTTTTCAGAATTCCTGGCCTTCAACCCGCCAAGTTCTAAATCCCGCCCTCTCTGTTCTAATCGCAAATCTGGAATTAGAATTCCACGTAAGCCCCTTAAGAATCACAGACCTAAAATTTTCTAATCGCAAATTTTTCACGGTTTCTCGCGTCGCATTTCAGCCCCATGCCACCCAGCTTCCCACATCTACGGTTTCCTCTTCCAGCATCCAGCCTCTAGCCTCCAGCTTCCAGAACCTAATCGGGACACCGCGATTAGAATTTCGCCCAAACACAACAAATCACGTATCTTCCAAATTTCTAATCGAGACAAAAACCGGCCTTTGCATCTCGGATTCTCGCAGGGTTACAGCTCGCGCCTTTCCTTGTGTCTTTCACGAATCGCGAGTCACCAGTCACGAGTTACGCTCTTTTGGTCGAGACAAAACGGACCTTTGCCCGGCGGTCAGAGTTGGCATCGCGCGGCGGACTTTGATAGTCTCCCCCTTCTTGACTCAGGAGACCCAATGACACCCCGAAAGATCCTGGCTTTCGTGGTTTTTGTGTGCCTTGCAATTCCTGTATCGCTGAGGGCGCAAACGAATGATGCCACAAACCAACTCGCGCGCGCCATCTACAAGCAGCTTATCGAAATCAACACAACTGATTCCGTCGGCAGCACCACTGTCGCTGCCGAAGCCATGGCCAAGCGCCTGCGCGATGCAGGCTACCCTGAGAGCGCCATTTTTGTCGGCGGTCCGAACTCGCGAAAAGGAAACCTCGTAGCGCGGCTTCACGGCACGGGCGCGCGTAAACCGATTCTCATGATCGGCCATCTCGATGTGGTTGAAGCGCGCCGCGAAGATTGGTCCGTCGATCCATTTCAATTCATCGAGAAGGAAGGCTACTTTTACGGACGCGGTTCGATCGACATGAAATCCGGCGACACGTTCCTCATGATGACTATGATTCGGCTCAAGCAGGAGGGCTACAAACCGGATCGCGACATCGTCATGGCCCTCACCGCCGATGAAGAAGGCGGACAGTCGAATGGCGTCAACTGGCTGCTGAAGAATCACCGCGAGTTGATTGACGCGGAGTTCATCTTGAATCCTGACGGCGGCACGTTCCAGATGGTAAACGGGAAGAAATCGATGGTTGCAATTCAGGCGAGCGAGAAACTCTATCAGGATTTCGAGCTCAAAGTCACGCATCCGGGCGGCCACAGCTCACTTCCCGTAGCCGAGAATCCAATCTACGAGCTGGCCGGAGGACTCACGCGCCTCAAGCACTACAAATTTCCGTTCGAGATCAACGAGGTGACGCGCGCCTACCTCGATCACATGTCCGCAATCGCCGGCGGCGACCTCGGCGCAGACATGAAAGCCGTTTTGAAAAATCCTCCCGATGCGGGCGCGGTCGAGCGGCTATCGCAGAAGCCGTTTTACAACGGCATCACCCATACCACCTGTGTTGCCACGCGCCTCGATGCCGGCCACGCCAACAATGCGCTGCCACAAATGGCTCGCGCCAATGTGAATTGCCGCATTCTCCCGGGACACTCGGTGGAAGAAGTTCAAGCGACGCTTGTGAAAGTTCTCGACGATCCGAAAATTTCTGTAACGCCTGTCCTCACCGGCGGAATTGTTGCGCAAACAAATCCCCCTTCACCGTTGCGTCCCGACGTGATGGGAGCCCTCGAGAAAGTCACACAGGAAATGTGGCCTGGCGTACCGGTTGTGCCGGTGATGGAAACGGGCGCTTCGGACGGCGCCTACTCGCGCGCAGCGGGAATTCCGACCTACGGAATTTCCGGCATGTGGATGGATCTCAACGAAGACCGATCTCATGGCCGCGACGAGCGACTTGAGGTTTGGTCCTTTTATACTGGTGTGGATTTTTACTATCGCTTCGTGAAAGCCCTCAGTTCGGGTCAATAAAATTCCGGCGAAAGACGACAACGAGTGAGCCTGATGCGCCGCGCGATTTTGATGGCTTCCGCGAGCCCGTGGATGCGCAAGAACGCGCCGCGTTACGGATTCTTGCGCCGCACGGTCACGCGCTTCATGCCCGGCGAGAGTATTGATGATGCTCTCGCGGCCGCGCGCCAACTGGCAGAAAAGCGCATCGCCACCCTCGTCACGCACCTCGGCGAAAACATCGAGGATCGGGCCGAGGCGGAATCGGTCACACGCCACTATCTCGACGTTCTGCAGCGGGTTAGCACCGCAGCCCTGCCAACCGAAGTGTCCGTGAAGCTCACGCAGCTCGGCCTCGATCTCGACCGCGAATTCTGTTACGCCAATCTCGCGAGACTCATCGAAGCCACGCCGCCGGACAAGACGCTTTGGATCGATATGGAGCAAAGTCCTTACGTGGACGTCACGCTGGAAATCTATCTGCGCGCCCGCAAAACGTATGCAAACGTTGGTGTTTGCGTTCAGGCGTATTTGTATCGCACGCAGAAGGACTTGGATTCCCTGATTGCGATCGGCGCAGCCGTTCGCCTCGTGAAGGGCGCCTACAACGAGCCTGCCGAGATTGCATACCCGCGAAAGAAGGACGTCGACACGAGCTATATGGAACTCGCCAAGCGCCTGCTAAGCCCGGAAGCTCGCAGAGCGGGAGTGCGGGCCGCGATCGCTACTCACGACCGCACCATCATTGCGAGTCTCATCCAATGGGCCGCTGAGCAAGGAGTCCCGAAGAATCGTCTCGAATTTCAAATGCTCTACGGAATTCAGCGTGCAGAGCAATTGCGCCTCGCGCAAGAAGGTTATCGCTCAGCCGTCCTGATTTCCTACGGTACGTTCTGGTATCCGTGGTTCATGCGCCGCCTCGCCGAGCGTCCTGCCAACGTTCTCTTCCTCGCCCGCAATTTCTTCGGTGGTTAGAGCGAAGCTGAACTGAACATTTCGCGAACCTGGAAGGCGCGCAAAAGTGGATTGCTATGGTTTTGCTTCTTCTGGGGCGGCTGCTTGCTGAGGCGCCGCCGATTCTGGCTGCGCCGCGGGTTGCGTGGAGACGTGGCGTATCGATTGCGTCTTACGTTTTGGCAGAGCAGCCGTCAGTGATTGATTGACGGTCAAGATAGCGTCGCCATGGACCACGACGCGGAATCGTTTGTCGCTCGCCTTGATTGCAGGAGTATCTCTGTGAAATCCGGATAGGAAGTACGGATAGCCTTCAAAGTTTTTCGGCCGGTCGTTGCCCGGTTGCTTCACCGCAAAATTCAGAGGAATGCGTTCGCCATTGGTGGCCACGATGTCTTGCATAAACCATGCCACAACTCCCGAACCGCCATGTGCTCCAGCCGGCCTGACTGCAAGGACTCGAGCGCGCGCTTCGGAACCGCGCACGACGATTGGTACGCCGTTCACAACGAGATCCTCGGCAGCTTCCATTTCAACGATCGTTCCTTCCTGCACATCTTCAGAGGAAACATTGCCCTTCAGCTCCACCTCGAACGCAGTGCCATCGGGAACTTTGACGTCGACACCCTCGGGCACCTTCTGTGCCGGCGAACCCGTCGCAACAGGCGCCTGAAGCATTGCAAGGACTACTCTGTCAGAGACGCCGGCGGCTCGGAGTCGTTGAATCTGAGAAGGCGTCATATCGAAAGCGCACGGGTTCGACGAAATTTTCTTCAGCAGGAAATCCGAGCCCGGGTGCATCGCATGCATCGCCAGAACATCGTCGGTCGTCAGCGCTGATGCCGGCGGCTTCGGAGTGCTGGGCTCGACGGGTTTAGGAGCTTCCGAAAGTCCCAAAGTGTATACGTGCTGCGGCGGCGGTAGCGTATCGGACAGGTCGGTGAGACGCACCCAACCAGTTCGTCCATCGATGGTACGGATCTGAGCGAAGTTGCCCTTTTGGCTGAGGATTTCAACTTTCTCGCTGCAACGTAACTTGCCGAGTTCCTCAAATCTCTCGGTTGTTTTGTAGATTAGAAGGTAAGCGTCATACGCGCCGCACAGCGCGTAGCTGCTGGAATCGGCGCGCGCAGAAATAGCGGCGGCGGCGACGAGAACACACAATACGAGGGTTCGAGCTTTCATCCTGTGCCCCAAGTCCGGAGCCTGTGGAAACGGCATACCGGATTCACAAGAAATTAGCTGACGCCCAATTGTTGCGAAGCGCAGATAAGTCTCCAATAGTACTTTGTGACAGTCTGACCTCGAGGGCTAAGAGAACTCGAAGGAGGAAATTCCCATAGCAACTTCAGTTCTGAATTTAGTCCTGAATCTCAAAAACTTCAGTTCTGAATCTCTAAAACTGTCCTAAGGGACAGTAGATTTCCCGCGTCCGATACTTATAAAGTGGGTCACCCCGCCCGTGACGTCTGTGTCAGAAATCTCCGGGGAATCTCGGATTGAGAGCGGAGAGTGCCATGGTCAAGGCCGAACCCGACCTCGTCGACGAGTTCAGACAAGGTCTCAAGGCGCTGAAAACCGGTTATCCTCAGAAGGCCCTCGTACACATGCGAAGGGCGTTTGAATCCGAAAAGCACAATCCTTTTTATCTTTCGTTCTTAGGTTTGTCGATCGCGCGCGCGGAGCGCAAGTGGGACGAGGCTGCAGAGCTCTGCGAAATCGCGGTGCAGCTGAGACGTAACGAGTGCCAGTTTCACTTGAATCTGGCAGAAGTTTACGCGCTTGCGGGACGACGGGAGAAAGCGATCGACACAATCGATATAGCGCTGGCGCATTTTGGCAAAGATGCTCGATTAGTGCGCGCGCGAAGCCGGGTGGAAAAACGACGCGCTCCCATGCTGCCATTTCTTACGCGAAAACATTTTTTGAACCGCACGTTCGGTAAGGTGCGGCACCACACGCTGAGTCGCTTCGGCAAAGCTAGCTAGCGCCCGACCGAGTACCGGGGCACCATCACTGAAATCGGCAGGCCCACGCAGATCATGTGCGTCACGATTGCGATGACGGACCTCGTAATTGTTTGCGTGGGATCAATGATCCGCAGATTATCGTCCCATTCATTCGTCATGCGCTTCGATTGTGGAGGCATCCAGACGACCTTGACGGCTTTCGAGCGCAAGCAGCGCTTCCTTGTTTGAAAGGCCGCCTCCGTAACCAACCAGGCTGCCATTGCTGCCGATGACGCGATGGCACGGGACGACGATCGGGATCGGATTGGACCCGTTCGCCAAACCAACTGCTCTCGCGGCCTTTGGACTTCCGATCCGTTGGGCCAGTTGACCATAAGAAATCGTCTCGCCGCAAGGAATCGTCTGAAGTGTGTGCCAGACGCGAAGTTGGAAGTCAGTGCCGATGAGCGACAAACGCAGGTCAAAGTCTTTCAACTCACCTGCAAAGTAAGCACGCAACTGACGGATGGCTTCCTGGAAGGGCATCGGATCTTTGCGCCAATTCGATTCAGGGCGTTCGGGACGCTTACCTTCAGCGAAACTAATGAGTCGCAAGCCGCGTTCATCCGCGGCAAGCAGAGTCAAGCCCAGCGGACTCTCGTAGCGGGTGTACCAAATATCGCTCATTAATCACTCTGGACTAATCACTCAGAGCGTATCGCAAATCGGGCGGTGCCCGCTATGCATACTGCAGACGAATTCGGACTTGGTCCGATGTGGAAGAAGGAGAGGAAGAGTTTTCTTCGGCGGTGGATTTCTAGCCGTGGACTGGCCGCGATCGAGCGGATGGATCGCGCATCCCTGCCACGTCTGAGTCTGGGCGCGAATTCTGCCAGTAGGAACGGTCCGCGGAAGAGTGCGATTCTGCTTCTGTATGCGAGGCGTCAGCTTCCGCAGTAAACGGCAAGGTAGTTTGCCGAGATTGAGCGATAAGGATAGCAAGGCGATCGGTGCATCGATATAGCGCCCATCCGACTGCCGCGCACACGATGCCGAATGAGAACAGCGTAATGAACGCCGCAAAGAAAAGTACGAAAGCAGCCGTCATTTGAAATAGCGGGTTCAGAATTAGAGGAAATGTCATCCGGGCGACCTTCCAGGCTCACACGTCTATCGGTCGATACCAGGACTACGATAATGCGCCCTCAGGCTGGCGGGGGCGGTTACACCTTGTCCGTACCATAGGCTCGCATGCGCTTGTCGACTATCGGTATAAGGCCTGATTCAGGGTGGAGGGGATGCTGTAAACCGAGCCACAGAGAAGACACGCTATCACCATCCGGGTACGGAAACTCCAAAAAGTATCTACGGACTTCTATTGATAGTGTTGGCGCAGCCACGCTAATACCCTTCTAATGCTTGAATCCCAACTACGAGATGGGATTACGAACCTGCCGAAGTGAAAGGGGACGTTATGAGTTCACGCGCATTGAGTTTAGCCGCTGGCGCCGTCCTGCTTGCCGGTGTGCTTGTCGGTTGCTCGAGAAGCGACACGAGGTCGCCGGCAGTGGCGGATGAAATTAGAAAGTCGTTGAACCAAGTCGGCTACAAAGACGTCTCCGTGAGCCAAGACCGCGACAAAGGTGTAGTGACAATTACCGGACACGTAACATCCGCCTCTGACAAGCAGCAAGCGGAGTCGATAGCGAAGTCGATGGCGGTCGGACAGGTAGTTGCCGACGAAATCGAGGTCCTGCCGACCGGTGCGGAGCACGATGCGAGAGCGGTGAACTCCGATCTGGATGAGGGGATCGATAAGAATCTGGACGCGGCTCTGATTCAGAACAAACTGAAAAAGGACGTGAGTTTTGACGTGAAGAATGGAGTGGTGACGCTTAAGGG
>Ga0307472_100000777_pt1 | contig 11739 bp, 10 predicted proteins | sample atmos_gasesAM5C__2_FD_204582 | JGI IMG/M metagenome (GOLD analysis project Ga0307472, IMG submission 204582) | Hardwood forest soil microbial communities from Morgan-Monroe State Forest, Indiana, United States - atmos_gasesAM5C_05 | ecosystem: Environmental > Terrestrial > Soil > Temperate... | reverse complement strand
ATGATCCACGCCGCTTGGCCGAACCACGTCTTCGTCGAGCCACGCAGCGTCGAGGCACATATCGTCCGGCTGCGTAAGGCGCTCAACGAACGTCGCGAGGCTGGTCTTATCCGGTCGGCTTCCTCCCGCGCGTATTCGCGCAGGTCAACTGGCCCGGGATACGAACTCACGCAACGACGCGTTCTGGAACCTTCAGCCTCATGGGAAGATCGTCGTGAGCAGCACCCACCAGATCGTTGACGTCCGCGATATCGTTTTCTTCCAGGAAGTCGATTAGATCGGCAAGCGCTCGCGGCAACGCCATGGGGTCGACATAGTTGATCGTGCCGAACGCCACCGCCCGCGCGCCGGCCGCCATGAATTCGATCACGTCGCGGAAGTCACACACCCCGCCCATCCCGAAGATCGGAATACGTACGGCACGATAGACTTCCCACACCATGTAAACCGCCATCGATTTGATCGCGGCCCCCGAAAGCGCGCCGATCTTGTTTCCAATGATCGGCTTACGCGTGCGATAGTCGATGCACATCGCCCGCGGCGCGTTGACGAGTGAGAGCGCGTCGGCGCCGGCCGCCTCGACCGACTTCGCGACCCGCACCAGCGAAGAATAGTCCGGGGCCAGTTTGGCGATGACCGGCAGCTTGGTCGCGGCACGGGCCCGAGTCACGAGGCTGAACGAGGCGTCCGCGTCGTAGCCGAAATCGAGTCCACCCTGCTTGATGTTGGGGCATGACAGGTTCAATTCAATCGCAGCGAAAATTCCGAGATCCGAGCACTTGGAGACGATCTCGATATATTCATCCTCGGTCCGGCCGATGACGCTCTGGATGATCGGCAGGTTCAGCGTCTTCAGGATCGGCACGTCGTGTTCGACGAAATACTCCCAGCTGTTGCAGGGAATTCCGACCGAGCTGTGCAGACCCGCCGGCACTTCGAATACACGGGGCGGCGGATTGCCGGGCCAACGATAGTTACGGATGGTTTTTGGAACCAGCGCGCCCATCGTCTCCACCGGAAAGAACTGGCTGAACCGACCATGATGACCGTAGGTACCAGAGCCTACGGTCAACGGGTTCTTCATATGAACGCCGGCGATCGCGACGCGGAGATTAGGCGCAGGCATCGATGACCTCCCAGGTATCGAAAACCGGACCATAGTGGCAGACCTCGCGAAAACCCTGTTCACGCCCGCCCGGATCCAGGTTCACTTGGATGACACAGCCGTGACAGTCACCGAAACCGCACGCCATGTGCTGCTCCATCGCGATCTGCGACATGATGCCAAGCTTGCCCGCCATCGCATGCGTCGCGCGCGCGAGACGATTGGAGCCACACACGTAGAATGCGTCGAACGCGAGTTTCTCGATGAGCGGGGCGAGTTGATCCGTGACCATGCCCGTGCCGGCCACATCATCGGTGTGCGTCACGACCGGACAGTCGTGCTGGGCGAAGATGTCGAGAGCGACCAGATTCGGTTCCGTGCGCGCACTGAGAAAAGCGTAGACCTCGGTTCCGTTCGCGACCGCCTCGTCCACCAGCGTCGGAAGCGCCGCGATGCCGATGCCGCGGCCGATGACCGCGATCCGTTTGGCGTCCGCAGGCAGCTCGAAGCCGCGTCCGAGCGGCCCGATCACATCACACCGCCCGCCTTCTGGCATGGTGGCGGCCATCAGGCGCGTGCCTTGGCCCAGCACCTTGTAGGCGACCTGGAGGCGGCGACGGTCCGGGCTGACCCGATAAACGCTAAAGGGCCGACGAAGCGAGGGCGCAAGGCTGTTTTCGATGCGGATATTGACGAATTGGCCCGGGCGAAGATCGTCGGCGATCATCGGCGCTTCGACTTCGATCAGCCAGTAATCCCCAGTCAGAGGCCGATTGAACGTCACCGGTGCGTGCACTTGTTGCAACAGCGTTTCTCCCGTGTGTCGGGGCCCTGGCCGGGGGCAGAATGGATTGGATACAATAATCCAGAAGCTGGATCAACCCCATGAGTCGCCAAGGTCACACCGTGATCTCGCCGGCGAGCGCCCGGGCCATTTCGGCCGCGACGAGATCGGGCGAAGTGTCGCGTTCCTGCAGATATGTGAGCTTGGTGAGGGCCGCCTCCGGCGTGAGATCGTAGCCGTTAGCTATCCCGCACTCGGCGAGCGCCCGCCCCGATGCATAGATCGCCGGCGTCATCCGGCCGTGGAAACATTGCGATACGCCGATCAGCGGGGTGCCGCGCGCCGCGATGCCCTGCAAGGTCCGCCTCATCAGCTTGTTGGCCGCCGGACCGGTTCCGGAACCATAGAGCTCCAGCACCAACCCTCCAGGATGCGCATCGGCCGCGGCGCTGACGACATAGTCGCTCATCCCCGGATAGAGCTTAACCAGCCCGACCGCGGTATGCGCGCCGCTGCTGCGCGGCGGCGACGGCGATCCCGCCACCGGCGGCAACAGGGCCTCGTGCGCGACGTGCAGACCGTGCTCCACGCGCGCGAGTTCAGGCCAATGGGGAGACAGAAACGCGTCGCCCTTGTCCGTGCTCCATTTGCGCGTACGGTTGCCGCGCATGAGCTTGTGATCAAAGAATATGCAAACTTCCCGGATGCTGCCCTCGGCCGCGCAGGCCAGCGCGCCGAGCACGTTCATCTCGCCGTCACTGTCGGGAACTGAAAACGGCAGCTGCGCGCCGGTCAGGATGACTGGCTTGCCTAACCCGATGAGAAAAAAGGACGCTGCACTCGCGGTGTAGGCCATCGTGTCGGTGCCGTGCAGCACGACGACGGCATCGATGAGGTCCCGCATCGTCCAGATACGCCGCGCGAGAGCGAGCCACGTCGCCGGCTCCGCGTCGGCACTGTCGATTAGAGGATCGAGCGTCTCGATACGGTAGTCGTGGTGATGAAGATCGCGCTGGCGGCCGATCCAGTCCTCGATCTGCGCGATGAACCGGCGACCGGGCACCAGGCCCGACGTCCCGGCAACCATGCCGATGGTGCCGCCGGCATGGAGCACGAGGATCGACTTGCTGGACATCACGAGACGCGGGCGTCACGCCAGACTTGCGATCCGGTCGACGTTCTTCATGGCGTGGGCCCGCACCGTCTGCTCAAGATGATTGGGATCCTGCATGAGGATAGCATCGATGATCTTTTGATGTTCGAGACCGAAGATTTCGAGCTCCCGCGTCGCCGCGTAGTAGCGTTGATAATACGGGCGCAGCATCAGACGCATGCGCTCGGTCTGCAGTTTCAGCAAGGGGCGCTTGCTGATCGAGGTGATATAATTGTGAAAGTCGTCGTGATAGGCGATCCACCGGGTCAGCTCTCCAGCGGACCGATCCATCCGGCGCTTGAGGTGCTGCAGCTCGTCGATCTCGAGCTCGCCAAAATTCGGGAGCGCCAATCTCGCCGCTAATCCCTCGAGCACGGCGCGCATTTCGATGAGCTGAGTGACCTCGTCGCGTGAATATTCGGCGACCGATGCGCCGCGATTGGCAAAGATCATCACCGCCCCGTCCGCCTCCAGCCGGCGGAGCGCGTCGCGCACGGGCATTCGGCTGATACCGAGGCTTTCCGCGACGGCCTCGGTGCGCAGACGCATGCCGGGCGCAAGATCGCCCGACAGGATGTTCTCGAGGATGTAGTTATAGGCCTGCTCGACGGGAGAGAGCGTCTTGTCAGTAGCGCTTCGCGTCGTCATATGGGTTGCCCTCCTCACCTGCAGTTGTGATGTGATCTTACGCAGCCAGTCCGACCGCCGGAGACAGGCACTCCTGGATGATGCCGTAGTAGACTTTCGCCATATCGACGAGATCGGAAACGAGAACGCGTTCCTCGTTGGAGTGGAATTGGTCGACGTCGCCGGGACCCAGCATCACGGCCTCGACGCCCTTGCGTGCAAAATATCCTGCGTCCAATGCAAAGTTACAGTAGAACGGTTCGGGGGCGCCTTGACCAGCGCGCGCGAACGCCGCGCGCAGCTTCGAGAACAGCGGACCGTCGAGCGCGATCTCGTTTGGATGCATGACGGGACCGCGCCGGCACTCGACCGACCAAGGCTTTTCCAGCGCGATCGCACCGCTGATCGCCTCGAAAGCCGCCTGCGGATCCTCGCCGGGCAGCACGCGCCGGTCGAAGGTCATGCGGACCATGTCAGGGACCGTATGGGTGGCCTTGGGGCTGCTGTCGATCGCCGTAGCCGTCAGCGTCGCCGCGCCGAACGACGGATGATCCGCTACGCGCAGATCGAAGTGCTCCAATTGCGCGAGCACGCGCGAGGCGCCCGTGATAGCATTGACGCCGTTCCAAGGGGCCGAACTGTGCGACGCCTTGCCTCGGACCACCACGTCGAAATCGACGCGACCCTTGTTGCCGACCGCAACGCGCTTGCCGGTGCCGATGCAGATTACGGCGAAGTCGGGCGCGCCTTCGATGTGGGACATCACGCTTTCGACTGCGTCGTGACGGCCGGTTTCTCCGGCAGTGGTGAGCGCGAGGATCAGGCGGCCGTTGAGCGGACCGCACCTCAGCGCCTCGCCGAACGCGCCGAACAAGGCCGCGAGCGCGGTCTTCTGCTCCGCCACGCCACGGCCGCGTACCGCTCTGCCGGCCGGGGTATCAATCACGGTCGCGGAGAATGGATCCTGCATGGCCGCCGCCGGATGAGTCATGGCGTAGGCGACGAACAGCAGTGAGCGGTCGTTGTCCTTCCGGCCGACTTCGACGATCAGATTGCCCATCGGGTCGCAGCGGAATTGCGCTCCCATGCTGCGCAACATGGGACCAGCGCATTCTTGGATGAACGACTTCACTTGCGGGTCGGTTTCCTGCAGGTCGGTCTGCTGACTTGGGAACCGCACGAATTGCTGCAGCAGCGGCACCAACATGTCCTCGCGGAAATGGCCATGATCCATCAGATCTCTCCCTTCTTGGCCCGCCCCAAAGTCATGATGCGATTGGATACCGTGATTCGCACGGCGTGACGCGGCCAAGGCGGCTCGCGTCGGCAAATCAGTACGGGTATTCGCCGTAAGATATTGATAGAACTCTTAATACTCTGATGCACGAAGCCTGGTTCCGCAGCTTGCATTCCCATCTTCCTAGTGTGGGGATAATTCTAGAAAATAACTCTTGCATGTCAAATTGGATACAAGGATAATATATTTCAACAAATAATTAGAAAAATCCTTGTCGAGGATAACGGAGGGTACGGCCATGGCCAGTTTAGAGCGGGCGCAGCAGGTGGCTTCCCCATCTGCCTCGACGGATGGAGTTTTCGACTTTTACAACGAAATGGATGCCAAGGGGCGGAGGACATTTTGGGCGTGCACCGGCGGCTTCGCCATGGACGCCATGGATTTCATGATTTTCCCGCTGATCATCGGGACACTCATCGCGATCTGGCACATCGATGCCAAGACCGCCGGCGGCATCGCGACCGTGACGCTGTTGTGCAGCGCGGTCGGCGGTTGGCTGGCCGGCTACCTTGCCGATCGCATCGGCCGCGTTCGGATGATGCAAATCACCATCCTGATGTTCTCGCTCGGCAGCCTGCTGTCGGCCTTTGCCCAGGATGTCGGGCAACTGACGATCTGTCGGGCGCTTCTCGGTTTCGGATTTGGCGGTGAGGCAGCGGTTGCGGCCGTCACCTTGTCGGAAGTCGTCGGCGCACGCTATCGCGGCCGTGCTATGGGCTTCTACACGGCAAGCTACGCGGTCGGCTGGGGCTCGGCGGTTTTGCTGCAAGCCGCCATCTTCGCGGTGATGCCGCCCGAGATCGCATGGCGGGTTCTGCTTGGCGTCGGCGTCTTGCCGGCCCTCCTCATCCTCTTCATTCGCCGAAACGTCGAAGAACCCGCCATAGCGGCCGCCGCGCAACGGGGGACCGGCAGCAAGCCGTCAGTTCTCGCCATATTCACGCCGTCGAATTTGAGTTCGACCGTGACGGGTACGTTGCTCACGATCGGCGCCCAGGGCGGTTTCTTCTCACTGATGATCTGGATGCCGCAATTTCTGCGCGCCGAACGAAAGATCTCGATCATCGGCTCGACGCCCTACCTGATGTCTGTGATCGGCGGAGCGTTCTTCGGCTACGCAACCGGCGGCTGGCTCGCCGACCGGTTCGGACGCAGATTCGTCTTCATCTGCTCGGCGATTTGTGCGGCGACATTGGCTTATGTCTACACTCACACGCCGATACTGTCCGACAGCACGATGCTCTTCCTGGGTGTCCCGTTGGGATTCTTTGCATCGGCTTACTATTCGGCGGTCCTGCCGTTTCTCAACGAGCTGTTCCCGACCAACGTCCGCGGCTCTGGCGTCGGATTCACCTACAATGCCGGCCGCGCGATTGGCGGGCTGTTTCCATTCCTCGTCGGGGCGTTTTCCGCGATGATGCCGCTCTCCGACGCGATTAGTCTGTTCGCCGCCATCTCCTACGGCTTGATGCTTCTGACGGCGCTGTTCATCCGCGAAACCAACGGAATGCTTCTCAAGTCTTGATGGGGGCGGAAGCTGGTGGGCGACTCCCCACGTGCCGCCCACCAGCAGGATTGCGCAGCGTCCTGCACCGTCAGGTGGCCGCACGCTTGCAGCAGAGATCGCCGTGACAGGCCGGGTTACTCAAGCGCATCCGGCCCGTCGGTTGCGGGTCGCCTGCCATCGCTACTCCGGCGCGCGGCCGGGAACTCCGCGAGGTGATTGATTGCGGCACTGGCATCGAAGTGAGGTTGAGGGCGGCGCCTCGTCGGGTCCCGCTCAAAGCAATCTCGAAAGTGCACCGAGGACGGCTGGCCTCGCCGTCGGCCGTCCCATGCCCCGAGCAGCGACCCGACGCCTGGTCTCCGGCCGCGGCCAGTATGTCGACGACATCGGCCTGAAAGGCGAATTGCACGCCGCCTTCCTCCGCAGCCCCTATCCGCATGCCGCTTTCAAAATCGATGCTGCCGACGCGGCGGCGCTCGACGGCGTCGTGCGTGTGCTGACCGCGGATGACCTTGATCGCGTCTGTCGGCCCTGGCGCTGCGTGTCGCATGCGTTTCCCGGCATGGTGTCACCAGAGCAGCGGCCGCTCGCCAAGAGCCGGGCGGTCTATCAGGGCGAGCCGGTGGCCCTTGTCATAGCACATTCGCGCGCCATCGCCGAAGATGCGGTCGAGCGGATCGCTGCCGGGTGGGAGGAACTGCCTGCCGTCCCATCCATTGATGCGGCGCTCGAGCCGGATTGTGCGACGGCCCATGTCGGCCTGCAAAGCAACCTGTCCTGGCAGACCGAAATCCGCAGCGGCGACCCGGAACACGCCTTCGCGACCGCCGCCCTGGTGGTGCAGGAACGGCTGGTGTTCGCCCGCAAGACCGGCGTCACGCTTGAGCCGCGCGGTGTGCTCGCAAGTTACGACCCGTCGGTCGGCTCGCTATTGGTCCACATTTCGCATCAGATGCCGCATCAGATCCAGTCGCATCTGGCGGACCTGCTCGCGCTGTCCCCTCTCGACGTGCGCGTAATCTGCGCCGACGTCGGCGGCGCGTTCGGAATAAAGATGCACGTCTACCCCGACGAGGTTGCCGTCTGTGCCGCTTCCAAGCTGCTGGGCCGACCCGTCAAATTCATCGCCGACCGGATCGAGAGCCTGGTATCCGACGTGCATGCCCGCGAGCACGTGGTCGAGGCCCGCATGGCCGTCGACGCCGAAGGCCGCATTCTGGGTTTCGACGTCGACGACGTGCAGGGGCTGGGCGCCTATTCGGTGTTCCCACGCTCCAGCATGACCGAAGCGACAAGCATGCTGCGCGCCGTCGGCGGCCCCTATCGCTATGATCATTATCGCGCTGTGCTGCGCTGCGTTCTGCAAAACAAGACGATGATCGGGCAATACCGGTCCGTCGGACATCCGATCGCTTGCGCGGTCACCGAGCGTCTCGTCGATCTCGCAGCCCGAGCCAGGCGCGAAGACGCTGTCGAGTTTCGCCGGCGCAACTTCCTGCCGTCCGACGCGATGCCCTGGGTGAGCCCGACCGGCGCCCGCATGATCGATCTCTCGCATGCGGCCTGTCTGGAGCGCCTGATCGAACTCGTCGAGCTGCCACGGCTGCGCGCCGAGATTGAGGCAAAGCGCGCGCGAGGTGACATCGTCGGGTTCGGACTTGCGAGCTTCGTCGAGTTCACGGCGACCGCCGCCGAGGGCTATGGCCCGGCGGGCGTTCCGGTGTCGTCGGTCGACACCGTGGTCGTCACCCTGGAGCCGTCGGGCGAGGTGCGCGCCCAGTGCTCCGCCTGCGAGATCGGTCAGGGCATCCAGCAAGGCGTGGCGCAGGTCCTCGCCGACGCCATCGGGCTTCCGCCCGAACGCGTCCGGGTGCTCCTCGGCGACACCGCGGCGATCGCGCATGGCGGCGGTGCCTGGTCGTCCCGCGGTGCGGCCATCACCGGCGAAGCCGCCTGGGCGGCGGGACGCAAGTTGCGGGACTCGCTGCTCGCCATCGCCGGCGCATTGCTCCAGATGCCGCCGGCGGCGCTCGACATTCGCTGCGGTCGATTCGTCGACGTTGCGACCGGGGCTGACCGGCTTGGCCTCGACGATGTCGGCCGCACGGTGACGTTTCATGGCTACGATCTGCCCAAAGGCACGTCGCCCCAGCTCACGGCGACGCACCAATACGGGCGTGAAACGGATCCGTTCCTGCCGACCAATGGCATTCAGGCATCGCTGGTCGAGATAGATCGCGGAACCGGCATCGTCACGGTGCGCAGGCACTGGGTCGTCGGGGATTGCGGACGAATCATCAACCCGCTCCTGGTGGACGAGCAGATCCGCGGCGGCGTCGTGCAGGGAATCGGCGAGGCATTGTGCGAGGCTTGCCGTTACGACCACGCCGGCCAATTCATCAGCGGCACGCTCGCCGATTATCTCGTTCCGATGGCATCGGAGATGCCCGATATCGCGATCGCCCATGTCGAAACGCACTATTCCGGTTCCATCCTAGGTGCCAAAGGCGTCGGCGAGGCCGGCACCTGCGGCGCTCCCGCAGCGGTCCTTAATGCGGTCAATGACGCCCTCGCGCCTTATGGAACGTGCGTCAACGAGCTGCCGGTCTCGCCGATCGACGTGTTGCGCGCGTTGGGATCGCTGCGCGAGGAGACGATGCTGTGAAGCCCCCACGATTCGATTATGTTCGACCTGCGAGCATAGACGAGGCGCTTGGCCTGCTGGCCGAGCACGGCGGAAATGCCTCTATTCTCGCGGGCGGCCAGAGCCTGATCCCCATGCTCAACCTGCGCATGGCTCAACCCGCCCTGCTGATCGACATCAAGGGTATCCCCGGCCTCGGCGGAATTTCTCGTGACGGCGATCAGCTCGTGATCGGCGCCGCGAGCCGGCACAACGAGGTCCTGCACTCGCCTTTGGTCCGCAACGCCGCACCGTTACTCGGACTGGCGCTGCAGCATGTCGCACACGAGGCGATCCGCAATCGCGGCACGCTCGGAGGCAGCCTTGCGCTCGCCGACCCCTCGGCCGAGCTTCCTGCCTGCGCGGTCTGTCTCAGCGCGGACATCATGGCTGCCTCGGTGCGCGGGGAGCGCACCATCCCGGCGGAGGATTTTTTCGAGGATCTCTATGCCACTGCGCTCGCGCCGGACGAGTTGATCGTGCGCGTGCAATTTCCGGCTTGCGACGACGGTTGGCGCTTTGCCTTCGACGAGGTCGTGCGCCGTCGCGGCGACTTCGCGATCGCTGGCGTCGCGATCGCCGTTCGCCCGCAAAACGACACCATCGCCGACTGCCGCATCGTGTTTTTCGGCATCGAGTCGGCGCCCAAGCGCGCGCGCGGCGCCGAAGCCGTGCTCGCAGGCTCTTCATTGTCGGCGTCTGTGCGCGAGCGCGCCTGCGCGGCCCTCGACGACGATCTCACGCCGATAGCGAGCGGAGAATATTCGCCAGCCTATCGTCGGCATCTCGCGACCGTGCTGCTCGCCCGTGTTCTGGATCAAATGCCCGCAGGCCACAATGGACGATTATAGCGAACCGACCACCGATATCGCCTGCACTGTCAATGGTGCGCAGGTTCATACGCGCGTGCCGGTGCGCCAGTCACTGGTCGATTGGTTGCGTCATGGTCTCGGCCTGACCGGCAGCCACGTCGGTTGCGAGCACGGTATTTGCGGCGCCTGCCATGTCGTGGTCGATAATCGCGTCGTGCGCGGATGTCTCATGCTCGCCGTCGAGGCGGAAGGCCAGCAAATCGTCACCATCGAGACCGCGGCGCCGTCAGATCAGGTGCGAGCGCTACAAGATGCCTTCTATGAAAGGGCGGCGGTGCAATGCGGGTTCTGCACCCCCGGCATGATCCTGCAGGCGGCCGACCTCCTCACCAGTAATCCGGCGCCGACCCGCGCCGAGATCCGCGAAACCCTGTCAGGAAATTACTGTCGTTGCACGGGATACCAGGCGATCGTCGATGCGGTAGAGGCGGCGGCGCACGCGTTGCGCCGGTGGCCGACCGGCAATGGTGCCGATGCGTCGCCTGATCGGTCGCGTCGCGATGATAGTCGCAATCAGCAGGAGTGACGCAATCATGAGGATCGACAGACGACACGTGTTCGGTTTGATCGCGAGCTTGCTGTCGATCGGCGTCGTGTCCGCGACCGGTCATGCCCAGGCGCCGGCCAAAGTCCGGTTCGTCCTCGATTGGGCATTTCAAGGCCAACAGGCCATTTTCACCATGCCGGTCGACGACGGCACCTTTCAGCGGCTTGGGCTGCAGGTCACCGTGGACCGCGGCGTTGGGTCGGGCGATACCGTCGCGAAAGTGGCCAGCAACGCCTACGACATCGGTCTGGCGGACGTCTATTCGATGGTACGTTTCAACGCCGAGAATCCCGATCGTCAGCTGATCGCCGTGATGATGCTCGACGACAAGTCGGCGCTCGGCGTTGAGACCAAGACCAGCAGCCCCATCAAGAAGCCGCAGGATCTCGCCGGCAAAGTGATCGCCGCGCCGGTCGGCGATGCTAGCCGGCAGCTGTTTCCTTTGTTCGCCGAGGCCAACAAGATCGACCTGAATTCGGTCAGATGGATGAACGTTGCGCCAGAACTGCGCGAGCCGATGCTGTTGCGCGGCCAAGCCGATGCCATCACCGGGCATCTGACCACGGTGCTGATGAACATGCGGGGCATCAACGTGCCGGCATCCGACATCCGCGTCATGCCCTACGCCGATTACGGTTCGGACCTGTACGGGCACGTCGTGCTGACCCGGCCGGACTACGCTCAGAGGAATTCCGAGACGATTCGAAATTTCATCCGCGGCGCAGTCCACGGAATCAACGCCATGATCAAAGATCGCGAGGGGGCGATCGTGTCTATCAGGAAACGCGATCCGCTGCTCGATCGCGAGATCGAACTCGATCGGATCCAAATGTCTCTGGACTATCGGATGATTACGCCAAACGTGATCAAAGAGGGCGCAAGCAGCGTCGACATGGATCGCCTCGAGCGATCACTGAAGGCGGTCGCGAAGGCGTTCGACATCAAGACCGTGCCGAGTGCTGCGCAGGTCTACACGGACCAGTATCTACCGCCGCGTGCCGAAATGAAGATCATTTACTGAGTGGCGGCGTGCCGATGGCCGCTGCGCGAGTGGCTGCGGCTACGAATGTCGCACACAAGCGATGTCGGTCGTGGCCGAGACTGACGCGCCCAGGGAAACGGCATGAGCAAGTACCGCGTTTGGGCTGATCTGAGCCCGTGGCT
>Ga0307472_100000776_pt1 | contig 11739 bp, 9 predicted proteins | sample atmos_gasesAM5C__2_FD_204582 | JGI IMG/M metagenome (GOLD analysis project Ga0307472, IMG submission 204582) | Hardwood forest soil microbial communities from Morgan-Monroe State Forest, Indiana, United States - atmos_gasesAM5C_05 | ecosystem: Environmental > Terrestrial > Soil > Temperate... | reverse complement strand
AAATCTAATTCAGATCATGAATGGAGAAAAAGGCTGGGTCCTCGATCGCGGAGGCGTCTCAGATGCGAGCGAAGTGGATATTGCGCAGTTTCAAGACGACGTTCGAAAAGACATCGATAATATCCTCCGCCATCGGCTAAAGGAGCCGGGCATGATCTTTCGATACGGCGGGCCGGACGTCGTGGATTTGAAGGAAGCGGATTGGGTGGAATTGGTGGACAGCGAAGACCGCACGGTCCGCATCGCCTTTGCGCGGTCCACACACCTCCCGATTCGCAAGGTGGTCGTCTCGCGCGATTCCGCCTCGCGAACGAAAAGGGATGAGCTCGAGTACTACTCAAATTATCACCCGATCAGTGGGATCGAGACGCCTTACCAAATCACCCGCGAGCGCAATGGCATGAAGGTGTATCAGGCTTTCTTTGAAAAGTGCGAATACAACACGAATTTGTCCGAATCGCTTTTCACGAAAGATTCACTCGAGGATAGATGGGCAAAAGTCGGCAAGAAAGGTAAGAAAAACAAAGACAAAGACAAAAATTAGCGCTGGTTGAGATCTCCGCTTTCGATTGGTGAACCGCTGATTGCATCCACAAGGGTATTCCCTCCCTGCTAGCCTGCCCACTAAATCTCCGCATGTTACCGCCACTCGATGGCCGTTTTTGCGCCGCGCGGGGTATAATCGTCTGATGGCAATGATGCGAAAAAGCGAACCGATGCACGGCACGACAGTGCTGTGCGTGCGCCGGGACAACAAAGTGGTCCTGGCTGCCGACGGACAAGTGACATTGGGTGAAGGCGTAATCAAGCACAGCGCAAAAAAGACGCGGCGGCTCTTCAACGATAAAATCGTCGCAGGATTTGCGGGCAGCACGGCGGACGCGCTTTCGCTCTTCGGGCGATTTGAAGGAAAGCTGCAGGAATATCACGGCAATCTGCCGCGTGCGGCCGTCGAGCTGGCAAAAGAGTGGCGAACTGACCGTTCCCTGCGCCATCTGGACGCGCTGCTGATCGTGGCTGACGCAAAATCCACATTTCTGCTCTCGGGCAATGGCGACGTGATCGAGCCGGATGACGGCATCTGCGCGATTGGGTCAGGCGGCCCTTATGCACTGGCGGCCGCTCGGGCACTCGCGAAATTCACCAAGCTGGCCGCAAAGGACATCGCCCAGGAGGCCATGCGCATCGCCAGCGAAATCTGCATATTCACGAACGCCAATTTCAGCATCGAAGAATTATGACCGGGAAGTCGGAGAAAGACATGGTGATCTACTTGACCGGAGAATCACAGACCGCAGAGCCCGAACCGCTTCCCTCGTTTGACGAGTTGACGCCGCGGGAAATCGTCGTCGAGCTCGATAAGTACATCGTGGGCCAGAACGCGGCGAAAAAAGCAGTGGCAATCGCGCTGCGCAACCGCGTCCGCCGACAGAAACTTCAGCCGGAGCTTGCCGAAGAGATCCTTCCGAAGAATATCCTGATGATTGGGCCCACCGGAGTCGGCAAGACGGAAATCGCGCGTCGGCTGGCACGCCTGGCCGGCTGTCCTTTCGTAAAAGTGGAGGCTTCGAAATACACAGAAGTGGGGTACGTGGGGCGCGATGTGGAATCCATGGTGCGCGACCTGGTGGAGACTTCGATTGACATGGTTCGCGAAGAAAAACTCGACGAAGTGGCCGAGCGGGCGGAGCAATCCGCCGAAGAGCGCTTACTTGACTTGCTTCTGCCGTCGTCGCCAATCTCTGCAGATGCGAATGCGGCCGCGGAAGCGGCGCGGCGTGAACAAGCGCAGCGTACGCGCGATAAGTTGCGGACCCAACTCCGTGAGGGAAAACTCGATCAGCGTCTTGTGGAAGTGGAAGTGCGGGAACGCGCCATGCCCGCATTCGAAATCATCAGCAACCAGGGCGTCGAAGAAATGGATATCAACGTCAAGGACATGCTTTCAGGGTTCTTCGGCCAGCAGAAAAAGAAGCGGAAGATGACAGTGGCGGAGGCCTTTGATTACCTGATTCAAGAGGAAGAAAACCGATTGATTGACATGGACCAGGTGACACGCATAGCGGTGGACCGCGTGGAGCAGATGGGGATTCTTTTTATCGACGAGATCGACAAGATTGCGGGGCGCGAAACAGGACACGGCCCGGACGTTTCGCGAGAAGGCGTGCAGCGCGACATACTGCCGATCGTCGAAGGTACCACGGTGAACACACGCTACGGAATGGTGCGCACGGACCATATTCTTTTTATCGCGGCCGGCGCGTTCCACACCACGAAGCCTTCAGACCTGATCCCCGAGCTGCAGGGGCGCTTCCCGATCCGCGTCGAACTCAGCTCGCTCTCCGAAGCTGATTTCGTCCGCATCCTTACGGAACCGAAGAACGCGCTCATCAAGCAATATATGGCGTTGCTCGACACCGAAGGGTTGAAGCTGACGTTCACCGAGGATTCGATCGCCACGATCGCGCGCTTTGCCGCAAAAGTGAACGAACACACCGAAAATATCGGCGCGCGCCGCCTGCACACGATTCTCGAGAAAGTCCTGGAAGAAATTTCGTTTGAAGCGCCCGAGATGAAAAAGAAGACTGTGAAAGTGGATGGCGCCTACGTCCAAAAGCAGCTTGCGAATATCGTCAAAGACCAGGATCTGAGCCGCTACATTTTATAGAAAATCGAAGATGGAAAATCGAAAAGGGCCACGAGCGTCGGAGCCCGCGCGGAATCGACCGACTTCACAGACGACTTTCCTTTTTCCTCTTTCCTTTTTCCTGCTTTCAATCCTTCTGGGCGGGTGCGCGGCCCCTGCAGAACCTCTAGAGCGAAGAGCGCCGGTGCCGAAAGCGGTGACGGACCTTGTTGCAGTTCAGGCAGGCAATGACGTCGTACTTCGATTTACCCTCCCGAAAGAGACTGTCGACCACCGCCCGCTCAAGCAGTTGCCGGCGATTGAGATTTATCGCGTGATTCGACCTATCGGCTCAGCCACACCTGCTGCACCCGCAATTTCTCCAGCACCGCGACTGATCCTGACCATTCCATCGGCGATGCTGGATCAATATTCCGAGCAGGGGCATATCCGTGCTGTTGATTCGCTGAAGGCTGAGGATTTCCAGCCGGATGAGCAGGAGGTCGCGGAATACTCAGTTCGAACGCGAGCCTCGGCCAAGAAGGAGTCCGCAGATTCGAATTCCGTCATATTGCGCATTTACCCTGCGCCGGACCCGATCACGGACGTGAAAGTGGAAACCACGCATTCGGGCATCTTGCTTATCTGGACGCCGCCGCAGAAGACACTGGTCGGCTCGGCGACAACCATCGCGAAGTATCACGTGTATCGCTCGGAGCTCGACACGACTGGCAACGCGGCCGCGAATGTAGCAGAGAACCCGAAACAGAAAACACCGCTGCTGAAGATTGGCGAGAGCGAAGCCGCGACGTATCGGGACACGCTTGCCGAGCTGGGGAGGACATACGTTTATTCAGTTCGGAGCGTCACGCAAAACCCTAGCGGCGTGATCGAGTCTGCCGATTCGAACCTGGCCACGGTGACACCCCATGATGTGTTCCCGCCGGCAGCACCACAGGGACTCGTTGTAGTGTTCGTTCCTTCCGTCGGCGAGGCGCCCGCACATATCGAGCTTTCCTGGGCCATCAATTCTGAAACCGACATCGCCGGTTACAACGTCTATCGAAGTGAGCAGGAGGGCGCTCCTGGAACACGCCTGAACCCGGATTTGTTGCTTACTCCTGCGTTTCGCGATATGAATGCGGTATCCGGTCGCCGTTACCTCTACAGAGTTACTGCGGTGGACCGCTCCGGCAATGAGAGCCCTGCCAGCGCGGCTGCACCCGGCGGCGTCCCGGCAGAGAACCAACCGGCCCCATGACCGATCCTTCAACGAAGACGAGACCGGATCACCTGCAGGACGGCAGCCCAGCGCTGCACACGGGACTCTACACCGGTGCGCTACTGGTGGTTGTCATGGCCGGCGCGCTGGTTGCGGCGAACCGGATCGCCGGCCTAGAGCGCTACGCCCTAGAGCGAAATGCGGTTTCCTACGGAATGTTCGTCATGTTCATGCTCATTCCCGTCTGCCGATTCCTGAACCACCCCCTTCAAATGTTCACTTCGGCGATGATCGGTTGGGTGATGTTCGTGGTCGCTTACGACATTGCCGGAATTTACTTTCAAAATCTGTTCGAATCGCTCCGCCACACGCCGTTCGCAGCGTTGGTTGAAGGGGCCGTGGTATACGGTGTGTGTGCCGTGGGCTCCTGGGTAGGAGCAATGATCCTCCACGCGCGTCATAACTCGATTTCCCCCGAGCGGCGCCGCACGGACGATACGGCGCCCCACCATCCATGAAGCTCTGCAGGTTTCAGCCACTCGAATTTTCCGTGAACGAAATTGGCCGCTCTGAGCATACAACTCACCCTCAGCCCCGCTGCGGAGTCATTGAAGGCGACACCCTTTGGGAAATTTCGGGCGAGTTGTGGGGGCCACGCGAGCGCATCGGGCGTTCCCGGCCGCTCGAGAGCGTGAAATTGCTGCCGCCGGCGGCGCCGAGCAAGATCGTGTGCGTGGGGAAAAATTATGTGGACCACGCCGCGGAAATGGGTGGGCCACCGCCAAAAGAGCCGATCCTATTTCTGAAGCCACCCTCTTCCATCACCGCCCCGGAAGATCCTGTGATCCTGCCGCCGATTTCGCGTCGCGTGGATTATGAAGGCGAAATCGCAGTCGTGATGAGCCGCCGCTGCCGTCATCTGCGCGCGAACGAAGAGGTGCATTCTTATATCCTGGGCTACACCTGCTTCAACGATGTCACCGCGCGTGACTTGCAGAAACTCGATGGCCAATGGACGCGCGGGAAAAGCTTCGACACTTTCTGCCCGTTCGGTCCAGCCCTGGAGACAAATGCTCCTCGGGCGGATGCCAGAGTGGAAACCTTCGTGAATGGCGTTAAGAAACAATCGGCGCGGCTGGCAGAAATGATTTTTTCTGTTGATGTTATAATCCGATTCATCACACAGGTTATGACGCTTGAACCGGGCGATTTGATCGCTACGGGGACGCCGGCGGGGATAGGGCCGGTGGTAGCCGGGGACGTCATGGAAGTTAGCGTCACTGGAATCGGAACGCTGCGGAATCCTGTGATTGATTCTTCTGACAGCCCTTAAGATTGACCCAGTGCGATTAGGACAGCCTGAGTGACTGCATAGGCGAGGCGATGAAACTCTCTCTCGAGTTGACGAACGTTGCGAAAATTGCAGTGAAAGCAGACAGGCGTGAAGGCGGGCCGTGAAAGATATACTCGCGGATTGGCACAATTGGATTCCGGCCGCCGGGATCGGCATCCTGGTGATTGTCGGCATCATTTTCTGGCTGCGGCGAAAGCCCGAAGATGCAAGCGAGCTTGAGCGCCAGCGCCGTGCCTATCTCAACCGCGTAGGGCGAATCGTCGAAGGACAGGTGCTGGAGGTAGTGAATTATCAGGACAGTTCTCGCCCGCCGAAGAATGCAGGTTTGTTCGGCAAGTGGGCCCCTGTCGGTCCAGCAAACGGGAAGCAAAAGCTTCTTTATTACACGTATTCAATTTCCGGCGTGACCTATGAGACTGCTCAAGATATCACGGGCCTCGAAGAACAGGCGCATCTGAGCAGCGTTATCGCCGGCCAGCCTGCCAGCGTAAAGTACGACCCCTCGAATCCCAGCAATTCGATTCTGCTTGCGGACGATTGGTCCGGCCTGAACTGAACGAATCTTCACGGCTTGTAAGTACCGGAATGAATGATTCAGCTTTTGAAAGCCTTACGAAAATTGCCTGCGGACGTCTAAAAGCGCACGAAGAATGGGAACTCATCCAGTGGTACACTTTCAGGTTTTCCGGAGGATCAACTTGACTCGCATTCATGGCTTGCTTGCGGCAGTGTCTCTACTTGTTGGGGCGTCTCCTGCGGCGGCATCCACGCAGCAGATGGGGCAGCAGATGGATCCCAGCCTCTATTCCGGCATGCGGTGGCGACTGATCGGGCCGCATCGTGGCGGACGTGTGTCGGCCGTCGTCGGCATACCGGGCGATCCAGCGACGTATTACATGGGCACACCGGGCGGAGGGATCTGGAAAACAACGGACAGCGGAGAAGTGTGGACTCCGATTTTCGATCAGGAGCACGTCGCCTCGATTGGCGCCCTGGCAATAGCGCCGTCGAATCCCGCAATCATCTATGCGGGCACTGGCGAACAAACGCCCGGCAACGGGGTGTACAAATCCACCGACGCGGGTGCCACCTGGACGAACATCGGGTTGCAAGCGACGGGCTACATCAGCTCGATCATTGTGGATCCTCGCGATCCCAACATTCTAATCGTCGGAGTGATCGGGCATCCCATCCTAGGAATCGCAGCCTCCGGCCCTGACCGCGGTGTGTTCAAGACTAACGATGGCGGCAAGACCTGGACCAAGACGCTATACCGCGATGAAGTAGCCGGCGTTTCAGATATGTGTGTGGACCCGGGGAACCCGCGCGTGCTGTATGCAGCAGTTTGGCACCCGCGCGATTTTCATACCGACCGGGAGCCGCCGACTGCTTCTGATGCCTGGCTTTATAAGTCCACCGATGAGGGCAGCACATGGAGTCAGTTGCCCGGCACGGGCTTGCCGCCAGGAGCGTGGGACCGCACCGGCGTCGCAGTAGCGCCAGGAAATCACGGACGGCGGATTTTCGCCATCTTGGGCCCGGGCCTTTTTCGCTCCGACGACGCTGGCGCCACTTGGCGCCAGATCACGAAAGACCCGCGGGTAGTTGGAAACTTGTATTTCAGCCGCGTTTTCGTGGACCCGCGCAATGCCGATGTGGTGTACGTAATGCAGACGTCGCTCTATCGCTCAACGGACGGCGGTCATACTTTTGATGCATTCAAAGGCGCGCCCGGTGGCGACGATTACCATGTGATGTGGGTCGATCCGCAAGATTCGCAGCGAATGATTCTCGGCGTGGACCAGGGCGCAGTCATTACGCTGAATGGCGGCAAGACCTGGAGTAGCTGGTATAACCAGGCGACCGGGCAGTTTTATCACGCGTTCACAGACAATCAATTTCCCTACGTTGTGTACGCGCCGCAGCAGGACAGCGGCACCGTGGCGATCACCAGCCGCAGCGATTACGGCTCGATCACTTACCGCGATTGGTTCTCGATCGCCGGGTTTGAATACTCCTACATAGCACCGGATCCCCTGAACCCGAATATCACGTACTCGGGCGGGTGGTTCGGCAGCGTGGTGCGTTTCGACAAGACCGCCGGACAATTTGCCCACGTATTTGTCCGCACCGAGAAATACCATACTGCCACCATGGCGCCCGTTGTGTTTTCGCCTCAGGACCCCCACACGCTTTACTTTGCCACGCAGTACGTGATGAAGACGACCGATGAGGGCAAGAGTTGGAAGGAAATCAGCCCTGACCTGACGGTGCGGCCGAAAATTCCTGGTGATGAGGAACACAAACACGCCGCGATCGTGGAACCAAATATTTCTGTGACCAGTGATTCGCTGGGGTCGTATTTGGTCGCGCGGTTCACCAATGAGAATGCGAACGATAGTGAGGTCCGAGGCATCGAGAATCCCGAGCGCGCAAGTGGAGCCGAACTGGATCCGTACGAGAGGGGCGAAGAAGAACAACCTTCAAGAAGGGCAAGCGCGATCACTGTTGTCTCACCGTCCCCGCTGCAGGCAAGCGTGATCTGGGCGGGCACGAACAACGGACTGATTCAACTCACGCAGGACGGTGCCGCAACCTGGCGAAATGTTTCTCCCGGGGAGCTGACCGACAAAGCCAACGTGTGGACCATCGAGCCGTCGCATTATGACGTCAACACGTCGTATCTCACATTCGAAGTGCGCAGAGATAGGACACCCTACATTTACCGCACTCGAGATGCAGGCAAGACGTGGCAGAAAATCACGGAAGGGCTGCGGGCCAACTGGCTCGCCCGGGCAGTCCGCGAAGACGCGGTGCGCAAGGGATTGCTATATGCCGCCACAGAAGACGGCGTGTACGTTTCGTTCGACGAGGGAGATCACTGGCAATCGCTGCAACTCAACCTACCCACTTCGGACGTGCAAGACATCACCATTCACGGAAACGATCTGGTGGCCGCGACGTACGGCCGCGCGCTGTGGGTTCTCGACGATCTTTCGCCGCTGCGCCAGGCCAGCACGGAAGTGGCAAATTCGAATGCCTACCTGTTTCATCCCGCGGAAACGATTCGCGCCCGCTGGGACAACGACCAGGAGACGCCTCTCCCGCCGGAGTTTCCTGCAGGGAAAAATCCGCAGGACGGGGTGATCTTCAATTACTTCCTGAAATCGGTTCCCACGGGAGAGTTGACACTGGAAATTCACGACGCGCAGGGGAAATTGATGCGGAGGTTTACCAGCGTTGCACCGCCGCCGGTGACGACTCTCGCGAACGTGCCAGATTACTGGTTTGAGGACTCGAAGGTGCTGTCGAAGAACGCGGGGATGAACCGCTTCGCATGGGATCTGCGGGTTGCGCCTCCGCCCGCGCTGAACTACAGCTACTACGGAGAAGCACTCGATTACATTGAGTACACGCTGTCCGATCACGCCATTCCCCAGGACACGCCAAGGGAGCAGACGCTCGGTCCATTCGTGATTCCGGGGCAGTACGAAGCGGTGTTCATTGGCAACGGCCAGTTGGTGCGGCAGAAGTTCACTGTGACGGAAGATCCGCGCGTGCATGTCTCGCAGGACGATCTTGTCGCCCAGTGGAACGCTGCCAAACGGATCATGGCCGGGCTGAAAACGAGCTACGACTCCTACCAAGCAGCCAGCACATTACGCGCGGCCGTCGCCGACAGGCTTAAGAGTATCGAAGCGAATGCCGAGGCCAAGAATGCCAGTGACGCGTTAAAGGATCTCGACAAGAATCTCGAGGCGGTGATGGAAGGCACGGATGCACTTCCGGGAGTTGGACCAGTACATCGCGACCTCTCGCGGACCGTGTTCATGGTGGAGAGCGGCGACACAGCGCCGTCGGATTCCGCCCGTGCTGCCATCGAGGAATCCTGCGCGGAGCTCAACGGTGCGTTCTCACAATGGCGCGAGATCAACGCGCAAACCGTGCCGCAAACAAATACCCTTCTCGAAAAGCACAAGCTTCCGGCTCTCCCGATCGCCGCGACGGTCCCGACCGGCGACGCATGCCACGAGTAATCATCCTGCCTTGCTCGCGAGATGGGGGTGTGGCACGCTAACCCGGCGAGTGAACGACACCACAATATGAGTGATCACCGAAAACATCACGATTGGCTGGAAGAGCTGCGCCAGCGGAACGCTGAGGCTGAAGGGGGCGGCGGCGCCGAGCGCCGCGAACGGCAACACAAAGAGGGCAAGCTCAGTGCGCGCGAGCGGATCGACCTGCTGCTCGATGAAGGGTCCTTCGAGGAGCTCGACAAATTTGTCCGCCACCATTGCACCGATTTCGGCATGGAGGAGCAGCAGCCTGCGGGCGACGGCTTCGTCACCGGCTACGGCCGAATTGAGGGTCGGCTCGTGTACGTATTTGCGCAGGATTTCACCGTCTTCGGCGGATCGCTCTCGGCGGCAAACGCCTCGAAAATTACGAAAATCATGGATCTTGCTATGCGTCAGGGTGCGCCTGTAATCGGCCTGAATGATTCCGGTGGTGCACGGATTCAGGAAGGCGTGATGTCGCTGGCGGGCTACGCGGATATTTTCCTGCGCAACACTCTGGCGAGCGGCGTGATTCCGCAAATCAGCGCGATCATGGGGCCATGCGCCGGCGGCGCGGTCTATTCCCCGGCGATCACCGATTTTATTTTTATGACCCGCGATACTTCCTACATGTTTGTCACCGGCCCGGACGTGATCAAGACGGTGACGCACGAGGAAGTAACCAAGCACGAGCTGGGCGGCGCGATGACGCACAACGCTACCAGCGGCGTCGCCCATTTCCTGTCGCGCGATGATGCAGAATGCCTGGCCATGATTCGCGAATTATTGAGCTATCTGCCCTCAAATAACCTGGAAGATCCGCCGCGGCGCGCATCTGGCGACGCCTGGGACCGCGCGGACACGGCACTGAACTCGTTGGTGCCGGAGGATCCGTTCAAGCCATATGACATCAAGGACGCAATTCATTCGATCGCGGACGGAGGCGAGTTTTTCGAGGTCCACGAGCACTTCGCGAAAAATCTGGTGGTAGGCCTTGCGCGACTCGACGGGCAGCCGGTCGGTATTGTCGCGAACCAGCCGGCGTTTCTTGCTGGTGTGCTCGACATCAACGCGTCCGTAAAGGGCGCTCGATTCGTGCGGTTCTGCGACGCCTTCAATGTTCCTCTGATCACATTCGAGGACGTGCCCGGATTTCTTCCGGGCACGCAGCAGGAATTCGGCGGGATCATCAAGCACGGCGCGAAGCTGCTTTTTGCATTTGCCGAAGCGACGGTGCCGAAGATTACGGTGATCACCCGCAAGGCTTACGGAGGCGCTTACTGCGTGATGTCGTCGAAACACATCCGCACCGACCTCAATTTCGCCTGGCCGACGGCGGAAATCGCTGTAATGGGCCCGGAGGGGGCGGTAGGTATTGTGTACAAGCGCGAAATTGATCGCGCGCCAGAACCGGACCGCGACAAGCTGCGCCGCGACAAAATCGAAGATTTCCGGGAGCGGTTTGCGAACCCTTACGTAGCGGCCGAGCACGGGTACATTGATGCCATCATTGAACCCTCGCAGACGCGCGCGAAGGTCATCATCGCGCTGCGATCGCTTGAGAACAAACGAGATACCAACCCCCGCAAGAAGCACGGCAACATCCCGCTTTAACGCAGAGGGATGGACTCTTTGGCGCCGTCCTCGCCAATCAGAGCCAGTTAGACTGGATTTTCGCGGCGAATTCCGATAGCATCGCACCGTTTTGCCTTATTGCAATCATTCAGAACAAGCTGAGGAGAGGGCCATGCCCAAGAACGCGAACAATCCGAAGACGCTGCCCGAGTCGCTGGATGCGATGATTGAAAAGCACCACCTGCTGAAGCATCCTTTTTATCGCGCGTGGACCGAAGGAAGGCTCTCCAATGAATCGCTGGGACTTTACGCGAAGCAGTATTACCAGCATGTGCGCGCGTTCCCAGAAAACCTGAGGCAATTGGAGTCCCGCACCAACGGCAGCACCCGAAAGCTCGTTAGAGAAAATCTTGCGGAGGAGTTGTACCCGGCGGCTCCGCATCCGGCGCTCTGGCGGCAGTTTGCGCGTTCGCTCGGCGTGACGGACAAAGCGCTCGATTCCGCGCAACCGTTGCCGGGGATTGCCGCGCTGCTCGACACGTTTGACGAAGTTGCCGCGCAAGGAACTGTGGCACAAGCGATCGCTGCGTTCTACGTTTATGAAGCACAGGTGCCGGAAATCGCCACGCAGAAAATTTCGGGGCTGCGGCGGTACTACGACATCACCGATCCGCAGGCGCTCGCCTATTTCGCCGTACATGAAGTAGCCGATCTACGCCACCGCGCTGCCTGGCGCGAATGGCTTGCGAATCAGACGGGCGTGGATGAGGTAGCCGTCCTGTGTGCGGCCGAGCGTGGGTTAAAAGCGCTGTGGGGCGCGCTGGACGCTGTGTATCCTGAAGGATGTGCTGCGAAGAATTAGTTCGTAGCCAATCGCCCCCCGGAGGATCAGGCATTTCTCGAA
>Ga0307472_100000775_pt1 | contig 11748 bp, 13 predicted proteins | sample atmos_gasesAM5C__2_FD_204582 | JGI IMG/M metagenome (GOLD analysis project Ga0307472, IMG submission 204582) | Hardwood forest soil microbial communities from Morgan-Monroe State Forest, Indiana, United States - atmos_gasesAM5C_05 | ecosystem: Environmental > Terrestrial > Soil > Temperate... | reverse complement strand
CTGCTCGATGGCTCGGTCGTCTGCCGCCACCGGCTCGACCGGGACGAGCTGATGCGGCTGTTGGGCTCCTCGTCCGGTGAGCGGGCGGAGGGCGCCGTGCGCAGCCCCTGAAGGGCGCACACACCTCGCCACGGCGCGCAAACGCGCCGTCACCCGCGAACTTTCTCTATAATCCGCCCCGCCGCAGGACATCCGGGCGCGGCAACACGCGGCGGTAGTCAGCGCAGGTCATGCGGCACATACGTAATTTCTCCATCATCGCGCACGTCGACCACGGCAAATCGACCCTCGCGGACCGCTTCATCCAGCTGTGCGGCGGCCTCGCCGACCGCGAGATGCAGGCGCAGGTGCTCGACTCGATGGAGCTCGAGCGCGAGCGCGGGATCACCATCAAGGCGCAGAGCGTGACCCTCTACTACACCGCCCGGGACGGCGAGCGCTATCAACTCAACATGATCGATACACCCGGGCACGTGGACTTCTCCTACGAGGTGTCGCGCTCGCTTGCCGCCTGTGACGGGGCGCTGCTGGTGGTCGACGCCTCGCAGGGGGTCGAGGCGCAGAGCGTCGCCAACTGCTATACCGCGATCGAGCAGGGACTCGAGGTGCTGCCGATCATCAACAAGATCGACCTGCCGTCGGCGGATCCCGAGCGGGTGGCGCGCGAGATCGAGGAGATCATCGGCATCGAGGCCGCGGATGCCGCGCGCGTGAGCGCCAAGACCGGCGAGGGAGTGCCCGAGCTGCTGGAGACCCTCATCCGGCGCATTCCCCCGCCGCGCGGCGATGACGCCGCACCGCTCCAGGCGCTGATCATCGATTCCTGGTTCGACAACTATGTCGGGGTGGTGTCTCTGGTACGCGTGGTGAACGGCGCACTCAAGACCGGTGAGCGCATCCGCGTGGTGTCCACCGGCCGCAGCCACCTCGCCGACCGGCTGGGCCGCTTCACGCCCAAGCCGGTGGTGGAGCGCGAGCTGGCCACGGGCGATGTGGGTTTCGTGGTCGCGGGGATCAAGGAGATCGACGGCGCGCCGGTCGGGGACACCATCACGCTCGAGCATCGACCGGCCGCGATGCCGCTGCCGGGCTTCAAGCAGATCAAGCCGCGGGTGTTCGCGGGACTGTTCCCGGTGAACTCCGAGGACTACGAGAGATTCCGCGACGCGCTCGCCAAGCTGCGCCTGAACGACTCGGCGCTGCACTACGAGCCGGAGGTCTCGAGCGCCCTCGGCTTCGGCTTCCGCTGCGGCTTTCTCGGCCTGCTGCACATGGACATCGTGCAGGAGCGCCTCGAGCGCGAGTACCAGCTCACCCTGGTGACGAGCGCACCGACGGTGGTGTACGAGGTGGCCCGAACCGACGCCACCATCGACTACGTCGACAACCCGGCGAAGCTCCCGCCGTCGAACGACATCGAGGAGATCCGCGAGCCGATCATCGTCGCCAGCATCCTCGTGCCCCCGGACCACGTCGGTGCGGTGCTCAAACTCTGCAACGACAAGCGCGGCACGCAGAAGAAGATGCAGTACCTCGGCACGCAGGTGTCGCTGCAGTACGAGCTGCCGCTCGCGGAGGTGGTGCTGGATTTCTTCGATCGCCTCAAGTCGGTGAGCCGCGGCTACGCCTCCTTCGATTACGAGTTCAGCCACTTTGCCGCGGCGCCGCTCGTGAAGCTCGACATCCTCATCAACGGCGACAAGGTCGATGCGCTGTCGATCATCGTGCACCGCGAGAGCGCCTATCAGCGCGGTCGCGAGCTGGTCGACAAGATGCAGGAGCTCATCCCGCGGCAGATGTTCGAGGTGGCGGTGCAGGCCGCCATCGGCAGCGCGGTCATCGCCCGCGCCACGGTGAAGGCGCTGCGCAAGAACGTGCTGGCGAAGTGCTACGGCGGCGACGTCACCCGCAAGCGCAAGCTCCTCGAGAAGCAGAAGGAGGGCAAGAAGCGCATGAAGCAGCTCGGACACGTCGAGATCCCGCAGGAAGCATTCCTCGCGGTGCTGCAGGTCGGCCGCAAACACTAAGGTTCTCCAATGCCACAGTCGCTGATGTCGGTCATCGTTCTGCTCTCCTGGCTGGCGCTGCCGGTAGCGCTCATCTGCATCGTCGATGACTGGTTCCTGCGGCCGCAGCGGCTGATCGCCGCGGCAGCGCCCCCCCACGATGCGCCGCTCATGACCTTCCTCTACAGCGCGCTGCCGGTGCTGATCGCCTGCGCGGTGCTGCGGCTGCTCATCGCGGAGCGGCTGGATTTCAGCGCGGTGCTGCTCGGCATCACGGCGCTCACCGGGGCCGTGTGGGCGGTGGACCATCTGCTGCTGCGCGGCTGGCGCGCCGCGGCCGCGCGCGCCGCCGGCAAGGACCCGGCGCAGGTCCCCGAGCCCGGTACGGTCGACTACGCACGCAGTTTCTTTCCGGTCGCGCTGGCGGTGCTGCTGCTGCGTTCGTTCGTGTTCGAGCCCTTCCGCATTCCCTCAGACTCGATGATGCCGACGCTGCTCGATGGCGACTTCATCGTCGTCAACAAGTACGCCTACGGCCTGCGGCTGCCGGTCATCAACCACAAGGTGGTCAACATCGGCGAGCCGCAGCGGGGCGATGTGGTGGTGTTCCGCTATCCGCGCGACCCCTCGACCAACTTCATCAAGCGCCTGGTAGGGCTGCCCGGCGACCATGTCGAGGTGCACGACAACCTCATCATCGTCAACGGCAAGGCGGTGCCGTTCTACGTCGGCCGGCAGCGCTACAACGACGGCTGCTACGTCAACATGTCGGTCGCCCACGAGCAGCTCGGCGCCCACGCGCACGAGGCGATCTTCTGTCCGGTCGCGCTCGACCGCCAGCCGGTGCTGCCGAGCTGCAAGCGCAATGGCGTGCGCGGCTACGTGTGTGGCGACGAGGACGCCCCCGGTGGCATGCATATAGCGCCGTTCGTCGGCGACGTGCCGCCGGGTCACTATCTGATGATGGGAGACAATCGCGACAACAGCGAGGATGGCCGCTCCTGGGGTTATGTCCCGGAGGAGAATCTGGTCGGCAAGGCGACCCGAATCTGGTTCAATTGGGACCTGGGGCGCTCGGGCGGGCCCATGTGGAACCGCATCGGCACCACCATCCAGTGATGCCTGCTCCAGGGGGTTGATGCGATGCGTAACCGGCAAAAGGGTGTCACGGCGATCGGCTGGGTGTTCCTGCTGACGCCGCTTGCGATCGTAGTCTATGCGGGCATCCGCCTGGCGCCGGTATATCTCAACTACATGAAGGTCGCCAAGGCCATGGAGCAGTCGGTCAGCGAGTTCAAAGGAGGCGGATCGGGCATGGACTCCATTCGCATCAGCATCGACCGGAAGTTCGAGATCGACATGGTCGAGTATCCGACCGTCAAGGACATGAAGATCGTCAAGGACGGAGCCGGCTGGGTGGTCGAGTGCCAATACGACGATGACGCGCCGCTGTTCGCCAACCTGTCGCTGCACGTGACCTTCGACAAGAAGGTCCGGATCGGCGGCGGAGGCGTCGAATAGCGCCCCACATGACCCCTGCCGGGTGGCCTGCGGCGTGGGTGCGCGAGCGGCTGGGCTACGAGCCGCATGACCTTACGCTGTTCCGCGCCGCGCTTACCCACCGCAGCGCCCCGGGTGCCAACAACGAGCGGCTGGAGTTCCTCGGCGATGCCGTGCTGAATCTGCTGATCGCGCACCGTCTCTATGAGGCCTTTCCCCAGGCGACCGAGGGTGAGCTGAGCCGGCTGCGGGCACGCCTCGTGAGCCGTGAGCCGCTCGCCGAGATCGCCGTGTCGCTCGGGCTTGGTGAGACGCTGCAGCTCGGCTCCGGTGAGCTCCGCAGTGGCGGCTTTCGCCGCCAGTCTATCCTCGCCGATGCGCTGGAAGCGCTGTACGGGGCGATTTTTCTCGATGGCGGCCTGGGAGCGCTCGAGCCGCTCGTTACACGGCTGTTCGCCGCGCGCATCGCGGCATTGCCTTCGCCGGAGGCGCTGAAGGATCCGAAGACCCGCTTGCAGGAGTACCTGCAGTCGCGCAGTCTTACCCTGCCGCGCTACGTGATCCTCGACGTCGAGGGCGTGGACCACGATCAGACGTTCAAGGTGAGCTGCGAGGTGCCGGGCCTGTCGCTGCGCGTCGCAGGCGAGGGCTCGAGCCGCCGCCGCGCCGAGCAGCAGGCGGCCGCGCGCATGCTCGAGGCCATCGGCGCGCAGCGCACGGCGGACCGGTCTTAAGTGAGCACTCCAGCACCCAGTGAGTTTCGCAGCGGCTTCGCCGCGCTCGTGGGCCGGCCCAACGTCGGCAAATCCACGCTGCTGAACGCGTTGGTGGGCGAGAAGCTCAGCATCGTCACACCGCGCCCGCAGACCACCCGGCATCGTATCCTCGGGGTGCTCACGCTGCCCGAGGCGCAGATCGCCTTCGTCGACACGCCGGGGCTGCACCTCAAGGCGGCACGCGCGCTCAACAAGGCCATGAACCGCACCGCGAGCGCTGCGCTCGCCGATGCCGATCTCGTGGTGCTGGTGGTGGAGGCGCTGCGCTTCACGCACGAGGACCAGCTGGCGCTCGACCGCATCGTGCGCGCCGGCCGGCCGGCGATCGCCGCCGTGAACAAGATCGACCGGGTGCGCCCGCGCGCGCGCCTGCTGCCGTATCTGGCGGAGCTCGCGCAGCGGCACCCTTTTCTCGCCGTCGTGCCGGTCTCCGCCCTGCGTGCGGACAACGTCGAGGACCTGCGGGACACCATTGCCGCGCAGTTGCCGCGCTCGCCGCCGCTCTACCCCGCGGGCGAGCTGACCGACCGGACCCTCGGTTTCCGTATCGCCGAGACCATCCGTGAGAAACTCACCCTGGAGCTCAACCAGGAAGTGCCCTACGGCATCGCGGTCGAGGTCGAGCGCATGATCGAGGAGGAGGGTGTGCTGAGCGTGGATGCGGCCATCTGGGTCGATCGTGACGGGCAGAAGCCGATCGTGATCGGCGCCGGCGGGGAGCGCTTGAAGCGTGTCGGCCGCGCGGCGCGCCTGGCACTGAACGCGATGCTCGGCCGGCGGCTGCACCTGAACCTGTGGGTCAAGGTACGCGCCAACTGGGCCGACAATGCGCGCGCACTGCGCGAGCTGGGAGTTGAATGAGCCGCAGCACACGCCGCGTCGCCCTTGCGCCGGGCTACCTGCTGCACCACCGCCCGTGGCGCGACACCAGCCGTATCCTCGAGGTGTTCAGCCGCGAGCACGGGCGTATCACGCTGTTTGCAAGGGGTGTGCGGGGTCCGAATGCGAAGCTCGCCCCGGTGCTGCAGTCATTCCAGCTGCTGCTGCTGTCCTTCAGCGGGCGTGGCGAGGCTCAGCAGCTCACCGGCGCCGAGCGCGCCGCACCCGCCGCCCCGCTGCCGCAGGAGTGTCTGCTCGCGGGGTTCTACCTCAACGAGCTGCTGCTGAAGCTCACCACGCGCCACGACCCGCTGCCTGAGCTCTTCGACCACTATCACGGCACCCTCGAGCAGCTGCGCGGCGGCGCGCCCCTCGAACCCGCGCTCCGCGTGTTCGAGAAGCGTCTGCTGGAGGTCCTCGGCTACGGGCTGGATCTCGCCACCGAGGCACGCTCGGGCCTGCCGCTCGAGCCCAATGCATACTATGACTTCCATCCGGGCGTCGGACTCGTGCCCGCCGGCGGCGGCGTCGCGCAGACGCTGCGCGGGCACTCGCTCCTCAGCCTCGCACGCGAGACCCTGCAGGGGGAACGCGAGCTCGAGGATGCGCGGCGCGTGCTGCAGGCGGCCCTCGGCGCGTGCCTGGAAGGGCGGCCGCTCGCCACGCGCCAGGTGGCGAGGGCAATGAAGCGCGGGGCATCGCCATGAGCGTCGCTATCCAACTTGGTGTCAACATCGATCACGTGGCGACGCTCCGTCAGGCGCGGCGCGCGCGCTACCCCGATCCGGTGCACGCGGCACTCGCCGCCGAGCTCGCCGGCGCCGACAGCATCACTGTGCACCTGCGCGAGGACCGCCGGCACATCCAGGACCAGGACGTGCTCGCCCTGCGCGGCTTGCTGCAGACGCGCATGAACCTCGAGCTGGCGGTGACCGACGAAATGCTCGCCATCGCCGCCGCGGTGCGCCCGGCGGATTGCTGCCTGGTGCCCGAACGGCGCCAGGAAATCACCACCGAAGGTGGACTCGACGTCCCGGCACAGGCGACGCGCATCGCCGAGGCGACGGCGCGCCTCACGGCAGCGGGCGTGCGGGTGGCATTGTTCATCGACCCGGAGCTGCGGCAGATCCAGGCCGCACACGGCGCGGGTGCGCCGGTGGTCGAGCTGCATACCGGGGCCTATGCCGAGGCGCGCGGCGCAGCCGCGGCGACCGAGCTCGAGCGGCTGCGCTCGGCGGCCCGCTTCGCCGCCAGCCTCGGGCTCGAAGTACACGCGGGCCACGGCCTCAACTACCAGAACGTGCAGCCGGTGGCCGCGGTGCGCGAGATTGCCGAGCTCAACATCGGCCACGCGCTCCTGGCGCAGGCGCTGTTCGTGGGGCTGCCGGCGGCGGTACGCGAGATGAAAGCCCTGATGCGGGAAGCGCGCACGTGATCTTCGGCATCGGCGTCGACGTGCTGGAGAGTGCACGCATCGCCCAGACGCTCGAGCGCTTCGGCCACCGTTTCATCGAGCACCTCCTCATGCCGCAGGAGCAGGCGCAGCTCGCGCTCACCGCGCGCCCCGAGCGCTTCCTCGCGATGCGCTTCGCCGCCAAGGAGGCGATCGTCAAGGCCATGGGGACGGGGTTCGCGCACGGGGTGTGGATCCGCGATGTGGGCGTGGTGCAGAACTCCTGGGGCAAGCCCGAGGTGGTGTTTTCCGAGCGTGGCGAGCGTGTGCGGCGCGGCCTCGGCGTGGGCGAAGCCCACGTCACGCTGAGCGATGAGCGTGGCCTCGTGGTCGCGGTCGCGGTGCTCATGAAGGCCTCATGAACACACTGGTGTTCGACATCGAGAGCGTGCCGGATGTCGAGCTCGGCCGCCGCCTCTACGGACTCGGCGGGCTCCCCGACGGGCAGGTCGCCAAGGCAATGTTTGCACTCCGCCGTCAGCACGCGGGCAGCGACTTCCTGCCGCCCGAACAGCAGCGTGTCGTGGCGATCTCCTGCGCGTTGCGCAGCGGCGATGCCTTCCGGGTGTGGAGTCTCGGCGAGCTCGGCAGCCCCGAAGGCGAGCTGATACAGCGCTTCTTCGACGGCATCGAGAAATTCTCGCCAAACCTCGTGTCCTGGAACGGCTCGGGGTTCGATCTGCCGGTGCTCACTTACCGCGCCTTGCTCACCGGTGCTCAGGCGCCGCGCTTCTGGGAGATGGGCGATGGCGATGACGCTTTTCGCTACAACAACTATCTGAACCGCTACCACTGGCGGCACACCGATCTCATGGACGTGCTGTCCGGCTTCGACCGGCGCAACCGTGTCTCCCTTGCCAACATGGCCTGCCTGCTCGGACTCCCCGGGAAGCTCGGGTTCGATGGCAGCCAGGTGTGGGAGGCTTGGCAAGCGGGCGATCTCGCCGGCATCCGCCGCTATTGCGAAACCGACGTGCTCAACACCTGGCTGATCTACCTGCGCTTCCAGAAGCTGCGCGGCCAGCTCTCGAGCGAGCAGCACGAGGAGGAGCTCGCGCGCGTGCGCGCCTGTCTCACCACGGCAAAGGAGCCGCATCTCGCCGAGTTCCTGCGCGCCTGGCAGGGCGAGGGCGCTTGAGCGCCGCCCCGCCCGCCGCGCGCCGCGCATACCCGGCGGATGCGGGAGAAACGGGGCGTGTGGCCGGCCTCACGCACGCAGGCGAAGGGGTGCTGCACGGTGGGAAAACCGTATTCGTGTCCGGCGCGCTCCCGGGTGAGCTCATACGCTTCCGCCGTATGCGGCGCCGCCGCCAGCACGATGAGGGCGAGCTGCTCGAGCTGCTCGAGGCGTCCCCGGAACGCGTGGCGCCCCGTTGCCCGCACTTCGGGGTCTGCGGCGGTTGTGCACTGCAGCACCTCTCGCCCGCGGCGCAACTGGCGGCAAAGGACAGCGAGCTGCGCGATGCGCTCACGCGTATCGTCCGCGTCGCGCCGGGCACCTGGCTGAGCCCGCTCGAAGGGCCCCACTGGGGCTATCGCCGCCGCGCGCGGCTCGGGGCGAAGTTCGTGCGCAAGAAGGACACCGTGGTGGTCGGGTTCCGCGAGCGGGCAGCCCCGTACGTGGCGCAACTGCGTTCGTGCGAGGTGCTCGCGCGGCCGGCCGGTGAACTGATCACCCCGCTTGCCGCAATGCTCGGCGAGCTCAGCATCCGTGAGCGTCTGCCGCAGATCGAGGTCGCGGTGGCGGACAATGCGACGGCGCTGGTGCTGCGGGTGCTCGAACCGCCGACCGAGGAGGATGTGGCGCGGCTCGCAGCGTTTGCCGCGGCCCATGGGGTGCGCCTGTACCTCCAGCCCGGAGGACTCGATTCAGTGCGCGAGCTCGGCGGAGCGCGGGAACCGCTGCGCTATCGCCTGCCGCGGTTCGACCTCGAACTGCAGTTTGCCCCGACCGATTTCATCCAGGTGAACGGCGCCGTGAACGAGTCGCTCGTGCTGCGCGCCGCAGAGCTGCTCGGGCTCAGCCCCGCTTCTCGGGTGCTCGATCTTTATTGCGGGCTGGGCAACTTCAGCCTGCCGCTCGCGCGCACCGCTGCGCAGGTGACCGGTGTCGAAGGTGATGCAGCCCTGGTGGAGCGCGCCCGCGGCAACGCCCGGCTCAACGCGCTCAGCAACGCCGAGTTTCACGTGGCCGATCTCGCGGCGGAGCCGGACCCGGCTTTGCCGTGGATGCGCCGCGACTACAGCCACGTGCTGCTCGACCCGCCGCGCACCGGCGCGCGGGCGGTGCTCTCGGCCGTGGCGCGGCTTGCGCCGCAGCGGCTGTTGTATATTTCCTGCCATCCAGGGAGCCTGGCGCGCGATCTGGGGGTGTTGGTGCACGAGCATGGCTTCACGCTCGCAGCCGCCGGTGTGGTCGATATGTTCCCGCACACCGCGCATGTCGAGTCTCTGGCGCTGCTGACGCGCCCGGGCCGCGGCGCCGAGGCGGCCGCTCACGCATGAGTCTCGGGCCGCTGATGATCGACCTCGCGGGGAGCGAGGTCGTTGCCGAGGAGCGCGAGCTGTTGCGTCACCCACTCGTGGGCGGCGTGATCCTCTTCACACGCAACTACCTCGATCCGCAGCAGTTGACTGCGCTCGTGAGCGCGATCCACGCGGTGCGCTCACCGCCGCTCATCGTGGCGGTGGATCAGGAGGGCGGACGGGTGCAGCGCTTCCGTACCGGGTTTTCGCTGCTGCCTCCGGCCCGGCGTATCGGGCACGATTTCGATCTGAATGCCCGCTCCGGAATCGCGCTGGCGCGCGCGCTCGGCTGGCTGATGGCAGCGGAGCTGCGGGCCCACGGGGTGGATATCTCCTTCGCTCCCTGTGTCGACCTCGATCTGGGAGTGAGCGAAGTGATCGGGGAGCGTGCCTTCCACGCCGACCCCGACGCGGTTGCCCAGCTCGCCGGTGCCTGGATGCACGGGATGCGCGAAGCGGGGATGGCGGCGACCGCCAAGCACTTTCCCGGGCATGGGGCGGTGGTCGCGGACTCGCACCAGACCCTGCCGGTCGACCGGAGGGCCTTCGCGGATCTCGCCCCCGACCTGACCCCCTACCGGCGCCTCATCGCCAATGGCCTTCCCGGGGTCATGGCCGCCCATGTGCTCTTTCCGGCAGTCGATTCCACCCCCGCCAGCCTCTCGGCACGCTGGATTCGCGACGTGCTCCGCGGAGAGCTGGGGTTCCAGGGGGTAGTGTTCAGCGACGATCTGTCCATGGGAGGGGCAGCCGCCGCCTACGGGGACGTGGTCACCCGGGCACGGCAGGCCCTGTCGGCGGGCTGCGACATGCTACCGGTCTGTAACAATCGGGCGAGCGTCCTGGAGCTGCTGGCGAGGCTCGATATCGAGCCCCAACCGGCCTCCCGGCTGCGCCTGGTGCGCCTGCATGGGCGCGCCGGAGCGCCAGGGCGTGCCGCTTTGGAGGCTTCCCCCGAGTGGGGGAGGGCCCGCGAGCTGCTCGCGCGCACGAGTGCGGCTCCAGCCCTCACCCTCGACCCGGGAAGCCGTGCATGAACAACTGGCCGGCCGACGCCTGGCGCGGGGTCGTCGAGAGCGCGCCCGAGGGCGTGGTGATCTGCGATGCCACCTCGAGCGACTGCCCGGTCGTGTTCGTCAATCCGGCCTTCGTGCAGATGTGCGGCTACCCGGCCGCAGCGCTCCTTGGGACGAACCTGCGCATGCTGCAGGGAACCGATCGCGACCAGGAGGCGCGCACGCGCCTCGCCGAGGCGGTCAGCAAGGGCGAGGCGGCGCGCGTGCTGGTGCGCAACTACCGCCCCGACGGCACGATGTTCTGGAACGAGACCGTGATCCATCCGCTGCACAGCGCGGGCAAGCTCACTCATTTCATTGGCTACCATCGTGACGCCAGCGAGCGGCTGAAGCATGCCGAGCGGCTCCCCTCCGGACTCCCATCGTGGTTGCGTGAGGACCGTCTCACGGGGTTGCATTCGCGGGCTTACTTCGAGGAGCTGCTGCAACGGGACTGGCAGCTCGCGCAGCGCGACTCGCACGAGATCGGGCTGACGCTGTTCGACATCGACGACCTGGGTGCCTACAACGAGAAATTCGACCGTTCTGCAGGCGATGCCTGCATCCGCCGCATCGCGCGCGTGATCGGCGCTTCCTACCGGCGCGGCGGGGACTTGGTCGGACGCTGGGAGGGGGGAACCTTCGTGGTGCTGACACAGGGGGAGGCGGCGGAGAAGGCGACCCAGTACGCTCAGGTCGTGTGCCAGCGAGTGCGTGACCTGCTGATGCACCACCCCACCGCGGGCTCTGGGCGCTACCTTACCCTGAGCGCGGGGATCGCCAGCCTCGTACCACCGCGTACCCTCGCGCTCGAGGGACTTCTCAAGGCGTGCCAGGCCGCCCTGCGGCGCGCCAAGAAGGGCGGCAAGGACGGCATCGTCACCGCCCAAGCGGCCGACTTCAAGGAGCTCTCCGGAGCCGAGACTTCCTCGGCCAGGCGCTCTGCCGTGAGCACTGCTGCGGAATAGTCTCCGGCCCGGCGACGCCGCACGCGGTCGTGAGGGATTCTCCCTTCGGTCGATCGGGATTCGCATCGCCATTTCTATGGAAATGCTTATGCGATATTATTGCTACTGAAAATGAACCCCCGGCGCACAGTCCGTCCGCGTCAAGCCGTTGACCCCGCAGCCACCCTGTCGCGGGCAACCGTGCGTGCCGCGCGCTTCCTCGGGCTGGCACAGTCCGATCTCGCGCCGGTTCTCGGGGTGAGCACGGCCACGCTCTCGCGTGTCGCCAACGGACAGCGGCAGCTCGAGCCCGGCTCCAAGCCCTGGCAGCTGGCAGCGCTGTTCGTACGGCTGTTCCGCTCACTGGATGCCATCGTGGGCTCGGACGACGCAGCGGCGCAGGCGTGGCTGCGGAGCCGCAACACGGCACTCGGAGGAGTGCCGCTCGAGCTGATCCGGGAGCCCGCGGGCCTGGTGCGCACCGTTGACTACCTGGACGCCGCACGCGCTCGCATCTGAGGCGCGCGGCTACGCCCGGTCACTGTGGCGGGTCGTGGAGGCCCAGCACACGGCCTCGACCATGCGCCTCACGGATTCGATCGATGA
>Ga0307472_100000774_pt1 | contig 11749 bp, 6 predicted proteins | sample atmos_gasesAM5C__2_FD_204582 | JGI IMG/M metagenome (GOLD analysis project Ga0307472, IMG submission 204582) | Hardwood forest soil microbial communities from Morgan-Monroe State Forest, Indiana, United States - atmos_gasesAM5C_05 | ecosystem: Environmental > Terrestrial > Soil > Temperate... | reverse complement strand
TCCGCCCACACTACTTCGCAATCCGTCAATCGCCATGGCGCTCTGTTTCAGCTGGAAGAGATCGTGCTCGTGGGACAAACGGTGATTCTGGTCAACGATCACACGGCGCAATCGATGGAATGCCGGGTGGTTACGATTCACCGTGCCCGCGATAGCAAACAGTATGTCGGCGTGGAATTCCTCTCCCCGGAAACGAATTTCTGGCATATGCAGTTCCCCATCCCCGGAGCAAAACCGCTGCGTCGCGTGCTTCCCAACAAAGCTTCAGCTTAACTGGTTAGGACTGACTAGTCAGGCCTGACTAAGCGCCCTCCCTTCCTTTTCTCCTCGACTGCACGAAAAGTCCGGACGTTAGAATCTCTTCGTGCAAGCTTCGACGACGCGGATTGGCCTGATCTCGGATACTCACGGGTTGTTGAGACCGCAAGCGATCGAGGCGCTTCGTGGTTCGGAGCTGATTCTTCACGCCGGTGATGTAGGCAAGCCGGAAATCCTCGCTGCGTTGCGGGAACTCGCTCCTGTCATTGCCGTGCGCGGAAACGTGGACACTGCCGATTGGGCCAGGACGCTGCCCGAAACGGCGGTGGCTGAGGCGGGCAAAGTCCTCCTGTACGTTCTTCACGACGTGCACGCCCTCGACTTGAACCCGGCAGCCGCTGGCTTCCATGTCGTTGTGAGCGGGCATTCCCATCAGCCGGGAAAATCCGAACGCGACGGGGTGCTTTACATCAATCCGGGGGCGCCGGCCCGCGCCGGTTTCAATTGCCCGTAACGGTGGCGCGCTTGAGTCTAGGCCGCACCCCGTGCGAGGTCGAGTTTGTCGAGCTGAACATTTAGAGGTCGCTGCAGGGCAAGCCGCAAGCTACTTTGCGGCGCAAAGTTAAAGAATTACTTTAAGTGCGGCTCTAACTTGCTACAAGAAAATGGGTTCCGGGCAAAAGACCACGTGCACCCGTTTTGCGGGACCGCGATTTCCACAGGAATTCGCAAGATTGCAGCCTCCTCTATGCCCTTTGAGCAACGCTCGACTCCACATTTTCCTATTGACATCCCATAGGGGCAAAGCATACTTCTATTGTTTTCCCATAGGAATCTTGAGGAGAAGCATGAACGACAAGGCAGACGTTTGGCAAGGCACTCTTGCCCTCATGATTTTGAAAACGCTCGAGACGCTCGGGCCACTTCACGGGTACGGGATCGCGCGGCGCATCGAGCAAATCAGCGGCGGCCTGCTTTCACTTAATTACGGAACGGTGTACCCCGCTTTGCTGAAGCTCGAGCAGGAAGGATCGATCGAGTCTGAGTGGGGCGTGTCCGACAACAATCGCAAAGCGAAATTTTACAAGCTGACAGGTGCCGGACGAAAACAGTTGGAACGTGAAGCACGGGATTGGCGGCAGGCGCAAGCGATCCTCGCGAAATTCCTTTCGGCGGAGCCGTCGAGATGAACGACTTCTGGAAATCTCTAGGCGCGCGGGCTCGACTTGAGAGAACGAGGGAGCAGCGGTCATGAGTTTTGCGAAATGGTTGCGGGCGTGGTTTCAGCGGTTCGCGGGTTTTTTTGGCAAGCGCAAACGCGATGCGGAATTGGCTGCAGAGTTGGAGAGCCATCTGCAGCTCCACATCGAAGATAATCTGCGCGCGGGGATGACGCCTGAAACCGCACGACGCGACGCGCTCATGAAACTTGGCGGCGTGGAGCAAACGAAAGAGAATTACCGCGACCGCCGCGGTCTGCCTTTTCTTGAATTTTTTCTGCGAGACCTGCGTTTTGCTTTCCGCATGCTCCGAAAAAGCCCTGGCTTCACCGCCGTGGCAGTGCTCACACTCGCGATTGGAATCGGCGCAAATACTGCCATCTTCAGCGTCGTTTATGCCGCGCTGCTTTCTCCTCTGCCCTTTCCAAATCCAGACCAACTTGTCATGGTTTGGTCAGACAGGGCCAATGGTCATCGCAACACGGTTTCTGCTGGCGACTACTTGGATTGGAAGCGCCAGAACACCGTCTTCCAGGATCTAGTCGCCTGGACTGGCGGAACATTCAGCCTTTCCGGCGACGGCCGTCCGGAGGCTCTCCAAGTCCGAGTCACCACGCCCGGATTTTTCACCTTGCAGGGAATTACGGTCGCCCTTGGACGGGACTTTCTGCCAGAAGAAGGCAAGGTAGGCAACGAGCATTACGTGATCATGACCCACTTGCTCTGGCATGAGCGTTTCGGGGACGACCCCAATATCATCGGCAAGCAAATACGGTTGAATGGTGAACCTTATCGTGTGGTCGGCGTTCTGGCTGCGGGAATGCCGGATCGCTTTGAATCCCACTTGTTCGTCCCGCTGGCCTTCAAGCCTGACCAGCTCAATCACGATTTTCACTGGCTGTGGGTGATGGGCCGCCTCAGACCCGGAGTAACCCTGCAGCAAGCCAATGCCGACATGGACGGAGTGACTCGCCGGATTGCCGAGGTCTATCCGCTCTCCAACAAGGGATGGGGCATCAAAGTAGAGCGTCTGCAGAATGACTTCACCAGCCGCGATACCGTCAAGGATCTGTGGCTTCTAATGGGCGCCGTAGGTTTCGTTTTATTGATCGCCTGCGTGAACGTGGCCAATTTGCTCCTGGCGCGCGGCACCACGCGTCAGAAGGAAGTGGCGGTTCGCACTTCTTTGGGCGCAACGCCCTGGCAAGTGCTTTCGCAATTCCTGACGGAAAGCCTCGCTTTGGCCTTGATCGGAGGAGCTTTGGGAATCGGTCTGGCTTCGGGGATGCTCAAGGTGATCCTCGCGATTCTGCCGCCGTTTTCCATACCGACCGAGGCCGACATTCACGTAAGCGTGTCGGTGTTGGTTTTCACCCTTGCGGCAACGGCGCTGGCCGGTGTGCTTTGTGGATGTGCGCCAGCATGGCAAAGCTCGCGCTGGAACCTGATTGACGCGTTGAAAGAAGGCGGGCGCTCACTTTCGCAAAATGGACGGCAGGGATTGCGGCGCACTCTGGTCGTGATGGAATTTGCCTTGGCGCTAACCCTTCTTGCGGGGGCAGGATTACTCATCCACAGTTTCTGGAAGCTGACTCGCGTGGATCTCGGCTTTCGCCAGGACCATTTACTGACCTTTTCCTTGCCTCTCCGCAATGAACGCTTTGCGAATTCGGAACAGACTGCCGCTTTCTACCGTGAATTGCTCGCGAAGATTGAAGCAGTGCCTGGAATCTCTTCCGCCTCCGCGTCCACGGGAATGCCCATTCTCGGCGCCAGCTCCGGTATTGCCTTCAGCATCCCCGGACAATCCGCCAGTGATCCGGGCTCGCGCCCCGTCGCAGGATTCGCAATGGTCACACCAGGCTATTTCCGCACATTTGCAATTCAGATTGAGAAAGGTCGCGGCTTCATGGAACAGGACGTGCGAAACGGGCTGCCCGTCGCCATCGTCAACGAAACGTTCGCAAAAAAGTATCTCGCCAATGTTGATCCCCTGGCGCAACGGGTTGCCGTCCCGCAGTTAATTCCAGGAGCTACACAGTTGGGTCCGCCCATTGAGTGGCGGATTGTTGGCGTCTATCACGATGTTCGCAACGACGGTATTCGGAGTGAGGGTTTCCCGGAAATCGACGTTCCTTTCTGGCAGAGCCCCTGGCCAAACGCGAGAATCGCTGTGCGCACCGCTGGCGATCCCTCAAGTATGGCCAACAACCTTGCAGCCGTCGTTCAATCCATAGATGCCGATCTGCCTCTCGCCCGCGTAAGGACTATGTATCAAATCGTAGACGACTCGCTGGCGGGTGACCGCTTTGCCACGGCGCTTCTGGCCACCTTTGCGGTAATCGCGCTGATTCTGGCTGCTATCGGGATTTACGGCGTCATGTCCTTCTCCGTCGCGCAGCAAACTCACGAAATCGGGCTGCGCATGGCGCTTGGAGCAAGTCCCGGGCGAGTTCTGTCTTTAGTGCTGCGAGAAGGAATACTTCTGGCAGTGACAGGACTGGCCCTGGGACTCGGCGGCACGTACTTGGTTGGCCGCACCATGCAATCGGTCTTATACGAAGTAACGGCGATCGATCCGCTGGCGGTTGGCGGCGTTGCCGTTTTGCTCCTGATCGCAGCGGCCCTCGCTTGTTACCTCCCTGCGCGGAGAGCGACGCGCGTCGATCCCATGACCGCTCTGCGGTGCGAGTAAGCCGGAGGATGCCAAAAGTGCGCAACATTACAAATCTTAGGGAGCAAGCCACATGAAATGGGTGCGATCGTTCTTTAGGCGGCTCACGGGTTTTCTTGGCAAGCGCAAACGCGACGCGGAATTCTCTGCTGAGTTGGAGAGCCATCTGCAACTCCACATCGAAGACAATCTCCGCGCGGGCATGACGCCGGAAGCGGCGCGCCGCGAGGCGTTCATTAAGCTGGGCGGCCTCGAACAAACGAAAGAAGCCTACCGCGACCGCGGCGGCTTGCCTTTCCTCGAAATCGCCCTTCAGGATCTCCGCTTCGCTCTCCGCACACTTCGCAAATCCCCCGGCTTCACAGCTGTGGCGGTGCTCACTCTCGCCCTGGGGATTGGCGCCAACACGGCGATTTTCACGGTCGTTTACGGGGTGCTGTTTCGTCCATTGCCGTTTCCTGAAGCGGACCGGATTGTCGAGCTCGTCGAGATGACCCAGGGAGAGTCTGGTGAGATGGACCTCACTGCAACACAATTGCGGCGACTTCGCGAGTTTGGACAAGTCTTCGAGCACATCGCGGGCTGGACCGATGTCGGCTTCAATCTAGCGGTTGGGAACGCCGCTGAGCACGTTCGCGGAACACCTGTGTCTGCGGATTATTTTCAGGTGCTGGGGGTCCATCCAGTCGCGGGCAGAGAGTTTCTTCCTGAGGAAGACCAAGGAGAAGGCCAGCGCGTCGCTATTCTGAGTCACTCGCTTTGGAAACGCCGATTCGCCGGCGAACCCTCCGCGATTGGCGGAAAAGTGCTGCTGAACGGGGAAGCCTATACAGTGATCGGTGTAATGCCAGCGGATTTCGATCCGCGCGGCTACTCGGATATAAACCCCGGTCTCCCCGTGGATTTGTGGGTTCCCTTGGCTCTCGTAGCGAAGACGGCGGGCAGCGGAGAAAACATAGAGGTCCTGGCTCGACTCAAGCCCGGAGCGAAGCAACCGAAGCTTGATGCGGAGATGAACCTTGTCACGGAGCAATTCCGCAAGGAGTTTCCCGGAGATGTAGGCCCGAAGACACGCATGAGCTTCCTGCCCTACCAATCTATGTTGGCTGCGGACTTGCGGCCGTTTCTTCTTCTGCTACTGGGCGCGATCGGTTTTGTGTTACTGATCGCATGCGCAAATGTGGCCAACCTCTTGCTTGCGCGCGGGGAATCGCGAGCCCGGGAGATCGCCGCTCGTATGGCCTTGGGCGCAACGCGGGCCCGGCTCTCCCGTCAATTACTGACGGAAAGCATGCTAATCGCTCTCGCTGGGGGAACTCTCGGCTTGGCTTTTGCCAGTGCGGGTCTCGGGTCGTTGCTTGCCATAGCACCCTTTGATCTGCCTCGTTTGAACGACATTCATTTGGACGGCTGGGTATTTGGTTTTACTCTTTTGATTTCCGTTCTGACTGGTTCCCTCTCGGGACTGGCGCCAGCCATTCTTGCGACAAACTTTGATCTCAACCATGTGCTTAAAGCGGCTGAGGGCAGGGCAACAACCAGCGCGGGCCGCGCGAGACTTCGCCAAGGCCTGGTGATCGGTGAATTCGCCCTGTCGCTGGTCCTGCTGACAGGAGCCGGGTTGATGATTACGACCTTCACCAAGTTGATGAGAGTGGACCCCGGATTTGATCCCCACGGCGGGCTCACAATGCAATTCTGGTTGAACGGATCGAACTATCATTCAACCCCGGAGATCTCGGCTTTCTATCGGGCGGTCGAGCTGCGAATTGCGTCCCTGCCGGGCGCCGAAGCAGTCGGTATTGTGGCGGCTGGATTGCCCCTCGAACGCGGAGGGCACAGCAGCGTAAAAATTGCGGGACCCAACCAGTCGGAATGGCAGCCCTGCGACTATCGGGAAGCTTCCCCAAATTATTTTCGTGCCATGGGGATTGCCCTACGCGCCGGCCGGGGCATTCTGGAAACAGATACGGCGGATTCCAGCCAAGTGGTCGTGGTCAACGAAGCGTTCGCGCAAAAGTATTTTGCAGGACGCAGTCCTGTGAGCGAGCGCATTTTCATGGGGAACGCCTCCCGCGAAATCGTAGGTGTGGTTGCGGATGCAAAGTCATACCTCGACCGGCCTGCGCTTCCCACCGCTTACATTCCGGCGGCCCAAGCATCGTTTGCAGGCTCGCAAATGTGGGAAGACTGGTTTCCGCGAAGCATCGTGGTCCGTACGAGCGTTGACCCGCTTAGTCTCAGCCATGCAGTAAGGCAGGCCGTCGAGACCGTAAATCCAGTGGTACCTACGGGAACGATTCGCACCATCAAAGAAATGATGTCGCGTTCGCTCGCACTTCGCAGTTTCCTCATGCGCCTGCTGGGCATTTTCGGCGGTCTGGCCCTGGTGCTCGCGAGCGTAGGGCTGTACGGAGTCATTTCCTTCGTGGTTGGACGCCGCACTCGTGAAATTGGAGTGAGGATGTCTCTCGGCGCTCGGCCCACCGACGTCTTGCGGTTAATCCTGGCGGATGGACTAAGGCTAGTGATTACCGGCGTGGTAGTCGGAGTCGTAGCGGCGCTCCTGCTAACCAGGCTGCTGGAAAGCATGGTTTATGGTGTAAGCCCGAGGGACCCGTTAGTCATCGCGCTGGTAAGTCTTCTGATGATGGCTGTCTCCCTGTTGGCGTGCTACGTTCCTGCGCGTCGCGCGATCAAGGTCGATCCCATCGTTGCTTTGCGGTACGAATAAAGTGTCGACCACCTACAGACCAAAAATATTTGGCTAAAGCAGGAAACAAACCTGCGACTTCGTTCGTCTATTCTCCTGTGGTATTCCCACACCAGAAGTGGTACCTTGCTGTGGCCATAACACAGGAGGGTTCGTGTCCCAATCCAAACTTGATTTGTTGCAAGGAACTTTGGACCTGATGGTCCTGCAAACCCTCGCCGCCATGGGCACGCTTCATGGATACGGCATCGCGCGGCGCATCGAGCAAGTGAGCGGCGATGCGGTCCTGCTGAACCAGGGCACGATTTACGCTTCGCTCGTTCGTTTGCAGCAGCGCGGCTGGATTTCCGCCGAGTGGGGCACGTCCACCAACAACCGCAAAGCCAAGTTTTATTCCATCACCAAACGCGGACGCAGACAGCTTTCCGAAGACGCGGCGTACTGGCAGCGGCTCTCGGAAGTTATGGGCCGTGTGCTGGCTCTTCCCGAAGGGAGCGGTGACAAATGATCGACCGCCTTCGTCAATTGCTCTATCGATTGCGCTCTTTCTTTCGTGGTGCGCAACTCGACCGCGACATTGAGGCGGAGATGTCCGCTCATCTCGAACTCGCCATCGAAGAGAACCTTCAACGAGGCCTTTCCCCGGTTGAAGCGCGTCGCCGGGCACTAGTTCGCTTTGGAGGACCGCAGCAAGCCAAAGAAAACCACCGCGACGCGCGCAGCCTGCCACTCCTCGAAACCCTCCTGCAGGATTTGCGCTTCGCATTGAGAATGCTTCGGCGCAGTCCTAGCTTCGCGGTCCTGGCGATTCTCTGCCTGACTTTGGGAATCGGCGCCAATGCCGCGGTTTTCAGTTGGATGGAAGGCCTTCTGTTTCGTCCCTACCCGATGGTAGCGAATCAGGAAAGGCTGGTAGCGCTCACTGGAACCACTTCATCGGATCGGACCGGACTGTCCTGGCCGGATTTTCAGGACCTTCAAAGGAACTGCACGCTGTTTGACACGTTTTTCGTGAGCAAGATCACGGGGACTACGCTCAGCATTGGCGAGCGTGCCCAAGTCGTAACAGGGAGCATCGTTTCCGCGAATTACTTCAACACCTTGGGAATTCATCCAATTCTTGGGCGTGCCTTTGACTCCAGCGAGGATGTAGGGCGCAGCGCACATCCCGTGACGGTTATCAGTTACCAGCTGTGGAAAGAGCGCTTCGGCGGCGATCCGCAAATCATCGGCAAGACGCAGCGCATGGACGGCGTGATTCACACCATCATCGGAGTGGCTCCTGAAGGCTTTTACGGAACATTCGTCGGCTGGGCTATGAAGTTTTGGGTCCCGGCCTCCATGGAAGATACGTTTGAAGCCGGCGGATACAAGCTCGAAGATCGCGGCGAGCGCTGGATTGAATCTTACGGCCGTCTGAAACCCAGCGTTACTCTCGAGCAAGCGCAGCAGGAAGTCTCTGCGGTAGGGAAGCGCCTGGAGGCGGATTACCCGGCAACCAACCGCGGTCGCGGCATCAAGCTCTGGCCTTTATGGCAAACACCATTCAATAACGCGGGAACCCTGCTCCCGGCGCTCGAAACCATGCTCGTGGTCGTGGTGTTTGTGCTTTTGATTGCCTGCGCCAATGTCGGGAACCTGCTGCTCGTCCGGTCTTTCGCGCGAAGACATGAAATCACCGTCCGCGTTGCGGTGGGCGCCGGGCGAGGACGCCTGCTGCAGCAGCTTCTCATCGAAGGGCTGGTCCTTTCAGCGCTGGCCGCAACGGGCGGACTCCTCATCGCGCGCTGGTGCAGCCATTTGCTCGTATTGCTCTTGCCCGTGCGAAATGGAAACGCCATGCACCTGCCCGGCGAAATGGATTGGCGCGTGATGGCGTTAAGCGCGGCCGTTTGCCTTGTTGCGACGCTGCTGTTCGCGTTGGTTCCTGCAGTTCAGGCCAGCAAAATCGATCTCGCGGGCACACTACGGTCCGAAATGGCTGGGGTTGCGCGAGGCCGCGGAAAATCGTGGGTTCGCTCCAGCTTGGTCATGGTTCAGGTGTCCCTGTGTTTCATACTGCTTGTTGGCGCCGGCTTGCTCCTGCAGAGCCTGAAAAAAATTCGGTCGGACAGCCCTGGCTTTTCGACCGACGGCGTATTAGTCACCGCGGTAAATCTAGTCGCGTCAGGATACGATGCGCAGCGCGCGAAGAGTTTTCATGACGAACTAATTGACCACGTGCGAGCGCTTCCTGGTGTGGAGTCGGCTGCGCTGGCGCGCCAAACGCCTTTGGGCTACGGCACTTTTTCGTCGGCAGCTATTGCCGTGGATGGATATCAACCTCCGCCGGGCGAGCAGCCCTCCGCCGATTACAACCAGGTTGGCCCGGGCTATTTCGCTACGATTGGAATTCCACTCGTGTCGGGCCGCGAGTTCACGCGCGCTGATAACGAAACGGCGGCACCTGTTGCAGTCATCAACGAAACGATGGCCGCGCGCTATTGGGCCGGCAAGGATCCCGTCGGCGAGCGCGTTCAAGCCAAGGGGCAGTGGCTGCAAATCGTTGGTGTCGCCAAAACCTCGAAGTACTACAACATGCGGGAGCTGCCCAAGCCGTTTTTTTACGTCCCGCTGCGCCAGAATTTTTCCGCAGGCGCCGCATTGACGATTCGGACCAAGCTGCGGCCGGAGGTCTTGGCGGCCGCGTTGTCTCGCGAATTGAAGGCCATGGACCCGAACCTGGCGCTTTATGAGGTGATCTCGCTTCAAGAGCAGGTGGATCGTTCCACGTCCGCTCAAAAGGTTGCGTTCACTTTGACCGGGACTCTCGGTGGATTGGCTTTGGTGCTTGCGGCCATCGGGCTCTATGGCGTGATGTCGTATACGGTATCTCAGAGTACGCGGGAATTGGGGCTGCGCATGGCTCTCGGAGCGCGCAGCAGCGAACTCTTCCGGCTGGTAATTTCCCGCGGACTCGCGCTGACCTTTGGAGGCATTTTTCTCGGTGCAGCGCTTGCGGTGGGTCTGACGCGCTTGCTTGGATATCTTCTTTATAAGGTAAGTCCGCGCGACCCGCTGGCCTTCGGATACGCATTCCTCGTCTTGACAATCGTCTCGCTGATCGCCTGTTTCTTGCCAGCTTGGCGGGCCACGCGCGTCGATCCGATTGTGGCTTTGCGATACGAGTGACTGTGTCCGCGGCCATCAATGCAGCAAACACAAATGAAGGGAGTGCTAGCACATGACGGATCGGCTCAGACAACTGCTACTTCGCATGCGCTCTTTCTTTCGCAGCGCTCAACTGGACCGCGAACTGGATGCAGAGATGTCCTCTCATCTGGAACTTGCCATTGAAGAGAATCTCAAACGCGGCTTCTCGCCCGCTGAGGCGCATCGGCAGGCACGCCTCCGCTTCGGCGGGCCGCAACAAGCCAAAGAGCAACACCGCGAAGCCCGCAGCCTGCCGTTCTTCGAAACGCTGCTTCAGGACATTCGCTACTCCTTTCGCATGCTCCGCAAATCGCCCGGCTTCACCGCCACTGCAATTCTCACGCTGGCTTTCGGGATTGGCACGAACACGGCCATCTTCAGCATGGTGAATGCGCTGCTGTTGCATCCCTACCGCTTCCACAATCTGGATTCCCTCGTTCTCCTCTGGGAAAATCGCGGCACGGACGAAGGCCCGGATGCCCGTCGGATATCACCTGGCGATATTACCGACCTGCGCGCCAATTCGCAGTTGTTTGAAGACATCGCCACTTATCAATACCGCGAATTCAATGTTTCCTCCGAAGGCAGAGTCGACGTGGCTTGGGGCTGCCGCGTATCCGCAAACTTCTTTTCTGTCCTTGGCGCTGTTCCCGCGCAAGGGCGCCTCTTTTCGGTGAACGAGGAACAGCCTGGCTCTGATCAGTCTGTCATTGTTAGCAACCGCTTCTGGCAATCGAGATTCGCCGGAGACGCGCAGTTCCTGGGCAAAAGCATTCGCCTCAACGGGCGCAACTATACCGTCGCGGGAATCATGCCTGCGGACTTTGACTATCCCGTTTCGATGGAACTGTGGGTGCCCTTGGCGCTTACCGCCACGGAAAAATCAGATCGCGCACAATTGTCTCTTCTCGCTCTCGGGCGCCTAAAGCCCGGTCTCAGCATTGCGCAAGCCAATGCGGCGCTGAACAATTTTTCTCGCAGACTCTCCGAGCTTTACCCGAAAACCAATGCTGGCCGCACTCTCAATCTGCTGCAGCTTCGCAAAGAACTCTACATTTACAGTCTGCCGCTTTTTCTGCTGCTCCAGGCCGCCGCTGTGTTTGTGCTGCTTCTCGCCTGTGCCAACCTCGCGAATCTTCTCTTCGCCCGGATGATCGCACGCCAGCGAGAGCTGGCCGTACGCACAGCGCTTGGCGCACATCGCGTAAGGCTGGCCCGCCTTCTGATTGCAGAAATGTCGGTGCTCGCGCTTCTCGGCGGAGCCGTAGCCATCGCCGCTTCTTTCTCGAGCGTGCGCATTCTGCGCAACAGCATTTCGCCCGATTGGACCAAATGGGTTCCCGGCTGGGATGGCATTCGAGTCGATTCCACCGTTCTCTTCTCTACGATTCTTCTTTCGCTCCTCCTGGGCCTCGTCTTTGGGCTCGCCACCGCGGTCCACTTGCGACACATCAATTTGAATACCGTGCTCAAGGAAACCGGGCGCAGTTCCGCCGGACCGGCCCGCGGGCGCTTGCGCAACGGCCTCGTCTCCGCGCAAGTCGCTCTTGCGTTGATCTTGTTGGTATGCGCGGGACTGACCATGCAAGGTTTCAGCCGGCTTGCGCAAGCCTATCAGGGGTTTCAGCCGGACCAAGTTCTGAAATTCGAGGTCAGCCTGCCAAAGAACACCTATCCCGATAATGTAAAGCG
>Ga0307472_100000773_pt1 | contig 11751 bp, 13 predicted proteins | sample atmos_gasesAM5C__2_FD_204582 | JGI IMG/M metagenome (GOLD analysis project Ga0307472, IMG submission 204582) | Hardwood forest soil microbial communities from Morgan-Monroe State Forest, Indiana, United States - atmos_gasesAM5C_05 | ecosystem: Environmental > Terrestrial > Soil > Temperate... | reverse complement strand
GCTCGAGTCCGTGTACGCGTGCGGCAGCGGAGCGTGCTCAGAACCTGCCGCGCTGAAAGTCCTCGAACGCCTGCTGCAGTTCCTCGCGGGTGTTCATGACGAACGGCCCGTACTTGGCGACCGGCTCGCGAAGCGGCCGTCCCGCGACGAGAATGGCGCGGGCGACCCCGCCGCCAGCACCCGCCGCGACGCCCTGGAGGCGGATCTCGCCGCCTTCCCCGAGCACTCCAAGCTCGTGCGTGCGCAGCACGCTCGTCTCGGGCGGGGCACCGACCTGCAGAGAGCCTTCGAACACGTACAGGAAAGCTGCATAGTCCGCCGGCAGCGACTGTGTGAACTCGGCGCCCGGCTCGAGCGCGATGTCGAGGTACGTCGGATCGGTTGCGGGCTGCGAGATCGGACCGGTCGTGCCGTTCACCTTTCCGGCGATCACCTTTACCGTCACGCCCGATGTCGGTGTCGCGACCGGAATGCGCTCGGGCCCGAATTCCTGGTATTTGGGCGCTGTCATCTTCTCGCGCGCGGGCAGGTTGAGCCAGAGCTGGAAGCCGCGCATGCGACCTTCCTGCTGCTCGGGCATTTCCGAGTGCACGAGTCCACGTCCCGCGGTCATCCACTGCACGCTTCCCGGCACGAGTACGCCCTCGTTGCCGTGGTTGTCGCGATGGCGCATGCGGCCATCGAGCATGTACGTCACGGTCTCGAAGCCACGGTGCGGGTGGTCGGGAAACCCTGCGATGTAGTCCTCGGCGCGGTCAGTACCGAACTCATCGAGCATGAGGAACGGATCGAGGTCCGGCAGTTGGGGCTGGCCGATCACGCGGCGCAGCTTGACGCCCGCGCCGTCGGAGGTCGGCATACCCTTGACGACACGCCGCACGACGCGGCTCGCTGTGCTCTTGTTGGCCATGGAATCCTCCTCACTGTCAAAGACCCGAGATGGGGGTGAACGCTGCCTTCTCAACCGCGAGGGGCTAGGCCGCGGCCGCAGCCGGCAGCGGGATCGGGATCGACGCCCGCGCGGTACCCAGCGCTGTCTCGCGATGCTGCGGCGAATACGCAAGCCCTTCAGCGCGCACGAAGGTCAGGTCGCGGATGCCGAGAAACTCGAACAGAAACTTGAGGTAGGACTCGCCGAATTCCGCCGGCGAGCCCCGCTCGTACACCCCACCGCGTGTCACCGCCACGATGATCCGCTTGCCGCCCGCAAGTCCCTCGGGCCCGCGCTCGGTATAGCGAAAGGTCTTGCCTGCCACAGCGATGCGATCGACCCAAGCCTTCAGCTGCGAGGGGACAGAAAAGTTGTATAGCGGTGCTCCGATTACGAGCACGTCTGCGCTCAGAAACTCCTCGAGCACCGCCGCGTTGCGTGCTGCCTCGAGCTCATCCGTGCGCGTGAGCGCCCCCTGAGAAAAGTGCGGCAGCTCCTGTGCCGCCAGATCGCGATAGCTGACCTGCGCATCGGGCCGCGCCGTTTTCAGCCGGGCGACGATCTCCTGCGTCAGCTCCCGGCTCGCCGAGCCCGCTCCCTGAATACTGGAATCGATATGCAGCACCTTCATGGTCCGTCTCCTTGAATTCACTGGAAGAGAAGGTTAATCGGTGGGACAATGACCGTGTAGATGGGTAGATTGGAACGTATTGTCCTGAATATCGATCTAATCTGACTGGGACTTGAGAAATGCAGCCCCTGGAAGGCTTCTATTACTTCACTCAAGTCGTAGACCACGGAGGTTTCGCTCGTGCTGCCCGGGCGCTAGGTATTCCCAAGTCGCGGCTCTCCCGGCACGTGATGGCGCTCGAGGCACAGCTCAACGTCCGGTTGCTGAATCGCTCCACGCGGCGCTTCGCGATCACGGAGATCGGGCAGGAGGTCTACCGGCATGCCGCTGCGATGCGCGCGGAGGCAGATGCCGCGCTCGAGGCGGTGGAGTTTGCACGCGCCGAGCCACGCGGGATGATCCGCGCGAGCTGCCCGGTGACGCTCGCGCAGTCAGCGCTCGCTTCGATGTTGCCGGCGTTTCTCGCGAAGTACCCGGCGGTGCGCCTGCAACTACACGTGAGCAACCGCCGTGTGGACGTGATCCGCGAGGGGTTCGATGTGACGCTGCGCGTTCGTACGCAGCCATCGGGCGAAGATGGACTGGTCATGCGGACGTTCGGCCGAGCCCACGAGTTCCTCGTGGCGAGTCCCGCCTACCTCGCGCGCGCCGGCGTGCCCGTTTCGCCGCAGGATTTGCGCTCCCGCGAGACTCTCGACTACGGGGGCGAGCTCGACCGGCAACCTTGGGAGCTCGTCGCGGTGGATGGGCAAAGCGTGAATGCCGAGCACACTCCGCGGGTGATCTGCCATGACTTCATCGTGTTGCGCGCTGCGGTGCTGGCCGGCCTCGGCATCGCAAAACTGCCCGAGAGCGTAGTGCGCGAGGACGTGCGCAGCGGCGCACTCACTCGCGTGCTCACAGACTGGAACAGCCCGCAAGGCGTCGTGCATGCGGTCTTTCCGAGCCGCCGCGGGCTGCTGCCCGCGGTACGCGCGTTCATCGACTTTCTGGCGGAACGAATGCCAGCTGTGATCTAGTCAGCCGATCTGCCGCGCCCCGAATGCGCGCAGCGCGCGCGCGGCGCAGCGTTCCTCGGCGAGCAGGACGCATTTGGTGAGCGCGTCCGCGACGGCCGCGCTCGGGGCCACCACCGCTGCGTAGCGGCGAACCGGGTCGTTTGCACCCGAGCGCCGGTAATAATCCCGGTGTTCAGGCGGGCGCTGCGCCACATCGGCGTCGAGGTCGCTCACTGCCAGTGCCTGCTCCTTCAGCGTTACCGGCGCGCAGTTGCCATCGCTGTATCGAAGCAAGACGGATTCGCTTCGACCGTAGACACGCAGGTCGCCGCCCGCATTGACCAAGCCACCGCCGCAGCCTGCGGCGCGCAGCGCTTCGATCGCAACGTCGATGGCGTAGCCCTTGGCAATTCCGCCCAGATCGAGTGCGAGCGGTACCTTGCACAGTACCCAGGGAGAATCGGTCCCCGGCGCCGAGAGTACGAGGTCGCAAAGCCGGCCCGGACGGCAGGGCAGGCAGGGGTCGAAGATCCCCTCGCTCAGTGCGTGCACCCGCCTGGCGAGCCGCAGCAACTCCCAGGTGCTCGCCGCGATCGGCACCTGGGTGTGCGGGAACGCGGCGTGAACGCGCGCGAGCTCGCTCGCCTCGCCATACGGGTGGAGTCTTCGCCCGATCTCAAAGACCGCAAGGTAGGCCGCCTCTAGGCCGGCCAGAGCCCTCTTTTCTGTGGATGCCGCCGCCTCGATCGCAACCCAGGTGCCTAATGCCGCCCGCAGGCGTTGCACGCGAACCCCGGGTGTCGGAAATCCCACCGTGGATTCAATCGCGGCCATGGCCTGGACCTTTTGCGCAGGATCGGGGTATTCTAAAGTAATTAAGAATCATTCGCATTTACATTGAGGCTGCGTATGCCCTTGGATCAGTGGACACCAGGGTGGATCGGAGCGCTCGGGGCGCTCGCCGTGGGCGCCCCGGTCCAGGTCGTCATCGCCACGGAATACCTCTCCGTCGAAGACGCGCAGAGGGCGCTCTTCCCACAGGCCGACCGGTTCGCCGAAGTGGTGCTTGCGCTCAGCCCCGCGCAGCGCGAGCGCGTCGCTGCTCTGGCCGGGCCGCAGCCGCCGCACCGGAGTCTGCGGGCCTGGCGTGCGTTGCACGGACAGGACCTGCTTGGATTCGTGTTCATCGATGAGGTGATCGGCAAAGAGGATTTCATCACCTACGCGGTCGCCATCGATGCCGGAGGAAGGCTGAGTGCGCCCGAGGTGCTCGCATACCGCGAAAGTCATGGCGGCGAGATTCGCAGCCCCGCGTGGCGGCGGCAGTTCGCGGGGCGGCAGGGACTCGACCAGCTGCGCGTGCAGACGGACATCAAGAACATCGCCGGCGCGACGCTTTCCTGTCAGCACGTGACCGAAGGCGTGCGGTGGCTCGCGGCTTTGTGGCAGGTGGCGTTGCAGCCGGCGCCGGCGGCGACGGGGTGAGCCCGTGGCGCGTGCTGCGTTACGCCGGCCTGATATGAACGGCTCCGGGCAGGGCCCGGGAGAACTCAGCGCGCGGAACGCCATGCGCGCGCCGCTGCCGGGTCCATTGCGGCTCGCGACCTATGGGGTGGGAGGGCTGCTGTGGCTCTCGGGTGCGGTGTGGCTCCTGTTGCATCAGCTCTTCCCGCAGCCGAGCGCATTCGGCACGCTACCCAATCCATGGGAAGCGCCGCTGATGCGCGTTCATGGACTCATTGCGGTGGTCGGCGTGTTTCTGATCGGCTGGATGAGCGCGGCTCACGTGACCGCGCGCTGGGCAAGCGACCGCAATCGCCGCTCGGGACTTGCACTCGTCGCTACGGCGCTGCTGCTGGTCTTCAGTGGCTACGCGCTCTACTACACCACCGGCTCGCCGCACGACGGGGCCGGTCTGCTGCACGAACTCCTCGGCGTTATGTCCCCGGCGGCGGCACTCGCGCACTGGTTGCGCAACCGCTCGAGGGCCTGAGGGCGCGTTCCCGCGTCTCGGCGCGCACCCGCGGGCGACGCATCCGCTCCAAGCTACTACACTCTCGGAGCACCCGCGGGTCATCCCCGCCGGCAGCTCGAGCGTTGTGTTGACAGGTGAGCGCATGCAATCGATGACACGGCGATGGCGCAAAGGCGCGCGGAACCTGGCGCTACTCGTGCTGTGCGCCGCGGCCGGGTTCGCGAACGCGCAGGATGCGGATCCGCCGGGACGCGCCGCACGGCTGAGCGATGCGGAGGGCGCGGTGTCGCTGCAGCCCGCGGGCGTGCAGGAGTGGACCGCCGCCGCCCTCAACCGCCCACTCACCACCGGCGATCGGCTGTGGAGCGATCAGGGCTCGCGCGCCGAGCTCGACCTGGGGACCGCCGCCGTGAGGCTCGGGAGCAACACCGGCTTTGCGTTCCTCAATCTCGATGACCACAGCGTGCAGATGCAGCTCAGCGCCGGTGCGCTCATCGTCAGTGTGCGCGACATTCCCAACGGGGAGAGCTACGAGGTCGACACGCCCAACATCGCGCTCTCCCTCCAGCAGCCGGGCGTGTACCGCGTCGAAGTCGACGAGCAGGGCACCGCAACCGCGGTGGCGGTGAGTCAGGGTGCGGCGCAGGCGCAGGGCGGCGGTCAGACCGTCGCGATCGGCTCGCAGCAGGTGATCACTTTCAGTGGCGTCGACACGCTCGCCTGGCAGAGCAGAACACTCGGTGCACCGGATGAATTCGATGACTGGTCAGCACAGCGCGAGCGCGAGGTAGCGCAATCCGCCTCGGTTGGATACGTCGCGAGCGATATTCCCGGCGCCAGGGATCTCGACGACAACGGCCAATGGCAGCAGGCCCCCGAATACGGCAACGTGTGGGTACCGACGGTGGTGGCCGTAGGCTGGGTCCCCTACCGCTACGGCCACTGGGCGTGGATTACGCCCTGGGGGTGGACCTGGATCGATGATGCGCGCTGGGGTTATGCGCCCTTCCACTACGGCCGCTGGGTGCAATGGCACAACAGCTGGTGCTGGGTGCCCGCGCCAAGACACGGCAGGACCGGCCGTGCGGTCTATGCGCCGGCGCTGGTCGCCTGGGTCGGCGGCCCGGCGGCTGGAGCCACAGCCGTGCCGAGCAGCGTGGGCTGGTTTCCACTCGGCCCGCGTGAAGTCTACGTGCCTCCTTATCGGGTAAGCACGGCTTACGTGCGCAACGTGAATATCACCAACACCACCATCATCAACAACACCTCTATCACCAACGTCTATCAGAACAACATCCCGCCCCAACACTACGTAAACCAGACGGCAAACGCTGTTACCGCGGTGCCGCGCAACACGTTCATCTCCGGGCAGCGTGTTGGCGGGCACACGACCCAGGCCGCGCCTGCCGCGCTGGCCGCCGCAGCGGCGACCGCGGCGGCGCCGGCGATCGTACCGACGCGCCAAAGCGTGCTCGGGCCCGCGGAGGGCCGTGCCATCGTTCGTCCGCCCGGCTCACTGATGCAGCGGACCGTCATCGCCCGCGCGCCACCGCCGCCTGCGCCGGTGCCCTTCGAGAGGCAACTCTCGACCATCGAGACGAACGGCGGCCGTCCCCCAACGCGCGGGGAGCTAGCCACGCTGCAGCACGCCGCATCCCTTACACCGGTCAGAGTGATTCCGAGTCGAGGCGCGCCTGCGCGCGCCACCGCGCCCACTCAGGCACCCGCAATTCAGAATCTCGCGGAGCGGGAGAGGGCACTTCAGCAAAATGCGTTACCCCCCGGACCGAGGACGAACGTACTCCCGCCGCCGGCAACCAACACGAGCGTGTACGCGCCGCCCGGGGAACCTATGAATGGCTCCGGACAGGTGTTGCGCAGCGATCGGCCGCCGTCGGCGCAGCAACACCCGGGGCAGATACAGCAGCGCCTCTTCAGTCCCGACGATCCATCGCACTCCGCCGACCGTCCGCCTTCGCTTCCGGTTTATCGCTTACCTTCGACGGCAGAGGCGCCGTCGGCCCCACCTGCAGGGGTGCGTCGGGAAGAAACCTATCGGGTCGCACCGCCACCTGCCGCACCAGCGCCCCCACCGGTGCCACACGTGGCTGCACCGGTGCCGCCGCCTCCTCCGGCGCCACATATGGCTACCCCCGTGCCGCCTCCGCCTCCGGCGCAGCCGCCTCCCGCAACGCCGTCGCATACGCAATCCAGCAGGGAGACGCGGGAGTCGGCCCCTCATGGGGATCGGGATTCGAGGGACAGGGCGCAGCGTTAGGAAGCGCTTTCGGGGGGTTCGATGCGCGGGTGACGGAAAATGTCTACATCGTGCTCTTGCAAGCGATGAGCACAGGAGCGCATTTCAATCCTCGCCATACTGCAGAGCTTCGCGCTCGAGCTCCCGGATGAAATCGCGGACGTCCTCGCGCGTGCAGATTTTCCCCTCGAGAAGTGCCTGCAGCAGCGTCTCGAGATGTACCCGTAGCGCCACTGCTAACGCCGTCGGCGAATAGCGCTGTAGCCCCGCAAGGAAGTCATTGAGTTCGTCGAGACACTGCTCGACGGTGCCGTCGTTCGTCTCTGCATCGGCGAGTGACATGTGTTTGCTCCGCGTCCGTAAGCCGCCGCAGCAGACCTTACATGGATTCGCGCATGCGCGCGCGTCCACTCCGGCGTCGAACGGTATTTCTGCACAAACAGGCAGCCAATCGCGATTCCATTCATGGATGTCGTGAATAGACTGCTCCCGAATCGCGCACATCCCCAGGGACCTAGGAGCAGGCACCATGAACAGCTTCACTCTGACCGCGGTCGGCAATCTGGCCCGCAATCCCGAATTCGTCGCCAAGAACGATATCAGCTACGCACGCTTCTGCCTCGTGGGCAACGACTACGCCGGCAAGGATGAAGGCGGCGCGGCTCGCGAGATAACGACCAGTATCTGGTTCGTGGCCTTTGGGGCCATGGGCGAAGCTCTGGCACGCAACGGACGCAAGGGCGATCAACTGGTTGTCCAGGCGCGTGTGCGTGCCAACAACTGGACCGATAAGCAGGGCGAGAAAAAGTACGACCATTCTTTCATTGTCGACGGCTTCCGTTTTGGCGCCCCCGGCAAAATCAAGCGAGAAGAACTCGAAGGCCGGCACGATGAAGACAGTGCACAGGCGGCCGCCACGGTCATGCAGGGTGTAGGTGAGCTCTGAATGGGGAGTCGATAAATGCGTGTGACTAGTGCCCGTTTTGGACCGTCTGCGAGGCTGCATGTCGGAACACTCGTTTGGATGGTCCCGGTCGCCATCGCACAGGCACAGAGCTCGCCGTTCATGACAGGCGCAACTGCGCTGCAAATCAACATACTGGCATGGCTGACCCCGATCGCCATCATTCTCATTATGGCGCTCGGAGCGATGGCGATGGCAAACCGACTGTCGTGGGGGTGGTGCCTCGGAGCCATTCTTGGCATAGCGATTGCCTTCGGCGCGCCACAGATATTTGCGTGGGTCCGCGGGATGTTCGGAGTGTGAGCGGCATGGTTACGCGTAACGCTGGTGTGATCGCCGATCCATTATTCGTCGGCGCGACTCGCCCGCCGATGCGCTGGGGAGTCACTTATGCCGCACTGTTGTTCAATATGGTTTTCATCATGGAAGTCTTTCTGGCAACCCGCAATCTCCTAACTCTGTTGCTGTGCGTGCCGATTCACGGCCTGTGCGCGCTGTTGTGTGCGAGAGATGCGAGGTTCTTCGATCTCTTATTGATGTGGGGCAGGACGCGGCTTCCGTCGCTCGTCGGTACCCTGCGATTCTGGAAGGCATGCAGCTACAGCCCGCTGCTGCTCGACTTACCGGACGCTTCCGGCCGGCGCAGATCGCACCTGGTGGTCGTGATCGCAGATGCGGGACGATGGACACGGTCTTGACCGCTGCCAGGCCCGTTGCATTGCGCCGTGAGCGCATGGCTGCAGAGCATGTCCCGTATACGTCGCATGTATCGGAAGCGTTAGTAAAGACTTCTCTTGGCGATTATGTACAGGTGTTTCGCCTGGGAGGGGCGAGCTTCGAGAGTGCAGACGATGAACAGTTGAACGCCTGGCACGAGCGTCTGAACGTTCTGTGGCGTAACGTGGCCAGTCCGCACGTTTCCATCTGGACACACCTCATCCGCCGGCCTGAGCAGTCAACACTAGCCCGATCGGAAGACCGTAACTTTGCCCAGATTCTGAACAGGAGATATCTCGAGCGGCTCTCAGGCGAGACCCTGATGGTCAACGAGCTGTACATCGCGGTCTGCTATCGCCCAGCTGCAGGCGTGGCTTCCGGGTTGATATCCAGGTTGCTAACGAGCTCGCACATGGCACCTGCCGAAGGCGAGCTTGTCGATGCCCTCGATAACTGCGCCAAGCTCTCGCAACTGGTGCGCGCCTCACTCGCACGCTACGAGCCGGAACCGCTTGGTACCTATTGCTGCGGTGAAACCTGGTGCTCTTCGCTGCTGGAGTATTTCGCCGTGTTGATCAACGGCGAATGGCGGCGTGTCCCGTTGCCGAGAGGTCCGCTGCGACATGCGCTGGTAACCAGTCGTCTGCTTTTCGGTACCGAGGCGATCGAATATCGCATGCCGGCCGGAACGCGTGTCGGTGCCATGCTTGCTATCAAGGAGTATCCAACACCAAGTGTCGTCGGAATGCTCAATCGGCTGCTGTCAGCACCGTTTCCCCTGGTGTTGACCCAGTCCTTTACATTCCTGTCGCGATCGGGGGCTCAGACGCTGCTGCAGAGGCAGCACTACCGCATGCTCAACGCCGGAGATTTTGCGACATCGCAGGCTGCGCAGCTGAAGGACGCTCTCGATGGGCTTACCAGCAACGAGTTCGTGATGGGCGATCATCACTTTTCTCTCCAGGTATTGGCCGATGTGGCGGACAGAGAAGAGCAGCCGGATGCGTGCCGTCTGAAAGAGCTCAATGATCGGGTCGCACTCGCCCGGAATTTGCTCAGCGATACCGGGATGACCGTCGCCCGTGAGGATCTCGCTATGGAAGCCTCGTTCTGGGCCCAGCTCCCAGGGAACTTTTCGATGCGACCCCGCAAGGCGCCGATCACTTCGCGCAACTTTGCCGCGATGGCGCCGTTCCACAACTACCCGGTTGGGCGCGCGAACGGCAATCACTGGGGAGAGGCGCTAGCCCTGCTGTGCACGAGTGCGCGATCGCCGTACTACTTCTCACTGCACGCCACTGATCCCTCGGAGCCCGACGGCGGCAGCCGCAAGGATACTGGGCATACGTTCATCTGCGGTCCCACAGGCTCAGGCAAGACCGTTTTCATCGGCTTCCTCATGACCATGCTGCACCTGCGGAATGTCACGCAGGTGATTTTCGACAAGGATCGGGGCCTGGAGATTCTGGTGCGCGCTCTTGGCGGCGAGTACTTGCAGCTGAAACACGGCGTTGCGACCGGTTTCAATCCACTGCAACTTCCAGCCGATGCGAGACACCTGGAGTTTCAGAAGAACTGGCTGCGGATGCTGGTGCGCTCGGCCAGGGGACAGCCGTTATCCGCGCGCGAGAGTGCCGATCTCGACCATGCGCTGCGTGGCACGCTCGCGCTCGACCCATGGGTACGGCGCCTCTCGCGACTGCTCGAGTTCCTCGACCCGACCGATCCAGAAGGAGTGCACGCCCAACTCTCGCGCTGGTGCGCTGCGGCACAGGGAGACTATGCGTGGGTCTTCGATAACCCTGCCGACACGGTCGCGGCGCGGCTCAGCGGCCCGACGATCATTGGTTTTGACGTCACGGAGTTTCTCGATCACGAGCTGATTCGTGCCCCCATTACGCTCTACATGTTTCATCTCGTGCGCCAGTTGCTCGATGGTCGGCGCCTGGTGTGCTGGATGGACGAGTTCTGGCGGTTGCTCGCGGATCCTGCCTTCGAGAGCTTCGCTAAGGAAGGCCCGAAGACGTGGCGTAAGCTCAACGCGGTCATGTGTCTGGCGACGCAAAGTGCCAGCGACGTACTCAACAGTCCCATAAGCCGGACGATTGTTGAACAGACCCCGACGAAGGTTCTGTTCCCGAATGTCGACGCGGACGCTGACGAACATATCCGCGGCTTGGGTCTCAGCGAACGCGAGTTCAAGCTGATCAAAGAACAGCTCGAGCCAGGGTCGCGAATGTTCCTGGTGAAACAGGGACACCACAGCATTGTCTGCAAGCTCGATCTGAAAGGCTTTGACGCAGAGCTCGGCGTGATTTCCGGCCGCGCTCGTCATTTGGAAATCATGCGCCTCCGGTTGAGTGAGTACGGCCCGGAGCCTGCCAACTGGTTGTTACCGTTCATGCGGGACTGCGCAGGTGGATGACAAGCGCATTCGCGCGGGAGGTGTGTCATGTCGATTCGGCTCGTGTGGGCTCCTGTGGGGGTCGCACTCATGGTTGGAGTGATTCCCGCGGCACGTGCACAGTTTGCAGTCATCGACGCTGCGTCGCTGTCGCAGCTCGTATCCGAGGTACGGGTGTTGGAGCAGCAGCTCGCTACGGCGCGTGGGCAGCTCACTCAGGCTGAAGCGGAATACCAGTCCATCACCGGCCCGCGTGGCATGGGAAGACTGCTGCCTGGCTCGGTACGCAACTACCTCCCGCCCGACTGGGCGACGCTGCAGGGTGTACTGCAAGGCTCGGCCCGCTACCCGCAGCTTACTGCGGATGTGCAGAATGCCTTGAAGGCGGCAAACGTTCTTTCGCCTCAGCAGCTCGCGACGCTCTCGCCAGCGGCATCGACGCAGTTGCAGGCTAGCCGGCAGACAGCAGCGCTGCTGCAAAGTCTCTCACACGAATCCCTGGCCAACGCAAGCGGTCGCTTCACTGCGCTTCAGCAGTTGCTCGATGCTATTGCACAGGCTACTGATCAGAAGTCGATTCTGGAATTGCAGGCACGTATCGCCGGCGAGGCGAGCATGCTGCAAAACGAGCACACCAAACTCCAGGTGCTGTATCAGGGAGTTCAAGGCCAAAACCTGGCAAACGTGCAGCGCTTGCGCGAGCTGACGATTGCCGGGCACGGTCAATTCGAAAAGCGCTTCCAGCCGCGGCCCTGAGAGGCGGAGGTGCACCGCGATGGGATTCTTCACAACGTTCTGGGCCTGGCTCAACGGCCAACTTGCGGCCTACATCGGTACCAACACCGCGTTGGTGGCGCGTTCGCTGGAGCCCGCG
>Ga0307472_100000772_pt1 | contig 11753 bp, 11 predicted proteins | sample atmos_gasesAM5C__2_FD_204582 | JGI IMG/M metagenome (GOLD analysis project Ga0307472, IMG submission 204582) | Hardwood forest soil microbial communities from Morgan-Monroe State Forest, Indiana, United States - atmos_gasesAM5C_05 | ecosystem: Environmental > Terrestrial > Soil > Temperate... | reverse complement strand
GGAGGTAGTCGATCTCGCGACCGAAGCCGTCGCGCGGCATGCGACGCATCTTCGATCCGCCGCCGAGCGAAGTCAACGGAGACGCGAAAAAGCCCCCGTGTGCACGCTCCCGGGCCCTCAGCCGGGGCGATCGGCCAGGGCCTCCGCCAGGGCCACCAGCGCGTCACGGTAGGGCGAGGCGGCGAGCCGCTGGATCTCCACCAGCGCGGCGGCGCTGTGCGCCCGGGCCCGCTCGGCGACGGTGCGCAGGACGCCCGCGCGACGGATTCGGGCGATGCCGGCCTCGACGTCGGCGGGGCTCGGGTGCTCGGCCGCGAAGAGGCGCACCAGCTCGTCGTCGCGCGCGAGCCCGAGGACGACCGGCAGCGAGGGGTTGCCGTCGCGCAGATCGATGCCGCGGGGCTTGCCGGTGAGGCCCGGCTGTCCCGTCACGTCGAGCAGGTCGTCGCTCACCTGGAAGGCGAGGCCCAGGTGCCGCCCGCACGACGCCATGGCGGTGACGACCGATGCCGGCGCCCCGGCGAGATGGGCGCCGGTACGCGCCCCGGCGGCGAAGAGCGAGGCGGTCTTGCGCTCGATGATCTCGTCGTACTCGGCAACGGTAACCGACGGATTATGGCGGAAGCGGCCCTGCATGATCTCGCCCTCGGTCAGGCTGACGCAGGCTTCCGCCGCCCAGCGGATGACCTCGGCCTCGAAGCGCGCGCAGAGCGCGAAGGCACGGCTGAAGAGGAAGTCGCCTGCCACCAGCGTGTCGGCGACACCGAAGGCAGCGAGGGCGGAGGGCCGTCCCCGTCGGGTCTCTCCTCCGTCGATGATGTCGTCGTGGAGAAGGGTGGCCGAGTGGATGAGCTCCAGCGCCACCGCCGCCTCGACCGCGTCGTCACGCCGGTTCTGGCTCGCACCGTCCGCCGCCGCGTGAAAGGCGAGGAGGACGACGGTGGGACGGACGCGCTTCCCGCCCGCATCGACCAGGTGGGCGCCGATCGCGTGCAGGCGCTCCTCGCGCGAGGCGAGCTCGGCGGCGAGGCGCGTCTCGACGCGGGCGAGATCGTCCTCGATCGGCGCGGGCAGATGCGCGGTGGTCGAGGAGGCGGTGTTGTGGGCGAGGGTCTTCACCGGCGCGGCTGCTCCCGAATCAATTGCAAGCATCACGGCTTGTCAAGAACGCTTGCCGACCAGCGCACGGAGGGGCACTTTCAGCACCTTGCCCGTGGGGTTCTTCGGCAGCTCGGGCAGGAAGACGAACCCCGCGGGGCGCTTGAAGTCGGCGAGGCGCGTCGCACACCAGCGCGAGAGGGCGGCTCCGTCGACCCGCTGCTCCGGGTGAAGGACGACGAAGGCCCACACCACCTCGCCGTAGAGCGGATCGGGTGCGCCCACCACGGCCGCCTCCGCGATCGCCGGGTGGCCGAGCAGCGTCTCCTCGACCTCGCGGGGGTAGATGTTCTCCCCGCCCCGGATGACGAGGTCGTTGGCCCGCCCGGCGATGTGGACGAAGCCGTCGTCGTCCACCCGGCCGAGATCCCCCGAGCGGAGCCAGCCCCCGCGCAGCGCGAGCGCCGTTGCCTCGGGCGCATTGAGGTACCCCTGCATGACGTGGGGACCCTGGATGACGATCTCGCCCACCGTGCCGGCGGGCACGTCGCGTCCGTCCGGATCGACGATGCGGAGCGGGGCGAGGGGTAATCCGCACGACCCTGGTCGCCGCCGCCCGTCGATCGGGTTGAAGGTTGCCCGGCACGTGCACTCGGTGAGCCCGTAGCCCTCGATGACCGGCACCCCGAAGCGGGCCTCGAAGGCGAGGAGGAGGTCGGCGGGGACCGGAGCCGATCCGGTCAGCAGGAAGCGGAGGCTCGCACGTGCCGACGGCGGCGGTACCGGCTCGGCCAGCAGGATCGCCAGCATGGTCGGCACGGTGCCCGCGGTGGTCGGCCGGTGCCGCTCGATGCTGGCCCAGAAGAGCTCCCGCCGGAAGCGCTCGGCCACCACCGTGCTCGCCCCGGCGAGCAGCGGGGTGATGAGGCCGAGCACGATCGCGTTGGCGTGGAAGAGCGGCATCACCATGAGGAAGCGGTCCCCGGGTCCGAGCGCGAGCCATTCGACGATCCGTCCCGCGTTCCAGAGCAGGTTCCGATGCGTGAGCACCGCGCCCTTCGGCCGCCCGGTGGTACCCGACGTGTAGAGGATGAGGGCCGGGTCGTCCGGGCGAGGCCCGGGGAGGGCCGGCGAGCGCCGAGCGGCCCGGGTGAGGTCGGGCGCGAGCACGGGCGGCAGCTGACCGAGCGGGCCGAGCGCCGCCAGCCGCTCCGCGTCGGCGACCAGGACGCGCGGTCCGGCGTCGGCAAGGAGCCACGTCACCTCCGGTGCAGTCCAGCGCAGGTTGATCGGGACCACGGCGGCGCCGACGGCGGCCGTGGCGAGCAGCGTCTCGGCGCACGCGAGCGAATTCGGGATGAGGACGGCGACCCGGTCGCCGGGACGCACCCCGGCATCGATGAGCACGTGGCCGCGCGCCGCGACGCGATCGGCGAGCTCCCCCGCGGTCACGGTCGCGCCCGTCGCGTCGTCGATCAGTGCGGGCTCCGAGCGGTGCGCGCGGCCACGGACGAGCTCGGCCAGGGTGTCCATCGTGCCGAGTCTAGCCAGGCGCCGCCCCGCCAGACAACGTTGCCTTTCCGGAACGGGGCGACTACTGTCCCGTGGATGGCGGAGCGGCTCACGCCCGACCGGGTGCGCGAAGCGCTCCGCGCCGTGCTCTATCCGGGCTTCCAGCGCGACATCGTGCGTCTCGGCATGCTCGGCGACGTGGCGGTCGAGAATGGCGTCGTGCGCGTGCCGCTGCGTCCCGGGACGGCCGATCCCGAGGTGCTCCGGCGGCTCACCGACGAGATCACGATCGTGCTGGGTCGTGAGCCCGGCGTGGAGAAGGTGGAGGTGCAGGTGGCGGGCGCTGAAGAGCGCACCCGTCGGGATCCGTGGGCCGCCCGGGCGGCGCTCCCCGGCGTCGCGCGCATCATCGCGGTGGCGAGCACGAAGGGCGGCGTGGGGAAGTCCACCGTGGCGGTCAACCTCGCGCTCGCGCTCGCGGCGCGCGGCCAGCGCGTGGCGCTCATGGACGCCGACGTGTACGGTCCGAGCCTGCCCATCATGCTCGGTACCGACGAGCGACCGGGCGTGACGCCATCGCGCCGCATCCATCCCGTCGAGCGCTACGGCATCGCGTGCATCTCGATGGGCTTCTTTCTCGACGAGGGATCGCCGGTCATCTGGCGTGGCCCGATCGTCATGGGGATCATCCGGCAGTTCCTGAAGGACGTCGAATGGGGCACGCGGGACTACCTGATCGTCGACATGCCGCCCGGAACGGGCGACGCGCAGCTGACGCTCGTGCAGCAGGTCCCGGTCACCGGAGGGGTGATCGTGACGACGCCCCAGGACGTCGCCCTGCTCGACGTGGGCCGCGGCATGGCGATGTTCGCCCAGGTGAACCTGCCCGTCTTGGGCGTGGTCGAGAACATGAGTGGCTACGTGTGTCCGCGGTGCGGCACGGTGGACCCGATCTTCGGGGAGGGTGGTGCGCGCGCCCTCGCGGAGCGGTTCGGCGTGCCGGTACTCGCCCGCATCCCCCTCATACCGGCCATCCGGGAGGGAGGCGACGACGGCCGTCCGGTGGTCATTGCCGATCCGCATGGGGCGGCGGGTCAGCTCTTCGCACAGCTGGCCGGACGGGTCATGGCGGCCGCGGATCCGCCCCCGGAGCGGGCGGCCGCGAACGCGCCGATCTGAGCGAACCGCCATTGCGGGGGGAGGGACTGGTGTGGCGAAAGGCGCCCGTGTGAGGCACATCGCGACAGCACCCTCACGTGCTCCTGGCCCCGGCGACCACGCGTCGTCCGGACCGTCGCGTCAGCGATTTACAGGTCTCCCCTCGTCGAGTATATGGGGCGCGCTTCCGCGCAGGGACTTCACCATATGAGCAAGATCGCGATTGCCATTGCGGGCTTCGGCAACTGTGCGAGCAGCCTTCTGCAGGGGCTCGAGTTCTATCGCGCTGCCGACACGTCCACGGCGAAGGAGCACGTCGGTCTGATGCACTACGAGGTCGGTGGCTACCGGCCGAGTGACATCGAGATCGTCTGTGCCTTCGACGTCGATCAGCGCAAGGTCGGCCAGCCGATCGACGTGGCGGCGCTCGCCCCGCCGAACAATACCCGCACGCTCTATCCCAAGCTGCCGCGCTCGTCGGTGGTCGTCGACATGGGGCCGGTGCTCGACGGGGTCGGCGAGCACATGCGTGACTACCCGCCCGAGCAGACGTTCGTGGTCGCGGAACGCCGGCCCGTCGACGTGATCGACGTCCTGCGCCGCAGCGGGGCCGAGGTCCTCCTCAACTATCTCCCCGTTGGAAGCCAGAAGGCCACCGAGCACTACGCCCGGGCGGCGCTCGAGGCGGGGGTCGCCTTCATCAACTGCATTCCCGTCTTCATCGCTTCGGATCCGCAGTGGTCGGCCGAGTTCGAGCGCCGGCGCGTGCCCATCGTCGGCGACGACGTCAAGTCACAGCTGGGGGCGACCATCGTGCACCGCATGCTCGCCAAGCTGTTCGACGACCGCGGCGTCGCGCTGGATCGGACATACCAGCTGAACACGGGCGGCAACACCGACTTCCTGAACATGCTGAACCGCTCCCGCACCAGCCTCAAGCGGCGCTCGAAGACGGAGGCGGTGCAGAGCGTGCTCCCGCGTCCCTTGCCCGCCTCGAACATCCACATCGGTCCGAGCGATTACGTCGCCTGGCAGCGCGACAACAAGGTGTGCTTCCTCCGCATGGAAGGCCGCGGCTTCGGCAACGCCCCGATCGAACTCGAGCTGCGGCTCTCGGTGGAGGACAGTCCCAACTCCGCCGGCGTGGTGATCGATGCCATCCGCTGCTGCCGGATGGCGCGGGATCGGGGTATAGGTGGTCCCTTGTCGAGCGTCTCGGCCTACCTCATGAAGCACCCGGCGCAGCAGCTCGCCGACGATCTCGCGCGGGAGCAGGTCGAGCGCTTCCTGCGCGGGGAGATCGAGCGCTAGGAGTGTCGCCGGCCTGCCGGCCGGGAACGGCGGCCGCGGCGGCCGTCGTGGTGGCCGTCGCGGTTGGACTGGCGCTCCGCGGGTTGGCGCGGACCCCGGCGTCACCGGTCGTGGAGGGCGCCGATGCGCCACTCATCCCGCCGCGCGTCCGTGCCTGGTACCGCGGCGTGCTCACGCCCCTCGAGGAGCAGCTCGTCCTGGGACGCGTGCATCCCGATGCGCTCACCGCGGCCCAGCTCGTCGTGAGCGTGCTGGCGGGCGTGGCCTTCTGGAAGGGCTGGATCTTCCTCGCCGGCTGGCTCACCATCCTGGCCGGCACGCTCGACATCCTCGACGGCGGGGTGGCGCGCAGCGGCGGCCGGGCGAGTCCGCGCGGGGCGTTCCTCGATTCGGTCGCCGACCGCTGCGCCGAGTTCGCCACCTTCCTCGGCCTGGGGGCGTTCTTTCGCGGCAGCTGGGTCCAGCTTGCAGTGGCGATCGCGGCCTTCGCGTCGCTCATGGTGAGCTACACCCGCGCGCGCGCCGAGGGGCTCGGGTTCGCGCTGCAGGTCGGGCGGGCGCAGCGGCCGGAGCGCTACGTCGTCCTCGGTTTCGGGGGCTGGCTCTCCGGGCTGGTCGCGCACCTCGCGTGCCCGGTGATCGGGAGGCCGACGCACGTGGTGCTGGCGGCGGCGGTGGTCGTGCTCGCCGTGCTCTCCACCTGGACGGCGCTTCGCCGCGCGCAGGACGCCGCGCGCGCGCTCGCGGATCGATCGCGGCCGTGAACCACGATGCGGCGCATGCCCGCGGCGGCGTCTGGCGACCGGTCGGATTCCTGCTCCTCATGCTGGGCTTCGGTCTCCGGCTCGACACGCCCTGGCAGGCGCTCGGCGGGCTCCTGATCTTCGCCGGCGGCCTGATGGCCGGGGCCGGGCTCTGGCTGCTCGTGCGCCGACGCTCGATGGGCGACGCTTTCGCCCGGGCGACGGGCGGGGAATAATGATGGGTCGGCCCCCGCGGGCCGGGGAGGGTCTTCCTGCGCGCTACGGTCCGCTTGATTGCCGGCGTCAGCGTCTCGTTCGCGTGCCTGTACTTCGCGACGCGGGGCACCGACTGGGCACGCGTGGGGACCATCCTGATGGCGGCTCGCCCCGTCTGGGTCGCGGCGGTGATGCTCGCCAGCTTGCTCGCCGTGTACGTCCGCGCGCAACGTTGGCGAGTGCTCCTCCGCCCGCTCGGCGTCGTACCGCTCTATCCGGCGCTGTCCGCGACGGCGATCGGCTTCGGGGCGTCGGCGGTGTTGCCGTTTCGCATCGGCGAGCTGGTGCGTCCGGCGCTGCTCGGCCGGCGGATCGGGGTCGGGGTGAGCGCTGCGCTCTCGAGCGTGGTGCTCGAGCGCCTGTTCGACATGCTGCTCGTCATCGTCTGCTTCATCGTCGTGGCGCTCGTCTATCCGCTCCCGCCGGCACTCCGCGACAGTGCCGTCGTCCTCGGCATCCTCGCCCTCGTGGGCTTTACGGTGCTCTACGTCATCCAGCGTCGGCGCGCCGCCACCGAGACCTTCGTCGAGAGGCTACTCGCGCGGCTCCCGTCGTCCGTCGCGGCGCCGCTCGGGCCGCTCGTCCGTTCGTTCCTGGGCGGCCTCGGGGGGCTCGCGGATCGCTCGACCGTGGTGCTCGTGCTCGCTTACTCGGTGTATCTCTGGGTCCTGATCCAGCTCACCTTTCTCTTCGGCTTCCTCGCGCTCGACATGCACGTGCCGCTGGTGGCGGCATCCCTCGCCACCGTGGTGATCGTGGCGGCGTTCGTTTTCCTGCCGCAGGCGCCCGGCTTCATCGGGACCTGGCAGGCCGGATGCGTTGTGGCGCTGGGATTCTTCGGGGTGCCGCGTGACGAGGCGGTCGGCTACTCGCTGCTCACCTGGATCATCTCGATGGTGATGAACATCGGCGCCGCGGGTGTTTTCCTCGCGCGGGAGGATCTGTCGCCGGGTGACCTCCTCCGCATGAGAACACGCGAGACCCCGGCGGCGCGCGTGGAGGGGTAGATGCGGCTCGACGGACGCACCGTGGTGGTCGGCCTCTCGGGAGGCATCGCATGCTACAAGGCGTGCGAGGTCGTGCGTCTCCTCACCGGCGCGGGTGGGCGGGTGCCGGTCATCATGACGGCGGGGGCACGGCAGTTCGTGACCCCGCTCACCCTCCAGACGCTGTCGGGGCAGCCGGTGGCGACCGACACCTTCGACCTGACGCAGGAGTCGGAGATCGGCCACATCCGGCTGGCGGACGCCGCGGAGTGCCTGCTCATCGCCCCTGCGACGGCCAACGTGCTCGCCAAGCTGGCCACCGGGATGGCCGACGACCTGCTCACCACCGTCGCGCTCGCCACCCGGGCGCGGATCGTCCTGGCCCCGGCGATGAACGTCCACATGTGGGAGCATCCCACGGTGCAGGAGAACCTCGCGCGGCTGGTGACGCGCGGAGCGCGGGTGGTCGGCCCGGCGAGCGGAGCGCTGGCCTGTGGCTACGAAGGGGTGGGGCGCTTGGCCGAGGCGGTGGACATCTTCGAGGAGGTCTGCGCGGCTCTCGTCCCGCAGGATCTGGCGGGTGAACACGTGCTCGTGTCGGCAGGACCGACGCAGGAGCCGGTCGATCCGGTGCGCTACCTGTCGAACCGCTCGAGCGGGAAGATGGGCTACGCGCTGGCGCGGGTGGCGCGCCGCCGAGGTGCGGCGGTGACGCTGGTGAGCGGGCCGGTCGGATTGCCGGCGCCGACGGGTGTGCGGCTGGTGACGGTCGCGACCGCGGCCGAGATGGCGAGCGCCATCGATTCGGCCCTTGCCCCGGCCACGGTCGTCATCATGTGTGCGGCGGTGGCCGACTACCGGCCGCGCCGCCCGGCGGCCCGCAAGCTGAAGAAGACCGGGGAGAGCCTGACCCTCGAGCTCGAGGCGACGCGGGACATCCTGGCCGGGCTCGGGTCCCGCAAAGGCCAACGGCTGCTGGTCGGGTTCGCGGCGGAGACAGACCGGGTGGCGGAAGAGGCCCGCCGGAAGCTCCGCGCCAAGCATCTGGACCTGATCGTGGCGAACGACGTGTCCGCCCCGGGCGCGGGGTTCGGCGTCGACACCAACGTCGTCCGGTTGCTCGACGCCGGCGGCCTGGATGAGACGCTGCCCGTCCTGCCCAAGGACGAGGTGGCAGGCCACATCCTCGACTGGGTGGCGGCGCGCCGCTCGCGCAGCACCACCCGCAGCAGCAGCCGCCCGTCCCGCCTGCGGCGCGTGCGCTAGGAGGCGACGAGCGAGGTGCGCCGCCGTGCGGCGGCGCGCGGCGCCAGGGCCTGCACCTCGGCCGCGATCGCCTCGGTCATCCGGCCGCGCCGCTTGAGGGAGCGGAGCTTCCGGCGCAGGGTCTCGGCCCGCGCCAGGGACTCGCGGCCGGTCGGATCCGCGTCCTGACAGGCGCTCCGTTGCCCGCGCGCGAGGAGATCGTGGATCGCGCCGAGGCAGAGGTTGTTGAAGCGGTCGACCTCGGTCGGGGGCAGGACGTAGCGAGAGCGGCTCGAGAGCCGGCGGACCATGCCCTGCCACTGCTCGAGCTGCTGCAGGCTCATGACGGAATTGAAGATGCGCTTGTTGGTGCGGAAGGAGAACAGCGTCCGCTCCACCACGCGCTCGACCAGCCGGTCGCAGTCGGGATAGCGATGGGTGAAGACCTGTCGGATCAGCTGCCACCGATCGCGATCCTGGGCCGCGTCGAAGCGGGCCTCCCAGTAGATGTGGCGCAGCGTGCGCGCCTGGTAGCTCACGATGAGCTGCACGGGGACGTAGTGATTGTGCGAGTAGACGTCCCCCGCGAGATGCGAGAGGTACCCGTAGGCGAAGGCCTGCTCGCGCTCGCTCTGCGCGGCCTCGGCGATCTGCCACCCCACGGGCCAGCAGTGGCAGTGCGTGTAGAGGCTGCGCGTGTACTTCTTGCCCACCACGATGTCGGCGGCGACGCAGCCGTAGAGGTACGCGAACCGGTTCTCGCGGAGAATTTCTTGAAGCGCCGGGCCGAGGATGCTAAGGGACGAGAGTACCTGCGTGCCGTGGACGAGGTGAGTGACCGGCCCCCAAGCGTGCGCGTCAGCCGGCCAGACGAGCACGATGAGTCCGACTAGTCCGGCGAGCAGCATCAGAAGCGTATCGTATAGTGACGTCCGCGCGGTCTCAAGGCCCGCTCGGTGAGCTCGTGAGCGCGCTCGGCGCCTACGTCGAGCATCAGCGCGAGCTCGGGGTCCTCGGCTTTCCGAGGAGCCCGCTGTCCGTCCCCGAGGTGGCCCGCGTGAGGCCGACGAGCGTGGAACCCACCGCGGGAAACCTGTTCGTCAGCCCCGGACTGGAGACGACGCGCAGTCTGGAGGAGCTCCGCAGCCACATCGGCGACTGTCGCCGGTGCAAGCTCGCGCCCCACCGCACGCACTTGGTCTTCGGCGTGGGCAATCCTCGTGCCCGTCTGGTGTTCGTGGGCGAGGCTCCGGGACGGGACGAGGACCTGAAGGGGGAGCCGTTCGTCGGCCGGGCGGGGCAGCTGCTCACCGAGATCATCACCAAGGGGATGAAGCTGCGGCGGGAGGACGTCTACATCGCCAACGTCATCAAGTGCCGGCCGCCCGAGAACCGGAATCCGGAGCCCGACGAGGTGGAGAGCTGCGAGCCCTTCCTCCTCCGACAGCTCGAGCTGATCGGCCCCGAGGTGATCGTGGCGCTCGGGAAGTTCGCGGTCCAGACGCTACTCCGGGTGAAGACCCCGATCACGCAGCTGCGCGGCCGGTGGTACGACTACCACGGCATCAAGCTGATGCCGACGTTCCATCCCGCCTATCTCCTGCGCAACCCAGGCGACAAGCGGCTCGTCTGGCAGGACATCCAGAAGGTCATGGCGGAGCTCGGCATCGGCACGGGCCGGCCATGAGGTGGCTCGCGGCGGCCGTCGGACTGGTGCTCGGCGTCCGCTCCGTCGCGCTCGTCGCCGAGCCGCCCGAGCCTGCGCTCAGCCGGATTGTCATCGACGGGACGATCAACCCGGCGGTGGCCGACTTCACCCGCGACGCGATCGCGCGCGCGCAGCGCGAGGGCGCGCCGGCGCTCGTCGTGGAGCTCGACACGCCTGGCGGCCTGCTCCCGTCCGCGCGAGCGATGGTGAAGGACATCCTGGCCGCGCCGCTGCCGGTGATCGTGTACGTGGCGCCGAGCGGGGCGGGAGCCGGCTCCGCGGGGGTCTTCATCACGCTGGCGGCGCACGTGGCCGCCATGGCGCCCGGAACGAACATCGGCGCAGCCCACCCGGTCGGCGGTGGCGGCGAGGACATCAAGGGGGTGATGGGCGAGAAGCTCGAGAACTTCACGACCTCGTTCAGCGAAGCCATCGCGCAGCGGCGCGGCCGGAACGTCGAGTGGGCGGCCCGTGCGGTGCGCGAGAGCGTGTCCATCACGTCCGAGGAGGCGGCCAGCACGGCGGTCGTCGACTTCGTGGCGCGCGATCTCGACGACCTCGTGGCGCAGGCGGACGGGCGCTGGGTGGAGATCGGCGACGAGTGGCGTGCGCTGGCCCTGGGCAAGCTCGTGCGGGGACCGGACGGCCACGTGCGGACGCGGACCTACACCATGCGACTCGGGCAGCGGCTCGTCAACGTGATCGCCGACCCCAACATCGCCTATCTCCTGATGATGGCCGGGGTGCTCGGTCTCTACATCGAGTTCACGCACCCGGGCGTCGTGTTTCCCGGGGTGGCGGGGATGATCTGCCTCCTCCTCGCCCTGACGGCGCTCCAGGTCCTGCCCTTCAACACCTCGGGGCTGGCGCTCGTCTTCCTCGGCGTGGCGCTGCTCGCGGCCGAGGCGTTCCTGCCGACCTTCGGGCTGGTCGGCGTGGGGGGGCTCGTCGCGTTCGTGCTCGGCTCGCTCTTCCTCTTCGACGCGAGGACGGGCGTCGCGGTCGCGCGGAGCCTCGTCTTCGGCGTTGGCGGGACGGTGGCGGCGATCATGCTTGTGGTCGCGACCCTGGTCCTGCGCTCGCAACGGAGTCGGGCCGCGCTCGGGCCCCAGGCGATGGTGGGCGCCGTCGGGGTGGCCCGGCAGCGGATTGCGCCCGAGGGCACGGTCCTGATCAAGGGCGAATACTGGACCGCAGAGAGCGACGAGGTGGTGGACGCCGGGGAGCACGTCGAGGTAACGGGGATCGAGGGCCTTCGGCTTCGCGTCCGCCGGGCGCGCCCGGCCCGATGAAGGGAGAAACGCATGCCAGGCGCTTGGGCGGGACTCGTGATCGTGGCGGCGTTCGTGCTGAGCGGGCTCAAGGTGCTGCGCGAGTACGAGCGGGCGGTCGTCTTTCGCCTCGGGCGCCTCGTCGGCGCGCGCGGGCCGGGGGTCATCTACGTGATCCCCGGCATCGAGAAGGCGCTCCGCATCGACCTCCGGACCATCACCATGGACATCCCCTCGCAGGACGTGATCACCAAGGACAACGTCTCGATCAAGGTGAACGCCGTCCTCTACTTCCGGGTCCTCGACCCCAACCGCGCGGTGGTGGAGGTGGAGAACTACCTCTTCGCGACCTCGCAGAACGCGCAGACCACGCTCCGCAGCGTGTGCGGTGAGGCCGAGCTCGACGAGCTCCTGGCCGAGCGCGACAAGATCAACACGCACCTGC
>Ga0307472_100000771_pt1 | contig 11755 bp, 11 predicted proteins | sample atmos_gasesAM5C__2_FD_204582 | JGI IMG/M metagenome (GOLD analysis project Ga0307472, IMG submission 204582) | Hardwood forest soil microbial communities from Morgan-Monroe State Forest, Indiana, United States - atmos_gasesAM5C_05 | ecosystem: Environmental > Terrestrial > Soil > Temperate... | reverse complement strand
GAACGCTCGAGGGGAGGTAGGCTTCGCGCTGCTTACTTAGCCAAGCCACGGCCTCACTAATGAGGGAGTCGAGCTCCATCGGAGAGAATTTCGGAGGTTGCATGTTGCTTACTCCCCACGGGAGACAAAAAGGGCCGACGTTCGGAAGCTGCCAGGATGGGACAGTTCTAGAGTTGCCGTGATGGTAGCACAGCGGGCGCGCTACAGCGTTCGGAATAGGAAATGCCACGTGGTGTCCACGGCGGCGTGGACAAGAGCGGAGGCAAAGATGGAGCCCGTTCGGCGCCACGTCCAGCCGTAAAAAACGCCCGCGATAGTGGCCAGCACCACATAGCGCCAGTTAGGAAACCCGAGATTGGTGATGTGGGAGAAACCAAACAGCACCGAGGCGGTCCACCAGCCGGCCACTTCGCTTTTGGACGCGCGAGACAAAACATTCTGCAGCAGGCCGCGAAAGAGAAATTCTTCGGGCCACGCGGTGAAGAAGAGAATGCTCAGAGCGGTGAGCGGCAGGGATTTCCATTCACTCCAGCGCGGTTCGAATTGGATGAAATGCATGCCGGCGCCCAGCGGAACGGCAATGAGGGCAAACGCGAAGAAACTCGCGAGAATGAAAAAGCCCCAGTTGCGGCCCCAGCCGATGGAGTAGCCGATGCCGTCCAGGCGCCGCAGGAGCACAAACACCGTAAGAGCCACGTTCAGGCACAGAAGGATGGTCATCACGTACGCGAGCTGCCCTCCCGGAAAGGGCCAGAGCCAGTGAGACATGGAGAAGCCCCAGCGGTTGGGGAACGGTTTTACGGCCACCCAGATTCCCACGATAATGAAAAAGTCCTGCCACACGCCCGCGGGCTTTCGTTCAGCGGACGCCGCGACGGCCAGCGGAACAAAGACAAGCGCGGCGGCCGTTGCGGCACGCCCTAAAGTAAAAGTATTTGTCCCCAGCGAATAAATCAGGTAGACAAGGAACACTCCAGCGCCGAGCAAATGACCGGTGGTTGTGCCGAAGCGCGCGGCGAGGACGGTTTCGGCGCCTCGCGCGGCGAACAGCAGCATGACCAGAAACAGTAACGCGAAGGAAGTGAGCGTTGCAGCAAAGGGCGGGCCGCCGAAACCCAGCCACACGGCATAGAGCACGCCAATGAGAGTCAGAATGGCCCACAGGCCGAGCATCGAGAAGAGGCCGAGTTGGCGTGTGGCAGTCAAGCGAGAATTGTAACGTAGAGATGGCAGAGCAAACTAACTCGACCGTTCTGCACCAGCAGCGGGGCGAAACGGTGGCTCGCGTGGCTGCGCTATCCAGGATGAGCCGCCTGGCGTACATCGACTGGATGCGCGGGCTGGCGTGCGCGCTGATGTTTCAGACGCATTGCTACGATTCCTGGCTAAGCCCTGCGGCCAGAAAGTCGTCTTCGCTGATTAACTGGTCGCAGCTTGGCGGAACACTACCGGCGCCGCTTTTCATTTTTCTCTCGGGAGTTTCGTTCGGGCTGGTGACGGAGCGGCTGCGGGAGAAGGGCGTCGCGCGCAACGCGATCGCCAGGCAAACCATCCTGCGCGGTGCGGAGGTCTTCGGCATGGGACTGCTTTTTCGCGTGCAAGAATTTGCTCTAGGTTATCCATGGTCTCCTTGGACAGACCTGCTGCGTGTGGACGTTCTGAACATTCTTGGACTTTCGATGATGCTTATGGGAGTTCTATGCTGGGCGACGGGTGAGGGAGCAGTGGCTACCGCGCGAGCGCGCACGCTCGTGGCGGGACTGTTTGCGGCCACCGTGGTTGCGCTGGCCACGCCTCCGCTGTGGACCACGCATCGCCCGAAATTTTTGCCCTGGCCGCTCGAATCCTACGTTAATGGCGTGCACATCTTGGATAAGCCTCAACCATGGCTGTTTCCGCTATTTCCTTGGTCCGCGTTTGCGTTCGCTGGGCTGGCCGTGGGCTTCTACTTGTTCTCGGATTTTGCAAAGCGCAGGGAAGGGCTGGCTTTCGCACTACTAGGCGGGGTGGGAATTCTGGCCTGCTGGCTCTCGACCGTCTTTGATGCGTCACGCGTGCGTCTTTATGCGGTTTATGACTATTGGCACAGCAATCCTGATTTCCTTCTGATGCGTTGCGGCATCCTGCTCATCATTCTCTTTCTGGTCTACGCGTGGTGCCGCTGGGGATTCGCGCAGAAAGGCTTCAGCCCGATCATTCAACTCGGAAACACTTCGCTGCTCGTGTATTGGGTGCACATCGAATTTGTCTATGGAAGGTTTTCGATTTTGCCGAAGGGGCAGTGCAGCGCGCTGAAAGCGACCGCCGGACTGCTTACGATTTTCGTTGCGATGGTTCTGCTTTCCGTGGCGCGCACCACCTGGAAAAAGCGAAAGCTTAAGGGCGTGAGGCGGGGTCTGCCGGCAACTGCTGCGACTGCGGAATCTTGATAATCACTTCGCCCGGCTTGGCCAGGCCAAGTTCGTCGCGCGCAATTTTTTCAATCTTGCGAGGGTCGCTCTTCAAGTCTTTGACTTCGTCTTCGAGTTGCACGTTTTCTTTGTTGAGCCGTTCGATGTCGGTTTTCACTTTCTTGATTTCCTGCTGCGTGCGCCGCATTGCCAGGTAACCGTGCGTCCCGAAAATGTCGTGCACCACGAGGGCTAGGAGCAAGAGGCCCAGGAGCGTAGCGCCATATTGACGCAGAAAAGCCGTCACCCCTTCGCTCGTATCCCGTTTTTTTAACTTTGCAGAACCCATTTCGTAGCTTCGCCCGTCAACTTCGCCGAAGCCGCCGCGCTTTCCGCTTCTACATAGAGCCGCAGGAGTGGTTCCGTGCCCGATAAGCGCAACAGCATCCACGATCCGTCTTCAAAAACAAATTTTGCGCCATCGGTGCGGTCGATAGATACGACTTTCCGCCCCAGTAGTGTCGAACTGTCCACGGCTACTTTGCGCACGGCATTTGCCTTTTGTTCGTCGCTCAGGTGCAGGTTCTCTCGCACGGGCCAGAATTCCTGCCCGAGTTTTTTGTACATCGCGCGAATCTGTTCGCCGATGGAGGCTCCCCGCGCAGCGATCATTTCCGCCACCAGCAGGCACGCGAGGATGCCGTCTTTTTCTGGAATGTGTCCGCGAATCGTCAGCCCCGCGCTCTCTTCGCCGCCCAGCGCAATTTTGTCTTCGCGGATGAGTTGCCCGATGTATTTGAAACCGACGGGGGTTTGATGAACGGTCTGGCCATGCGACTTCGCCACGGCGTCGATCATTTGCGTTGTTGCCACGCTGCGCGCCGCGGGCATTTTCCACTGGCGCGTTTCCACCAGGTAGTCATAGATCAGCGCAAGAATCAGATTCGGCTGGATCCATGTTCCGTCGCGATCCACAATTCCAAACCGATCGGCGTCGCCATCGGTGGCCAGGCCCGCGGTCGCTTTCGAGTCGCTCACGGCTTTGTGCAGCGGGGCGAGGTTTTCTTCGGAGACGTCAGGCCCGGTGCCGTCGAAAAGGCAATCGCGCTCCGTTCGAATCGCTTCCACAGCAACGCCATGTTCACTCAGCGTGCGGTCCAGGTAGCCCGCGCCACACCCGTGGAGTGCATCCACGGCAAAATTCACATTCGCCTTTCTTAGGGTTTCGAAACGCACCAGTTCTTCGAGCCGCTTCAAGTACTTTTCGCGCAGATTCACGCTTTCGCTGGGCTTTACCTTTGTGGCGCTGTGCGGCAGCGGCGGCACGCCTCCCTTGGCCGCAATTTGTGCAGCTCGCGCTTCAATGTCTTTAGTGATTTCCGGAAGCGCCGGCCCGGCGTCCGAGGAGGAAAACTTTAAGCCGTGGTATTGCGCCGGATTGTGACTTGCGGTGAAGTTGATCGCGCCGTCGAGTTTGCGCCGCATGATTTCGTAGGCCACGGCGGGCGTCGGCGTAAACGTCTCGCACAGCAGCGCGCGGATGCCGTGATGCTGCAGGATGTCCACGGCGAGCTGCGAAAACTCCTCCGAATAAAACCGCGTGTCGTACCCGACCAGAATCGAAGGCTGGGGGGACTTCGCCTTGACATGCTCAGCGATGGCGGTCAACGCCAGCCGCACATTCGCGAACGTGAAATCGTCGGCAATCACGCCGCGCCAGCCCGAAGTGCCAAATTTGATGGGAGAAGTGGTGCTCAATCCTGCGCTTGTGCTCATGGCGGGGGCTATTTTAGCCGTTCGCGCCACACCGAGAAAGCCGTTATTATTGTGGCCCCCATGAGTCAAAACCAGAAGCAAGGAAAAAGAACTCGCGCAAAAGCCAAAAACATGCGAGTCGTTCTCGTAACCTGCCCGACTCTTGTGCTTGCCCGCAAAATTGCTCGCGCCGTCGTGGAAAAGCGCCTCGCCGCCTGCGTCAACGTCGTTCGCAGTCCTGTCGAATCCTTCTATACCTGGAAGGGCAAACTCGAATCAGCCCGCGAGCATCTGCTGCTCATCAAGACCACCACAGTTCGCCTGCCTCGATTGGAAAGGGAAGTGAAGCGCCTGCACACCTACGACGTCCCTGAATTCATCGCCCTGCCCATCACCGGAGGCTCGGCCGATTATCTTTCCTGGTTGAGCGAAACTACAACCAATAGCTAAGGGGAAAACCTTAGGGGGCAACCACCGAGCCCAACGTCGAATCGAACCAGCTTGTCGAGCAGGTGATTTACGGCATGCTATTCTGAGCAGCGATATATGTAACTGGAATTATTCATGTTGTCCCGTTTCTGCCTCATCGCAATCCTGGGCCTACCCCTGGTCTGGCATCTTCGGATGCCTTGTGTCCTGGCACAACAAACCGCGTCAGAACCCGTCGAACTCCGCGGAAAAGTCGTCAACAGCATTACAGGAGAGCCGGTTGCCGGTGCTCTCGTGCAAATCTACGCGTCAGAGCGAAAGGCCCAGTTTACTGGGTCCGATGGCACATTTGCCTTTGCCGACCTTCCGCCAGGAAGCTACTCGCCGGTTGCCAGGAAGCCAGGATTCTTCAATGACCAGGAGCTTTCGATACCGATGCGGCCACCGATTCAGGCTGCTCCGAACGAACCAGTGATCCTGAAGCTGACCCCGGAAGCAATCATCTACGGCGAAGTTAAGAACGAGAACGGCGATCCGCTCGAGGGCGTCACGGTAAGAGCCCAACAATGGCAAACGCAGAATGGGCAGAGGCAGCTTGTAACTCTCAGGGACGCAGCAACCGACGATGAGGGAAACTTCCGCCTCTCGGATCTGCGCCAAGGCCGTTACTATTTGTCTTTCCCCTCGACCAACCGAGGCGGTTGGTCCACTACTTACCAGCTCAGTTCGAAAAAGCAAGAGGAGCAGGGGTACGGCGCACAATTCTACCCCGGAGTCCACGATCTGAAGTCCGCCACTGTCATCGAGATTCGGCCCGGCGCTCAGGTACATATCGTACAAGCCTTGAGCCGGGAGCACCTGTTTGAGGTTGCAGGGGTGGTGCACGGTGCTGATCCCGAGAGCAGTTTCAATCTCATGTTGATGAACACCTCGGGAGATTTTGTGCAGAAGAGCATGAGTATCAATCCGAAAACGGGACAATTTCAGATCCGAGGAGTTCCCGCTGGCCCCTACATGCTGCGCGTTACCGCAAACTCGCGTCCCGCGCTAAGAAACACAGCAAGCGGTCTGCTCGCCGTTGCCGATGAGGAGCGTCCGCCGCTGACCGCGGCGCTTCCCCTGGAGGTCCATGGCGACCTTTCCGAGCTTGTTATAGTGCTAGGGACGGGAACCTCGATTGGTGTTCAAGTCCGTGATGAAACATCCGGCAACAAAGAAGCCAACGGTCTGCATCAGGTCCTTCTTCAAATGACCCCTCACGAATTCTCCGGCTTCTCGTCAGCGATCATGCTGCCTCCAGCTCCGGGCGACCGGAGAGCAACCACGCGATTCGAGGGGCTAGCCCCCGACACCTATACTGTGGACGCGAGGCCGACCGGACCTTGGTACATCTCCTCGCTTCGCTGTGGCAGCGAGGATCTTTTGCATGACGATTTGACTGTTTCCCCGGGCGTGGCGCTGCCGCCCATCGAAGTCACCTTGCGGGATGATGGCGCGCAACTCACCGTCAAAGTCATGGAAAACGGCCAGCCAGCCGTTGCCGGCGTGCTGCTTTTCTCGCGGGAGTACCCCAGGCGCTCCCAATTTTTCGGATCAGCTTCTGCAATCTCGACGGGTGATCTGGCGCCGGGCACGTATGACGTGATTGCAATGAGGGGCGCTGAGAATGTGGAGTTTCGCGATCCAACGGTGATGGAGCGATATCTTGCGCATGCGACTGAGGTGACTCTGGGGCCCCGGGCAAATGTCACTGTCGTCGGAGAAGTGCAGCAGCAGGAAGAGCAACCGCAATGATTGTGCCTTTTCTTATTTTGACGCTCCTGTCCTTGCCTGCTCAGGCGAATCCGCAACGTCAAGTTGCGGCCGGATATCGCATCAGTGGCGTGGTCGTGGATGCCGTGACCAATGGACCTGTGCCGCGCGCACAGGTCACGATTTCGGTTGGCAACGACGCCACCACTGCCACCGCGGGGGACGATGGTCGATTTGCGTTCGCTGGGCTCCAACCGGGGAAATACGTGCTCAATGCCACTGCCCTTGGCTACGTTCGCGAAGGCTACAATCAGCACGGTGCGTTTTTCGTTGGCATTGCCGTTGGTGATGGTCAGGACTCCGAGCACTTGGTCTTTCGCTTGCATCCGCAGGCGGTGATTTACGGCCGCGTGACGGACGAACGCGGTGAGGCAGTGCGCGGCGCTCAAGTGCTATTGATTGCTTCCGATTCTAATCGAGGAGGCCGTGCAAAATTTGTTCGGGCGCAAATGCTGACGAACGATCTAGGTGAGTATCGCTTTGCCCACCTTCTCGCCGGCAAATATTATCTAGCGGTTCAAGCTAGGCCCTGGTACGCGGAGACCCAGCTCTCGGTACAGGCGAGACAAGAATCTGGGTTCGCCGGAGTTGGTCGCCGTTCTATTTTGGTGTCAGGGTCAGCCGCGAATTCGGATCCTATTCTAGACGTGGTTTACCCCATCACCTTTTACCCCGGCGTGACAGATGAACGTTCGTCCACCGAGTTGCTTTTGGGAGCCGGGGAACAAGAAGATGCCAACATCGCCCTGCATGCGGTGCCGGCCGTTCGTTTGCGCTTGACTGGTTTATCAGCTGGCGAAAAAAGCTCGCTCAATGTGGGCGCGGGTCAGAAAATTTTCGGCACTCTCAACATTGGCCTTAACACTGCTTTCGGACAAATTTCTCCCGGCGAATATGAAATCGCGGGCCTGCCCCCTGAACAAGTAACGTTGTCTGTCACAACAAACAAGGAAAACCAATGGACTTCGCGGACTATCGAGGCCGACGCCAGTTCCGGCGGAATGCTGGATGCATCCGCGCAACAAGCTGCAGCAAATGTATCTGGGCAGGTCCTCCTGCCCGCGGGAGCCGCAGACCTAAGGCCAGGAAACGTGATTCTTGTGAGCACGGCTGCAACAACTATGCCGGGCACCAACGCTTCATTGCAAAATGATGGTACGTTCCATTTTCCTGGGATTCAGCCGGGAACCTACAGAATTCAGGTCAACCTCCACGCTGGCGGCTATTACATCCAGAAGGTAGCCGCCAAGAATGCGCTGGTTTCTGGGCGAGAGATTACCATCGCCGATGCAGGCGATGTGACCTTGACGGTTACCATGGTGCAGGGTCAAAGCCAAGTGACCGGCGTGGTTCAACTCGGCGCGAAACCGGCCGCGGGCGTCATGGTTCTCCTCGTGCCCCAATCTGGCCAGGAAATGGAAGAAGACTCGCGCATGGATGAGAGCGATAGCGACGGCACGTTCACATTACGCGGCATTCTTCCGGGAGAATACATACTGCTCGCAATTAAGGACGGGTGGGATCTGGAATGGGCCAAGCCGGGGGTGTTAAAGCCATATTTGCCCGCTGGCCAAAAGTTGACAATTGCTCCGAATCAATCCATGAAGATAACTGCGATGGTTCAAGAAAAAACAGCAACAATAGAAAAGGCGCAGCAATAGACTTCACTCGCGGAAGCAACCAAGTCAGGGTAGTTTGACATTCGCAACTGGTGTAGGTCACACGTACAGCAGCGCCTGATCCAAATCCGCAATAATATCTTCCACGTCCTCGATGCCCACCGACAGCCGCACCAATCCTTCGGTGATCCCCACACGCTCGCGCACCTCTTTCGGCATGGAAGCATGTGTCATCAGTGCCGGAAGTGAAACCAGCGTTTCCACTCCGCCGAGGCTCTCCGCCAGCGAACAAAGCTGCAAGTGGTTCAGGAACCGCCGCGCGGCATCCACCGAACCCAGATCAAACGAAATCATCGCGCCAGGGCCCTTTTGCTGGCGCCGGGCAACCTCGTGCTGAGGATGCGTCGGCAGCCCCGGATAAAACACTTTGCGCACTTTGGGATGCGCGTCCAGATGCCGCGCGACGGTTATGCCGTTGGCGTTGTGTTGGAGCATGCGCACCGCCAACGTCTTGATTCCCCGAGAAACCAAAAAGCAATCCATCGGCGCCAGTCCGCTGCCTGCCGAGCGCTGAATGAAGTAAATCTTCTCCGCATCTTCGGGCCGGGTCAGCACCACCGCTCCACCCGTTGCATCGCTGTGCCCGTTCAAATACTTCGTCATCGAATGCACCACGATATGCGCGCCCAGCTCAATCGGCCGCTGCAGGTACGGGCTCAAAAACGTGTTATCCACTGTAACCGTGATGTTCCGTTCGCCGGCCAGCTTGCAGATCGCCCCGATGTCCGTCACATTCATCGTCGGATTCGTAGGCGTCTCCACATAAATCATTTTCGTATTCGGGCGCAGCGCCATGCGCACGGCTTCCGGCATCGACGTGTCCACGAAGCTGAATTCCAGCCCAAAGTGCACCAGCAATTGCGTCGAAAGCCGGAAAACGCCGCCGTATACGGCCTCTGACACAACCACGTGGTCCCCCGGACGTAGCAGGCGGAAAACCGCGTCAATTCCGGCCATCCCTGAAGTGAAAACATAAGCGCCGTGTCCGCCCTCCAGCTTCGCCACCGTGCGCTCCAGCGCCTTGCGGTTCGGATGATTCGTGCGCGCGTAGTCGTAGCCTTTGTTTTTTCCCAGCTCCTCGTTGACGTACGTAGAAGTTTGATAAATCGGCGCGACGATCGCCCCCGTCGCGGGATCCGGCTCTTGGCCCACATGAATGGCATTGGTGGCAAAACCCATAGTGCTCTCCTTGCTCTTTCTCACACTTGTGAAGTAGGCAGCCTGAGAGGTCGGCTGCGTGACCGCCCGCGGGCACTTCCAAGGTTCAACTGTCCCAGTAATCCATTCGGATCAGGTTCTTGAAAACTTACAGGAGCCTCACAAATCCGTCAAATAGGCTAACACGGATGTTTCCACGGCATGCCAGAGGGCCGCCGTGGCATGGGCCCGTGCCCGAGCAGCAATTCTCGCTCTCCGGGCATCCAATTTTCTTGGGACAAAGGCTTGACCTCGGCCAGCCCTTCCGTAGAGGATGGTGTTCACCCAGATGACGAACTTCTCTCGAATCCTTCTTGTCGGTTCTTGTGTGGCGGCAGTGCTCTCTCTGACTGTTAAGCTCTCGTCGCAGAATCCGCCGGCTTCTTCTCCCGAACCGAAGCAGGGTGCTCCCAGGCCCGATCCTCAGTCGCGCATCACTATTGAAGTCACCGGCGGCGAAAAAGAAGCACCCGTTGAAAACGCCAGCGTCTACTTCAAATACGTCGAAGAGCACAAGATCAAGAAAAACAAAACGATGGAATTAAACGTGAAGACCAATCGCGATGGCCTTGCGCACGTTCCCGACGCGCCTTTGGGCCGCGTGCTCATCCAGGTGCTCGCCGAGGGTTGGAAAAGCTACGGCCGCTGGTTCGACATCACCGATCCAAAACAAACCATCAAGATTCGTCTTGAACGTCCTCCAAAGTGGTACTGAGCGTGCGTTTCTTTGCAAGATTTTCGTCTTCAAGAAATACTTTCTGGCTTTCGCTTTCTGAAGCCGAATGCGGTGAATGAGTTTCTGATTCAAACGATTCACTTCACCACAATGGCAATGTGAGATAGGGCCCATACGGCGTTTCAACTCTGCGTGAAACATTTGTGGAACATTCCGTGAAACATTCTGCGAACACTCCCTGAAACGTTCTGTGAAACATTCCGTGGAACATTTCATTTCCTCTTCCTCCACTGAATTCCATTTCTGAAACGCTTGTAGGCAGGCGGTTCGGCTCTGTCGCCGTCTTCGCCGCATAGGAAGCGTCGATGTTGCACACAAATGGTGCAATGCGCTCAAGAATGTTGAACCTGTGGAAGTTAAGCAACGTCGCGCCCCTGTTTTCCACAAACTTATCAACACTTGTGTTGAAAACTTTACACTAGAGAAACAATGTTTTGAATTTTCGGCATGCAGCTTGCTCCCAGACGCGCCCCGCTCGCTTTGCCCTGGCAAAATCAGGATGTTACAGTACAATTTTGGCTTTTCCGACATGGACGAAACCTTCGAGGGACCGTTTTCACTGCTTCAGATGTTCTGGGGCAGCATCACTGCGCGTCCCATGCGCAGCTCTCTCAGTGTGATTGCCATCGCCATCCAGGTGATTCTCGTTTTGATGATCGTCGGTCTCACTTCGGGAGTCGTTTCCGAATGGGGAAAGCGCGTCGAAGGCGTCGGCGCGGATATCCTCGTGCAGCCGCCGAACTCTTCGATTTTCTTTGCCTTCTCAAGTGCCGTGATGCCGGAGTCGCTTGGCGACCAGATAGCCAGCGTCAACAGCGTTGATGAAGTGGCTCCCACGGTTATCCTCACGGAACCAAAGAGCTTAGTCATGGTCTACGGCATTGACTACGTGCGCTTCAACGCGCTCAGCAGGGGCTTTTTGTTTCGTGATGGCCGCCCGTTCCAAGGACCCGACGAAGTCATCGCCGACGACATCATCGCCCAGACGCGGCATTTGAAGGTCGGCAGCCAGGTCACGCTTCTGAATCATGTATTTACGGTCAGTGGCATCGTCGCTCACGGCAAAGGCGCCCGTTTTTTCATTCCTATCCGCACCGCGCAAGAGATTGCCGGCGCCGAGAAGCGCGTTTCCATGTTTTATGTCCGCAGCAAAGGAGATACCGGCGCCACCCGGGCGCAACTCGCCAAATTGCTGCCGCAATACAGCATTCGTTCTCTCGCCGAATACGTCTCGCTCATGAATTCTTCCAATTTGCCGCAGCTTCGTCCGTTCACTCGCACCATGGTGGCCCTTGGGATTGTCATCAGCTTTATCGTCGTCCTGCTCAACATGCACACCATGGTGATGGAGCGCACACGCGAGATTGGCATTCTGAAGGCTCTCGGCTTTTCCCGTTTTGATATTGTTCGAATGCTTCTTACGGAAACGCTCATTCTCACCATCTTGGGTGCGGGACTCGGCGTCGGCCTCACGTTTCTCACTCGAGTCGTCTTGAAAGAAGTCAATCCGGGTCTTACGGTTCTCATTTCGCCCAACTGGATCTTTGCTGCGATCGTCCTGGCGTTAGCCGGGGCCGCGGCTGGTGCGTTGTATCCGGCCCTGCGCGCCGCCACTTACGACCCTGTCGTCGCGCTGGCCTACGAATGAGGTCTTACATTCTTAAGCGAGGCGGCCAAGGCAAGCTGGAAATGCCCGGTGAAAGCAACTTCAGATGACCCGCTCTCCCGATAAGTATTACAACGCGCGCATTCTGGAC
>Ga0307472_100000770_pt1 | contig 11755 bp, 9 predicted proteins | sample atmos_gasesAM5C__2_FD_204582 | JGI IMG/M metagenome (GOLD analysis project Ga0307472, IMG submission 204582) | Hardwood forest soil microbial communities from Morgan-Monroe State Forest, Indiana, United States - atmos_gasesAM5C_05 | ecosystem: Environmental > Terrestrial > Soil > Temperate... | reverse complement strand
ACGGGTCAACTTTGACGCGCCCGCCCAGCGGCAGCGCCGCAATCACGTTCTTATCAACCTTTTCCTCGGGCGCATCCGCCGCCTTGTCGCCGCTCGCATCTTTGTCCTTGTCCACACCCGGCTGCCCCGCGAACACCGCCGATGCCACCGCCCAGTTCGCCGAAACGCGGTCGCCCAGGTGCGGGCTGATCAGGTTTGGAATTTCCTTCGCCCGGCTCCGCACCGCTTGCAAAAAAACCTGCGCGGTCGAAGCCTTGTCCTTATAAGGCGAATTCTTCAGCAGCTCGATTCCTTTTTGCCGCGCCGCTTCTTCCTCTTCCGGCGTGCGCGCAAAATCAAAATGTTTGAACGTGTCCTTGTCGTCGAACCGCACGCGGCTGAAGAATGCAAACTGCGAGTCAATGCGGTGTCCCAGCGCCACGTGCCCCAGCTCATGCGCCAGAATCGCCCCCAGGCTGGCTTCATCCGGCAGCACGTCAATCAACCCGCGGCTCAGCACGATGGTATGCCCCACAGTGAACGACTCGAGCGTCGAAGTCATCAGCACGCGGCAGCGCACATCCGGCTGGATGTCCAGATTGTTCGTCACCTCGAGGTTGTTCACCACCGTCTCGAGCACTTTGTCCACTTCACCGTACGGCGCCAGCAGACCCATGCGCTCCAGCCGGTCCGTCACGTTGTCTTCCGCCTGGTGGTCCCACGACCGCTCCGCTTGCAGTGGCGAATAATCATTCGCAGCTTCCGCGTCCCGCACTCCCGCCGACGATTCCACCAGCACTTTGCTCAGTTCCTGCTCCTGCCGCGCGTGGCCCAGGTCGTAGCCCCACAGCCGCGTCTGCGCCCGGAACGCTTTGTATCCGATGTTGATTGTCCTTTTGTCGTGGATGCTACCCTGTTCGCTGTAAATAAATGATGGCAGCCACAAGTTCTTCCCCACGTTGGTGCGCCAGCTATCGAAATTGAAGTAGTTGCTCACCAGCGACGACCCGCCATACGCGCCGTTGATGCGCACGATGTGCAAGTCCTGATCCTCCACCCAGATGCGCCCCACGAAGCGCCCCTTGTCCTTCTTGCTTACCGGATCCACGTCAAACACCAGGCAGCGCACTTCGCCCAAAAACTCCCGCCGCACGTACTCGATTCGGTAGTGCTGCTGGTCGAAGCTGGTCATGTCCAGGAAAATCATCTGCAGGAAGCCGCGTGGCAGAAACTCCGAGCTGAAAAACTCCGACCAGCTTCCCAGCACCTTGTGCTTCAACCCGGCTTCTTTGTCCAGCGGCATCAGGTCCACGCCGCGTGACAGCTCGGCGCGCCCCAGGAAGTATTTGTCGCCGTCGGGAGCCGCTCCCGTCATCTTGTCCGGCCGAATGTACTGGATGTACGTCTCCACCAGCGGCGAGTATTGCCGGACCAGGCCGACTTCGGCCTGCTCCTGCGCGATAATCCGATCGAGCACCGCTTCCGGAGTCAACGGCTGCTGTGGCCGAATCGTCCCCTGCGCTTGTGAGGTGGCTTCCGCCGCAGTGGCTGGCGAACCTGGTTGAGCCGTTGGAATTGGTTGCGATTGCTGAGCCGTTGCCGCGGGCGGCGCTTCCTGCGCGCCTGCTCCGGCTGGCGATTGTGTGCTGGCGGTTACCGGCCACGCTAGCAGCGCCAGCATCAGCAAGGCAAGGAAAGTTAGAGCCGGCAAAGTAAATAAGGCCAGATCCGGCCGAGCGCGAAACGTTCGGCCAAGCATAGTCTTCGGGCTGCGCATCACGCCCTCCCAAACTTAACCTTAGTAACTGGGCTGTATTGCGCAGCGTACCGCCTTGAAACATCCCTGCCACCTGTTCCGAAGTGCAGTTTCCGTTCGGCTGTCCCTGCGGAGGGTTCGCAAAGCCTTCTCCTCGCCAAGTGCAGCACCTGTCCGACAACGGCTTCTGCAGCTTTCCAAGCCCTTTCTAACTCGCAGTAAAGAAACTCATCAGTCATTTGTGCCGACCGCCGCGAAGCCACTTTCATATTCCTTTCTTCTCAACAACTTACAACCCAAAATTTGGCAAGCCCTTTGTTTTGATATTCATACGAAACGGCCGGGGTTTTAGGTCGTACTAAGGTGTTTACGGGATTGCTTTCCCTAGAAAAGTTGTCTAAGGTGAGTAACTGTCGGGGGTTACCAAGAGAAAACCCGTAAGACGCCGCGGAATCCTCCGCCCTGCTTCCGCGCGTATGACAAATCAGCCCAGAAAAGCCTCTCGCTCAGCGACCACCAGCCCTGTAGTGCAGAACAATACTCAAGCTGCTTCGCACAAAGGCGTACGCGTATGGGCTCGGATGGCCGCCTCAACGGCAGAGAAGAACGAAGACTACCCATCATGATGCAAGTGAATCTTGCGCCTGTGCGACGCGAGAGCGGGGAGAGGTCCGAAAGAACGTTTACCGACAATATCAGCCCGCACGGAATCCGCGTGCAGTCCACCAGCGCGTGGCGCATGGGCGAGCAAGCAGAGGTTACGCCGGCGAAAGGGGAAGTAGCCATGCTGGGCGAGGTGGTCTACTGCCAGAGAATCGGCATTGAGCGGTTTTTCGTGGGGCTCAAGTTCCGGGACAAGGACATCCCATGGTCCATTTTGAAGAGATTTAATGGGTTGGCGCTGATGGATATTTTGTGCGCGATGCGATGGTGAAGCGTTGCCCCGCGCCGAGGCGCATCGCTGGCCGTCAAGGCTGGCAGGGGCCCATATCTTTGGTGAGTTTTTCGATTTGAAATGAAAATTTGCCAGTTGAGTCTTTGATCTTCTTGCCTTTGAGAGAAACCCTTTCGCTGGCCTTCAGCGCTTCTACGTTCCCGGACAAGACGTAAATTCTTTTGTCCTTTTCGTTGGTTAAGACGAAGCCGTCAGCATTGGAAGCAATACATCCGGTGACGGTGGGGTGTTTGTGCGTTTCATGATAGACGAGATATCCGATCGCGCCCAAGGCGGCCCCAGCACCGGCAATGATCCCTACAATCTCTCCCTTACTAGGCCCGATGCCTCCGTAACCGCCGCTTTGAGAAAGGGCAGGCAGCGTCAAAACCAGGCAAAGAGCCAGCGCCATGGCTGTACAAGGCAGGAAAGAAATTTTCATGAATCCCCCCAATTAATCCGCTATCTCGAGTGTATGTCCGAGAGCTTGCTGGAGGGATTCTAGTTTCGTGGAATTTCCTTCACCGTAACCAGCGGCAGGAACTAAGGCTGAGCGGAGGCGCGGGAGCGGATAGCCTGGTCGGCGAGCAGAGCTTGCTCGCGGACACGGTCGGGGATATCGCGCGATTCGCGTTCGTAAGGGCGAATCGCGGGAAGATCTTCGGCGCGGCCGATGAGATAAAGAGCCCGCAGAGCTTCCCAAACTTGTTCATCGCCCGGATCGACCGTGGCGACTTCAGCGCCGGCGGCGACGGTCGCGCCCGTTGGCGCTGAGATCGAGTGGATGCGGCCGCTGATGGGCGACCGAATTTCTATTATCGCCAATTCACCGGATGGCGAATCGCCGGCGGGCGGCGTTGCAGGCTGAATTTTTGCGACAATGCCGCCCTGGTGGATCGCGGTGCCCGCGCGTGCAGTGTCTGTGACTCGCCCGGCGCTCGGCGCAAAAATGTGCGCGGGCTGGAGTAGTGCGACGATTTGTTCGCGGCCCGAATCGTCCTTAAAGCGAACCAAGGACAGCGCGGCATTGCCCCGCACCATGGGCGACGAGTCCTGCAACATCTTCAATAGTGCCTCGTGGAAGCCCGGGCCCGCCGTGTCTTGTCCCATCACCCACGCGTCTGTGTTGCGCACTTCTTCGACGGCATGCGTGGCCAGGCGGACCAGTTCGGGATACCACTGCGCAGCCCGCACGTCGTGGTGCATGATGTGCTCGCCGATTTGCACCAGCGCGTGCTGGATGTGGCGCGGGCGCTTGTCGTCGCGAAGGTATTCGGTGATTTGTTGGTCGGGAAGCTGGCGGCCGAACCAGGTGTTCCACCAAAAGAAGAACGGAAGCAGCACGATCAGCCACGCGGTGAGATAAAAAAGCAGGCGCGCGCGCGTCGACATGCCAGCCCCGGGCGTCACAGCGGAGTTTTCAGTCACAGATGCTTCTCTGTCACCATTTGGGGAAGAGGTTGGCGGGCTATTCATGTTATTTCGAGAGGCTTGTTAGCGGCACCCCAAAGCTGATCCCTCGCACTGCCTGCCACCCGCGGGCAGGCTCGGAATGACAGGTCGTGCCTTTCCACCGGCTGGTTCAACTTTCGTCGGAGGACGAACCGGGCTTCGCGGGCCCGGCGGGTTTGTTTTTGCCGCGCAGTTCCCAGAAGGCGTTCAGGAAAAATACGGCGGAAAGGCTGAGCATGATGAGGATTTCAAACAGGCCGTCGACGGTGGTCATTGTACCGCTGACAACGATCCACGCGATTCCCGCCAGCGGAATCAACCCGAGCACGATGGAGATCAAGAGCATCACGGCAAGCAAGCTTCCTCCTCAGGAAATGCAATTGTCAGGGGCAACTTTTCATTCTCTGCGAAAAAGGAAATCGCACAGCCTGCCACTGCTCGCGGCTGGATGACACTTGGAATTGCCTCCCGGCGTCACGGCTTGAAGGTTACGTCGACGGTTTTGGCATCTTTGGCTGCGAGCGTCACCTTCACGTCCTGCTCGGGATATCTTTCGTGGACGAAGGCCAACGTGTAATCGCCCGGCGGCAGGCCTTTGATTTCGAATTTGCCGTCCGCAGCGGACACTGCGTAGAACGGGCTCTTCACCACATTGATGTACATCTTCATCCAGGGGTGCTGGTTGCACTTCACCGGGAGAAGGATTTCTTCGCGTGCGAAATTCTTGTCAAGTGGCGCGGACGACGGCGGCTGCGACTCGTTCCACTCGCGATTGTCTTTCGGCGTCGGATGGATGTTATGCGTGGTGGGATCGCTGTTGACGATCTTGATGCCCTGCCCAGCCATGACACCGAGCATGTGCGGATGATATCTGCAGCCGCTCTGGTCGAGCGTGACGGCCTCCTTCGGAATGTCGAAAGTACGTCCGCCGAACCCGTCCTTTACATAAACGAACACATTCGCGAGGTGGCCGCCGCTCGCGACCACCGCTTCTGCCGTGTTCGTGCCTTTGCAGGCGGGATCCTGGCTCATATCAATTTTTGCGGCGGCGGGCGCCGTGCCCTCAAACTTGACGGTGCCGCTGACACTGGCAACGGTTGCGGGATCGATCGGCGTGGCGGCTGGAGCCGCAGCGGGAGTGGCCGCGGGCTGCTCCGCCGTTTCCTCTTTCTTGCCGCAGCCCGCGAGGAGGACGAGTCCGCCCATCGCAGGCAGGCTGAGAATTTTCATCCAGGTTTTCGTTTTCATTTTTTCGCTCTCTCTCCTGAGAATTGAAATCTCACAGAAATTTATTTCTCGGCTCCGCGACCGCCGTGACCACTTAAGCTCGCGCCAGACGACTTAGAGCGATTCGCAGCGCTCGAGCGGCCCATGGATGCAGAGACGCGCCGCTGCTCTTCGGCCGTGAGCTGCAAAATGTAGTCCACGAGAAGCCGCGTGTGGTCCTTATCATAGCCCTGGAACGAAGGCGGAGTCGGGCCGGAAAAGACCCAGTGATTGTTTTGCCGCTTGAACAATCCTGACGGCATCGACGTGCCTGGGCTAATCGCTTGCGGATCGAGCATCCACTGCTCCATCCAATCGGGCTTCAAGCGGCCGCGGGCCTGAAGGAAATTCGGTGCTGTAGCGGTGCGATCGTGCGCGGGATCGCCCGTGGCATGGCATTTGAGGCAAGGTGCGGCGGTGCTGCTGAAGAGGCTGCGCGCCATTTCCGTTTCTTTCGCAGTGAGCACCGGAACTTCTTCAGGAATGTACGGGAACGGCTGGCGCGAGAGCGCCTGAAAGAAGCGCACTAGTTTGCCGAGCTCGTTTTCGGAAAACGAGAACGTCGGCATGCGCACCTGCAGATACGAGCGAATGCCGTTGCGATTCGTATCTTTGTTGCTGAGCGAAGGATTCTTAAGGAAGCCCAGCATCCATTCGGGATCGACGCGCGCGCCTTCGGTGAGCAGCTTCGGCGGCAGCTGTTCCTGCGCGTCCTGATACCGGGCCATGCCCATGAGAATGGTTTTCTGTCCGGGGATGAGCTGATGGCAGCCCATGCAGTTGTATTTCTTGACCACCCACCAGCCGTCCTGAATGTCTTTGCGATAGTCGAGCGGACGATATTGGTAGCTAGGCGGAAGCGGATTTTCCTGGCTGCCGAGAAGGAACGTGGTGAGCGCGCGAACCTGTTCCTTGGTGAGATGCAGATTCGGCATACGCAACTGTTCGGCAGGCGGCTTGATTTTGCCCTGGTCCCAAATGTTGGGCTCGGCAAGTTTGTGCTCGAAGAAGCCCTTGTGGTCGTACCAGGGTTCCTTCGCGGGGCCTTCGGGCAAGCGCGCGAGATCTTCGGCATCGGTGATAGGTTCTTTACCGCCACGCTCCGCTACTTCGGTGAGCAGCGCGAAGTCGAGGCGCTCGACGGGCTTGCTGCCTTCGGTAGTCAGTTCCGTGCCGATGCGGCCTTCGTCTTCGAGCCCGGAAATTTCATGGCAGCCGAAGCAGCCGAAAAACTTTACCCACTTCTTGCCTTCTTCCTTGAGTTTCGGGTCGTCCATGAAAGACGCGTCTGAGTATTCGGAGGGATTCTTTTTCCTGAGCGTAATGAGGAAGCTGGCGACGTCTTCGGCGTCAGATCCAGAGAGACGGAGGCTCGGCATCACGGTCATGTTCTGAACCTGGAGCTCGTGGCCGTCGTTGGGGCACTTGCTGTGATCCAAATCGAAGACGAAAGGCAGGCCTTTCTTCTTGTAATCCTCGGGGCCGATGTCTTTTTTCTCGTAAGGGCAGTAGGGGCGCGTGCGTTCACGGGCATTATGCACCCAGCGAACGAGGTAATCGTAATTCGCTTTTTCACCGACGCGCGTGAGATTTGCCGCAAAAGTGCCCCCTTGCATCTGGTCGCCTTCGCCGATGGAGTGGCACGCGAGGCACCCGCGCGTCTCGAACAATTCTTTGCCGTGAGCTGCGTTCCCTGGCTTGTGCTTCGGGAGGGAATCGGTGAGGCCCGACTGCCAGATGTAAGCGGAAATCGCTTTGATCTGATCATCGTTCAACCGGAAATTCGGCATCTTGGTGGTCGGGCGAAAGTCCGTGGGCTTTTTCAGCCAAACGGGAATCCAATTTTTGTTGAGCTTCAGGCGAATGTCTTTGAGGTTCGGCCCAACCTTTTTCATGTCTTGGAAAAGGCTCTTGGTGGTGCGGTCGAGCTGCATGATGCGCAGATCGACTTTGCTATTTTCCACTTTCAGGGCGACGGCACGTTCATTGAGGTGATTGGCTTCTTCGTTCGATTGAGCCTTGTCGGCCTGGGCCATGAAGTCGCCGGCCTGCTTCAGATTGTCTTTCTTGCGCTGATCGAGCAGCTTGATTTCCTGGCCGATAGAGAGAAGGTCCTCGGGTTCCTTGTCGTAGCCTTCGTAGCGATGGCACCCGACGCAACCGCGCTGGCGGAACAGGTCCTTGCCCTCGCTGACCACCCAGCCAACGTCGTTCGAAACCAGGACCATGTCGGCGGAGTGGCAAATCTGGCAGCCCGCTTCGTAGTTTTGTGAAGTGAAAATCGGCCAGAGCCAATGCTCGTAATTGCCGTGAGCTTTCTCGACGCTGGTGGTGGCGCGGCCATTTCCCTGGTGGCAGGGCGAGCACCCGAATTTCTCGGGATCGTGCACTTTGAGCAGGTCCGGCTCAGGATGGCTGGTGAAAGCGCGCGCGTACTCGTCAGGCTTTTTGCCTTTCAACGACATCGCAGCAGCAGTGAGCTTCACCGGCTCGCGAATGCCGAGATGACAGGATTCGCAGCGGTCGACAATCTGCGCGGCGTCTTCTCGTTCCAGATTGGCCGCGTGCTCGTTGACGTTGATTTGGCGGACCGCCGGAGTCAGCGACTCCACACCGTTTTGCAGGCTCTGCAATTGCGAGGCTGTGAGGTTCACCATGTGATCGGTGACGTAGGAATCCATCAACTCTTTTTTCTGAGTGACGGGTTTGAGGAGTTCGCCGAGCTCGGCGCTCAATTGCGTGCGCTCGTTTTTGAGTTCGTTGTAGGTCTCTTCCAAATCGTCGAAGGTCTTGAAGGTTCGCGGTTTGCCGTCGGGCATTTCCACGGTGCTGGACTTGGCCTTGTATTCGTCGAGATCCTGCTGCTTGCTCTTCTTTGAAGAGGCGCTGTTTGTTGTTTCGATGTCGTAGGTGGAAGCATTCACATACGCGCGCCTGTCGGTGAAGACGTTTTGCACGGCGAGGATATCCGCGCCCAGGCCGCGCAGCTTCTCGTTGATTTCCTTGATGCGCGGCGCGGCAGCCTGGCTGGCCGCCTCGTAATCCTGCTTCAGCTTCTGATAATCCGCACTTTTCTCAATTTCGTCCTCTGATTCCTTAGACTGTGTGCGTGCGCTCTTTAGGAAAGAGGAATAGCGGCTTTTCCATTCGTGCTGGAAAGCTTTCCAGGGTCGTTGGCCGAAGTCTTCATCCCAAAGCGCCCAAAAAAGCGAGGCCATGAGAATGACCATGCAAATGACGTAGTGCGGCGCAAGGGATTTGGTAACAATCGGATCGTTTTCGGGGATGGGCTTCTCGGGCACCAGTTCCTCCTAAAACTTGCGGCGGAGCCGCGACGAATATCAAAAACCACGCTACGCCTAAGCAGGGGACACGCTGAACGCGTCCCTAGACGTTAAACCACGGCGTAATCCAAACGTACTTGATGTGAAAGAGCAGGCGGATGAGCATTTTGATCGGCAGAGCCACCATGATGAGGAAAAACGTCATCATGATGGAGTACTGCAGCAGGCTCATGCGCTTGTAATCTTTGGGATTCGTTCGGCGGAACATGCTGTTCACCAGCAATCCGCCGCCGGCGAAATATCCGCCCACGACAATTGCCCCGAAGATGCTCTTCCACAAATTCGAGGTGATGCCGAAAAGGTCGGGCAAGTCGCGGTTCACCTCGTAAATGAGGCGGTTGTGGTCCCAGGTCTGCCCGGGCCAGAACCATTGCCAGCCCGGCCCGCGAATGAACGTGCCGATAAAAATCATGGACACCCACAAAATGACGAAGCCAAAAAGGAAGGTGCTAATGGCAAACTTGCGCTGCTTCCAGGTGTAGTAGCCACCGCCGAGCGGGTTGGTATCAATGTAAGGAATCACCATCAAGCCAATGATGATGAGCGTGGGCATCACCACGCCGGCAATCCACGGATCGAAATACACGAGCATTTCCTGCAGACCGAGGAAGTACCACGGCGCCTTCGCTGGGTTCATGGTCAGGTTAGGGTTGGCGGGCTCTTCGAGCGGTGCGTTCAACGTGATGGACCAGACCATCAGGATGATGGTGACGATGATGGCGGCGAGAAATTCGACGCGCAGAAGAAACGGCCAAACGTGGACTTCCTTTTGCCAGCCGGGCTTGAACGGCCAAGTCTTGCGGTGGTGCGTTTTCGCCAGGGCGGGATTGGCCGCCAGCTCGTCGATGAGTTTGTCGTTGGCGTGCGCCTGCTTCCAGGCCAAATAAATGTAGAAGGCCAGAAGCGGGATCATGGCGATGATCGGAACGTTGTCCGCGGCGGAGAGGATCTGCCAGAGTTGGTTCCAATCCATGGCTATTTCTTCGCCTCCTTGACCTCGGAGTCGAGAACCACTGGAGCTGGCCCGGAGATGCCGCCATCTTTTCGGACGCGCCAGAAGTGCAGAATCATGAACACCGAAGCGATGATGGGAATCCCGATGCAGTGCCAGATGTAAGAACGCAAAAGCGCGTTAGCATCCACGATGGACCCGCCAAGCAGGCCGAAGCGGACATCATTATAAGGCGTCATTCCTAATTGCGAGCCAAACGGTCCCTCGTGACCTAATAAAGGCGTGGCGCGCGCCATGTTGGTGCCCACGGTGACGGCCCAGAAGCCGAGCTGATCGTCCGGCAATAGGTAGCCGGTGAAGGAGAGCAACAGAGTCAGGACGAGAAGAATCACGCCCACGGTCCAGTTGAATTCGCGCGGCTTTTTGTACGAACCGGTGAGAAAGACCCGGAACATGTGCAGCTCGACGGCAATGACCATCAAGTGCGCGGCCCAGCGGTGCATGTTGCGCAGCAATTTGCCGTAGGGCACGTCGTGTTCGAGATAGAGGACGTCGCGGAAGGCCTGCACTTTGCTCGGATGGTAATAAAACATGAGCAGGACGCCGGTCAGCGTCAGCACGAAGAACAAATAAAAGGTGATGCCGCCCATGCCCCAGGTGTAGCTGTAGCGCACCGCATCCCGATTGATTTTTGCGGGATGCAAATGCAGAAAAACGTTAGAGAGGACGCCGAGTGCGCGATTGCGCGGCGTGTCGTCGTGCTTGTGCCGAAAGATGGAGGTGTAAACCTGGGTCTTGGTCGGCTTGCTGAGGATCTCGACCTGCTCTTTAGCTTTGGCAGGCAGATCGGTCCTCAGGGCATCAAGGTCTTCCTTGAATTGACCCAGAAGGCCGGGTTTGCCGTTGCCGGCGTTCTCTTTCTTCTCTTCAGGCATCTCTGCGCCCCCGTTGGTTACCGCTCAATAAGTCTTCCGATCTCGGCTACTCGGAGCAAACTTCGTAACTAAAATCCACGTGTCTACACCGGCAGAAACGATCCCGGGTCGCTGAAATGGCTGGGCTGCCCCTTGGGCCACTGATAGAGCCGCGAAGTGTCCACGATAATTTGGCCATCGGGGGCCAGTTGCACGTTGGCGCGGTCCATCGGGCGTGGCGCGGGGCCTTCGAAGTTGACGCCCTCGCTGTCATAGCCGCTGCCGTGGCAGGGACACTTGAATTTGTTTTCGCTGGCCTTCCAGTCCGGAGTGCAGCCCAGATGCGTGCAGCGCGCGTAAATAACAAAGATGCGGTCCGGAGTGCGGTCCACCCAGATGCGGTATTTCTGCTGAAACTTGGTATCTACGCCAAGCGCGTAGTCGGATGGATAGCCGATTTTAAAAATGGTGGGAGGCTCGAAAAGCGTGCGCGGGAGGAAAAAGCGGAGGAAAGCAATGAACCATGCGCCGAGAAAGGCCGTGACCGCGCACCAGACCAAACGGCGGCGTCCTGCGTTGGCCTCGCTAGGCTCCGGCCCTACAGTCGCGAGGCCGGCCGCTGGCGCTGCCTTGGATGTGCCGACGGCAGGAGTGCCGACGTATTTCGTCGCATCCGCCCCGCCGGCAGCAGAAGGCTTCCCCGCCTCCGGTTTAGGTTTGACCGTTTCCGATTCCGGACCCGCCATGCAGAACCTCCTCGACTCTCTCTGCTACTCGAACTTCTTGTTGCTACGCGGTGGCTGCTTACGCCGCCGCGGTCATTTTCCCCTAAGCCTTGAGCCCGTGGCTCCCGCTAAGCCAACAGAAAGGGCGAAACATGAAGCGCGCGAGCAGCTTATGCTGTCCCCAATGCCGTGAAAAGTTCTTCGAATGAATAACAAAAGGAGTAAAGAAATCACACTCGAAGGGCAAATCAGCTCCCAGCGCCGGTTGCCCATCGAATTGAAAAGACGTTTTTGGAAGACATCGCGAGGCCCCAACCATTTTCACCGGCCCCCCAGCGAACGCCCGGATATTACTCAAATCAAAAAATTTCGTCAATGCGAGTTTGCAATACGATATTTTGTCGCCGCGCCTTTTGAGTCATGCGATCATTAT
>Ga0307472_100000769_pt1 | contig 11757 bp, 9 predicted proteins | sample atmos_gasesAM5C__2_FD_204582 | JGI IMG/M metagenome (GOLD analysis project Ga0307472, IMG submission 204582) | Hardwood forest soil microbial communities from Morgan-Monroe State Forest, Indiana, United States - atmos_gasesAM5C_05 | ecosystem: Environmental > Terrestrial > Soil > Temperate... | reverse complement strand
CATCCTTTACGACGGCGCCGAAGGGATCGACGCTCCATTTGGATTTGTCGACGCCGACGACATCGAGATGGCCCATCAGCAAGAGAGCGCGCGATGGATCGGGCACGGCGCTCGCGGAAAGCCGCGCGACGAGGAATCCGCGGCCGGCCGTGGTCTCGATAATCTGAGCGTTGATGCCTTCGCGCTGGAGAATATCTGCGATGTATTTTGCGGCTACGAGTTCGTTACCAGGAGGATTGGTGCTGTTAATGCGGATCAAACCCTCAAGCCAGCCGAGCGCGTCACTTTCGAGCTTGGAGAGATCGGATGACTGCGGAGAAGTGGTTTGGGTCGCTTGCGGCTGGGTTGGAACCGTATGTGAGGGCGACTGCCGACGAGTCTGCGCCGAGCTGGCGCTTGAGAGAGAGACGATACCAGCGAGCGTGAGAAGAGCGATTCGAGCAGCCGTCCGCGCCATCCAATTGCCTCCGAGTGAGTTTGAAAGCGCCAAGTGAACTAAGGCGTGGCGCAGTGCGAAGCTTGTGCCGCTGAAACGCGAGCGAGTCATCTTAGCATGGCGACGGAATGCCTTCGGGAGCCGCTGCGGGTCGGTTTTCTGAATTGCAATTGACCATCCAAGTAAGCCCGTGGCAGCATCCTAGTACCGACGAGGGGACGGTGTATGCGACTCAACGAATGGCTGCGAGTGTTGTTGGTCGGGAGTTTGATTGCGGTTCTAGGTGTGCCTCCGGGCGCGTGGATGGCGCACGCGCAGCAACAGGAAGGCCCGACGAAGGCTCCTCCCGCGCAACAGCCGGAGCCGCCGAAACCGCCGACCGGCCAGCAGAATGGTCCGCAGGGGCAGGCTCCGGCGCCGCAGGTGGCTATCGCGGTCGAATCGAATGTGGTGAACATCGACGCGGTGGTGACAGATCACGAGGGCAATATCGTGACGGGATTAAAGAAGGAGAATTTCCGAATCCTCGATGATGGTCAACCGCAACAGGTGACGAATTTCGCGCCTACCGAAGCGCCGATTACCGTCGTAATGCTCCTTGAATTCAGCGCGCGCTACTGGGGATATTTTGGATATAAGGGAGAGACTTGGGCTTGGGGTTTTCTGCGGAGTCTGGGCCCAAAAGACTGGGTCGCGTTCAAAACGTTCGATATCAAGACCCAAGTGACGGTCGATTTCACTCAAAACAAGCAGGAAATCCAACAAGCGATTTCGCAGTTGTTCGTTCCCGGATTTCACGAGGCCTGTTTGTTTGACGCGGTGATTGAGACGCTCGACCAGCTGAACGGCGTGAAAGGCAAAAAAGCCATCCTGCTTCTCGCAACAGGATTTGACACGTTCAGCAAACACACGCTCGATCAAACGTATCACCGGCTCAAGGAAGCAGACGTGCCGATCTTTGCGGTAGGCATGGGTGAGGAAATTGATTTGCGCACTCCGACCGGCGGAGGCGTCAGCTATTTGCAGGCGAAGAATCAATTGACTCAATTCGGTTCGATGACCGGCGGTTACGCTTGGTTTCCGCGGTTTCAGGGCGAGATGCCCGAGGTGTTTGGCCAGGTGGCAGCGTTTTTGCGAAGTCAATATTCGATGGGATTCGCGCCGACTACGCCTCCGGACGGGAAGTTTCACAAGCTAAAAGTGGAAGCTGTGGACGCGAGTGGAAATCTGCTCGAGCTGCCCGACAAGAAGGGCAAGATGAAGAAGGTGAACGTTTACGCGCGAAATGGCTATACGCCCAAGGTGCAGGCCGGCACGGGCGGTGGCAGCCAGTAAGGAATGGCTTGGGCGTGAGGGCTTCTTAGGACGAGCTCCTCCGCTGCACATCATGACAATGCCACTGAGGTTTGTGTGTTGCTTGACTGACCGAGCGCTCAGTAGCCGCGATTGAGATCGACACGATTCAGCAGTTCAAGCCCTGCGAACCAACGCTCTAGGTTTTCCATTAGCAGATCAGTTTGGCGTTCCCACAGGTGCTCGCTAACGGAGCTCATGTGCGGCGTAATGAACGCGTTGTCGAGCCTCCAAAGAGGACTCTCAGGCGGTAGCGGTTCTTGCGACGCCACGTCCAGCGCAGCGCCCGCGATCTTGCGCTGCTCGAGTGCTGAAATCAGCGCGGGCTCGTCCACCAGCGCCCCTCGCGATACATTTAGGAAATAGGCCGAAGCTTTCATGAGTGCGAATTCGCGCGCGCCGATCATCTTGCGTGTTTCAGGTGTTTCCGGCGCAGCCAGGACGACAAAGTCCGCTTGGGGAAGAGCTTCGTGAAGTTTGGAGGCGGGAAAGACCTGTTCGGCTAAACCCTCCTCGGCGCGGCCGGAACGCGTGACCGCCCATATCCGCATACCGAGCGGCCGGATGATTTTTGCCACTTCGCGGCCAATTGCGCCGAATCCGATGAAAAGCAAAATCTGTCCCCGCAGTTCGCGCGGACGCACAGGCGCATTCCAAAGTTCCTGCTGGGCCCAGCGCGATTGTTGTTGGTAGCGGAAGCAATCGGGAAAACGGCGCGCGAGCGCAATGAGTGTGCCAACAATGTGCTCGGCCATCGGGATACGGTGAACGCCGCTTGCATTTGTAACTTCGATGCCGCTCTGGCGCAGCTCTGGATACATCAGTTGTCCAACGCCGGCGGCCGTCGAGTGCAGCCATTTGAGTCTTCGCGCGAGTGCAAATTGTTCGGGACGGAGGGAGAAGCCGACGAAAATGTTCGTGTCCGGGAGCTCCTCGGCGATGCGATCGTAGCGCGGAAGATGGATGACTCGCATTTCGGGCCACCGGGCCCGAATTCGTTCAGGCATTTCGGGCGGCGGATTCCATAGCGAAAATGCGTGCCACACGCAAATGAGGAGCTTGGTCTCAGCCGGGGACGTGCGGATCATCGTCGCAGAATCCGCAAGTCGCGCCCTGTCATCTCAACCGGCGAGGGCAGGCCGAGAACGCCAAGCAGCGTCGGCGCGATGTCGCGGAGTGACCCGTTGGGGCTAAGCTGCATGCGGCCATCTTCGGTGACTAGAATGAACGGCACGGGATTCGTCGTGTGATAAGTGTGCGGGCCTCCGGTGACTGGGTCGATCATGGTTTCGGCATTGCCGTGATCGGCGGTGATGATCCAAGCGCCGCCGCGAGGACGCAGAGCTTGGAAAATTCGTCCGAGACATGCGTCCACTGTTTCGCAAGCTTTGATGGCTGCTTCGAGTTTGCCGGAATGGCCGACCATATCGGCGTTCGCGAAATTCATAATCATGGCGTCGAAATCTCCTTTTTCGACCGCTTGGACCACCGCGTCGGCAATTCCTGCCGCAGACATTTCCGGCTTGAGGTCATACGTGGGAACTTTCGGTGACGGTACGAGCACGCGCTCCTCGCCTGCGAATGGTTTTTCGACGCCGCCGTTGAAGAAATATGTGACGTGCGCATATTTTTCGGTCTCGGCAACGCGAAGATTCTTATACTGCATTTCGGCAAACACATTGGCAAGGATGTGCTCGAGCTTTTCGGACCCGATGATGTACTGCAGCCAGGGCCAGGTTTTTTCATATTGTGTCACGGCAACGAATTTCAGATTCTTCGGACGCGCGGGATCTTGGAACTTGTCAAAGCCGGGCTCAACGAGAGCGCGCGTGATCTGGCGGGCGCGGTCAGCACGAAAATTGAAGAAAATGATGGCGTCATTGTCGCGGATCAAGCCACGCGGGACTGCTGGCTTTCCCGGAGCGTCTTCCGTTGTAATCACGGCGGGCACAATAAACTCGTCGGTGACGCCCTTTTCGTAGCTGGCGCGAACGGCCGCGATCGGATCGCTGAATTTTGCTTCGGCGTCGCCATGCACCATCGCGCGATACGCCTTCTCGATGCGCTCCCAGCGATTGTCGCGATCCATTGCGTAGTAGCGGCCTATTACGGTCGCGATCTGTCCGACGCCGTACTCGCGCATCTTATGCTCGAGCTGGCGCAGAAAATCGATGCCGCTGTTGGGAGGCGTGTCGCGTCCGTCCATGAAGCAGTGGACAAAAACGCGCTCGACTTTATTCTCGCGAGCCATCCGCAGCAGCGCGAAGAGATGCTCGATGTGCGAATGCACGCCGCCATCGCTAACGAGGCCGATCAGATGAAGCTGCCGCTCGCGGCCGCGCTGCATCGCTTCGAGGAGTAGCGGCTGGCGAAAAAGCTCGCCGCTCGCGATGAGCGCGTCGACTCGCGTGATGTCCATATGAACGATGCGGCCCGCTCCCATATTCAGATGGCCCACTTCGCTATTGCCCATCTGCCCTTCGGGCAATCCCACAAATGGCCCGGAAGTGTGGATCAGTGTGTTTGGAAAATCCGCCATAAGGCGATCATAATTTGGCTTGCGCGCAAGCGCGACGGCGTTTCCTTTCGTTTCGGTGCGAAAGCCCCATCCGTCGAGCACAGTGAGCACGATTGGTTTTGGTCGTTTAGCCATGTTGGCGACCGTAGGCTAGCACGGGAAGAGTTGAATGCAAGGGGCTGGCGTACTAACCAGATTTTTCTATTTGCTTACGTAGAGTGCCGCCGGTACGTCTAAGCCACCCAGCGGAAGTTAGGAATAGGCAGATTGATGACGCTGTGAGGGACCGGGCTCAGTAACTTCAACAGGAGATTCCAATGAGAAGAGTTCGATGTGTGATTTTGCTTCTCGGCATTTTGCTCGTTGCGGTAGCCGGCCGCGCCCAATCGATCGTAGACGACCTGCCGCGGCCGAGCCAGCATGCGGAGGTAATGCAGCGGATCGGTGTCACGGACATTACGATCAACTATTCTCGCCCGGTCGTGAATGGCCGCAAAGTTTTTGGCGGTCTCGAACCGTACGGAAAAGTTTGGCGCGCGGGCGCGAACGAGAATACGACGATCACCTTTACCGATCCCGTGACGATCGAAGGAAAACCGCTCGACCGCGGCACCTACGGCCTCCACCTGATCCCGGGCGAGAATGAGTGGACGGTTATCTTCTCCAAGGCGAACACCTCCTGGGGAAGCTTTACCTATAACCAGTCCGAAGACGCATTGCGCGCCAATGTAAAGCCACAGGCATCCGAACTCCACGAAGCGCTCACGTACGAATTCGAAGATCTCAAGCCCGATTCTGCCGTCGTGACGATGCGATGGGACAAGACCGCGGTGCCCTTCAAAGTGGCGGTGAATGTGAATGAAGTGGTCGAGCAGAACATGCGCAAGCATCTCCGAGGATTGGCGCAATACACTTGGGACGGATGGAACGACGCGGCCGACTACCTTGTGAATGCCAAGGTGGACCTGGAGGAGGCGCTCACCTATACCGAGAAATCAATCGCGGTAGAAGAGCGATACGAGAACCTGATGACCAAGTCGCAGGTTCTGGATCTGCTCGGACGAAAAGAAGAAGCGGCGAAATTCCGCGCCGAGGCTCTAGCCAGGGCAAATGCGCTCCAGTCATATGCGTACGCACGACAATTGCAACGCGATAAGAAGCTGGATGAAGCCTGGACCGCATATCGCGCAAACGCCAAGAAATTTCCAGACGCTTGGATCAGCCACTTCGGCATGGCGCGCCTTTACAGTGCGCAGGGTGATTACGACAACGCACTGAAAGAGGCAAAAATCGCGCTGGCGGGCGCACCTGCTGACGGAACGAAGGACTTTGTCGAGGGACAAATTCGGAGGCTCGAAGCGAAGCAAGACATCAACACATAAAACTATTTCGCAGTCTATGCGGAGGACGATGTGAGTTCCCGCATCGCGATCAACAGGCGGTCAACTTCCTCGGCGGTGTTGTAGTGCACCAGGCCGATGCGAAGCAGGCCGCCTGTTTTTTCTACGCCAAGCCGCTCGGTGAGGTTGAGCGCATAGTAGTTGCCGTCCCATGTGAAGATGCCGCGATCACCGAGGAATTTCGCGCAGACGAGCGGCGTGAGGTCGTTTACTCGGACGGCGACCGTGGGGCAGCGCTCGTCAAACCTTGCAGGGTCCGCGATTCCATAAAATCGCACGCCAGGAATTTGGAGCAAGCCCGCGATCATGCGCTCCGCGAGCCCCATTTCGTGCTGGCGGATGGCTCGGTATGCGCTGACTAGAGCCGCGCGGCGACTTTCCGGCGCCGCTGAATCAGCGTGCCGGCCTAAATCTGCAAGATAGTCAATCGCGGCGGTTACGCCTGCCAATCCCTCGTGAATTTGCGTGCCGGTTTCCCAGCGATCGGGAAGATAGGCCGGCGCGGGACGAACTTTGTACGGCCGGAATCGCAGAAGAAGCTCGCGCTTCCCATAGATGCAGCCCATGTGCGGGCCGAAAAATTTGTACGGCGAGCAGGCGAGAAAATCGCAGTCGAGGGCGCGAACGTCAATCAAGCCGTGCGGCGCGTAATGAACGGCGTCGATGAACGCGAGCGCCCCGGCTTCATGAGCGAGGCGAACGATTTCGGCCACCGGATTGATGGTGCCAACGGCGTTCGACGCGTATCCGGCGGCCACGAGTTTCGTGCGCGGCGTGATTTTGCTGCGCAGGTCGTCCATGTCGAGCGTGCAGTCTTCTTCACGGATGTCCACTTGGCGGATGACGATGCCAATGTCTTCGAGAGCGCGCCACGGAGCCACGTTGCCGTCATGATCCAGCGTAGTGACCACGATTTCATCCCCAGGTTTTAGGTCGCGGCCGATTCCGCGCGCGAGCGCGAAAGTGAGCGTCGTCATATTGGGGCCGAAAAAGACTTCGTCAGACGTGCAATTGAAGAGGTCTGCCATCGCCCTTCGCGCGGCCGCGATCACCTCATCCGTCCGGCGGCTCGTGAGGAATTGGCCCACATTATTCGCATTCGATGTTTCGAAGTATTCGCGAAAAGCGTCGATCACCCGCTGAGGCACCTGCGTGCCCGCGGGTGCGTCGAGAAACGCGGCAGGATGGCCATTCACACTGAGCTTCAGCGAAGGAAATTGCGCCCGCACCCAGTTCGTGTCGAGCGGAGCAGGCGGTTCGTGCTGTGAGTGCAGTGCGACTGATGCGTCCATTTGAGCGCTTGTTAGTTTACGACGGGTTCACCACGGCGCGAATAAAATCGCCGAGCAGCCCATATGCCGTGGCGATCACGGTGGCTTTGTGTTCGATGATCGAGAGGCCGAAAACGTCCATGTCGAAACGCACAGCGGAGGTAGTGCCGTCGAGAAGCGCGAGCGGGTCGGTCAGCGGCAATTGCTCGGGTTTCACGCTGGCGCGGACGCCGTTCAGAGTGCGTTCCGCGCGGCAAACTAATTTGTAACGCATCCCGGAATCGCGTGCGCCGCGAATTTGTTCCGGCGAGAGATTGCGGATGCCGGTGCGTTCAATCTGATCGAGCTTGATGTCCACTCCCATAAGCACGATGATCAGCGCCGCGACTTTGACGGTTGCGTCCCAGCCGTCTAGATCGTCGGAAGGGTCGGTTTCCGCTACGCCGATTTCTTGGGCCTTTTTCACGGCCTGCTCGAGCGTGAGCCCCTTTTCCATTTCAGTGAGGACCACGTTTGTGGTCGCGTTCAACACGCCGCGAAATCCGCGAAGATCGACCGCCGGAAGAGAGTGCGGAAACATCGAGAAAATCGGCGTGCCATCCATCACTGTGGATTCAAAAAGAAATTTGCGGCCCTTGGCTTTCGCGAGATCGCGCAGCTCCCGATACGCGTGCACGATCGGGCCTTTGTTGGCGCTGATTGCGTGCGCGCCGGATTCGAGCGCCGCTTTCAAATGGTCGATGGCCGGCTGGCCGGTGCGCCAGTCGAGCGACGACGCTTCGAAGAAAACTTGCGGATCGGCAGTAGCGAGCCATTGGTGCAGGCCGTGCGGCGTTTTCCACGCAGGCAGGACAGGAGACTGATGAGCAAGCAACGCTTCGGGGTCGAGTGCGTTGCAATCGGCAACCCATCCGATCCGCCGCGATGCGATTCCCGTGATCCGCCAGTCGATGTCGTATCTGTCGCGAAGCTCCGCGCGTTTCGCGAGAAGCAGGCGGACAAATTCCTTGCCCACATTTCCAAACCCGATCATCGCCAGATTGAATGTGCGAATGGCCCGCTCCTTCGCCGTGCGATTAATGAACTGCGAGGGCTTTGCGGCCGGGGAAGCGAGCGGCCGAGCCCAACTCTTCTTCGATGCGGAGGAGCTGATTGTACTTGGCGACGCGGTCGGTGCGTGAGGCGGAGCCGGTCTTAATCTGCCCCGAGCCCATCGCCACGACGAAATCTGAGATGAATGCATCCTCCGTTTCGCCGGAGCGATGCGAAATCACCGATGCATAGCCAGCCTTGCGCGCCATTTCGACAGCTTCAATCGTTTCGCTTACCGTGCCAATCTGATTAAGCTTGATCAAAATGGCGTTGGCGATTTTCTCGGAGATGCCGCGTGCAAATATCTTCGGATTCGTGACGAAAACGTCGTCGCCCACAAGCTGAAGCTTCTTGCCCACATCGCGCGTGAGAATTTTCCATCCGTCCCAATCATTCTCCGCGAGCCCATCTTCGATTGAAACGATAGGATACTGCCGCACCCAGCTCTCCCAGAACTTCACCATCTCTTCCGAGCTCCGCTGCGACTTGTCTGATTTTTTGAAGACGTACTTCTTCGTCGCGCGGTCGTAGAACTCACTCGATGCCGGATCGAGCGCGATCGAAATTTGCTCACCGGGCTTGTAGCCTGCCGCAGTGATGGCTTCCAGGACGCGCTCCAGCGCCTCTTCATTCGATTTCAGATTCGGCGCGAACCCACCTTCGTCGCCAACGGACGTCGAGTAACCGTTTTTCTTCAGAACAGCTTTAAGATTGTGAAAGACTTCGACGCCCCAGCGCAGCGCCTCGCGAAAATTTGGCGCGCCGAGCGGCATCACCATGAATTCCTGCACGTCCACGGAATTGTCCGCGTGTGCGCCGCCATTGAGGATATTCATCATCGGGACGGGCAGCGTGTTCCCGGAGCTGTCGCTCGAATGGCGCGCAAGATATTTGTAAAGCGGCTGGCCTGCCGAAACGGCAGCAGCGCGGGCAGCGGCCATCGAAACAGCCAAAATAGCGTTCGCGCCCAATTTCGATTTGTTTGGCGTGCCGTCGGCTTCGATCATCCGGCGATCGAGCCCCCGTTGGTCAGACGCGTCCATTCCGCCCACGGCTTTTGCAATTTCGTCGTTCACGTGCCCGACGGCTTTCAGCACTCCTTTGCCCAGATAACGCGATTTATCGCCGTCACGAAGCTCGTTGGCCTCATGCTCGCCGGTAGAAGCGCCCGATGGCACTGCTGCACGGCCTAACGCGCCGCCTTCCAGGCGAACGTCCGCCTCCACCGTCGGATTGCCGCGCGAATCCAGTATTTCGCGGCCGTGTACGGAAACGATTTTGGACGCCATTACTGCTCCTTGAGCGCGATTAGCAAGTACGGTTTGAAATCCACCGGAATCTTATCTTCGTTCCACGCTGCGCGAAAGCGCGATTCGAGATCTTTCCAATATGCCTCCGGGTCCGCGAGAGTCCTGCCGTAAGCGCCGCCATACGAAGTCGAGCGCCAGAATCCTGCGAGCTCTGTCGGCGTCATTCTGAACGAATGAGAAAGCTCCACATCCTCGACCACGCGAATACCCCTTGCTTCGTAGACGAGGCATTGAGGGAAATGTCTTCGGCGCAGCCGCTCGTCGCGAAACGGATTCCAGTGCTCGCGAAATTCGAGCCGGACGATCTCGCGAACCGGCTCGACGGCTTCCGGCAGACCGAAACCATAGACGGCCAATATTCCGCCGGCACGAAGCCAGCCGACGCACCTTTCCAGCAGGCGCGGAATATCCATCCAGTGAAGCGATTGCGCGAAATTAATCAGGTCGGCGCTGGATTGCTCTCCCTCGTATTCCTCGGCAGTGATTTGACAAATGGTTGCTCGAGGGGCCGCTTCGCTCAGCTTTTCGGCCATCAGCGGATCGGGCTCGACCGCAATCACTTCTCGGAACCACCTCGCGAGCTCGCACGTAGCCTTTCCGGTTCCAGCTCCGAGGTCGATCGCGCAATTGCGCCCCTCCGCCGGAATCCATGCGAGCATCCGCTGGAAGATTTCTGCTGGGTAACTGGGCCGGAATGTCTGGTATGCGTCGGCAGCTTGGCCAAATCGGGATTCGAAGGGCATCGATCAGCTTGGTCTCTAGGCAATTGAGGAAAGCTACTCAGGTTCTTCAAGCATGGATTCGGGGCGGACAACTACCACAACACCGTTTTCGCTGACCGAATAGCGCGCGCGGTCGGCTTCGGCGTCATAACCGATCACGGTGCCCTCGGGAATGCTGACGTGCCGATCTATGATGGCGCGCCGAATCCGCGAGCGGCGTCCGACGTTCACGTGATTGAAAATGATCGAGTCTTCCACTTCGCTAAAGCTGTTCACCCGCACGTCGTACCCCAAGATGCAGCGCTCGACGCGGCCTCCGGAAATAATCGATCCGCCGCACACCGTCGAATCAACCGCCGTTCCCATCCGTTCGGGGTCCGCAAAAACGAATTTCGCCGGCGGATATTGCTGCTGCCAGGTGTGTAATGGCCAGTTTTTGTCATAAAGGTTGAAGACCGGCGAAACGGAAACGAGGTCCATGTTCGCTTCATGGTAGGCTTCAATCGTCCCGACGTCGCGCCAGTAGGATGTTTCTTTTTTATTTTCGTCCTGGAAGTTGTAAGCGAAGACGCGATACTTGCTGATGATGCGCGGAATCACATCCTTGCCAAAATCGTGCGAGGACGTGGGATCTTCCGCGTCGGCGATCAGCATCGGGACGAGCAGCTGCGTATTAAAAAGATACACTCCCATCGAAGCGTTCACTTTGCCGGGATGAACTGCCGAAGGCTTCGGGTGCGCGGGCTTTTCCTCGAACCCGACGATGCGCCAGCTCTTGTCCGTTTCGATCACACCAAACCGCTTTGCCGCTTCCGCGATATCCATCTCGAGCGTGGCCACCGTCACGTCCGCGCCAGCTTCGACGTGCTGCTCGAGCATCTTCTGGTAATTCATTTTGTAAATGTGATCGCCGGACAAAATGAAGACATAATTCGATTGCTCGCTGCCGATCGAATAGATGTTCTGATAAACCGCGTCCGCCGTGCCGAGATACCAGTGCTGCGACACGCGCATTTGCGGCGGCAACACTTCGATGAATTCGCCAAGGCCCATCAGCACGGACCATCCGCGGCGCACGTGCCGGTTGAGACTCAGAGCCTTGTACTGGGTGAGAACAAACACCCGGCGTAGATCGCTATTCAGGCAATTCGAAAGCGTTATGTCGATGATGCGATATACGCCGCCAAACGGGACGGCCGGCTTGGCGCGATCGCGCGTCAGCGGCCAAAGCCGTTCACCCTGGCCGCCGGCCAGCAGAACGCCGAGCACGTTGCGCATCGCAGGCATCGAAAAATCCTCGAACAAAGTCAGTTGCAGATTCATTCTACAGCAAGAACTTTTGAGCGCATGTAAATCTCGCCTGAATCGTCTGCGATTGCCGCACGACTAAAGGATCGCTGCCGACGCAATTTCGATAACGATTTACAGTCTGGTTACATAACGGACGTTCGCCGGTTTTATATAATTTAAACCTTGACTTGCGGGATAGCCTTGGATAGAAGTTGCTGATTGCCGGCTCGGGTGTGAACCGGTTACACTGATGTGATTCCAGTAACACAAACTCAAACATCCATTAGGGACGGGGGTGAATACGCGTGGCAGAAGTTGTCATTCAAGAGGGCGAATCTTTGGAGAATGCTCTCCGCCGCTTCAAG
>Ga0307472_100000768_pt1 | contig 11770 bp, 11 predicted proteins | sample atmos_gasesAM5C__2_FD_204582 | JGI IMG/M metagenome (GOLD analysis project Ga0307472, IMG submission 204582) | Hardwood forest soil microbial communities from Morgan-Monroe State Forest, Indiana, United States - atmos_gasesAM5C_05 | ecosystem: Environmental > Terrestrial > Soil > Temperate... | reverse complement strand
CCGAGCGACGGGGGTCTAAGGGGGCCCGTCGAGGCCCCCTTTTCAAACGGTCTGCGGCGAGGTCTGGAGCCGGCGGAGGAGGGGCTGGCCCTGGTCGGTGAGCCACTCCTTCGTCGATTCGTAGCCGAATCGCAGCGCGGCCCGGCTCGCCTCGAAGCCCATCGACGGGCCGAAGAGCGGCGTCTCCTCGCGGGTCGGCTGGATCAGGTGGAACTCGGTGCGCGGGTGCTTGATCCGCAGGGTTGACAGGCCGAGCTGGAGCAGGTTCTGGCTGTAGATGCGCCCGGCTTGCTCCATGATCGTGTAGAGGCCGCGATTGCGGAGCGGCACGACGCCGCCGTCCGGGTTGGGCACGAGCGGGTTGACCACGATCACGACGTCGGCGCCCGCCTCGGCCGCCAGATCCGCGTGGCCGCTGAAGCCGACGCCGCCGTCGACGTAGTCGCGGCCGCGAAGGCTATAAGGCTCGAAGAACCCGGGAATCGCCGACGACGCCGCCACGGCCTCGCTGATCGGGACGTCGCGAAGCCCGTCGCGTCCGAACACCACGCGCTGCGCCCGGTCGAGGTCGATCGCCGGGATCAGGAGCACGCGCTCGAGGCCCGTGAAGGAGTTCTGGAGCCCGACGGCGGCGAAGGTCTCTCGCATGTAGCGCTCGAGAGCCACCAGCGAGAAGAATCCGGCGGGCAAGTCGCGCTCGGCGGCGGCCAGCATGTCGGGGACCGAGCCGCGCACCGCGGTCATCGCGTTCTTGCCCACCGCCCAGAGGAGCCGACCGAAGCGTCCCGCGGCATGCCGGAACGAGTTCGAGGCGTAGATGGCGCCGCGCCTGAAGTTCAGCGGGTGCTCGAGGTCCTGGTCGATGATGCGGTAGACCTCGGAGGCGCGGACGCCGTTGGCGAGGAGGCTCGCCACCACGGAGCCGGCGCTGCAGCCCACGTAAATATCGAAGTCACCGGCGCCGTTGACCCGCTCCTCGATCGCGGCGACGACACCCACCTCGTACATGCCGCCGATGACCCCGCCGCCCGCCAGGGCCAGCGCGTAGCGCGGCCGTCGCGACCGCCATCGCCCGACCACACGCCTCAAAATGTTCATGTACGCCTCAATTGTAACAACCTTGTCAGCAATAGAGTTGCCACCCGCCCCCCATCCGGAAACTCCTAATTTCACTGACGAACGACCGGCCCGCTCTCTTCGCTGGCGCCAGACAAAGCGGCAAGTTCCTTGACACCTGGTCGATCCACCGTCAACCTTGGCGATCAGGTCTAAACCACCAATAAGGAAGAAACTTCTCGGTTGCACACCGCCGAGCAGGTCTACCGAGGCGCCGACGCGAGGAACGACGCCGACTTACACGTTTTCGTGACCTTGGTATCCGCCTTGCTCCGAAAAAGACCGCCATGAACGTCGGGCTCCGGGCCGACCTCCACATCCACACGCGCGAGGCGGAGCCGTTCATCGCGTACAACGCCCGGCAGGCGATCGCGCGCGCCGCCGAAGAAGGCTACCGCGTCCTCAGCATCAGCAACCACAACACGGTCACCTTCAACGACGACCTGGCTGCCTTCGCGCGCGATCACGGCATCGTCCTGATCCCGGGGGTCGAGATCACTGTCGAGGGGCGGCACGTCCTCGTCTACAACGCGGACGTCGCGGTCGACAAGCTCACCACGTTCGCGGGCCTCAGGCGCTATCGCACGCCCGAGTGGCTCGTGGTCGCGCCCCACCCGTTCTTCCCGGCGTCCTACTGCCTGCGCGAGAAGCTCTGGCAGGAGATCGAGCTCTTCGACGCGATCGAGTTCAGCCACTTCTACACGCCGCGCGTCGACTTCAATCGCGCGGCGGTCAAGCTCGCGCGGGCGCTGGGATTGCCGTTGATCGGGACTTCCGACAGCCACATCGACGCGCAGTTCGGAACGACGTTCTCGCTGATCGAGTCCACACCGAGCGTCGAGGCGGCGCTGTCGGCCATCAAGGCGGGCCGCGTCAGCGTCGTCAGCCGCCCGCTGAGCCTCACGCGCTGCGCGAGCATCCTCGCCCAGCACGCGCTGGGCATCGGCCGCGAACGGGCGCGGAGCCGGCTCAGGCCCAACCCGCGCTCGCCCCAGACGATCCTGACGCCGCGCTGACCTCGTCGCCTAGGCCAGGTCGAAAACCAGAACTTCGGTCGACTCCAGCCCGATCAGCCGGAGCGCCGGCTCGGCGCTGACCGCCGCGCCGTCGCTCTGCCACAGGGGCTGGCCGTTGAGGGTGAGCGATCCGCGCGCGACCTGGACCCAGGCGTGCCGCTCTTCGTGCAGCTCGTACACCACTTCCTGGTCACGCTCGAGCAGCCCGGAGTAGAGGCGCACGTCTTGGTGGATCGTGACGGCCGAGCCGCCGCCCCGCGGTCCGGCGATCAGCCGCAGCACGCCCCGCTTGTCCGGGTCCGCGATCGTCTTCTGCTCGTAGCTCGGCTCGTAGCCGCGCCGGTCCGGCACGATCCAGATCTGGAGGAAGTGCACCAGCTCGGTCGGCGATGGATTGAACTCGCTGTGGGTGACGCCCGTGCCGGCGCTCATCCGCTGGACCTCGCCGGGGCGAATCACCGAGCCGGTGCCCAGGCTGTCGCGGTGCTGCAGCGCCCCCGCGAGCACGTAGCTGACGATCTCCATGTCGCGGTGGCCGTGGGTCGGAAACCCTCGGCCGGGCTGCACGCGGTCCTCGTTGATCACGCAGAGCGTGCGGAACCCCATGTGGCGGGGGTCGTAGTACTCGCCGAACGAGAACGTGTGCGACGTGTCGAGCCAGTCGAAATCGAAGTGGCCGCGGTCGGCGGCGGCGCGGCGCGTGATCATCGCTGGGTTCCCGCCTGGCCGGCCTCGCGGATCCGACGCAGCCGCTCGAGCTCGGGCTCGACGTACTTCTCACGGCACTCTGGACAGATCCCGTGCGTGAACTGGGCGTCGGAGTGGCCTTCGATGTAGGTCTCGACCTGCTGCCAGTAGTTGCGGTCGTCCCGGACCTTCTTGCAGTACGAGCAGATCGGCAAGAGCCCCTGCAGCTGCTTGACCCGCGTCAGCGCCTCCTCGAGCTCGCGTACCCGATCGGCGAGCGCGGCCTGGAGGGCCAGCATCCGGAAGCCCACCTGCACCCGCGCGCGCAGCTCCTCCCGCTCGAACGGCTTCACGATGTAGTCGTCGGCGCCGGCGCCGAGCCCGGTGACGATGTCCTGGGTGCGCGCCTTCGCGGTGACGAAGATGAGGTAGGGCTTGGGCTCGCGGCCGAGCGCGCGGATCTTCGTGCACAGCTCGAGGCCGTCCATGCCCGGCATGGTCCAGTCGAGGATCGCCAGCTCCGGCGGGTCGTCGCTCTGGAAGATCTCCCACGCCTGCTCGCCGCCCGAGGCGGTCGTGACCTGGTAGCCCCAGCCGGTCAGCGACGCCTCGTGCAGGCGGCGCACGATCGGCTCGTCGTCGACGATCAGCACTCTCACGTGGTCGCCTCGAGATCGATGCGGTCGGCCCACGTCGGATCGGCGAAGAACGCCATGACCCGTTCGAGCTCTCGTGCGATCTGCGCGACCAGATCGGAGCCGTTCTCGGTGTGGCCCTCGTGGGCGGCGTCCTCGAGCGCGAGCGCCGCCGTCTGCAGCTGGGTCGCGCCGAGAATCGCGGCCGAGCCTTTCAGGCTGTGCGCGACGTGCTCGACCTGCCGGACGTCGGACGCGGTCAACGCGGTGCGAATCGCCTGCAGCCGCTTGGGACCGTCGTCGACGAAGATCGTCACCAGCTCGGAGAGCAGGCGCCGATCGCCGCCGAGCCAGCGCATGGCCACCGCGAGATCGACGGGGCGCTCGGCGGCCTGGTCCACGGCCTCACACCTCCGCCAGGTCTTCGCCCACGGCCACCGCCCCGGCGAAGTCGCGCCCGGCCGCGGCCCCGAGCTCGGCCGGCACGGATCCCGGCATCAGGTGCGTGATCACGAGCTTCTTCGCGCCGGCCGCGCGCGCCACGCGGCCGATATCGGCCGGCTGTGTGTGATACGAGGACAGGTCCTTGACCTTCTCTTCCAGCGACGGCCAGCCGCAGCCCGGATACCACGGCGTCTTGGACATCTCGCAGCACTCGTGGATCAGGCAGTCGACGCCGTGGCTCCAGCGCACGAGGTTCTCGCACGGGCGCGTGTCGCCCGAGACGACGACCGACCGGCCGCCGCCGTCGAAGCGGAAGCCGAAGGCCGGCTTCACCGGATCGTGCTCGACCAGGAACGCGCTCACCCGAACCGTTCCGGTGTCGAGGATCTTTCCCTCCTCGATCTCGGTGACGCGCACCGTCGGCGGCCGTCGGTCGTGCATGTGCGAGCGGCGCACCTCGATGTCCCAGTCGAGATAGTCGAGCAGCTTGTCGATCTGCCGCTGCGTGCCGGCCGGGCCCCAGATCTCGAACGGGGCGTTCTGGCCGGCGATCCACCGCGAGATCAGCAGATGGCCAAGGTCGATCGTGTGGTCCGAGTGGTGATGCGTGATGAAGACGGGCGGCCACTCCATGGGACGCACGCCGGCCTCGACCAGCTGGGCGCCGACGCCGGAGCCGGCATCGACGAGAAATCGCGCGTCGCCGAGCGAGAGGAGCGTCGCGGGACCCCTTCGCTTCGGGTTGGGCGGTGGACTTCCCGTGCCGAGCAGAACCGCGCGCATCTAGCTTCGGATACTAGCATGGGTGCAGAGCGGCCCCGGTCTGTTCAGAACAGCCCGACGACGTTGCCGCTCGCGTCGATGTCGACGCCCTCGGCCCCAGGCACTTTCGGGAGGCCCGGCATGGTCAGGATGTCGCCCGCATAGGCCACCACGAAGCCGGCGCCGGCCGACAGCGCAGCGTCGCGGATCGTGATCGTGAACCCCCGCGGCCGGCCCGGGCGCTTGGGATCGTCGCTGAGCGAGTTCTGGGTCTTGGCCACGCACACCGGCAGGCGTCCGTAGCCGAGCGATTCGTAGCGCTTGAGCTTGGCCGCGGCCGCCGGCGCCAAGGTCACCCCGTCGGCGCCGTAGACCTTCTTCGCGAGCGTCTCGAGCTTTCCGGCGAGCGGCAGCTCGTCCGCGTAGAGATACTGGAACTTCCCGCGGTCGCTCCCGCGGATCGCGTCGAGCACCATGCCCGCCAGATCGGTCACGCCGGCGCCGCCGAGCTCCCAGCCGCGCGACTCGCCGCACGGCACGCCCAGGGTCTTGCAGCTCGCCTTCACCGCGGCCACCGCCGCGTCGGTGTCATCTGTGAAGCGGTTCAGGGCGACGACCGGTGCCAGCCCGAAGAGCCGGATGTTCTCGACGTGCTTGGCCAGGTTCTCCTCGCCGTGCATCTTCAGCGCACGCGTCGTGACGACGATCACGGCTGTCGAGGGCACCAAGCCGCCGGTGCGGCACTTGATGTCCATGAACTTCTCGGCGCCGAGATCGCTCGCAAAGCCGGCCTCGGTGACCAGCACCTCGCCGAGCTTGAGGGCGAGGCGCGTGGCGATGAGGCTGTTGCAGCCGTGGGCGATGTTGGCGAACGGTCCGCCGTGCACCAGCGCCGGCGTTCCCTCGAGCGTCTGGACGAGGTTTGGCTTGATTGCGTCTTTCATCAGGACCGCCATCGCGCCCGCGGCCCGGAGCTCGCGCGCGGTGACGAGCGTGCCCTCGCCTTTCTCGGCCACCACGACGCGCTCGACCCGGGCCTTGAAATCCTGAAGGTCGCGCGCCAGGCAGAGGATCGCCATGACCTCGGAGGCCACCGTGATGTCGAAGCCGCTCTCGCGCGGTACGCCGTGCGCCGTGCCACCGAGACCGATGACGAGACGGCGCAGGGCGCGATCGTTCATGTCCATGACGCGCTTCCAGAGGATCCGTCTCACGTCCAGCCCGAGCTCGTTGCCCTGCGTCAGGTGGTTGTCGAGCATCGCGGCCAGGAGGTTGTGCGCCGCCGTGATCGCGTGCATGTCGCCCGTGAAGTGGAGGTTGATGTCCTCCATCGGGGCGATCTGGGTGTGGCCGCCGCCCGTGCCCCCGCCCTTCACGCCGAAGACCGGCCCCAAGGACGGCTCGCGGATGGCGACGATCGAGCGCTTGCCCAGGCGCCGGAGCCCGTCGGCGAGGCCGATGGTGGTCGTCGACTTGCCCTCGCCCGCGGGCGTCGGCGTCATCGCCGTCACGAGGACGAGCGCCCCATCCGGCCGGCCGCTCACGCGCTCGATGACGTCCCAGCGGATCTTCGCCTTGTAGCTTCCGTAGGGCTCGAGGTCACCGCCGTTCAATCCGAGCAACTCGCCGATGGCCTGGATCGGCTGGAGCTTCACGGTGCGGGCAATGTCGATGTCCTGTTTTCCCATTTACGAAGTCCTCATGTTCGGCCGCTCCGGGGCGATCACGGAGCCCTGGACGAGCGACTCCGGACGGATCGGGAGCGTGGTGATCTGCACGCCGAGATGGCGCACGGCGTCGGCGACCGCGTTCGCGATCGCCGCCGGCGCGCCGATGGTTCCACCCTCGCCCATCCCCTTAACGCCGCCGGGAGTCACCGGCGAGGGCGTCTCGAGATGACCGATCTCGAGCGAGGGCAAGTCGTCGGCCCTGGGGAGCGCGTAGTCCATGAGCGTCGCGGTCAAGAGCTGGCCGCCATCGTCGTACACAACGGTCTCGAGAAGCGCCTCGCCGATGCCCTGGGCGACCGCGCCGTGGATCTGGCCCTCGACGATGACGGGGTTGATTACGCGTCCACAATCCTCCACGAGCGCATAGCGTCGCACGGCGACGCGACCCGTGGCGGGATCGACCTCGACGACCGCCACGTGGACCGCGCCCGAGAAGGTCGGTCCGGGAAGGTCGCAATAGACGGTCGTCTGCAGACCGGGTGCGAGGCCCTCGGGCAGACCGCCGGATGGCGGCGAGTACGCCGCCCGCGCGATCTCGGCCAGCGCGATCGAGCGATCGGGGAAGCCGCGCACGAAGGCCCGGCCGCCAGCCAGCTCGACGTCGGCGGCGGCCGCCTCGAGCCGATGCGCCGCGAGGGCCCTGAGCTTGTCGCCAACGCGGTCCGCCGCCACGGCCGCGCTTCCGAGCATCGCGACCGTGCCCCGGCTCGCGAAGGTGCCGCTGCCGCGCGGCGATTCGGCGGTGTCGACGCGCTGCAACCGCACGTCCGCGAGCGCAAGCCCCAGGCGATCGGCGACGAGCTGAGCGATCGTGGTCGCGTGGCCCTGGCCCTGGGTCGGGAAGCTCACGGCGCACCGGGCCGTCGCGTCCGCGTCCATCGTGACGGTCGCGGCCTCAATGCCCGGGATCTCGACCGCTCCGCGCCGGCGGAAGCCCGCCGAGCCCATGCCCGTGTACTCGGTGTAGCATGCGATCCCGACGCCGACGAGCCGGCCGGCGGCGCGCGCGGCCGCTTGCGCGCGGCGCAGCGTGTCGTACTCGACCGCGGCCAGCGCCTCGTCCAGCGCCTTCGGGAAATCGCCGCTGTCGTACGTGTAGCCCGTCGCCGACGTGAACGGATAGGCCTCGCGCGGGATCAGGTTGCGCCGCCGGATCTCGGCCGGGTCCAGGCGCAGGCGCTCGGCGAGCAGATCGAGCACCCGCTCGGCCACGAACGCCCCCATCGTCATGCCGACGCCGCGATAGGCGCCGAGCGGCGGCTTGTGGGTCGCGAGCGCCAGCGCCTCGAACTCGTAGGCCGAGATCCGATACGGGCCGGGCATGATGCTCGCGGTGCCGAGCGGCTCGAGGACGCCGGTCGCCGGGTACGCATGATAGGCCCCATTGTCCGACATGACTCGCGACCTGAGCGCGAGCACGGTGCCGTCGGCCGCGGCGGCGGCTTCGACCGTCGTCCGCTGTCCGCGCGCCTGGGACGCCGCCACGAGGTTCTCGCGGCGCTCCTCGAGCCACTTCACGGGACGCCCGAGGCGTCGCGAGAGCGCGGCCACCGCGACGTCCTCGGGGAAGACCTGCATCTTGAGCCCGAAGCCGCCGCCGACGTCGGGGCTGATGATCCTGATCCGGGCGTGCGGCAGCTCGAGCGCGTCGGCGAGCGCGGTGCGCAGCAGTGACGGCGCCTGGTGGGGCGACCAGACGGTCAGGGCTTCGCCGTCCCAGTCGGCGAGGATGCCGCGGAGCTCGAGCGGCGATGGCGCGCAGCGGCCGTGCTCGAAGCTCTCGCGGACGACGATCGCCGCGCTAGCGAAGGCGCCGTCGACGTCGCCCTGCCGGTGGCGGCGCTGGAACAAGATCTGGTTGGACTCGAGCGCCTGATCGATGGACGTGACGGCCGGCCTCGGCTCCCACTCGACGGTGACTAGCTCCCGCGCGTCGGCCGCAACGTACGGGCTCACCGCCACGACGGCCGCCACGGCCTCGCCGCAGAAGCGGGCGACGCCGTCGGCCAGCGCCGGCCACGCCGTGGGCGTGTAGCCCGGGCCGTCGAGCCGCGGCGACAGCGGCTTCGTCACCGCGCGCAGATCGTCCGCGGTGATCACGCTCACGACTCCGGGGAGCGCGCGCGCCGCCGCGGCGTCGACGCGGACGATGCGCGCGTGCGCGTGCGGGCTACGCACGAAGCTCGCGACCAGCATGCGCGGCAGCGCGAGGTCGTCCAGGTACCGTCCGCGGCCGGTCAGCAGGCGCGGGTCCTCGAGCCGCTTGATGCGCGCGCCCGTGTAGCGCAGCGGCGGCGAGTCGCCGGCGCTCATTCGCCGAGCCGGGAGAATACGAGGCCGTCCAGGAGCTTGGGGTAGAAATGCGTCGACTTCTGGGGCAAGAGCTCGCCGCCGCGCACGACCGCCTGCAGCTCCTCGGCCGTCGTGGGCGCGATCAGGAACGCCGCCTGGCACTTGCCGTCGCGCGCGAGCTGGATCGCCTCGGCGCGATCGGCGGTGTAATCCACGTGCGTCTTCGCCTCGAGCTTGGCGTCGGTGATCCCGAGCAGGGGGCGCAGCAGGCCCTCGTGGAGGATCGAGACCGCGAGCCCCCGCCAGGCCGGCGAGGTCTTCTCGGGCCACGCGATCAGGTTGCGCGCTCCGGGCTTGAGCCGCAGGAGCGCCGCATCGGGTCCGCTCACGACGGCGATCGCCCGGTTCTCGAGCTCGGCGGTCGAGGGATCAGCCAGGGGCGCGACGTCGAACCAGCGGGCCGCCATCTGGACGAGGTCGTCGAAGTCGAACCCCTGGACGTCGTGCACGAGGCGGTGATTGGGCAGGATCGTCAAGCCCGGAGCGTCGAGAGCGAAGAACGCCATGAGCTTGTAGCGGGCGGCCGGATGCCGCTCGGCGTAGGCGACGGCCGTCTCGTATCGGTGATGGCCGTCGGCGATGATCGCCTGCCGCGTCGCCATGAGCTCCCGAACGCGGCTCACCGTCGCCTCTTCGGTGAGGCGCCACAGGCGATGAAGCTCGCCCTTGAGGTCACGCGCCTCGGCGATCGGCTCGCCGACCGGGGTCGTAGCCCGCCGAAGCTCGCCCCCGGGATCGGCGGTCAGCATGAACAGGAGCCCGATGTCCGCGGCCGTCGCCTCCAGGAGCTGCATCCGATCTCGCTTCGGCCCGGCGTGCGTCCGCTCGTGCGGGAGCACCACGCCGCGGGCGTAGTCGCTGACCTCGCCCAGCGTGACGAAGCCCGCGCGCGTCACCGGGCGGCCGTCCACGGTATACGTCTGGTGGTACGGATAGATCGCGGGCCACTCGTCGCGGGCCCAGACGAAGTCGGCCAGCCAGCCGTCGAGCGCCTCGCGGGCGTCCCGGTACTTGTCGGCCGCGTCTTTCGGGTAGGTCACGCGGACGATGTTGTGCGGGCTCATCGCGTACAGACGGTCCTGCGTCTCGGGGCTGATCTGGTCGTAGGGAGGCGCCACGACCGCCGAGATGTCACGCTCTGCGCTGCCGGCGTAACGATAGCCTCGAAAGGGCCTGATCTCCATATGCCTCGTGTCGGTCGCGTCGACGAGGCAATGTCGATCCAAACTCGCGCCAAGTCAAGAGTCGGTCGACCGATCCGAGGTAAACTGTCGCGGACCAGTCTTCGAGGAGAGGATGCCATGGATGAGACGGCGGTTGCCGCGACCACGGGCGTCGCCCAGGTCTTCGATCTCAACGCCCTGAAGGCCTTCGCGCCGGACAAGCGCGTGCGCAAGATGCTGTTCAAGACCGACCAGCTCTGGTCGGAGATCGCCTGCTACGAGCCGGGCCAGTCGACGCCGATGCACATCCATCCGCGCGAGGAAGAGGCCATCTACGTCCTCGAGGGCGCCGCGAACATGTGCATCAACGGCGACGAGGTCGCCGTGCCCGCCGGCGCCATCGTGAAGTTTCCCGCCAACGTGCCGCACGACGTCCGAAACCTCGGCCGCGAGCGCTGCGTGATCATGTTCCTCAAGATCAACCCGAAGGTGCTCAAGGCGTAACGCGGGAGGGGTCATGGGAAACGTCGAGCGCTGCGACAAGACCTTGCCGACCAACGAGATGATCTACCACGTCCGTCGCGACGCGGCCTTGCGGGCACGATTTCTCACCGACCTCGAGGGGCTGGCGCGGGAGTTCGGGCTGAGCCGCGCCGAGTACGAAGCGATCCGCGACAAGGACCCACGTCGGATGATGGACCTCGGCGTCCATCAGTACTACGTGCCGCAGATCCTCCGGCTCTTCTTCGGCGCCGCGCACAACAGTAACGCCAGCGCCGCGCTCGAATGCTACCAGCGCGCGTTCCCGGAAGAGACGGCGAAGGCGATGGCGCTCCAGGCGCGCCTGGAGCGGGGCCGGTAAATGGCCGCGATCGTCGCCGCGATGGCCATGACGCATTCGCCGGGCCTCACCGGCTGGTTCACGCGCGCATCGCAGGAATACCAGCAGCTCGCGCTGCAGGCCACCGCCGATATGCGGCGCCGCCTGGAGGCTGCGCGCCCGGACGTGGTCGTGATGTTCAGCAACGATCACCTGCTCAACTGGCCGATCAACAACGTGCCGGAGTACACCGTCGGAATCGCCGACGAGCACGTCGGCCCGGCCGAATGGTTCGACGAGTGGCTGGCCATGGAGAAGTACCGCGTGCCCGGCCACTCCGCCATCGCGCGCTGGCTCGTCAACGAGGGCGCGCGTCGCGGGCTGGCGCTTGCCTACCTGCGCGAGATGCAGTACGACGACGGCATCTCCGTGCCGACTCACTACCTGAACCCCGACGCCCGGTTCAAGCTCGTGCCGGTCACCATGAACTGCACGGTGCCGCCGATTCCGACGCCGGAGCGCGCGTACCACGTGGGGACGCTCATGCGCGAGATGCTCCGCGCCTATCCCGGCCCCGAGCGCATCGCCGTCGTCGCGACCGGCGGCCTCTCGCACGAGCCCGGCGGACCTCGCTACTTCTGGGTCGACGAGGAGTTCGATCGCTGGTTCCTCGACCTGCTCAAGCGCGGCGACCACGCGGCGCTGCTACGCGAATGCACGCTCGCGCGGATGGAAGAGGCGGGCTCCGGCGGTACCGCGGAGCTGCTCGCCTGGGTCCTGGTGATGGCCTTCACGCGTGGGCCGGCGGACGTGCTCGCTTACATGCCGGCGGTGGCCTGGCGGTCCGGGACCGGCATGGTCGTCTGGAACGAGATGGCGCGATGACGCGAGGAGGCTCTACCGATGGCGACGACGCATCATCTCGATCGCGAGACGGTTCATCGTGAGTGGAACAACGCCCTCGCGCCGCGGCTCACCATCGATCCGGGCGACACCGTCGTGTTCGACACCCGCGACGCCGCCGACGGCTACTACTCGCCGAAGT
>Ga0307472_100000767_pt1 | contig 11777 bp, 11 predicted proteins | sample atmos_gasesAM5C__2_FD_204582 | JGI IMG/M metagenome (GOLD analysis project Ga0307472, IMG submission 204582) | Hardwood forest soil microbial communities from Morgan-Monroe State Forest, Indiana, United States - atmos_gasesAM5C_05 | ecosystem: Environmental > Terrestrial > Soil > Temperate... | reverse complement strand
GCGGGTTTCAGGCGTCGCTGACCGATATGGGCTTCCAGCGCGCCGACATCCTCACCTACGTGGCAACAGGCGGCCAGATCGCGGCCGGGGTGCTTCTGGTGTTGGGCCTGTTCACGCCGCTGGCGGCCGCAGGTGCGCTGGCATACTCGGTGACCGGCATCCTGGCGGAGGCCATGACGGCCCACGAAGAGGCCAGGCTGGCGTCGTTCCTCACCGACGGCCACGAATACAAAGTGATCTTCCTCTGCGCCCTCGCGGCGATCATCCTCATCGGCCCGGGTCGTTACGGGCTGGACGCCGGTCGCGGGTGGGCGCGTCGCCCATTCATCGGATCGTTCGCCGCGCTGGTGCTGGGCATCGGCGGCGGCGTCGCGATTTGGGTGCTGCTCAACGGCGGCAACCCGCTGGCTTAGCTGTACGGATTCGGTACCCGGCCCCCGCTGGCCTCCGTCAGCAACGGCAGCGTCGAGAACGTCACCGCGGGCAGCCGCAGTTCGCCGCCGTCGGTTAGCTCCGCGTACGCCCATGACCCCTTGTCGAACCGCAGCCCGGCGACGTCGTCCCACGAGACCGTTTGACTGGCCAGAATTGTGCGCGCGGTAACGGTGTCACGGTGCGCCACGGTGCGGTACCGGACGATGACCGCCGAAAGGGCGATCGGAATGACGAGCAGCAGCGCGAACCACGACGGTCCCGCGAACACAACGGCCACCATGCCGAGCGCCAAGAAGCCGACGGCGAAGTGCGCCATCGGCGAGATCCGGATGACCACCGCGGCGGCGGAGGGTGAGCTCACACCGCCATCCTCCCATCGCAGGGTGGGTACGCCCGGCTCACAGGGAGGAATTTGACCGGTGACCAGTGCGGAGGCTACGGTCGCATGTTATGCAGACCCTGGCAGTGCTCGTAGTAATTGGGAAGCGCGTTGATGCCGCGCTTGCCTTCTGCCGGGCATAGCAACCAGCATCAACGCGCGACCCTCGTACAGCGGCCCAGCTGACGGGGGTTTTTTCTTGCCCCAACACCGATTTGAGATCCTAGAGACGACGACGGAGATAAAGAGGACATCGTGAGCGCACCTACCACGCGACCACCGGAGCAGTCGGCGACTGCGCCCAATGGAGGAAATGCCGCGTCCGACGCCGCCAAAACAGCGCCAAAGGCCGGCTCCGCACAGCCGAAACGTGTTGCGCCGCACCAACTCACTGGTGCGCAGGCCGTGATCCGGTCGCTGGAGGAGCTTGACGTCGAGGTCATCTTCGGCATCCCCGGCGGTGCCGTGCTGCCGGTCTACGACCCGCTTTTCGACTCTCAGAAGCTGCGACACGTGTTGGTCCGCCACGAACAGGGCGCGGGCCATGCGGCCAGTGGATATGCGCACGCCACCGGCAAAGTCGGCGTGTGCATGGCGACGTCGGGCCCAGGCGCCACCAACCTGGTCACGCCGCTGGCCGATGCCCACATGGACTCGATCCCGGTAGTGGCCATCACCGGTCAGGTCGGCCGTGGGCTGATCGGCACTGACGCCTTCCAGGAAGCCGACATCTCCGGCATCACCATGCCGATCACCAAGCACAACTTCCTGGTCCGCAACGGCGACGACATCCCGCGGGCGATCGCCGAGGCGTTCCACATCGCGTCGTCTGGCCGTCCGGGTCCGGTGCTCGTCGACATCCCGAAGGACGTGCTACAGGGGCAGTGCACCTTCAGCTGGCCGCCGCAGATGGACCTGCCCGGCTACAAGCCGAACACCAAACCGCACAACCGTCAGGTCCGCGAGGCGGCGAAGCTGATCGCGGCCGCCCGCAAGCCGGTGCTTTACGTCGGCGGCGGGGTGATCCGCGGCGAGGCCACCGAGCAACTGCTGGACCTTGCCGAGCTGACCGGCATCCCTGTCGTCACCACGCTGATGGCCCGCGGCGCGTTCCCGGACAGCCATCCGCAGCACATGGGCATGCCGGGCATGCACGGCACGGTGGCGGCGGTGGCTGCGCTGCAGCGCAGTGATCTGTTGATCGCGCTTGGTACCCGTTTCGACGATCGGGTGACGGGCAAGCTGGATTCTTTTGCGCCCGAGGCAAAGGTCATCCACGCCGACATCGACCCCGCCGAGATCGGCAAGAACCGCCACGCGGATGTCCCGATCGTGGGCGACGTCAAGGCCGTGATCACCGATCTCATCGAGGCGCTGCGTCGCGACAGCACCATCGGCTCGATCAAGATCGACAACTGGTGGGAGTATCTGCGCGGCGTGCAGTCGACGTACCCGCTGAGCTACGGGCCGCAGAGCGACGGCAGTTTGTCGCCGGAGTACGTGATCGAAACGTTGGGCAAGTTGGCAGGCCCCGACGCCATCTACGTCGCAGGCGTCGGTCAGCACCAGATGTGGGCCGCTCAATTCATCAAGTACGAGAACCCGAAGACGTGGCTCAACTCCGGCGGCCTAGGCACCATGGGCTACGCGGTGCCTGCGGCGATGGGCGCCAAGTTCGCTCGGCCTGAGGCAGAGGTGTGGGCGATCGACGGCGATGGCTGCTTCCAGATGACCAATCAGGAGCTGGCCACGTGCGCTGTCGAGGGTGCGCCGATCAAGGTCGCCATCATCAACAACGGCAACCTGGGCATGGTGCGGCAGTGGCAGACGCTGTTCTACGGAGAGCGGTACAGCCAAACGGATCTCGCCACACACTCGCATCGCATCCCGGACTTCGTGATGCTCGCCGAGGCGATGGGCTGTGTCGGATTGCGTTGTGAGCGAGCCGAAGACGTCGAGGACGTCATCAAGAAGGCGCGTGAGATCAACGACCGTCCGGTGGTGATCGACTTCATTGTCGGCGCCGACGCCCAGGTGTGGCCGATGGTGGCCGCGGGCACCAGCAATGACGAGATCCAGGCCGCGCGCGGAATCCGCCCGCTGTTCGACGATCCCGAAGAAGGGCACGCCTGATGACAACAAGTACGCACACGCTGTCGGTGCTCGTCGAGGACAAACCCGGTGTGCTCGCCCGGGTGGCGTCGCTCTTCTCGCGGCGCGGCTACAACATTCAGTCACTGGCGGTCGGCGCGACCGAGCAGAAGGACATGTCCCGGATGACCATCGTGGTCAACGTCGAGGACTCTCCGCTCGAACAGATCACCAAGCAGCTGAACAAGCTCATCAACGTGATCAAGATCGTGGAGCAGGAGCCCGACAACTCGGTCGACCGTGAACTCGCACTGATCAAGGTGCGTGCCGACGCCACCACTCGTAGCCAGGTCATCGAGGCAGTGAATCTTTTCCGCGCCAAAGTCGTTGATGTGTCTACGGAGTCGCTGACCATCGAGGCCACCGGCACCCCCGAGAAACTGGAAGCCCTGCTGCGGGTGCTGGAGCCTTATGGCATTCGTGAACTCGTGCAGTCCGGTGTGGTTTCGCTGTCGCGCGGTCCGCGCGGCATCGGCACCGTCAAGTAAGCCCAAAGATAGAGAAGGAAAATACAAGTGGCAGTTGAGATGTTCTATGACGACGACGCGGACCTGTCGATCATTCAGGGACGCAAGGTCGGCGTCATCGGCTACGGCAGCCAGGGCCATGCGCACTCGTTGAGCCTGCGCGACTCCGGTGTGCAGGTGAAGGTCGGCCTCAAGGAAGACTCCAAGTCGCGGGAGAAGGTCACCGAGCAGGGCCTCGAGGTGGACACGCCCGCCGAGGTCGCCAAGTGGGCCGACGTGATCATGCTGCTCGCGCCCGACACCGCGCAGGCCGACATCTTCAAGAACGACATCGAGCCGAACCTGGAAGACGGCAATGCACTGTTCTTCGGCCACGGCCTGAACATCCATTTCAATCTGATCAAGCCGCCGGCCAACGTCACCATCGGCATGGTCGCCCCGAAGGGCCCCGGCCACCTGGTTCGTCGTCAGTTCGTCGACGGCAAGGGCGTGCCCTGCCTCATCGCGGTCGACCAGGACCCCAAGGGTGAGGGCCACGCGCTTGCGCTGTCCTACGCCAAGGGCATCGGCGGCACCCGCGCCGGCGTCATCAAGACCACGTTCAAGGACGAGACCGAGACCGATCTGTTCGGTGAGCAGGCCGTGTTGTGCGGCGGCACTGAGGAACTCGTCAAGACCGGCTTCGACGTGATGGTCGAGGCGGGCTACGCGCCCGAGCTCGCGTATTTCGAGGTGCTGCATGAGCTCAAGCTCATCGTCGACCTGATGTACGAGGGCGGCATTGCGCGGATGAACTACTCCGTGTCCGACACGGCGGAGTTCGGCGGCTACCTGTCGGGCCCGCGGGTGATCGATGCGGGCACCAAGGAGCGGATGAAGCAGCTGCTGACCGAGATTCAGGACGGCACGTTCGTCAAGCGGCTCGTCGCCAACGTCGAGGGCGGCAACAAGGAGCTCGAGAGCCTCCGCAAGCAGAACGCGGAGCACCCGATCGAGGTGACCGGTAAGAAGTTGCGCGACCTGATGAGCTGGGTCGACCGCCCGATCACGGAAACCGCATAGTCGCGTCAGGGGCGGACCGCCCGGACATATTCTGTCGAGGTTGAAGACCACAGACGACGACGCCGAACTGCCGCGGTACACCGTTCGGGTCGTCGCGGACCGCGTGGGCGTGCCGGTCCCGACGTTGCGCAGCTGGAATCAGCGCTACGGCGTCGGTCCGGTCGGTCATAGTCCGGGCCGCCACCGGCTCTACAGCGAGGCCGACATCGCGGTCGTCGAAGCCATGCTTGAACTCATCGGCGAAGGGGTCAGTCCCGGCGGCGCCGCTCGAGCCGCGTTGGACGCCGTCGTTCCTACCGGGCCGGACCCGGCGTCCTTGGTAGCTGCCGCATTCGAATTCGATGTCGTTGCCGCCGGCCGACAGTTGGACCGGTACCTTCGTCACTTCGGCGTTGTCGACACGTGGGAGCGGCTTGTCCGTCCCGCATTTGCGGCAATCGAAGCGCGGCAGCTCGACGGCGAAGGATGCGTCGACGTCGAGCACGCGCTGTCGTGGACGGTGTCGCGATCACTGCAGCGGTTGCCCATCACGGCGGACGAATCGCCGTCGATCATCTTGGCGTGCAGCGAAGACGAAGCACACAGCCTGGCGCTAGAAGCGCTGCGCGCCGCGCTGGGTGAACGCGAACGCGGTGCCCTGATGCTCGGCGCCGACGTACCCGCCGCCGCGCTGATCGACGCCATCCAGCGCCATGGTGGGTCCGTGACAGTGGTGTTGTGGGCGCAAACGACCGACACGGCCGACATCGCGACGGCGAAGGCTGTGATGGAAGCGGACGCCCAGCTCCTGGTGGGGGGGCCGGGCTGGACGTCCGCAAGACTGCCGAGGAGGGCGGTACGCGTCGACAGTCTGCACGCCGCTCTTAGGCACTTAGGGGCATCGTAACAACAGTCGCATCGCTTGCGCATCGATTGCTGAAAAAGGCAATCATTCGACGTAGAACCGACTCATGTGAGGCGGTCGGCGACGCTGACTACGCGGCGGGCGAGATGCTCGAGCGCATTGTTGGTGGCGTCGTCGAACTCACTGATGTTGTCATGCCCCGCGATGAGGCTGACGCCGTAGGGGTTTCCGTCGACGAACTTCAGCGCATCGGTGTAACCGGGCGGGACGATGATGCCACCGAAGTGCATCAAGGTGATGTACAGCGTCAGCAACGTGGTCTCCTGACCGCCGTGTGCGGTGTTTGTCGACGTGAACGCCGCATAGACCTTGTCGGCGAGCTTGCCCTGCGACCACAGCCCGCCAAGCGAATCGAGGAAATCGCGCAATTGTGAAGCGACCGAGCCGAAACGCGTCGGCGACCCGAAGATCACCGCGTCGGCCCACACGATGTCGTCCCCGGTCGCGTGCGGAAGGTCCTTGGTGGCCTCGTAGTTGGCCGTCCAGGCGGGGTTCTGCGCGAACGAGGCCGGGTCGCGGGTTTCGGCGACGGGGCGGACACGCACTTCAGCCCCCGCTGCCTCGGCAGACGCAGCGACGCGGTTCGCCATCGTGGTGCCGTGTCCGGTAGCCGAGTAATAGATAATTGCGAGTTTGGTCACGGCAACAGCCTAGGCAGGCGCAGGGGGCCTCGGCCAGCGACAGTCGATCCAGCGCTCGGTGCGTCGCCAGACGTATTCGCACTCCACGCCGGTGATGCCAGCGGCCAGTTCACATGCGGCGCCGCCGAAACGCTCCCACGACAGCTCTTCGCGGTCCGTCACGGGGAGAGGCTCGGCAGCTTCTTGATGCCGAACTCGCGACGCAGCATAGTGCGGGCGGCGTAATAACCGGACATGCCGTGCACGCCGCCGCCAGGCGGGGTCGCCGACGAGCACAGGTAGACCTTCGGAATCGGCGTGTTCCACGGGTTGAGCCGTGGCGTCGGGCCGGCCAGCGCGTGGAACAGGGTGTTGCCGCCGACGCCGATGTCACCGCCGACGAGGTTGGCGTTGTGCTCGGCCAACCGCGCGGCGGGGACCGACCGGACCGCCACCACGACATCACGGAACCCGGGTGCGAAGCGCTCGAAAACCTTTGTGACGGTTTCACTCTGGTCAATAGTCGAGCCCGACGGCACATGGGCGTACGTCCACAGCGGCCGTCGGCCCTGTGCGTCGACGCGGCTCGGGTCGGCGATATGCGGCACTGCCGCGAGCACCATTGGCCATTCGGGATGCCTGCCGGCGGCGGCCTCCCGCTCGGCGTGGGCCATCTGCTCACGAGTCCCGCCCATGTGCAGAGTCGTCGCATCAGCGAGTCGCGGGTCGCGCCATGGAATTTCGTCCGACAGCACGAAGTCGACCTTCGCGACGCCCGGCCCGAAGCGGTAGCGCCGCAGCGCCTTCGCATAGCGGGCCGGTATTCGGTCGCGGTAGATCGCGAGCAGCGCAGTCGGTGCGGTGTCGAAAAGCACGACACCCGAGGGCGGATCGGTAACTTCCTCGCCGGACACCAGTGTGCCACCGTGTGCCTTGAGGTCCGCCATGAGCGCGTCGGGGATGGCTTGGCTGCCGCCGACGGGTATTGGCCAGCCGACGGTGTGCGCCAGAGTGGCCAGCATCAGTCCCGCGCCGGCGGACACCAGCGACGGCATCTGCGAAATCGTGTGTGCGGCAACGCCGGTGAACAACGCGCGGGCGTCGGCTCCCTTCAAGGCGCGCCAGGCAGGCGTGCCTTGGGCGAGAAGGCGTAGTCCCACTTGGACGGCGGCGATCGGATCGGTGGGAATCGAACGCTTGTCGCCGAGCAGCAGTTTGAGGACCGCGCCGTCGCGTTCGACGAGGGGGCCCAGCAGACGACGCCACGACTCACCGTCGCTCAGCTCCGCGCAGGTGCGGTGCAAATCGTGGTAGCCGACTGGGGCGGGCTGGCCGGGCAGGGGATTGGCGTACGCGACCTCCGGCACCTTCAGCGTCACGCCGCGGGCAGGCAGGTCGAACTCGGCGAGAAACGGTGAGGCCAGGGCCAGCGGATGCACAGCCGAACAGATGTCGTGGGCTACGCCGGCGTATTCGGGATCGGCGAGGGTGCGGGCACCACCACCCATAGTCGGTTGCGCCTCGAACACCTGCACCGAAAGACCTGCCCTGGCGCATATGACGGCGGCCGCCAAGCCGTTGGGCCCACTACCGACGACGGTGACGTCCACGTCATAATTCAAGCCCATTAGGCTGGCCGGGTGAGTCTTCCCGTTGTACTGATCGCCGACAAATTGGCTGAATCGACCGTCGCCGCCCTTGGCGACCAGGTAGAGGTCCGCTGGGTCGACGGCCCGGACCGAGAGAAGCTGCTGGCCGCCGTGCCTGAAGCCGATGCGCTGCTGGTGCGCTCGGCCACCACCGTCGACGCCGAGGTTCTCGCGGCCGCGCCCAAGCTCAAGATCGTCGCGCGCGCCGGCGTGGGCCTGGACAACGTCGACGTGAACGCCGCCACCGCTCGCGGCGTGCTTGTGGTCAACGCGCCGACGTCGAACATCCACAGTGCCGCCGAGCATGCGCTCGCGCTGCTGCTTTCCGCGGCCCGCGAGATCCCGGCTGCCGACGCATCGCTGCGTGACCACACGTGGAAACGCTCGAAGTTCTCCGGTACCGAGATTTACGGCAAGACCGTCGGCGTGGTGGGGCTCGGCCGCATCGGCCAGCTGGTGGCGCAGCGACTGGCCGCGTTCGGCACGCACGTCGTCGCGTATGACCCGTACGTATCGGCCGCGCGTGCCGCGCAGCTCGGCATCGAGTTGCTGACCCTTGACGAGCTGCTCGGCCGTGCCGACTTCATTTCTGTGCACCTTCCGAAGACCCAGGAGACCGCCGGGCTGATCGGCAAGGAGGCGCTGGCCAAGACCAAGCCGGGCGTGATCATCGTCAACGCCGCCCGCGGTGGGCTGGTCGACGAGGAAGCGTTGGCGGAGGCCGTCAGGTCCGGACACGTCCGGGCGGCGGGCATCGATGTGTTCGCCAAGGAGCCGACCACCGACAGCCCGCTGTTCGATCTGCCTCAGGTGGTCGTCACGCCACACCTCGGCGCGTCGACCGGCGAAGCGCAGGACCGCGCAGGTACCGACGTGGCGGAGAGCGTGAAGCTGGCGCTGGCCGGTGAGTTCGTGCCCGACGCCGTCAATGTTGGCGGCGGTGTGGTCGGCGAGGAAGTGGCGCCGTGGCTCGATCTGGTCCGCAAGCTCGGCGTGCTCGTCGGTGTGCTGTCCAGCGAATTGCCGGTGTCGCTGTCTGTGCAGGTGCGCGGTGAGCTGGCCTCGGAAGACGTTGAGGTGCTTCGACTTTCGGCGCTGCGCGGATTGTTCTCGGCGGTCATCGAGGACCCGGTGACGTTCGTCAACGCTCCGGCGCTGGCCGCGGAACGCGGCGTACAGGCCGATATCAGCACGGCCACCGAGAGTCCCAACCACCGCAGCGTCGTCGATGTGCGCGCTGTCTACTCCGACGGTTCGGTGGCCAACGTCGCAGGCACGCTGTCGGGGCCGCAGGAGGTCGAGAAGATCGTCCAGATCAACGGCCGCAACTTCGATCTGCGCGCAGAGGGTGTCAACCTGATCATCAACTACATCGATCAGCCGGGGACGCTGGGCAAGATCGGCACGTTGCTCGGCGGCGCCGACATCAATATCCATGCGGCCCAGCTCAGCGAGGACGCCGAAGGACCGGGCGCAACGATCCTGCTGCGCATCAACCGCGACGTGCCCGCCGATGTCCGCACCTCGATCGCCGAGGCCGTCGGCGCCAAACTCCTGGAAGTGGTAGACCTCTCATGAAATTGGCGATCATCGCCGGCGACGGCATCGGCCCCGAGGTGGTCGGTGAGGCCGTCAAGGTGCTCGACGCGGTACTGCCCGGCGTCGAGAAGACGAGCTATGACCTCGGAGCGAGGCGCTACCACGCCACCGGGGAAGTGCTGCCGGACGCGGTGATCGACGAACTGCGTGGCCACGATGCGATCCTTCTCGGCGCCATCGGCGACCCGTCGGTGCCCAGCGGTGTGCTCGAACGTGGCCTGCTGCTGCGCATTCGGTTCGCGCTCGACCACCACGTCAATCTGCGTCCTTCCCGGCTGTACCCCGGGGTCCAGAGTCCGCTCGCAGGGAATCCCGACATCAACTTCGTCGTCGTCCGCGAGGGCACCGAGGGACCGTACACAGGAACCGGGGGAGCCATTCGGGTCGGCACGCCCAATGAGATCGCCACCGAGGTCAGCGTCAACACGGCGTTCGGCGTGCAACGTGTGGTGCACGACGCGTTCCGCCGCGCGCAAAAGCGGCGCAAGCATCTGACGCTGGTTCACAAGAACAACGTGCTGACGTTCGCGGGCGATCTGTGGTGGCGCACGGTGCAGGAGATCGCCGCCGAATACCGCGACGTCGAGACGGCGTATCAGCATGTGGATGCGGCGACAATCCACCTCGTCACCGACCCGGGCCGGTTCGACGTGATCGTCACGGACAACCTCTTCGGCGACATCATCACTGATCTCGCCGCGGCGGTGTGCGGCGGCATCGGCCTTGCCGCAAGCGGCAACATCGATGCGACGCGGACGAATCCGTCGATGTTCGAGCCGGTGCACGGCAGTGCGCCGGACATCGCAGGCCAGGGCATCGCCGATCCGACCGCCGCGATCATGTCGGTTGCTCTGCTCTTGGCGCACGTCGGTGAGGACGACGCGGCGACACGCGTCGACAAGGCCGTCGAGCAACACCTGGCCACGCGTGGCGATGAAAAGCTGTCCACCACACAGGTCGGCGACAGGATCGCAACGAGCCTCTAACGCTCGTGCACAGATTCGACGGTGTACAAGTGCGGGTCGAAGCTGATCGCCATGGCCGCCGCCTCGGTCATGTGCTCTTGCGTCGAGGGGTCGGCCAGCATCGCGCGGTAAGCCTCGTCGCTGTCCCACTGCGCGTAGTTGACGACCCGGGTTCCGTCAGTGCTGATGTGGATGTTGGCCGACCGGAAACCCGGCCGGTGCCGCATCACTTCCTCGGTGGCCGTGTGTAAAAGCGCAGCCAGATCCGCGGCCCGATCGGGCTCGACGGTAAAAACATTGATCAAGGTGGCGTACCTGCTGTTTTGCTCGATGGTTGTCATCTCAACTCCCATGTCAGGTTCCTTACATCGAGGCTAGCATAATGTACGGTTCCTGTCATGGGTCGATCGGAGACGGAACAGGCCGCGGGCTATCTGGTCAAGCGTGTGCAGCAATCGTTACGGCGCAGGAGTGACGCCGCGTTGCGGTCGACGGGTTTGTCGATGGCGCAGTATGCCGTGCTGCGCGCGCTCGCCGATCATCCCGAGGCGTCGGCATCCGAGTTGTCGAGGTTGTGCTTCGTCACCAGGCAGTCGCTTCAGGATGTGCTGTCCGGACTACGATCGTCCGGCCTCGTTTCGGAATCTGATCGAGGTTCGCGGGGGCGGGCCCGCGCCTTGATGTTGACGGTCTCGGGTGCGAAGCGATTGGCGGCAGCCCATGACGCGGTGATGGGCGTGGAGGCGACGATGACCCACGGCATCCCACCCAAAGTGCGGCGTGAACTGGTAGCGGCGCTCACACGGTGCGCTGAGAACCTAGAGACGGCGTGAGATCACAGGCTGGGAGCGGACACTCACGGGTGCGGTTCACCTGTCGGCCACCTGCGGCCTACGTGCTCGGTTACCAGAACCCGTGGTGGCTGTGGTGCGTGCCCCAGTGATGCTTGACGGCGCCCTGCGTGCTTTCGTCGGAGGAAAGTACCCTCTTGTTCGACGTCGGTGCCGAACTCTGCGCGGACGATCCTGATGATGTGCGTGATGTGGAAGTCGTCGATGATGCGGAACTGGCTGTGTAGCCGCCGTTCGGCGTGGCTTTGGCCGAAATCCGCACCAACTAGTGGGCTCCTGTGCCCTGTGACCCGTTATGGCTCGATGTAGTGCTGGATGTGCCTGCTGTCGCTGGTGCGGCCGCAGCCATGGGCGCTGCACAGACCGCCAGTGTGACGCCAATTCCTGCACTAGCTAATCCGATTGCGAGAAGCGGTCGAACTGGCATGCCCATCACCTTTTCTTTCGCTCACGTCAAAATCGCAGCGTCGCAACGGCTTTAAACAAGTTACCCAAAACAACGATTCGTAACCAAATCGCCCTTGCGGCGAAAACCGTTATCCCCAGCTAACTTTCAGGATTGCATGAGCCGGAGTTCCGTCGAGCGGTCGGTCCGTTGGATGGGGAAGGTCAGAGCAGGACAAACAGCGGCTTATCGCCAATGTGCCGCCGCCGCAACGCATCGCGGTCCGGCGATTCGGCAGACGCGTCTTCCA
>Ga0307472_100000766_pt1 | contig 11777 bp, 9 predicted proteins | sample atmos_gasesAM5C__2_FD_204582 | JGI IMG/M metagenome (GOLD analysis project Ga0307472, IMG submission 204582) | Hardwood forest soil microbial communities from Morgan-Monroe State Forest, Indiana, United States - atmos_gasesAM5C_05 | ecosystem: Environmental > Terrestrial > Soil > Temperate... | reverse complement strand
TGTGCGCAAGTGGCGCGGCGAACGTGGCACTATGTCGCGCATGTCCAGGCCGGCCGGAAAGCCCCAGCGAGTGGAGGAGCCGCGGGTGCGCCGCGGCTACTTCGAATGCCGCTATGGACAGCTGCACGTCCACAACGCGATTCCCCCCGGAGGCGGCTTCGAGGAGGGAACGGCGCTCATCTGTCTGCACGGCGCCCAGGGCACGGGCCGCACGTTCAGGGCGTTTCTCGCCCTCGTGGGGCGCGATCGCTCGGTGTATGCGCCCGATCTCCCGGGCTACGGCGAATCCGATGGACCCTCGCAGGCCATCAGCCCGTCGGAGTACGCCGCGGCGATCGGCGACTTTCTCGACACCATGCGGTTGCGGCAGGTGGATCTGCTCGCGCACGGCGCCGCCTCGGTGCTCGCCACCGAGCTCGCGGTGACGCGCCCCCAGCAGCTGCGCCGGATCGTCCTGGTCTCGGTTCCGCTCGCTCCGCAGGGGTCGCCGGGAGGGAGCGCGCCCCCGGGCGGTCTCGCTCGCGCCGCCTCAGGGTATGCACTGCGCGAGCGGCTCGGGCGCATCTCGCAGCCGCTCCTGGTGCTGCGCCCCCGGGACGAATGGTGGGACGCCACCGCCCGGGTGCGGGAGGCGCAGCCGGCGGTCCGTCTCGTCGACCTTCCGGACCACGGGGCGGATCTGTTCCAGTCGGCCCCGGGCGCCGTCGTGGATGCCGTAGGGGCGTTCCTGCGCGGCTGACCTTCCTTCGGACTATCGTCCGGAGGCCTTTTTTCGCGATTCCCCTCACATAATGCGCACAGGTCAGGCGAAGGCAGCACCGAGCGGGGTTAAAATTTCAGCAAAGCTAATAAGGGAGCCAATCCCAATGGAACCGCGCCTGCGGCCGCCCGCCCCGGGGTCGCCATCTCACGAGTCTGACCTCGACAGCACCGACCAGCTTCCGGCATTCGACCCCAAGGCCTACGAGGCTGCCGGTCGCGATCGGCTCGCCGAAACTGCGGTTCTGCCCGGGCTCTCACTCGAGGAACCGGCCTTGCAGCCGCCGCCGGGCGCAGGCGAGGTCGGTGAGGATCCGCTGCAGACGGCCGCCGCCAACCTGCGCCAGGCGCAGGAGCTGCTCGCCAGCCGCGCCGCCCGCATGGCCGAGCTCGAGCGCGTTTTCGAGGAGGCGCAGCACGCCCGCGCCAACGCCGAGCGGCGGGTGGAGGCGCTCGCGGCGGAGCTCGCGGCAGCACGAGTCGCCGCCGAACAGCGCGCGAGCGAGCGCGAGGCCGCGGACGCAGGTGCCCGCGCCGCCACCGAGCGGCGCGAGGGGCAACATGCATCGGAGCTCGCCGAAGTGCGCGCCGCCGCCGCCCAGCGCGAGGCGGAGCTCGGCGAGGAGCTCGCCCGCGCGCGTGCGGCCGCCGGCCAGCAGGCCAGCGGCCTCGCCGAAGAGCTCGCGGCGGCGCGTCGCGCCGCCGAGCACCGCGAGACTCAGCACGCCCGGGAGCTCGCCGAGGAGAGAGCTGCCGGTGAGCAGCGGATCGCGTCGGAACGCGAGAGCGCGGCGGAAGCACAGCGCCACCGCGATCTCGAGAGAGAGCAGGCGCTCGCCGGCCGGGACCGGGCGCAGGGAGCGCTGCAGGGCGAGCTGCAGGAGATGCGCGCCCGCGCCGCGGCCTACTTCGAATCACTCCAGTCCGCCGAGCGGCGGCGCTCGCTGTTCGAGGGGCTGCTGTCGGATCTGCAGGATGAAGTCGACGCGCACGAGAACGCCCGCGCCCGCCAGGCGCGCGAGCTCGCCGGACGCGACGCGCGCGCCGCAGAGCTCGCGTCGGACCTGAGTCAGCGCGCCGCGCGCATCGCCGACCTCGACACTCAGCTGTCGACGCTCGGCGCCGCCCTGCAGCAACGCGACGTCGAGCTCACGCGGCTGCGGGCCGTGGAGGCGAGCCTCAGCGCGGCGCTCGAGGCGGCGCGCGCGGCCACCGCGAGCGTCACCCTGCGCGCCGGGGAGCACGAGACCGCGCTCAGCGAGGCGCGCACCCGCGCCGCGACCGTCGACGCGGAGCTCGCCGCCGAGCGCAGGCGCAGCACCGAGCTCGACGAGGAGCTCACCAGAGTCCGCGGCGACATGGAGCAGTGGGCGGGCGCGCTGCGCACGGCCCAGCTCGAGCGCAGCGGGCACCTGGCGAGCGTCGCCTCCGGCGAGGCGCGCACCAGGCAGCTCGAGGACCGGGTGGCGGAGCAGGTGGAAATGCTGCGCACGCTGCAGACCGCTTCGGACGCCGCGATCGCGCGCACCCACGAGCTCGAGGCGGATCTGCGCGCCGCCGAGGATGGGATCACGAAGCTCGAGTCGCAGCTGCGCGGCCGCAATGTGCGCGTTTCCGAGCTCGAGAAAGCCAACCAGCAGTGGCGCCACACGCTCGACGAGTCCCGCAGCATTCACGTCTCGACCGACACGCACCAGGCGCTGCACGATGCGCCGCATCCCGGAGCCGAGGAGGGCGCCGGCGCGGGCGCACCGCCCGAGGGCGCGACGCGCCTGCTGATCCGCAGCGACGGCGAGCGCGAGGTCGTGCACGTCCTCGCCCGCAAGACCAGCGTCGGCCGCACGCCCGACAACGACCTGCAGATCGACGCCAAGTACATCAGCCGCCACCACGCGGTGATCCTGGCCGGGCCCGCCCATACCATCATCGAGGACCTGAACAGCACCAACGGCGTGCTGGTCAACGGCCGGCGCATCAGCCGGCAGATCCTCAAGGACGGCGACCTGGTGACGATCGGGCGGGCGGAGTACCGCTTCGCCGCGCGCCGCACCCCCGAGAAGCGCTGACAGGGGCGCGCCGCGTTCGCTAAGCTCGCCCTAAGGTGGCGAGTCCCTACATCGAGAAGATCCTGCGGGCGCGCGTCTATGACGTGGCGATCGAGTCGCCGCTCGAGGCGGCCGCGCGGCTGTCGCGCCGGCTCGGCAACGAGGTGCTGCTGAAGCGCGAGGATCTGCAGCCGGTGTTCTCCTTCAAGCTGCGCGGCGCGTACAACCGCATCGCGCACCTCGGCGAGGCCGCCGCCGGCCGCGGGGTGGTCTGCGCCTCGGCCGGCAACCATGCCCAGGGTGTGGCGCTCGCCGCGCACCGCCGCTCGATTCCCGCGGTCATCGTCATGCCCGAGACGACCCCGCTCATCAAGGTGCAGGCGGTCATCGACCTCGGCGCCGAGGTCGTGCTGCACGGAGACGACTACGACTCGGCGCTCGAGCGCGCGCTCACCCTGGCGCGCGAGCGCAACCTGGTGTTCGTGCATCCGTTCGACGATCCGGACGTCATCGCCGGGCAGGGCACCATCGCCGTGGAGATCCTGCGCCAGTCGGGCGGCAGGCTGGATGCGATCTTCGTGCCGGTCGGCGGCGGTGGCCTGATCGCCGGCATCGCGGTGTACGTGAAGTACCTGTATCCCGGGGTGAAGGTGATCGGCGTCGAGCCGCGCGACGCCGCCGGCATGTACGAGTCGCTGCGGGCCGGCCGGCGCGTCACGCTCGATCACGCCGGCATCTTCGCCGACGGCGTGGCGGTGCGGCGGGTCGGGGAGGAGACCTTCGCGCTGTGCCGCGGCGCGGTCGACGAGATCCTGCTCACCGACACCGACGAGATCTGCGCCGCGATCCAGGACGTGTTCGAGGACACCCGCTCGATCGTCGAGCCGGCCGGGGCGCTCGCGGTCGCGGGGCTCAAGCAGTACGTCGCGCGCGAGGGCTGGCGCGGCAAGCGCCTGGTGGCGATCAACAGCGGCGCCAACATGAACTTCGACCGGCTGCGCCACGTCGCCGAACGCGCCGACTTCGGCGGCGGGCGCGAGGCACTGCTCGCGGTGGTCATTCCCGAGCAGCCGGGCAGCTTCCTGCGCTTCTGCGAGGCGCTCGGCAAGCGCAGCGTCACCGAGTTCAACTACCGCTACGCGGGCCCGGAGGCGGCGCAGATCTTCGTGGGCCTCGCGCTGTCGCAGGGGCGCGCCGAGAAGGACGCGCTGGCGGCGCAGCTGCGCGCGGCCGGCTTCGCCGTGACCGACATGACCGACGACGAGATGGCGAAGCTGCACGTGCGCTACATGGTGGGCGGGCATGCGCGCGGCCTCGAGCACGAGCTGCTCTACCGCTTCGAGTTCCCGGAGCGCCCCGGGGCGCTGATGAAGTTCCTGCGGGCAATCGGCGCGCGCTGGAACATCAGCCTGTTCCACTACCGCAATCACGGCTCGGACTACGGCCGCGTGCTCGCCGGGATCCAGGTGCCGCCCGCCGAGCGGACTGACTTCCTCGAGCACCTGCGCGACCTGCACTACGCCTACGTCGAGGAGACCGCCAACCCCGCGTTCAAGATGTTCCTGTCATCGTGAATCAGCTCATGTGCTCGAGCTGCCATTCGCGCCAGATGGCGAGCAGCACCGCGAGGATCACCGGCCCCACGAACAGTCCGACCAGCCCGAACGCCGCGAGTCCGCCGAGCACGCCGAACAGTACGACGAGGAAGGGGATCTGCGCTTCGCGGCTGATGAGGAACGGCCGCACGATGTGGTCCGTCCAGCCCATGACCACGCCGCCCCAGACGAGCAGCCCGACGCCCGCGACCGTGTTGCCTTCGAGCAGCAGCCAGGCGGTCACGCACGCCCAGATGGTCGGCGCTGCGAAGGGAATGAGGCCGCACACGGTGGTGAGGGAGGCGAGGAACACCGGCGCGCCGACCCCGGCGAGCCAGTAGCCGATGCCGACCAGCAGGCCCTGCACCAGCGCGGCGAGCGCCAGGCCGTAGACCACCGCCTTGACCGTCTGCCCGATCGCCCTGAGGTAGTTGTGCACGCGTGGGCCCAGCACCCGCTCGAATGCGCGGGCGAGCTCGCCGGCGACGCGCGCGCCGTCGCGGTACACGAAGAACAGGCTCACCACGGTCAACAACAGCTTCGCGGCGTTGCGGCTGATGTTGCCGATCAGGTGCCCGATCTGCTCGCGCGAGTGGTCGAGGACGTTGCGCAGCTCGGCGCCGAGCGCGTGCGGGTCCTGGGCGGCGCGCTTCGCCAGGTCCTGCAGCTGGTCGCCGATCCACGGGAGCTTCAGCACCGCGGGCGGCATCGTGCCGTCGGCGAGCAGCTCCTGCAGGTGGTGATAGACGTGTTGCAGCTCGATGCGCACCACCACCGCGAGCCACGCGAGCGGCGCGATGACCGCGGCGCTCACGACGGCGGTCATCGCGAGCGCCGCGAGGATCCCGCGCCCGCGCCACTTGCCGAGCAGCCATTCATAGGCGGGCCAGGTGACATAGGCGAGGATCGTCGCCCAGATCACCGGCACGATGAAGGGATCGAGCACCAGGAAGCCGAGCAATACGAGCCCGACGAGCAGCACGACGACGATGAGCCGCCGCAGCCAGGACGCGGGGATGAAGTCTTCCGTCACAGGAGGCCCGCCGCGTCGGAGGCGATCATGATGAGCGCGAGCAGCGTGCAGGTGGCGAGGCTCAGGTTTCGCCGCAGACCGAGGTACGCGGGCGGCAGCACCCGCCCGAGCGAGCGATGCTCGTAGAGCCAGAAGAGCCCGAAGCCGACCACGAGCAGCGCGAGCGCGCGCTGCCCGCCGACCACGACCGCGGCCGCCGCGACCAGGATGGGTGCTGAGGCGGCCGCCATGCGCGCCGGCGTCGACGGCGAGCGGCCGGCGAGCGCCAGTCCCCAGTGCACCGCGCCGGCGCAAGCCAGCAGCACCGCACCCCAGGCGATCGCGCCGCGCTGGGCGAGCTCGCGCCCGGCGTAGCCCGGGAGCGCCGCCTCGCAGGCCAGGCACACGATGAGCGGCGCGACTGCGAGATAGCCGAGCAGCTCGGCCGCGGCGCCGAGCCGGGCGGGCGCGGTGTCATTTTCGAGCGGTTCCACCGCCCGCGATGATGCCACGCGGCGCGGCGCGATGAATTGTCTTGACGGCGCACCGAGCGCGCAGGCAGGCTTCGCGCGGCGTGAGGTGCTCGTCCCGAAGGGGAACGGGTAAAACGGGAAGTCCGGTGCGGATTCGTCCAAACCCGGCGCTGCCCCCGCAACGGTAATCGAGATCAGGCGGATCACGAGCCACTGCACCGTCCGAGGTGCGGGAAGGCGATCCACCCAGGAGGCGTCAGGCCTCCGCTCGAGAGCCCGGAGACCGGCCTCGCGCATCACCGTTGGACGTCGCGGCGGGCGACGCTGGTCGAACGGTGTGCGCCGCGAGGCGCAGACCTGCCAGCTCCTGACACGACGTGCGACGCGCACGGGTGTGTGCTTTCAGGAGTCTCGCCATGTTCACAGTCGTCGTCCCGCGCCGCGCGCGCATCAGCGCAGTTCTCATGTTGCTTTTCTGCACGCCGGCCGCGTGGTGCCAGCAGCCGGTGCCCTGTCCGCCGCAGGCTCCGCAGGAGTTGTTGTGCGATCTGGCGGTCATGCCGCACCAGGTCATCGTCACCGCCGACCGCGTGCCGGAGGCCGAGGACCAGTCGTTGTTCTCGGTGACGGTGCTGACGCGCGCCGACATCGAGGCGCGCCAGGTGTCCTCGGTCCAGGATCTGCTCGCCGATCTCCCCGGCATCAGCGTCGACCAGTCCGGCGGCCTCGGGCAGCAAAGCTCGGTGTTCATCCGCGGCGCGGACTCCGATCACACGCTGCTGCTCATCGACGGCGTGCGCGTCGGCTCGGCGACGCTCGGCATCGCACCCTTCGAGATCATCCCGCTCGAGCAGATCGATCACATCGAGGTGGTGCGCGGCCCGCGCTCGACGCTCTACGGCTCGGACGCGGTCGGCGGCGTCGTCCAGATCTTCACCCGCCAGGCGGGCGAGCCCGGCACGACACTGGGGGGAAGCGCGATGACCGGCAGCTACGACACGCACGAGTTCACGGGTTACCTGGCGAGCCGCGGCAGCCGGGCGTGGGGCAGCATCTCGGGGAATGTCCTGACTACCCAGGGCATCCCGGCCTGCCAGCCCTCGGCCTTCGCGGGCTGCTTCGACCCGGCCGCGCCGCAGGTGCCTGACGGGCACCAGAACCGCTCGGGCTCCCTCGATGCCGGCGTGCGCCTCACGGATACGCTAACCGCCTCCGCGGACGTGCTCTACACCCACGGCTGGACGGCCTTCGATGGAGCCGGGTTCGACGATCGGCTGGATTTCCAGGAGAAAGTCTTCACCGCGCACCTCGACCAGGCCCTCGGCAGCACCTGGCACCTGCGGCTGCTGGCGGGACGGGACGAAGACGACGAGCGTGATTTCCTCGATCCGACACCCGTCGGCACTTTCGACACGGTGCGCAACAGCTTCAGCCTGCAGGCCGACGGCAAGCTGAGCGATGCGCTCAGGCTCATCAGCGGCGTCGACTACGAGGACGTCCACGTCGACAGCGACACGCCCTTCGATGTGACCTCGCGCACCACGCGCGCGGGCTTCAGCGAGCTGCACGCCGACGTCGGCGACTGGTCGGCGCTCGCCGGCGCGCGCCTGGAGGACAACGGGCAGTTTGGCGATCACTGGACGGCGAACCTGGGTGTGTCCCGCAAGCTCGCCGGGGGCCTGCGCTTCATTCTCACGTGGGGCACGGCCTTCCGCGCGCCGACCTTCGATGAGCTCTACTTCCCGGGCTTCGGCAACCCAAACCTGAAGCCCGAGACCTCGCAGTCCTGGGAGACGGGACTCGATGGCGGGGAGGACGCGCTGCACTGGTCGCTGCGCGCCTACCAGACCACGATCGACGACGAGATCTCGATCGATCCGCTCACCTTCCTCCCGGTGAACATCAACAAGTCGCGCATCCGCGGCGTCGAGCTTCAGGGCGACTGGCACGGCGCCGACTGGGTCGTGGGCGGGCAGCTCACCGGGCTCGAGCCCCTCAATATCTCGCCCGGTCCCGAGTACGACGATCTGCTGCCACGCCGCGCGCAACAGAACGCGAGCCTCACGGTGCGCCGGCTGCTGCATAGCGCTCCTTCGGGGAGCCCCGACGGCTCGGTCGCGGTGGTCGCCCGCTGGCAAGGCCGGCGCTACGACGACCTCGCGAACACCCTGCCGATGGGTGGCTACCTGACGGTGGATCTGCTGACGCAGTGGCGGCTGGGGAGCGAATGGACGCTGGAAGCGAAGGCGGCGAACCTCTTCGACCGCAGCTACCAGACAGCCGCATACTATGCGCAGCCAGGCCGGAGCTATGGCGTCACGATCCGCTATCGCTCCCGCCTGCACTAGGGAGGAATCGACATGAGCGAGCCCGGCGCAGGTCCGGCGCCGGGCGCGGCGCCGACCGAGAACGAGCGCACCTGGGGAATGCTGGCCCACCTCGCGGCGTTCGCGGGGCTCGTCGCGCCGCTCATCGGCAACATCGTCGTGCCGCTTCTCATCTGGCACAGCTGGCGCGACCGGTCGTCGTTCGTCGGCGAGCATGCGCTCGAGAGCCTCAACTTCAACATCTCGGTCTCGATCGCGGCGGTCATCTGCTGGATCGCGGTCTTTGTCTTCGTCGGCATCCTGCTGGGCCTGGCGCTCGCTGCCGCCTGGATCGTGCTGACCCTCGTCGCCGCGATCAGGGCGAGCGAGGGCGTGAGCTATCACTATCCGTTTTCGCTGCGGCTGGTGAAGTAGGCAGGCTGCGCGGGGCGCGAGCGCGTCCCTTTGGCGAGCGAATGGATTCTCGCGCGCGCTTTCCCTGTGTACTGTATGGGCGTACAGTCAGGTCATGACCCGCATGAACTCCCGCCCCCGGGCCTTGAAGGGCCGCGGGGCTCTCTCCAATCCGGCCGGACGGTTCGACGCGCGGCAAATCACCGCGGTCGAAGACGGCTGGTACATGGAGGAGGAGCCGGACTCGATTGCAACGACGCTGGAGCCGGACAAGGCGCGCGGAATCATCACGACCAACGACTCTCCGGATGTTGGGTTCGATCAGTCGATCAATCCCTATCGGGGATGTTCGACAGGTTGTGTCTACTGCTTCGCCCGTCCGACCCACGCTTACCTGGGGCTCTCCCCAGGACTCGACTTCGAGACGCGCCTCTTCTACAAGGCCGATGCTGCCAAGGTGCTGGAAACCGAGCTGTCCCGCCCCGGCTACGCGTGCAAGCCCATCCAGCTCGGCATCAACACCGACGCGTACCAGCCGGACGAGCGTCACATGAGAGTCACGCGCTCGATCCTCGAGGTCCTGGAGCGCACGCGTCATCCGGTCTCCATCTTGAGCAAACACTCGCTGGTGCTGCGCGACCTCGATCTGCTCACCTCACTCGCCCGGGACAACCTCGTGAGCGTCTCGCTCACCGTCATCACGCTCGACGACGACCTCAAGCGCAAGCTCGAGCCACGCGCTGCCTCGCCGGCGGCGCGCATTCGCACGCTCGCGGCGCTCGCCTCGGCGGGAGTGCCCTGCGGCGTCATGGTGGCGCCGGTGATTCCGGCGATCACGGACCACGAGATGGAGAGCATCCTGGAGGCCTGCGCGGGGGCCGGGGTGCAGTGGGCCGGCTACGTGCTGCTGCGCCTGCCCTACGAGGTGAAGGATCTCTTCAGGGAATGGCTCGCCGAGCACTATCCCGACCGCGCCGCGCACGTCATGTCTCTCATCCATGAGATGCGGGGCGGGCGTGACAACGATCCGCGCTTCGGCTCGCGCATGCGCGGCACGGGTCCCTACGCGCAGTTGCTCCGCAACCGCTTCAAGCTCGCCTGCCAGCGCCTGAAGCTCAACTCGGCGGCGCGCGGCTCACTCGACACGACGCGGTTCAGCCCGCCGGGGCCGGCGGGCGCACAGCTGCGGCTCGGCTTGTAGGAAAGCCGCGTCTTGCCGCCGCGCACGGGCTGTCGCTAAGCTCACCGCGCGAAGAGCGTTTGCGCGGTCAACGGGGGATACCCGATGTCGAATGGCCAGACGAAAGTCGCGCTGCTCGCCGGCGCGAGCGGCCTGACGGGCTCGTATGTACTCGATGCACTGCTCGACGCCCCGGACTTCGGCCGCGTGATCGCCGTGACCCGCCGTCCCCTCGCCCGCGAGCACGCGCGGCTCGCCAATCGCATCGTGCAGTTCGACCGCATGGAGGCGCAGCTGCGGGGCGTCACCTGCGACGTCGCCCTGTGCTGCCTCGGCACGACCCTCGCGCGGGCCGGCTCGCGCGAGAGCTTCCGCGAGGTCGACGTCGACTACGTGGTCGCCTTCGCCCGCACGGCGCGCGCCGCGCGCGCGCAGCGCTTCGTCGTCATGTCGAGCGCCGGCGCCGACTCCCACTCGCGCAACTTCTATCTGCGCACCAAGGGCGAGATGGAGGAAGAGCTCGCAGCGGTCGGCTTCCCCGCGCTCGACATCCTGCAGCCGGGGCTGCTGCTCGCCTGGCGCCCGGAGATGCGCCCGCTTGAGCTCGCGGCGATGGCATTCATGCCGCTCGCGAATCCCTTCCTGGTCGGCCGGCGCGCCGCCTTCCGCGGCATCTCCGCGCGCAAGGTGGCGGCGGCGATGCTGGGGGCGGCCCGCTCGGGCCGCGCCGGCGTGCAGCGCTACGTGAATCCGGGCATCCAGGCGCTCGCGCGCCTGACAGCGCAGCGGGCGGCGCCGGCGTCGGAACGCAAGCCGGCCCGCACCCGCTGATGCTGGGGGCGCACCGCGCGCGCGCGGCATGCGCCCTGGTCGGCGCAGCGCTTGCACTCGCCGGCTGTGCCGGGCATTTGCGCCGCTCCAACCCGCCATCCGACACCGGCGCCGCGATCGCGGCGTTCGCGGCCTCGCTCGTCGGCGCTCCCTATCACTTCGGCGGCGCCGACGCGGCCGGCTTCGACTGCAGCGGCCTCGCGCTCTACGTGCACGAGCGCTTTGGCCTCACGATCCCGCGCACGGCGCGCGAGCAACGACGCGCCGCACACCCCGTGCCGCTCGGCGAGCTCGCGCCCGGCGACCTGGTCTTCTTCCACATCCACAAGCGCCGCGTCGATCATGTCGGGATCTACACGGGCGCGGGGCGCTTCGTGCACGCGCCGCGCGCGGGAGGGGCGGTCGCGTACGGCGACCTGAGCGAGAGCTACTATCGCGCCCGTCTCGTGAGCGCCGGCCGTTTCTGGAACGGGCTTGCCGAGAGTCCTGCACCGCAGTGAGACATAACGCCGCAAGCTGCTGTGGCGGCGCACCCTATGGCGCGCATTACCCAACTCTGTGCGCTGAGTACTTGACTGCGAACGGCGACACTCTGAGACTCGTCAGCGTGTTAAGGGCAAACCCGTCGAAAGGCGGGGACGCAAAGCCACCGGTCTAACGGACCAACGGGTTCAACGACGGCGGGGCTGCCACGATCGCGCGGTTAAAAGCGCGACGCTCGCACTCCCTTCCTCGTTGCAAATCCCTAAAGTCCCTTAGGTTCGGGGACGTTATCAGGGATTGGTTGAGTTTCGGGGAAGCTATGACACCACAGCCAGAGCTGGCCTCCGACGCATTGTCGGGCGCCACCGCCGGGGAGCCGGCGCCGTCTGCCACGGCAGCGGGTCCGTTCGTCCTGAATCTGTGCTCGTCGAGCACACCGATGGCTCTGGCGCAGACGGAGCTGCCCGAGCTCAAGCGCTTCAACTTTTTCGTGAGCCGCCGCTTTGAGGAGGGCCGCGAGCGCTTTCGTCTCCACATGGGTTACTTCGCGACGCTCGCCGAAGCCGAGGAGTGGCTGAGCGTCGTGCGCGAGATCTATCCCGGTGCATGGGCCGGCGAGGCGCCCGGGCGCAAGCTCCGCGAGCGCGCCACCGCGGCCGCCGCCGCCCAGGCGCAGCAC
>Ga0307472_100000765_pt1 | contig 11781 bp, 13 predicted proteins | sample atmos_gasesAM5C__2_FD_204582 | JGI IMG/M metagenome (GOLD analysis project Ga0307472, IMG submission 204582) | Hardwood forest soil microbial communities from Morgan-Monroe State Forest, Indiana, United States - atmos_gasesAM5C_05 | ecosystem: Environmental > Terrestrial > Soil > Temperate... | reverse complement strand
CTGGTCGTCCTCGCCGTGCATGACCAGGGTCGGGACATCGAACTTCTTGAGGTCCTCAGTGAAGTCGGTCTCGGAGAACGCCTTGATGCATTCATAGGCGTTCTTGAGACCGCTCTGCATGCTCCAGAGCCAGAACTGATCCAGGTTTCCCTGCGAGACTTTTGCACCGGATCGGTTGGCGCCATAGAACGGGAGGGCAAAATCCTTGTAGAACTGGGAGCGGTCCTTGGCGAGACCTGCCCGGAGTGAATCGAACACTTCCAGCGGTACACCCTCGGGATTCGCCTTGGTCTTCAGAAGCAGAGGCGGCACCGCCGAAATGAGCACGGCCTTCGCCACTCGCTTGGTACCGTGGCGCCCGATGTAGCGCACAACCTCGCCACCACCCGTCGAATGGCCGACGAGCGTCACATTTCTCAAATCGAGTGTTTCGATGACGGTTGCTAGATCGTCAGCGTAACCATCCATGTCGTTGCCGGAGGACGCCTGGCCGGAGCGACCGTGGCCTCGTCGGTCATGCGCGATCACGCGAAACCCCTGTTGCGCGAGGAAAAGCATTTGACCGTCCCAGGCGTCCGCATTCAGCGGCCACCCATGGGAAAAGGTCACAGCCGGGCCTCGACCCCAGTCTTTGAAGTAGATCAGTGTTCCATCTTTGCTGCTGATCGTGTTCACGGTGCGGTTCCTTTGGTTTGAGAAGAGGATGGGTTCGCGCCTTGCGCGGACTTGGCCGTGGCAGTGGGAGCCTGGCTTCTTCATCGGGTCTTTCGGTTGCGGCGGTGCTCCTGAGGTCCGCCAGGCGTTCGTTGGGGCAGGATCACTCTCTCGCTATATCGCGCCCACGACGAGTTCAGCGGTGCTAAGGTGTGTGAAGCGGTGCAAGCGCGTACGGGATACGCGCAATTACACACGCGGCGTCTTGGACTATCATCCCAGTGCCGCGGACTGGAGCATCGTTGTGACCCAGGGACAGATCAGTCCCCAAGGCGAGCATCCGAGGCTCGGACCGAAGGGGCCCATCGAGCTCAACGACGCTCCGCCATCTCAGAGCGTCACCCTTTCATTTGGACCGTTTCGGCTCTTCCCGGCTGCCCGCGCCTTCGAGAAGGAAGGGATCCCACTCCCGTTGGGCAGTCGTGCGCTCGATATTCTGATGGTGCTGGTGGAGCGCGCTGGTGAGGTCGTCAGCCAGCGGGAATTGATCGCGCGCGTGTGGCGCGGTCTGGTTGTGGACCCGAGTAACCTCCGGGTCCACCTTACAAGTCTCCGCAGAGCGCTTGGCGATCGCGACGGGAAAGAGAGGTACATCGCCAACGTTACAGGCCAAGGCTACTGCTTTGTGGCGCCGGTCAGGCGGGAGGCGGCTGCGGGTCGGCCGACGCTGGCTCCGGAGTACCCGTGTGGTACTGCCAGGCAGCGGCTTGTCCTTCCAGCTGTGCTTGCACGAATGGTTGGCCGTGAGGCAGCAGTGCGCACGATCTGCGCCGATGTAATCGCCGATCGCTTTGTGACCATCATCGGTCCGGGAGGCATGGGGAAGACGACCGTCGCTGTATCCGTCGCCGCTGCCATGCTCGAGGAGTTCGCAGGCGCAGTGTGCTTCGTCGACATCGGGGATATCACGGACCCAAAGCTGGTTGCCACCACAATCGCCTCCAAGCTCGGTCTCACGATCCAGACCGACGACGTACTGCCAGCTCTCATGCTGTGCCTGCGGACGCTGCGTATCCTGCTCGTGTTGGACAATTGTGAGCACGTGATCGACGCTTCCGCCGCCCTCGCCGAGCGAATCCTCCAGGAAGCACCGGGCGTTCACATTCTGGCAACCAGTCGCGAGGCAATGCGGGTCGAAGGCGAGCACGCATACTGGCTGCCGCCCCTCGAGAGTCCGCCGTCTGACAGCGGCGTGAATGCTGCGGATGCGTTGAAGTTTCCTGCAGTGAAGCTGTTCCTCGAGAGGACAGCCGCAAGTGGCTGCCGCTTCGAGCTGAGTGATGCGGATGCGCCGCTCGTCGCCGGCATCTGCGAGAGGCTGGACGGGATGCCGCTGGCGATCGAGTTTGCCGCGGCCCGTGTCGCTGCACACGGCATTGCGGGAACGGCAAATCTCCTGAAGAGCCGTCTCGGCCTGCACTGGCCGGGGCGCCGAACGGCGTTGCCCAGGCACCAGACGCTTCACGCTCTGTTCGACTGGAGCTATACCCTTCTCACCGAGACCGAACGCTCCGTGCTCCGACGGCTCTCGATCTTCGTCGGCCTCTTCACCCTCGAGGCGGCTCAAGCCGCCGCTGGCGAAGGCGGACCGGTCGAGACCCTGGTTGTCGACGCCGTGGATAGCCTTGTCGCGAAGTCTCTTGTCTCGGCGGTGGTTTCGCACGATTCGGCGCGCTATCGGCTTCTGGAGCCGATCCGCGTCTATGCCATGGAGAAGCTGGAGGCGAGCGGCGAGAAGCAGGGGACTGCTCTGCGCCACGCGAAGTATTTCGCGTCGCTTCTGGGCCGCTTCGACCCCCGCAACCGCGGCGCCCGCTCGCTCGGGGAGTACTTGGGTAACGTGCGAGCGGCGCTCGAGTGGACTGTCAGCGACGGCGAAACCGGAAGCGGATCTCGCGGGGTGGGCTCGACAGGTGCGCTCGCTCGCGACCCGATCCTCGCGATTAATCTGACAGTCGGCTCTGTTCCAATTTTCCTGGAACTCTCCTTGCTTTCCGAATGCCATAAATGGAGCAGGGCGGCGCTGCTGCTGCTCGACGACGCGATGCGCGGAAGTCGCCAGGAGATGGTGCTTCAGGAGGCCGTGGCGGTTTCAGCGACGTGGACCGGGGGCAATGGCGACGACGTGCGTGCTGCAATCATGCGTGCGCTGGAGATCGCACATAGTCGCGGCGATACCTCAACTCGTTTGCGGCTGCTTGCAGGACTTCACATGTTCCATCTCCGTGCCGCAGACATTCGGGGATCCCTGGCCGTCGCCGAGGAGTTGGCGAACGCGGCGCGAACCGCAACGGAGGCGTCTTATAGCGTTATAGCCGAGTGGCTACTGGGTTGCTCACATCATTTCATGGGCAATCAACCTGCCGCCCGGCAGCATCTCGAGAGGGGCCTCGCCTGCTCCGGCCATCTTAATGTGAAACTGTTCGGACTCGACTACCGGCTACGGGCGCTGATCGTACTGCAGCGGGTGCTGTGGCTGAGCGGCTTTCCGAATCGCGCATTGGAGGTTGCGCGGGAGGCGATCCGTGAGGCTGAGGTGTCGAGCAATCCGGTGAATATATGCTTCTCATGTCTTTACACCGCGACTGTGTTCCTGTGGTGCGGCGAATTAGGGACTGCCCACGATGTGCTCGAGAAGCTGATGACGCACCCTAACTGGCACGCCCTGCCGGTACTGCACGCGACGGCGTTTGCTCTCCAGGGGGAACTCCTTGTCCGGCAGGGAGAAGTCGAGCGCGGCCTCGCGTTGCTGCAGTCCGCGCTCCCTATGATGAGAGCCGATCGACAGACCATTCAGCTGGCTCGCGCGAGCTGCGCGCTCGCAGAGGGACTCGCCGCTGCGGGTCAACCGGAGGAGGCGCTCGCTGTGAGCGCCAATGCGATAGCTGAAACCGAAGCAGGTAGTGAGACTTCTCAGTTTCCAGAGCTGCTACGTGTTCAAGCCGACATTCTTCTCTCAATGCCATCGACTGACGAGGCGCTCGCGGAGGCCGTTCTCATGCGGGCGCTCGCGGAGGCTCGCCGCCAATGTGCACTGGCGTGGGAGTTGCGTGCGGCGATGACGCTAGCACGGCTTCGAGGGAGGCAGGGTCGCAGCCAGGAGGGTCGGGAATTGGTGTCTTCTGTCTACGCTCGCTTTTCGGAAGGGTTTGAGACGCGCGATCTCCAGGCTGCCAGGAAGCTTGTGGAAGCTTCGTGTTGACGATAGCACTCTCGGTGTCAAGTGGTCGAAACTCCCGCGAGCCAGAGTGCAACGTTGCGCGCATATCGATGGGTAGCCGCCAGCGCCTCGGGATGGCGGAGCATGCCGTCCCCGGGTGGCTCATCAACGAAACTCGGAGCGCCCATGCGTGGGTCCCAGTTGTAGTCGGCGAAATGATGAAACGTGCTCTGCGCAATTGCGGCACCGGCTCGGCCATCCGCTTCGAACGCAACTGCAATATTGAACCGAACACCCGTTGCCTTGCTCGTGCCCCGCGCGATGACCCGAGCTCGCGCAGCAGGCGGTGCGCTCACTGCGCCTTCGTGCGGATGACTCGGGAGAAAGCGGATCGAGCCATCGGGTGCCGAGGGATCGCGTAAGACGGGGTGCACCGGCTCTACCGCCTCGATCTGCTGATAGTCCCCGTTCGCGCCTGAGTGAAAATTGGGCCACGAAATCGCCATCGTGAACGGATCGTCCCGCACCTGCGGAGCCGTTGGATCGATGTTGCGCGTGTGAAAGTGGTGAGCGGCTCCAATTCCAGCGAGATCGCACACAGAGCAGCCCAGATCCATGTGGTCGCGTGCGACCAGCACGCCTCCCCCCCTCTCGCGAAACGCTTCTATACCCCTGCGGTCTTCGAAACACAGGCCGTTCCCGACATCTACAGCGAACAGCCACAATTGATCATAGTCGCTGCGCTCAAGCTTCGAGAGAAGCGCATCGGGGGTCCCAATCGCATCGCGGTCTCGCGTCGTCACATCGAACAGCGGTCGTCCTGATGCGTCTCGTTGCTGGCGCAGGAGCGCCGCGAGAAGCGAGAACCGGGCGATGGACCAATCATTCGCTGCAGGCGTAATTGTCGTTTGCAAAAGGACTTTGATGGCCATGCTATCCCCTCAACACGTGCGCACGCCCGCTAGCGCACACGCTCGGGCACTCCCTTCACGGCCTCCGATTTCGAGTAAACCGGCATGAGCCAGAAGAAAGCGAAATAAAGCACGGTCAATAGCCGCGCCGCAACAATATATTTGCCTTCAGCCGGCTTCAGGCCCACATACCCGAGGGCCACAAACGAGACTACGAATAGCGACAGAGCGACTCGGGAGAACCGACCCTTGTACCGAATCGATCTCACCGGCGAGCGATCGAGCCAGGGCAGGAACAGAAACGACACGACTGCCCATAACATCAGCAGCGCGCCCAGACGCTGGTCGGGGACCGCGCGAAGGATGGCGTAGTACGGAGCGAAGTACCACAGGGGGGCAATATGCTCCGGCGTCGAAACAGCATTGGCTGGCTCGAAGTTCTCCGGCTCCAAGAACCTTCCGCCGAATGTCGGAATAAAGAACAGAATTGCGGTAAACACTACCAGGAACACCGCGACGCTGAGTAGATCCTTGACCGTGTAGTAGGGATGAAAGGGAACGCCGTCCAACGGCCTCCCATCGGTACCCAGTTTCTGCTTGATCTCCACACCGTCTGGATTGCTGGAGCCCACGGTTCGCAGGGCGACGAGGTGCAACACCACGAGGAGCGCCAAGGCAAGCGGAACAGCCACGACATGTAGCGAGAAGAATCTGCCAAGCGCGGTCTCCGAGATTCCGTAGTCGCCGCGAATCCAATCGACCAGACTCGGGCCGATGGCGGGTATCGTGCCGAAGAGACCCACAATCACCTGCGCACCCCAGTACGACATGTTGCCCCAGGGCAAGACGTAGCCCATGAATGCTTCGGCCATCAGCGCGAAGTACGCGAGCATCCCGAGAATCCACAAGAGCTCTCGAGGCCGCTGGTAGGATCCATAGAGCAGCGTTCTGAACATGTGCAGGTACACGATGACGAAGAAGGCCGATGCGCCTGTCGAATGGGCGTAGCGTATGAGCCACCCCCATGGGACCTCGCGCATGATGTACTCGACAGAATCGAATGCAGTCGCTTCACCGGGCTTGTAGTACATCGCCAGCACGATGCCCGTCGCATATTGCGACGCCAGCACCACTAGTGCGAGCACACCGAAGTAGTACCAGACGTTTAGATTCTTCGGGGCATAGTAGTGCGTCAACTGGCTTTCGATGAGCTCACGCAGCGGCAATCGCTCTTCAAGCCAGGCGACAAATCCACGCCGTTCGCCTACGTCATGTGATGCGCGTGCTTTCAAAGGAATCTCCAGAAATCAGGGAACGCCTCCCCCCGTCGTGTCACCGCGCTGCTGGCCGAACTCTCGCAGGGAGACCGCGCCGGCTCGAGTGGTCCGCGCACAAACGGTGGAACGTGCGCGCCTCATTACAGCCGCCTCGACGATCTGACACCCTTCATCTTTCATTACGACGGGCGGAGAGTAGGTACACTACTCGGCGGGCAACACCGCCTCGACGCCCTTCTCTTTCAGCAACACCACGACGAATTTCGCTGGCTTCGTCTTGCTCGCGTTGCGCCCCACCGTGTGGACATCGTCAGGACCTTCGTAAAAAGTCTGTCCTGGCGTCAGGGTGACTTCCTTGCCCCCCTTGACCCCCTCGACGATCGTCCCTTCCAGCACGTAGACGAACGCGTACCCATGGTGTCGATGGACGTGTTCCACAGCCCCAGGTGGATAGTTGACGGAGATCATCACCACCTCCTTTCCGGGCAGATCGGCGAGCTCCTTCAGCATGAGTGGTACCACAACCGGCCCCGGCTCTGAGGCGCGCGCAGTCTGCGTTAAGTGTAAGTGTACGCTGCATGCGAGAACCAGTGCCGTTCCAAGAGCCCGTAAGATCGACATGGCTACACCTGTACTTAAGATTAGGAGAAAGCGGGATCCCGCCACGACAATGCAGCGACGACGACCTCTCGCGCCTCAGTCACCGTTTGGTCGCCGAACGGTTCGTCCACGTGTTCGAGCCGAACCTGGCTGCCCGTGCGTAACTGAAGCCCTCGATCCACACATCGCGATTCGCGATCCAGGCGGATCTTGGGACGAAAGCCGTACCAGGCAGAGAGGGCGGCAGATTCAAGTGTGACCACTGCGTGCTACTCCGGGAAGGGTGCGTTCATCAAGAAGTCAACCGTCGACGGACGCTTGTACCCAGCCACGAAGCGCTCCCCGAAGTCGCCCGCGAAGTTATCGTACGTTGTCGTGGGACGTGTCTTAACCACCCAGCACACGGCCTGCGCGAAGCGTTGCTTCATGTCCAGCCGTGGAAATGCGCCCACCACCTCCGCGATCCGCGCCGCAGACAGCGACTCGTACCCGAAGCCACCCCAATCGAGACCGATGCCGGCGGTACACAGCGAAACCTCGATCTCCTTGTGGAGAGCGATGGAGGGTGTTGAGTTGAGTGCGACGCCGTCCCAGATTAACTGAGCCCGTCGTTCATCGACTCCCTCACCCTGCGCGAACTTGCGCGCCGCATTCGCGCTCTCTACTTCGAACCGAAGTGGGCCGGAGAATTCTTTCGCCAGCCCCACATCGTGAAGGAGCGTGGCCACTGCGAGGACCTCCATGTCGTGCGCGAGCTTCGCTTGTTCAGCGATCATCACGCCGAATAGCCACGACCTCATCACATGATTGAAGAGAAAGGGTTCTGAGTGCCGACGGGCGTACTCCATCGCCCGGGAGATGAGCGGTGTGTCAGGCACGCGCACTCCAGCGATTGATTGCGTTGCGCTGTCACGAGCTCGCGTTGGTTCGGCGTTGAATGCGGCGGCAAGGGCACGCCCGTTCTGCTCCGCTGGTGTCATGGTTGCCTGCCTCGTGTGTCGGCTTGCTGCTCGTTCTCGGGTTGTCTGGGCGAGATTAGCGCGATGCGCCCGGTCGGCTACACCATGCTTCGAACCGCGTGTGGCCGATTCGCGCGTTGCCGCCGGGGATCAGCGATTCCTCGGTAAGCTCTGTACCGAAGTACCGGGCATGGGGGTCGGCTACGACCTTGCGCTCGTCATGCTTGGCATTGAGTGACAGTGCGATGAATCTGTCGAAACGAAAGCGCTCGGGCCCGCCCACTTCGACCGTGCCGTTCACTGGCTGACCGAGTGTAAGGTCCGCGAGCACCGACACGACATCGTCAGAAACGATCGGCTGAATCAAGGCGGCAGCCGGGACGCGAACCGTGTTCCCGTCACTGGCCTCGTCGGCGATTCGGCCACCGAACTCCATGAACTGCGTGGATCGCAAGATCGTGTACGGGATTCCGGAGGCCTTAATCAGATTCTCCTGGGCCACTTTAGCACGCAGGTACCCGCTTTCAGGCAGCCGATCCGCGCCGACAACCGAGAGGGCAATGTGGTGCCGCACGCCCGCTTTAGATTCGGCCGCCAGCAGGTTGCGTCCTGATGTCTGGAAGAACTTCATCACCGCCGCATCTTCGAAGGACGGCGAGTTGGCAACATCGATCACCACCTGCGCGCCTGCAAGCGCTTCCGCCAAGCCTTCTCCAGTGAGAGTGTTGACGCCTGTGTTCGGTGAAGCTGCGAGCACCTCTTGGCCGCGTTGACGAAGAAGCGCCACGAGCTTTGACCCAATGAGTCCACTGCCGCCAATTACAACGATCTTCATGTGATGTCTCCCGAATTGCGCCCGCCGGACGGCTGCCTGTCCGACTTGAGTCATCGTGCGCGCGTTCTTACCTTCGTTCTTGATGAGACGAGCGGAGCTTTGAAGGCGATAGTGGCAGCGCCCAGTGCGTGCGGGACTGCGACATCCCAGTTCCGGTCCTTCGGCGGGCCGTGGCTCAGTACGAGCCTCAGCATCATCAGTCGGCCGAGTCCTAGTTTGCGAAGCGAGTTATGCGCGGTATATATGGCGACGCGAGTCCTGATGGGTCTAAGGGGTCTATCGCTGCAGGTCAAGTCACTACTGATACCCAATGCCCAGGACGTAATCACGCAGCAATTCCTCATCGTGCGACGCCTCGTCGAGGAGTGCGCGAGCAATATCGCGTGCGTGGACGACGCCCTGGGGCCGCCCCTCATTGTCGAGAATCGGAGCACACCGAAACGACCGCGCGTTCATGTTTGTCCAGACTTCTTGCAGTGGCTGATCCACGTGACAAGAAACAACGGACTTGGTCATTATGGCACCCGCGTTCGTCTCGCACGCTTTGGTACCCGCGCGGGCGAGCAGTTCGATGATGTTACTCCGAGACATCACGCCAACCGCGATGCCGTCCCTATCGCACACGACGACGAGTGGTGTATTGGGATTGGCCAAAATCTTGGCGGCATCAGGTACCAAGGCCTCCTGGCTCAGCACCGCTTGCCGCTTTCGCGCAGCGTCGAGAATGTGCCAGACCAAGACCACAACTTCCTCCTCATCTGCTCGCGCTGACCCGTCACTGAACAGATCGTGATGGAAATATGCAGTTATTTATTGAACTCTCGAGCGGATTTTTGACGAAATTTCTTTTCGAGCAGAGGATGAGGCAGCCACCATCCGCAAGAGTGGTGGGAATGGAGACCGCGCATGCGAGAGCCGCTGGTGGACACGTTGACCGGCATTAAGACCCTTGGACAGATCATCGAATCAGGAGCTTCGCTGCCGCTGGCAGGTGGCGCGAGCTGTCAGTCACCGGATTGGTTGTCGGCACGGTCATCGCTCTGGCCCTGAGGGGCCTACATATCGCTCGGACATGATAGTTCGAGTCGGATGTAGCCGGGCTGATGCACGTCGGGCGACTCGCCACGCGGCTCGTGAGAGCACCCATCCTTAAAGCGCCCTCACGTATACTGTGGCAGTCAATCTTAGCCAGGCGCGTTGTGAGTAGCACTTCGGCACGGATCGGACTCGTGGCCTTCTCGCTCATTTTTGCGACGGTCTTGCTTGTTGTTGTGGACGTGAAGGCACCAAAGAGGACTCCAGCGCTGGAGGTATGGTTGCTCATACAAATTTTGGGGCTCGGTGGAACCGCTTGGGCGACCGCTCGCGCATTCACGAGCATTGAGTCTCGCGCAAAGCGCATGATTGCGCGTGTCGCCGCCTCGGTCGCTGTGTGGGTGGCACTGGTCCTCGGGGCCTACATCGTAGGCGTCAACCTAAAGCTGGCGCTAGGCGCGTCACTGTAACGTCCCGACCATCTCGCGCTAACAATGGCGCTCCTGAGACGGACGTTGCCACGATCGGCAGTACGCGCGGGCGGACGCCGCAAAGCGTCGCTCGCGCCTGCTAGGAGTACAAAAACGCACTCGGAGGAACGACAGCGAACTACGGGTTCTGGTGCATCGCCGACAGGCCAAAGATGTCAGATCAGCTCAGTGAACGTAGCTACGTCGGTGACGATGGTATTTCCCTCGAATGCGAGACTCTCCAGGGATCGGCGGGCCGCGTCCGCATTACCCGAACCACATGCGTCGGAAATGATCACCGGGGTCAGCCCCAGGTCTATGGCGTGTCGCACCGTGGGCTCGATCCCCACCTCGAGTGCAATGCCGGCGACGGCGATCGCCGTCACCCCACAGTCACGGAGGGCAATGTTGAGAGGAGTTCCCTCAAACGCCGACATTGTGATCTTGTCGAAGACTGCTTCACTGGGAAGGGGCGTCAGCTGCGGGACGATTGGAAAATCAGGCGAATCACGCAGGAACCACGGTTTGACCTGCCCGGGCTCGTCCACGCGCTGCCACGCCATGGCCATTCTCAACTGAAATGCCCCCATGAGTTCGAGCGGCAAAGACAAATGCCGCGTGAAAAATACGCGCATCCGCACGTCGCGGGCGGCCTTCAGAACGCGGGCAACGTTTGCCACGGTGGCTTCAGATCCCTTTATCTGACGGGCGATCCCCACCTGCATGTCGTAGACGAGGAGCGCCACTTGCTCGCGGCTGCAGATCTCCGGGAGCGTGGTCCGCACATTCAATCCGAGGAACTTCTTCATAGACGAATTAGCAGGTTGCCACTGGTTGTGACGTGAGGACTGTGCGGTCGAAGGGCTCGCCCACGTCGACGAGCGAGTCGAATACAAACTCGAGCGGTAGCGGGGCAGTTACGGGAATGAACTCCCATTCCAGCAAACCTGCCTTGGAGAGCGGAAAATCGGCTACATAGCGCTGCGCCTCCTCCACGCTGCTGCACTCGAATACGATCACCACTCCGTTTTCGTCCGCCCGGGCGTAGTTTTCCCGAACGATGCCCGCCTTCCAGAGACGCCAGACATTTGCAACCTCTTCCTTGATGTAAGGCTTGATGGTCTCCATGCCAACACCCGACCTAAAGCGATCGTAGGCAATGATCTTCATCGTCATCCTTTGCGTAATTACTTCGGGTCTGCGAGCTTGCGGTCGGAGCGACAGTGGCGCAACGCACCAGCTGGAAAGTGAGCGTGCAGGGACTCGCCGAAGCTCGGCGCTCGATCAGATCGGATATAGAACCCGCACTCCTACTGAAGAATCTCGAATCCGCCTGCCGACAATGCCTTTAGGGCAACTGTGAGCCACCGTGGCTAAAAGACTACCGACCTATTTCCACTGCCCGACCGAATTCACACTGGCCGTCCTCGACGGGAAATGGAAAACGGTGATTCTCAGCTACCTGAAGGAGCGGCCTTTCCGGTATGCCGAGTTGCGAAAACTGGTCCCCCGCCTAAGCGACAAGGTGCTGACGGAGCGATTGCGAGATTTGACCAGATCGGGACTGATAGTGCGGCAGGAAACGGCGGGAAGTCGTACCAGGACTTATACCCTCACGGACAAGGGCCGTTCATTGAATCTACTCCTGCAACATCTCTATTCGTGGGGCGTGGAGAATTCGAGTTCGTTTGGAGTCAGAGTAGGCGCGCCCCTTGCCGCCTTTGATTCAGGGCCCGAAGTGCGCGGTGCGGCGCACAGGCAAAATCGCACGAGACCGCGAAACCTGGCCCGCCTGCGAAGCCCGTGAGGGGACAGTCCTG
>Ga0307472_100000764_pt1 | contig 11790 bp, 5 predicted proteins | sample atmos_gasesAM5C__2_FD_204582 | JGI IMG/M metagenome (GOLD analysis project Ga0307472, IMG submission 204582) | Hardwood forest soil microbial communities from Morgan-Monroe State Forest, Indiana, United States - atmos_gasesAM5C_05 | ecosystem: Environmental > Terrestrial > Soil > Temperate... | reverse complement strand
ATTCTCGTATAGCTGGGTAGCCTTCTTGAGATGCGCGATACCGGAATCGAGATCCTTGGCCCCAAGGGCCTTTTGCGCGGCTTCAAATTCCTTCTTAGCATTGTCCGGGACGGCGAGATCGGCGGCGGAGACCGATGCACCCGTCGCATCCTTGGGCACCTGCGGCGGAGCTTCACCTGGAATGGGCTGCAAAGTGAGAGCGACATATCCCTTCGGGGTTGAGATGAGGTCGACCCGTGAGGCGAGGTGCTTGTAGCCGGGCTCCGTTATCCTTACGAGATAAGATCCGGTCGTAGGTGGAACAAAGTGACACCGACCGTCCGGTTGAGTCTGGCAATCGTCGACTGGACCCCCTTCGGCCAGCTCGAGCGTCAAGTGAATTCCCGGAGGAGCTGGTTTGCCATCGATAGTGCGTATCTGGACGTTTACCTCAAGGCCCATTTGCTGGCTCTGGGCACCCGACCGCTGTGCGTAAGCACAACGAGGAAGAGTAAGGAACGCAAGCATCAGCATACATAGCCATCTGTGCTTCACGCAGTCCCCCTGGTTCCCGTATCAAACGGAAGTCGCCCGACCAACTATGAACCGAAAATCAATCGGCAGCAATAGTCTCGAGGAACGGATGCGCTGCCGCAAAAAAAAAGGAGGGCGCCGAAGCGCCCTCCTTTGCTCGTACGTCAGTCTTAGAACTCCAGGCGAATGTTGGCCCTGGCTTGGAACGGTTGTTGGAAATATTGTAAGAAAGGCTTCTTGAAATCAGTGTTGGTAACTTGGAAGCCTTGATCCACATTCTGGTTGACCAGAAGTTCACGCCTACCATCCGCGATGTTGAACACATCCATCCCGGCCTTTAGCGTGAACCGATCGTTTATCTTCCAAGGATATTCGATATGCGCGTCCACGCTGCCTGTCACCGGTGCACGGCCAAGATCGCCGCGACCAAAGACCGGCACTTCACCCGCATTCTGATAAGCCTGCTGAGCGGCGAGCGTCGTTAGAGGAGTACCCGCCTGAATCTTAACGCCGCCTCCCAGGACCATGTTCTTCAGCTTGCCGCTGCTCAGAACGTAGGTTGTGTAGACGTTGACGACGTGCTTCCGGTCGGTATTCAGAGGACCGATCCCCTGTTGCTGCCCGATTAGGCCGAATGCACCTTCGGTCAGGTCGAACAGCGAGCTGATGCCGGGGTCGGCTTGGTTGTTGTCATTACGGAACGCACCCTCGTAGTTGCCGCGGAGCTGTGCGATTCTCCAGTTCGCAACCATAGCCCAGTTGTGGCTAAAGGCCTTGTTCACTTCAAATTCAACGGCCTCGTATTCCCGCTTTGGGTCCTTGTACGTGTCCGGCTTACCGTCGGGATAGAACTCACCGCCGAAGGCCGCACAGGTCCCGGGCACCTTCGAGTCCGCCAAGTTCGTGCAGTCCGGAAGCAATACGAACGGGTTGCCTGCTTTCGTGTTAGGCGTCGACCACGTCCCGGTATTGACCGCAGGGAAGCAGGCGCTACCGAGAATCGTGCGGAACGTGTTTGACTGATCCGGCGCAGTGAAAGGTGTAGGGAAGTTGTTCGAGTCGATGCAACCAGCAGGAAAGCCTTGCGCTTCCAATGCGGCTGTGGTCGCAGCGGAAGGCGCCTTTTGAGCGGCAGTGAAAGCGGCGGCAAAGCCCGCTCCCAATGGCGTGCAATCGCTTGTGAGCCCGTTGGAACTACCGGTGCAGGCGCCGCTTCCACCAAACACTAGCTCATTGGGGTTAACGAAGATGTCTTGTTTTGCGTTCGGATTGCCGATGAAATAGTTGAGCCCGCCACCGTTGTCGGCCAGAGCATTGAACTCCTCTACCGAGATTCCGCCCTGGTCTTCGATTACGCGCTTGAGGCGGCGGTCGATATAGCGTGCGCTGGCGACGATCCCACCGCGGAACTGGTGTTCAGCTCCGACGACGAACTCGTCCGTAAATTCCATGCGTGTGCCCGGTGCAAACGGTTCGCCGCCATTTTGAGCGACGTTGACTGATCTTGCGACGCCGCCAATGGCATGGTTTAGAAGGTGCGCACCGTCAGGAACAAAGAAGTTCGCATAGTCTGGGGAGCCGTCGGCATTTGTCACTACGCAAGGAGCGCCGGCCGGGGTTCCTACTGGACATCCAACCGTCGTCGAGGCGGGAGCAAAGAACGGATTTAGGAAGTCCGATTCCGTACTAAGCGAACGGATTGCCGCGTCGAGTGGAAGGACATATGCATAACGGCCAAAGTTTGCATAGATCTTCGATCTGCGGTCACCCTTGGGATCGACGATGATGCCGACGCGCGGCGACCACATATTCACGAAGCTGTGAAAGTCCGTGTTGCCCACAAGGCGCTGCTGTTCCCAGCGGATGCCTGCGTTCAATGTGACGTGCGTACCGATCGACCAAGCATCGTTGGCATAGGCAGCGTGATACTTGCCACTGCTTCTTGTCACCTTGCTGTCGAACCGGCCACGCACTTGCTGCAAAACCACTTGCTGGGGGGTATCAAACCCCGGCACTGTCATAAAGGGGCAGAGAGTGCAGGCTCCTGCGCCCTTTGTCTCGCTGGCGAGCACCAAGATCAAGGCCGCATCGCTCGGGCTGCCAACAACTCCGGGCCTCGTGGCGTACCCTGGGTCTATTCCCGAGGCATTGACCGCGGGAATCGGATATGTCGGCCCGGACTCTCTCGTAACGTCGCCGTATGTCGGGTATTGCCAGTTGTATCCCACACTGAAGGTGTGTTGACCGGCGAGGTGATAAGTTTTGGCAGTATCGGCTGAAATTGATTTGGTATTCGAATCGTACGGCTCGAAGAAACCAAAACCGAGCGGAGTAAACGTCCCGCGCTGGCCCGGCAGACCATCCACCTGGGTCTGGTCCGTGATCTGCGTGATGCTCTGCGGAGCCTCCGTAAAGTGGTTAAAGCTCCACGTAAACGCTGCGTCGATCGTCCACGTTGGTGTAAGGGCGCCATCATAGCGAGTATCCCAGTTGCGAGTGCCGTAGTCCCACGAGGAATTGACCGAGGTGTTGTCTGCATTCAATAGATTGGGAGACGGCACGAAGTTTCGCTGGTTCGGGTCGCCGAATACGGAACTCTCGATCGTATGAGAATTGGTGATCTTAAAGGTTAGCTTTCCGGCGTAGTCCTTCGAGAATGTTCGATACTGAAGGTGGGTGCCGTAAATACCCTCGAGCCCCGAACCCGCCGCAGGCGCCCAGCGAGCCTGGTTCCACGTTGGATTGAAAGTACCGAACCAGAAGAGCCGGTCTTTCAACCCTGCGAGAGGAAAGTAGCCGCCCATCTCCGCGTCGGCCTCGTAACGGTTGTCTTCGATATGACGACCTGTCAGATTTTGGAGGTTAAATACCGGATCGTCGGCGTTGAGATACGTATCCTGCATAGCCGACGTGTTGACGTACCCGCCTATGGCTCCGTGAAAAGACGTGCCGCCCGATTTCGTAACGATCTGGACAACACCGCCGCTCACGTGGCCGTATTGCGGTTCGAACCCTGCCGTCTTGACTTGGACTTCCTTAACGAACGAAAGGTTGATGCCGGAACCGAGCGCACCGTAGGCTCGCGCCCAGACGCCCAAACCACCGAAAGCCGGATCGTTGATCGAGACACCATCCGCGACGTACAGGTTCTCGAGGCCGGTGGAACCGGAGATAGCCGGGTTCGAGTTGCCGGTTTGAATACCGGACACAACGCCTGGCGCCAAGTAAAACAAGCTGGCGACGCCGCGCTGTATCGGAATCTTCTCGTAGAATGTGTCTGACAAATCGCTATTAACTGACGATGCCGACGTATCAACGGTCAGGCTCGCCGAGGCAACTTCGACAACCTGGGTAACCGCACCGGGCTCGAGTGTAACCGAGACGCTGGTCGTCTTGTTAATCAAGACTTCGACACTGCCGACTTCTGAAACTTTGAATCCGGGTTTCTGAACTCGGACGGTGTAAAGGCCGGGGATCAGGGTCGAGAAAAGGAACGAGCCCTGTCCGCTGGTGTTCTCGGTTTGGCTGCCGATCGGTCCAGTAATAGTGACCTCAGCGCCTGGAACCAAGCTCTGTGACGAGTCGTAAACGAGGCCGCTCAAATTACCTCGCGACGAACTCTGGTCTTGAGCGAGCGCGGGCATAGCAAACACCGCACAGAGCGCCAAGACGAGAGAAGTTAGGACAGCCTTTTTCAAAAAGCTCATAGTGCTCCTTTCACCCCGATTAGGATCTGAGGGAATCCCCGATACCGAGACAATCACTCGCAAACGCCACACCCCGGGCAGACAAACGCAAAGATTGAGACCACGCGCCTACACCCAAGGCGCGAATACTATAAGCACTGTGTGCATTGCGAGGGCCAAAATGCTGAAAATTCTCACCCGACGCAAGTCGCTAATACTTGGGGACTTATGTGGAAACAGGCGGACCGGCAGAAAAACCCTGGCCAGCTTCTATTTTATTTCGAGGAGAATTGTACGAAAAATCATATATATCAATTAGGAGAATACGGATAGTCGTATCACCCTAGGGCGTCGAGGACTGTGGCGTTGCGCTAACGTACGACCGGCCCTTCTGCGTCATCTCTGCGGCTTTCTTGGTATCCCCCGCCTGCTCGTAACACTCAGCGAGAGCTAGGTAGAGCCCTCCGTCCTCGGGGCGCGTATGAAGCGCTTGCTCCAACAGTGCAATTGCCCGCTTTGTGTCCCCGGTCTTCACCAAACTCGAAGCAATACGAGAGAGCGTTTCGGAATCGGTTTCGTCGGTCGCACCAGCGTCGTTATAGAGGCTTACAACAGCGGAGTAATCTCGCTGTGAGTAGTAGGCGTCGACAAGCCTAGTGCGAGCGATTTCGTTTCCGTGGTCACGGTTTAGCGAGCGGCGAAAGTAGAGGCGTGCTTCCTCCACTTGGCCCAAGTTGAGATAGCAAAGGCCTCGCTGCTGATCGAGAACTCCTTGATCCGCATCTTTGACCAATGACGGGTCCGAGACGTCCCATGGTTTAGGAACTAAGTCGCCGCCTACCGCTCGAAAGTTCAACGTCGCCGAAGTGTGCTCTGAAGTGCCTGTGTGGCTTACCGCAACAGTCAGCATGTAGCTGCCGATCCATTGTGGGTTCAACGAAAATTTCTTTCCGTTCACCAGCGATCCGGTTGCATTGAACTGTCCCATGCTGATTAGGTCGTCTACCACCGTGGACGTCCCAATATTGGCGGGCTGCCCGAGAGCGTAATGGACCTGAAGATTTTGCCCTTCTATGGATTGCAGGTCTTTCGGCAAAATCCATATCTGATAAGCCACCTGAAGGCTCTGGCCCGGATTCATCATCAGAGGCGTGCCCGCCAGGGGGGTGAACTTGACACCGCCCATGGCAAAAGGTGTGGAATCCACGGCGGAAGGATTCACTGTCTCTGCCGTTGAGAACGGCAGAACAGCGGGAATCACAAGGTTGTTAGCGTCCACTACTGGGATTGTGACTTCGCGCTCGGCGTGGAGTCCCAGCTTCTTTTGCCAGTCAGTCAGCAAGAAATCGAGACGATATTTACCGGGCGGCAAGGGCAGCGAGCCTTCATATCCGAAGACTTTGTCTCTAATCCTAGCGAGACTCGTCTTGTCCATGGAATCAGTCACGGGCCTCTGCTGCGTAAAGATGAGTTTTCCGTCCGGCCCGAAGACGCGTACGCGGACCTCGATCGCATACGTGTAGCGGCCATTGCCGCCATCCGTGACCGTCAGGTCGCTCGGATTGCGCATACGGATTGCGTAATCCAAACGGGTCAGACCGTGAGAATCCCGAACAGGAAGGGTAACGATGTCGAGGTTTCGTCCCTCGACCACGATTCGCGACGAAACGTCTTCCAGCAATTTCCGGCGACGTTCCAAAACAGCTTTGTAAGCAGGCTGATTTGCAAGGCTCTTGACCTGAGAAAGCATAATGTCGGACGCCAGACTGATGCGCCCCTGCTGATCGATCGTCTCATCGGGCAATAATGTTTGTGCCAGGCGCGCGACTTGCGGCCCAACCGAATCTTGAATCATCTTCAAAGCCGCAGTGTTGTCGTTGATTGCCTCAACCCCTGTGACGAGTTCTGTGGGTCCGTTGAAGTAGGGGCTGTAAAACCGAAAATCGCCAATATTGTCTCTCTGATAAAACATGATATAGAAAAAGGGCGGAAGCGGCGGCATCGTATTCGAATAGAACCAGATTTCCAGGGGCCTCAGATTCCCGGCGCCGTAATGAGTCTCTTTGTGAGCTGGAGGACCCAGCGTAATATACGTTTGGCCACGGGCGGTACGCCAGCCCTCGCCGCCAGAACCCGTACCGAAGTGAGCATCCACATATGCGATCCTCTGGTAGATGTCGTCCTTATAGCTATTCGAAGGCGAACCGGGATCCGGGTTACGCAGTGCCCAAAAGCGGTCGATGAACTTGTCGCGGGCTTCGTCAGAAGCGAGCTTAAGGAAGGCATCGCGCTCTTCCTTGGTGATGATGTACACAACATCGCGGTCGAGCCACTCCCGATACATTTTCGGAAGTTGCTTTTCGCTCAATTTCTGGGCGTGTACGGACATATTTCCCGTGAAGCTGAAAGCAAATGCACAGAGGAGCGCGAACGGCACTAGACGCATGATCCCTGGGCGGAACAAAGCATAACGCCGTTGGTCGCGCGTGAAGTGATGCCAAGCGGCGAAGATCCCACATTCATTGCGATTCATTCGAATTTCCTTTGTTACCGCGAGCGGGTAGGGCATCGCAGTCAAAAGCATTCGCTGATTTTTGGATAAGAATTAAAAAGGTAGAAGTACCGAGAAAGTTGCCTTCTGAGTTGGGATGGTGGCCAGCTGATTGTCGAAGTACGATCACGCGTTTCAGCCCGATAATCTTAGCTGCCACGCGGGCCAGCGTCAAGAACTCGACTAAAATTGGGTTTTAAATAATTTCAAACTCGAGTTCTAGCACCTTAGAATTGAGCGTCCCAGGCAGAACTCGACGACGCGATTTTCGGCCCAGAAGCGCGCGTCGCCGGGTTCATTGGATATGAACGCACAGTGACCGCCGTGTTTCGACGTGACGAGCTCAATACAAGGATTCTCGTGGATGGCGGAGTGGCTAAAGGAAGAGATTGGGACGAAGGGATCGTCTTCGGCGGTGAGAATTAGGGTAGGTTTGCGAATGCGCGCCAGCACATGTTGTGCGCTCGAGCGTTCGTAGTAATCATCGGCACCCGAGAACCCGCAGAAGCGAGCTGTGATCAGCTCGTCGAACTCTCGAACGCTGCGGATCCCGCGCATTCCGTCGATACCAAAAATATTAGGAAACAGACTTGCTTTGAACCGCATACGGCGCTTCAGACCCTTCACGAAATGACGTTCGTAAATGAAATTTCGCGGCTCGCCGAGAGCGTCAGCGCAGGCTGCCAAATCGAGCGCCGGTGCAACGGCGACAAAGCCCCGGATTTGCGAAGGCGCCGAATCGCCCAACTCGCCAGCCATTTTCAGCACAAGGTTGCCACCCATCGAGAATCCGACGGAGAAAATCTCCGGCAATCCGTCGCGCTCGATCAGCTCGAAAATAACGGAATGAATGTCGCCGCTCAAGCCGGAATGATAGAGCGTTCGTGTGAGTCGTTCGGTGCCGCCGCAATTCCGCTGGTTCAGCCGAACAACGTTGAATCCGGCCACCCAGGCCTTCTCCGCGACCCCCAGCATGTAACCGGAGTCCGACGAGCCTTCGAGCCCATGCAAAAGAACGATCGTCGCACGTTCGCGCGCATTTTCGTGCAAGTGACAATCGGCCCGAACGTGTGTTCCTGACTCAACCTCAAAGAGCCGGGAGAAACTTACCGGAAGCCGAAGGAATTTTCGCCGCCAGAACGTGGCCGCAATCGTCATCGCGTGAGGATTACGAAGCCACCGTGATGGAACGAACTCTTTCATCGCATCCATGGTAGGCAGTCGGCGGCGATCGCGCAACTCGACGGACCCGCACACTTCTTGATTTCGCCTCGCGATGCGCCTAGAATGGTTTTTTTAATCATGAAGGTATGTTGCGACAATTGAATCGCGGTCGAGCCCAGCGAATCCGGCTGGGCTGAGTTGTTTTATGGGGCACATTTTCAGCGCGATGCGAAGACACGGAAATATAGGAGAAATTGATGATTGACGGCGCCATCCCGGAAGGGCTGACGTTTGACGACGTTCTACTGCTGCCAGGCAAGTCTTCGGTGATGCCGACGCAGGCCGACACACGTACGTGCCTGGCACGCAACGTCCCGCTCAATATTCCAATCGTTGCGGCTGCGATGGACACCGTGACCGACTCGCGCCTGGCGATTGCGATTGCGCGCCAAGGCGGGATCGGGTTCATTCACCGCAATATGAGCATCGAACGGCAGGCGGAAGAAGTGGATCGGGTAAAACGCTCGGAAAGCGGCATGATCGTGGATCCGGTGACGATTGCTCCCGAAATGTCGGTGCGGCAAGCGCTCGAAATTATGACGAAGTACCGAGTCTCGGGCTTGCCAGTGACGCGCGGGACGCGGCTAGTTGGGATCCTGACCAATCGCGATCTTCGTTTCGAGCGCAACCTCGACCAGCCTGTGAGTGCGGTGATGACGAAGGATAATCTCGTCACTGTCGCAGTGGGCACCACGCTGGACGAAGCCGAGCGAATCTTACAGCAGCATCGGATCGAGAAGCTCCTGGTTGTCGACAATGAATTCAATCTGAAAGGGCTGATCACCGTAAAGGACATTCAAAAGAAGATCGAGTTTCCGAGCGCTACGAAGGACGAACAAGGCCGACTGCGGGTAGGGGCCGCGATCGGCGCGACCGGCGACTATCTCGAGCGGGCTGAGGAACTTGCACGAGAGAAGGTGGACGTGCTTGCGATTGACACCGCCCATGGGCACACGACGCGGGTAATGGAAGCGATTCGAATTGTGAAACGCAAATTTCCCCAAATTCAGCTGCTGGCGGGAAACGTCGCAACTGCCGAGGGCGCCCGCGATTTGATTTCGCTAGGCGTCGATGGATTAAAGGTTGGCATTGGACCCGGCTCGATCTGCACCACGCGGGTGGTAACCGGCGCAGGCGTCCCGCAGATTACTGCAATTCTGGAATGTGCGCGGGCCGCAAAAAACTCCGGCGTGCCGATCATCGCCGACGGCGGCATTAAATTTTCAGGCGACATCACAAAGGCGATCGCGGCGGGCGCTTCCACCGTGATGATTGGTGGCCTCTTCGCAGGCACCGAAGAATCGCCGGGCGAGACAATTCTCTACCAGGGCCGCACGTTCAAATCGTACCGCGGCATGGGATCGCTAGGAGCGATGGAAGCAGGTTCCGCCGACCGTTACTCGCAAGAACTCGCAGACCGCGGCAAATCCGTTCCTGAAGGGATCGAAGGCCAGGTGCCGTACAAAGGCCCACTCTCCGCGCTGGTCGACCAGCTCGTAGGCGGACTGCGAAGCGGGATGGGCTACTGCGGTGCGGAGAATTTGAAAGAGTTGCAAGAAAAGAGCCGCTTCATGCGCATTTCGTCGGCAGGCCTGCGCGAAAGCCACGTCCACGACGTGATCATCACCAGAGAAGCCCCGAATTACCGGCTTGAATAGCGTACGACATTCAGGAGGTCGTCCCGTGCCGGTGTGTCCGGTGTGGCGGCAATAGAGTGCGCTGGCTCAACTATTGGTGGCCGGCGCTTGTTTGGGCGATTCTTATCTCGATTTTCTCGACTGGAACCTTTACGACCGAGAATACCTCCCGGGTCATCATTCCGGTCCTGCACTGGCTCCTTCCCCATGCGACACCGGAAACCCTTTCTTTGATTCACCACGTCATACGTAAATGCGGCCACTTCACTGAGTATTTTGTCTTGAGCCTGCTGTTGCTGCATGCGCTGCGAGCCGGAACTCGGGACTTCGGCCTACGTTGCGCGCTGATCGTGATTCTGATCGTCGCGGGCTATGCTGCGCTCGACGAGTTTCACCAGTTATTCGTGCCAGGGCGCGGAGCGGCGGTGTCAGACGTGTTGCTCGATACCACCGGGGGTGCGGCGGCTCAGCTGCTCGTCGCATTGCTCGTTCTCCGGCGCGGTGTTCGAAAGCGACAGCGAGCGAACAGCTCAGGGCGCAGCGAGACCGAAATTCGGCGCGCAAATTGAAACACCAATTCCAACACGGGAGCACGTGAGGATGTTTGACCGCATCGCGAAGTTATCGGTGATGCTGTTAACGGCTGTGGTTCTGCATGTTTCGAGTGCTGCGGCCGCAGAGCCGCTGCGCTACGAACTTGGTTTTGAGCCTCCTAGCACTCATTTGATGGACGTGACGATCCGAGCTTCGGAGCTCGAAGGAGCGACAGCTGATTTCGCAATGCCCGATTGGGCACCCGGCTCCTACTACATCCAGAACTACGCGGTGAATGTCCAGAGATTTCGCGCTTCGAGCGCGAACGGAAAAGAGCTCTCTTGGCGAAAGACCGATAGCCAGACGTGGCGAGTAGAACTTTCGGGAGCGAGCACAGCAACGATTCAGTATCAGGTATTCGGCGACACGCTTCGCAATAATCAGGCTGACTACGACGAGCGGCACGCGTTCATCGGCGGCCCTTCGGTGTGGATGTATCTCGTGAACGGCAAGGATCGGCCGATTGAGCTGTCGATAGCGGTACCCGCTGGCTGGAAAGTGGCGACCGGAATGGAACACCCGTCAGACCACACATTCCGTGCGGAGAATTACGATTGGTTTGCCGATACGCCGCTGGAGATTTCGGACTTTGCCGAAAAAGATTTTCAAGTAATGGGCACCACGTATCACGTCATCGTCCACGACATTGAGGGACGCCAGGATTTCTCACAATTTACGGCGGACACTCAGAAATTCGTCGAAAAGATCGTGCCGATATTCGCGTCCGTCGCAGGCAGCGGCTCGCAAGCTGCTCCATTCAAGGATTACTACTTCTTGTTTCATATCTGGCCTGGAACCGGCGGCGGGCTCGAGCACCTCAATTCGACACAGATCAATTTTCAAAAAGATTGGAACGACAAAAGTCCCGTGGAAAATTACGGCACACAATACGATTTGAAACTGTTTGTCGCCTCGCACGAATTCTTCCATGCGTGGAACGTGAAACGGCTGCGGCCGCGCCCGCTTGGCCCGTTCGATTATTCGCAAATGGTGCACACACCGTCGCTCTGGATCTCCGAGGGGCTGACGAGCTACTACGGCGCGCTTGCGCTCGTTCGCGGTGGATTGATCACCCCGCAGCATTATCTCGATGGGATCGGGAAACTGTTAACAAAATTCGACTCGGAACCGGGCCGCAGCGAACGCAGCATCGAAGACACAAGCTGGGACACATGGTTTCCCAACGCCGGCGTGGTTCAACAGAAAACCAACCTCGCGAATACCTGGTATTCGTATTACGACGGCGGGCAGGTGATGGGCCACATTCTGGACTTTGCGATCCGCCAGAAGACGAACAATCAGAAGTCGCTCGACGATTGGATGCGGCTGCTCTACTCACGCTACGCGCTGCCGAAATCGGGATTCGAGCCAGAGGATGCGGTTCGCGCGGCTTCAGAAGTAGCCGGAGCGGATTTGAATGACATTATCACTCGTTACGTCAGCGGAAAGGAAGCGATCCCATACGAGAAATACTTTGCGTACGCAGGGATCATGGTGACGGCAAAAGTGGATTCGAGCAAGCCCTGGATCGGGGCGGAAGTAAAGAAGGGCGAGGACGGGCGATTCAGTATCAAGAACGTGCTCC
>Ga0307472_100000763_pt1 | contig 11810 bp, 9 predicted proteins | sample atmos_gasesAM5C__2_FD_204582 | JGI IMG/M metagenome (GOLD analysis project Ga0307472, IMG submission 204582) | Hardwood forest soil microbial communities from Morgan-Monroe State Forest, Indiana, United States - atmos_gasesAM5C_05 | ecosystem: Environmental > Terrestrial > Soil > Temperate... | reverse complement strand
GCCTGCGCGGGCACGTCGTAAACACCACTTATGTCTGCGAACTCCCTGTCGAAGCAATGACGCTCATCATCCGTGACGAACGTTACAGTCCGGGCACGCCTGTATTTACCGGAATTGGCGTGGTGCTGAACACCATGGAAGGCACACAAAACAATGCCGTTCGTGAAGTGGGCTCAGGAATCGCCGCAGTACTGAATAGCGCGCGTCAGGCTTCCGCCCCGCGGCAATTCAAGGATCCCAACGACGTGCACATCCAGTATTACCGCTGGGACTGCGTCGAGAATTGCGTGCAGCCTGAGTTTCGCTGGATGGAGCAGGTCAGGGAGCAATACAAGCTCACGCCGTTCTTGAAAGTTTATGGCGGCTTCCAGCCCGATCACGACGGCGAGCAAGTCAGCATCAAAATCAAGTCCCCAGTCCCGATGGTTGTGGCCATGCTGCCGTCGCAAATCGCGGATCAGTTGCATTCGCAGCCTGGTGCTCTCGAAACTGCGCTTCAGAAAAACGCCTGCCAGCAACGTGGCGTGCAGTCCTTGGAATTCCAATGCACGTTTAATCTGGCCGACGGCCCGCAGTCTCTCATTGTCGCGCCCGAGTCCGGCGAAAAAGTGCCCCACAAAAAAGCCGAAGTGCTGATGCTTGCCTGGCGCTGCGTCGAGAATTGCCAGTTGCTGCAAACCGCCAAGCAATAAGAGGCCGCAACTCTTATTCACTTATGGGTGGGGAGCAGGTCCCAGATTCCGGCATCTTCCGTGCCGAGAACCCAGGAAGCGAAGCCGCGCAGCCCGCGGTCCTTCACCAGCGTGTATCGCTCTTTAAACGTGCGCGCATCCGTGTAAAAAATCCACTCGCGCTCGTCATCCCTGTAAAAGTACAACCACGCCGTCCGGTCCACCGGATCCCATTCCAAATGTCCGCTGTAGGCTTTGGCCAGATCGAGCGCATCATCCGTTGAAATATAGTCTGCCGTTGGATTGGGCTTGTCGCCGCTCTTGTCCGGCGGCTTGATTGGCGTTCCCGTAAACCAGTGATAGCCATATAAAGGAATCCCCAGCGCGAGTTTCTGCGGCGGCACAATTCTCAGTGCGTATTCGAGATTGGCGACCGTCCAATTCCATCCCGCAACCGGGCCGGGGACGGTCCACGTCGTGTGCTGGTCGTAAGTCATCAGGCATAGAGAATCCACTGACTCCGAAATAGCCTTAAGGTCGAATGCCCCTCGCCAGTTTTCGTAAATCCACTTGGAGAATCCCGTCTCGCCAGGATGCCCAGGCGCGTTGGGAATCGTCGCAATGGAAAGTTGCAGTCCCTCTTTGTGGAAAGCGGCCGCCGTTTCCCGCACGAAACCGGAAAGCGCGTCGCGATCGGTCCAATTCACGTTTTCCATATCTAACTGGAAACCAATGTAGCCGTTTTCTTTGCTCGCCTGCACCAGCGCAGCGATGGCCTGCTGTTTCGCAACCGCATTCTCGAAAAATTTGTGTACCTCTTCCTGCGCGAACCCGCCATTGACCACCAGCGGCATCACGGGAACATGGTGCTGTCGCGCCGATTCCAGCACCTGAGGATTGGGCCCACCGGAAACCAGGCCGTTCGAATCCACCGAATACCAGTTGGGCGAAAGGATATCGACTTTGTCGGCGTGTGCCAGAAACGAGCGCACCGATAGCGGCTCGCGCGTCATGTAGAAAATGGATTTTGGCTGTTGACCGTGAACAGGTCTCGCGGTAAAGAAAAATGTCAAGGTGATGGCGAACAGTGTTTTTAGGTGTCTCATGCACGCAGTCTAGCGGCTCTAAGCCGTCAGGCGCAATCATTGCGGAATGCTGTGGGCCGCAGCTTAGATAAAGTTAGCCAGAGATGCCAAGTCGCGCGATAATGGCCGTGGCGCCGAGGGATGAGGGAGAACTTCATGAGCAAAGAGACACCGGAAGCAAAAGCCAAGAAAGAAGCTCAGTCAGATGGCGGAACCGACGCAAAGAAGGGACTGACCCGGCGCAAATTCCTGAGTAACGTCGCCGCCGGCAGCGCCGCAGCGGCTCTGGTCCCGAGACACGTTCTAGGCCGAGGATTCACTCCGCCGAGCGATATGCTGAACATAGCCGGCGTAGGGATTGGCGGCATGGGCCGCCAGAACCTGATCAACCTGGCCAGCCAGAACATTGTCGCCCTGTGCGACGTGGACTGGGGCTACGCGGATAAGGGTTTCGAGCGCCTCGACGCGGACATCCATAGATTGCGTGACCGCCTGGCGAATCCCGCCGCCCCGCCCGCTCCGGGCCAGTCTCAAGCGTCTTTCGATCCGGTGAAAGCCAAAGCGCGCCTCGACGCGATGATTCGCCTGAAAACCGAGCTTCCGAAAGCCAAGCGCTACAAAGACTACCGCGAGATGCTAGAAAAGCAGAAGGACATAGACGCCGTTCTGGTCGCCACCGCCGACCACATGCACGCCCCCATCGCTCTCGCCGCCATGGAGCTGCACAAACACGTTTACGTGCAAAAGCCGCTCACCTGGTCCGTCGAAGAAGCTCGCAAAATGGCGCGTGCCGCGAAAGAAACGAAAGTCGCCACGCAAATGGGCAACCAGGGCCATTCCCTCGATGAGGCGCGCACCGCCGTCGAATACATTTGGGCCGGCGCCATCGGCGAAGTTCGCGAAATCCACATTTGGACCAACCGCCCTCTCGGCTTTTGGCCGCAAGGCATTCCCCGCCCCGAAGCCCTGAAAGAGCCTGCCGACAACCTTCGCTGGAACGGCCAGGGCGTCAATGAGCGCCTGGCCGCGGCCATGGCTGGCAACTATCCGGTCCCGGATACGCTCGCTTGGAATCTCTTCCTCGGCGCGGCCGCACCGAACATCGACTATCACCCGATCTATCATCCCTTCAACTGGCGCGGCTGGGTGGATTGGGGCGTCGGCGCCATCGGCGACATGGGCGCCCACTTGATTGACCACTCGATGTGGGCGTTGAACTTGGGTATGCCGTCCAGTGTTGAGACGATTTCCACGCCCTTCAACAACATGTCGTACCCGCAAGCCACAATGACTTTCTACGAATTTCCCGCTCGCGGACCACTGCCGCCCGTGAAGCTCACCTGGTACGACGGCGGGCTGAAACCCAACAAGCCCGAAGAATTGGGCGACGAAGAACTAAGCGGGGAAGGCGGCGGGTTGCTCATCGGCAGCAAGGGCAAACTGCTTCACGAAACCTACGGCGCGCATCCGCGCCTTCTCCCCAAGTCGCTCCACGATTCCTTTGGCAAACCTCCGCAAAAGCTTCCGCGCATTCCCGGTGAAGCTCACGAAATGAATTGGGTCGACGCGTGTAAAGGCAAGACGGAACCATCCTGCCCGTTCGAATACGCCGCGCGCCTCACCGAGGTGATGCTGCTCGGCATCGTCGCGCTGAAAGCCGGCAAGAAGATTTACTACGACGGTCCCAACATGCGGGTGACCAACCTGCCGCAAGCCAACGACTATCTCCGCCGCGAGTACCGCCAGGGCTGGTCGGTCTGACGCAATGCTTTCTTGATCTTGGACACAGCCTGCGTTGTCAGCGTTGTGCCCACGCCATGCCGTCGGGACCCTTCCCCGTCGAAATGCGCGCACTGACTTCGAGGGTCCTTAAGTCCAGAACGGCGACAGTTTTTTCGCCCGCAACCGCAATGTAAGCGTGCGCTCCATCCGGAGCGATCAGAATGCCTTCGGGCTGGCGTCCCACGTTCAGGCGATTAACCTCCTTGCGGGAGGCTGCATCCACAACCAGCAATCCGTTGTTTCCAGGATCTGAGATAAGGACAAGTTTGCCGTCATGCGTGAATTTTAGCCGATTTGAGTGGCCCGTTTTTACGTCCACAGTCTGCACAACTTTTTTCGCCGCAACATCGATGATGGACACGGAGCCGTCGTTGGAATTGGCAGCCCAATACTCGCGGCCGTCGGGAGAAATGTCGCCCCCTTCCGGCCCTTTTCCAACGGAAACGTTTGTGGCGCTCCAACCGTAAGCTTCCGAACCGCGTTGCAGCATTGTGATCGAGTCCGAGCCAATGTTAGAAGTAAGAAGAAGGGACCGGTCCTTCGAAAAAAGTAGCATGTGTGTGCCGTTTTGGCCGATGCCGAGCAGCCAATCGATCTGGTTCGAAGCTGGATCGTACCGCGCGATCAGCCTGTTTTGCTCCGCGGTGAACCACACTTTGCCCTCGGCGAAAACGATGCCATGCGGCCGCCGCAGCGCGCCCAGGTCTACGCGGCGAAGTTCCTTCTGCGCCCCTAAATCCATCACCGAAATCGTGTTGCCCGGAGTGCGGCCGCCGTAGTTCGCAACAAAGGCCATCTTCCCGTCGTCCGAAGCGGCAATCTCGTGCGGCCCTTCTCCGGTGGGAATCTGCGCCACCGTCTTCAGCGTCCCCGGATCGATGATCGAAAGCGTCGCATCCTCTTTGTTAAGCACAAGCAGCGCCGGCGAAGGCGACTGCGCCCGCACCGCCGCCGGACTGCCCGCGAGAATGAGCCCAAGTAAAAAGATCTCCAACATCAGCTTTCTCACCGCGTTGCCTCGCTTCATCTTGATCTCCTCAAAGGAAATGCTCGCCCCGCAATTGTAGGCGCAACTCACTCACCATAGAGCCCTTTCGCCGCCCGGAACACCCGCACCACCGCCGCCGCATCCTGATGCTGCGCGTCCACCGCATAGTTGAGCTTCCGAATGTCGCTTGCGGAAAGCTTGCCGCCCAGATCCGCCAGCGCCGCTCGAAGTTCCGGAAACCGCTCGAGCGTGGATTCGCGAACGATGGGTACCGCGTCGTACGGCGGAAAATAATGCTGGTCGTCCTCCAGGGCCACCAGGCCCAGCGCTTCAATCAACCCGTCCGTCGAGTTGCCCGCCACCACGTCCACCTGATGATCCACCAGCGCGCGATAAATCAAGCCGAGGTCCATCACTTTGGGCGCTTTTGCAAACTGCAAATGGTAACGTTTGCTGAGGCCAGGCAAACCATCCGGCCTCTCCAGAAATTCGTAGCCCACGCCCACGCGCCACTGCGGAGCGACAGTAGCAAGATCAGAGAGCGTTCGAATGTGCATCTTCTTGGCATCGTCGCCGCGGATCACCATCGCAAAGGTGTTTTCGAAGCCGAGCGGCTCCGTCACTTCCAGGTGAAACTTTTCCGCATACAGCTTCTTGACCCGATTGTAAACGTCCACAGCCGTGCCTTGCGGCTTCTCATTCAGAACCGCCGTCAACGCCGTGCCTGTATATTCCACGTAAAGATCCAGGTCGCCGGATAGCAGCGCCTTATGAACCAGCAATGTTCCGCCCAGATTCGCCTTGCGAACGACGGGAATGCCGGTTTTCGCCTCAATGTGTTGTGCCAGAAGTTCGGCCAGCACGACTTGCTCGGTAAAAAATTTTGAGCCGATAGTTATTTTGGATTGCGGCGCTTTCTTGCAGCCGGAACCGATTTGAAGGACGCCAGCGCAACAAACCCAGCAAAGAATCAGCCGCAGAACAGGCCGCATCTTCACGCGACCCTCAATCGCCGTTCCAGCAATCCGAGAAGAAAATCCGCAATCAGAGCCAGCAGCGCCGCCGGAATCGCTCCCGCCAGAATCAGCGAGTCGCTCACCAGCGCGACGCCGCGAAAAATAAACGTCCCTAGCCCTCCTGCACCGATAGCTGCCCCGATCGTAGCGATGCCAATAGTGATGATGGTCGCGGTTCGAATGCCCGCAAGAATAATCGACAGCGCCAGCGGAAAGCGCACGCGAAACAGAATCTGCGCCGGAGTCATGCCCATCGCTTCCGCAGCCTCCAAAACCGCCGGGTCAATCCCGCTCAATCCCACATAAGTGTTCCGCAGAATCGGCAAAAGCGCGTAGAGCACCAGCGCAACAATGGCCGTACGCTTTCCGATCCCGCCAATAAACGGTATTGGGATCAGGAATCCAAATAGCGCCAGGCTCGGAATGGTTTGAAAGACGTTGGCGATGCCAATCGACACCGCGCGCAGCGCGGGCCGCTGCACGATAAACATTCCGAGTGGAACGGCAATCAACATGGCAATCAGCATGGAAATCAGCACAAGTTCCACATGCTCCAGGGTGGCGCCAAAAATCTCCGGGCGGTGCTCTACAAAGAAAGACCAGTCGCCCAAGCTCATGCGGGTACTCCAGGGCCAGTTTCCAGCGAAGCCGCAAACGCGCGCACTTCGGGGTGCTCCAGTTGCAGGAATTCTTGCGGAGGCGCGACCGCTACAATCCGCCCGGCCTCCAGAAGCACAATCCGAGACGCCAGCAGCAGCGCCTCGCGCAAATCGTGCGTCACGAACACGATCGTTTTTCCCAACCGCTGCGCCAGCGCTCGGAATTCACGTTGCAGCTCCGCACGCGTCACCGGATCGAGCGCCCCAAACGGCTCGTCCATTAACAGAATCGGCGGGTCCGCCGCCAAGGCCCGCGCCACCCCCACGCGCTGCCGCTGCCCGCCTGAAAGTTCGCGTGGCCGCCGATCTGCAAATTCAGCCGGGTCCAACCCCACCAGTCGCAGCAACTCACCTACGCGCGCGGCAATGCGGCAGCGGTCCCACTTCTCCAGCGACGGCACCAAGCCTACGTTTTCCGCCACGGTGAAATGCGGAAACAACCCCGCCTCTTGGATAACGTATCCAATTCCCCGCCTCAACCGAATCGGGTCCCACTCCACTGTAGCCCGGCCCTCAACGAGCACTTGTCCCTGCGAAGGCAGTAACATCGCGTTAATCAACCGCAACAAGGTCGTTTTCCCGCTGCCGCTCCTTCCCAGAAGAACCACCGTTTCCCCAGTGGGAACAGTCAGCGATACCCCGGATATGACCTCACGTCCAGGAATATCGTTTATGTGGAACGATACATCCCGGAATTCAATCAAGTTCCCCGAAAAATCTTCGATCTTCGCATTCATTTCGGTTGACAGCCCCAAATCCCGGCGGGAACATAGTAATGGAATTCGCCTCCCGACGCCGATTTTTGGCGCATCCTTCTCTGGCGCACGGCATCAAAAGAAGGGGTCCACGTCATGGGAGCACTCGCGGCAACCGCTGTCCGCATCCGTCACGATCTCCATACCCGTTTGCTGAAAGCACGCGCGCGCACCGATGAGCTTTTCCAATTGGTCCGCGAAGAAGCTCTCTACGACCGGCCCATCGCCGCGCGCCACCGTATCATTTTTTACACCGGCCATGTCGAAGCCTTTGACTGGAACCTCCTTTCGCAGCGCGCTTTCGGTTTGCGCTCGTTTCATCGGACCTTCGATCAGCTTTTCTCCTTCGGAATCGACCCTGTCGGCAGCGGCCTTCCAACCGACGCTCCGGAAGATTGGCCGACGCGCCAGGAAATCCGGCGTTACAACAATCGCGCCCGCGAAGAGCTCGATCACGCCATCGAATATGCGCTCGGTCGCCCGGAAGAAGGCCATCCGCAATTGATGCAAATGCTCCACGTCGCAGTCGAGCATCGTTTGATGCACGCGGAAACGCTCGCCTACATGCTGCATCGCCTGCCCTCAAGCAAAAAGATTTGTCCCCCGCAAAAAGTTGCTTGGAAAGCTCCACGCGTGAAGTCCCGCCTCGTCGAAATTCCTGCAGGGCGAGCGCCACTAGGCATGCACGATTTGCACGATCAGGAATTTGGCTGGGACAACGAGTTCGCCGCTCACGACGTGGCTGTTCCCCAGTTCGCCATCGACAGTCATAACGTCACCAACCACGATTTTCTACGTTTCATACAAGCCGGCGGCTACCACGACCGCTCGCTCTGGACTCCCGAAGGCTGGGCCTGGAGTACCAAAGAGAGTATTACGCATCCCATGTTCTGGAGGGCCGAAGGCAATCTCTGGCTGTATCGCACCATGTTCGGCGAAATCCGTCTCCCTCTGGAGTGGCCGGTGTACGTGAGTCACGCGGAGGCCACCGCCTACGCGAACTGGCTCGGGCGCAAGCTCCCCACCGAAGCGCAATTCCATCGAGCTGCCTACGGTACGCCCGAGGGCGAGCAGGAGCGCCTTTATCCATGGGGCAACGAGCCTCCCACCGAGCGTCACGGCAATTTTGATTTTCGCTCCTGGGATCCTTCACCCGTCGGTTCGCATCCCGCAGGCGCCAGCGCCTTTGCCGTTCACGACCTCGTCGGAAACGGCTGGGAGTGGACGCGCACGGAGTTCGCGCCGTTTCCGGGATTCACGCCCATGCCCTTCTATCCGGGCTATTCCGCAAATTTCTTTGATGGCCGGCATTACGTAGCGAAGGGCGGCTCTCCCCGCACCGCCTCGTCCATGCTGCGCCGTTCGTTCCGCAACTGGTTCCAGCCGCATTATCCGTACGTTTACGCAACCTTCCGTTGCGTCGAGGACTAGCCGCGGTCCAGCTTGGGAGACTCATGATGTCGATGCCTGTCTTGTCGCAGCAACACGTGTCGGAATTCGCAGCCGACGTACGCGAAAGCCTCACCAAGCCCGGCCAGCGCGAGCTCCCTTCAAAATATTTGTACGACGAGGTCGGCTCCGCGCTCTTCGAAGCCATCTGCGTGCTTCCGGAATACGGACTAACCCGCGCGGATACACGCTTGCTCCAGGAGTATTCGGCGGAAATTGTCTCGCGCGTTCCCTCGCCAATACGCGTGGCGGAGCTTGGCAGCGGCTCAGGAAAAAAGACCCGCTGGATTCTCGAAGCCCTCTCCAAGCGGCAGAAGACCTATTACTACCCCATTGAAATCTCGCCGCACGCACTAGCGGCGCTCGAAAAAGAATTGGCTCAGATCGATCTCGTCAGCGTTCTCGGTTTCGAGCAACCGTACCTCGAAGGATTGCGCTCTGTTGCGCAAGGCCGAGCCGGGAGCGATCACCTTCTGGTGCTGTTTCTCGGCAGCACCATCGGCAATTTCGACCGCGACGCCGGCGACGCGTTTTTGCGCGAAGTGCGCGCCACTCTGCGTCCCGGCGATGCGCTGCTCCTCGGCACCGATCTCGAGAAGCCCGTCGAACAGCAACTCCTCGCCTACGACGATCCCGCAGGCGTCACCGCCGCGTTCAATCTGAATCTCCTCGCCCGCATCAACCGCGAGCTCGGCGCCGACTTTGACTTAAGTTGCTTCCGTCACGAAGCGCGCTGGAATTTCGCCGACCGCCGCATCGAAATGCATCTGCGCTCCGCCTGCCGCCAAAGCGTGCGCATTCGCGCCGCCAATCTGCGCGTCGTCCTCAACGAAGACGAAACCATCTGGACCGAAAGCTCCCACAAATACAAAGCCGAAGAGGTCCCCGAAATGGCCGAGCGCACTGGCTTCCACTGCGAAGCCCAGTGGCTCGACGCCGAATGGCCCTTCGCCCAAAACCTCCTCTTCGCCGAGTGATTCGTCACCTTTCTCCCTTGTAGGGGCGCAGCATTGCTGCGCCCATTTTGTAGCGCCGGGCAATCCCCCCGATTGTGGGGTCCCGACGGTTGTTGTCGGGAAGCCCGGCATCTTTCTTTGCGAAATGGCCTATCTCACGGCGCTGAATGAACGAATTCGCCTTCAGTCCGCAATCGCCTGATACGCCAGCGCATTCACTTCGCGGTCCAAACTTAAATCTCCCGTGGGATGCAGTTGCGCCATGAAGATCACCACCATCTGTTCTTTCGGATCGATCGTGAATGCGGTATAGAAAAATCCGCCCCAACTAAATTCTCCCGCCGACCCCAGTTCGGCGAGCGGAGTCTTCATGCCCTCCACGCCAAAGCCCAGCCCAAACCCAAAATCGGAATTGATTTTTCCGAGCTGGTCCTGCGTCATCAGTTCCACGGATTTCCGGCTCAGCAGCCGCGTGCTCCCAGCCTTCCCGCCATCCAGCATCATCTGGCAGAAGCGCGCATAGTCCATCGCCGTGGAATTAAGCCCGGCGCCTCCCGCAAAAAGTTTCTTCGGCCCCTTATAGGGGTAGTCCGCGGAATAGACGAAACTTCCTTCCGTGATCGGCGTGTCCGGGAAGCGATTCAAGCCTTTGTCCGCATAGTATGTGTACGCCGCCGCGAGCCGTTCCAGTTTGTTTTCCGGTGGATAGAAATACGTATCCTTCATTCCCAGCGGCTCAAAAATGCGCGTACGGAAAAATTCGTCCAGCGGCTTGCCCGACACCACTTCCACCAGCCGCCCGAGCACGTCCACTCCCAGGCTGTATTCCCAGCGCTCCCCCGGATTGAAAAGCAGCGGCACGCCCGCCAGGCGCTTCACGTTGTCTTCGATCGTGCCGTCGTATGCCAGCAGCCCGTGCCCCACATTCGCGGCCACGTACATCGCTCCCAGCCGGTCATTCCATTGGTAGGTCAGCCCCGACGTGTGCCGCAACAGGTCGCGAATCGTAATCTCGCTCTTGGCCGGTACCGTATACGGCGCGCCCGACTCTGGCTTCACCAGCACTTTCGGATTCTTGAACTCCAGTAAATACTTCGAGATGGGGTCCTCCAGCAGGAAGTGGCCCTCTTCGTACAGCATCATCACCGCCAGGCTGGTGATGGGTTTGGTCATCGAGCAGATCCGGAACATCGTGTCGGGACGCATCGCCTTGCTGGCCTCGCGATCCATCATCCCCTGCGGTTTGAACCACACCACGCGCCCTCGCCGCGCCACCAGCGTTACCGCGCCGGCAATCCGTTTTTCATCAATGCTTTTCTGCACCGCCGCGCCGATCCGCTCCAGCCGTTCCGAGGAAACGCCCACCGATTCCGGCTTGGCCGCAGGCAACTCCTGCGGAAACGCCGAAGTTACAATAAAAGTGTCGGCGATAAATACCCAGATGAGGACTAAAGTGCATACTTTAATGAGGGCCGAAATTTTTGTTCTTCGTTTCATGATTCGGAGCCTCCGCAGATCGAGCGTTCTGTGCCGTTTGCCTAGGATAACGGCGCGCCGATTGTACACCGCCTCGCTTCTTCAGTCTGGACTCGATTCGGCCTGCTCTTCACGTAGCGCCGGGCTTTCCCCCGGTTTCTGGGGGTCCTGACCGCTGTTGTCGGGAAGCCGGCATCTGCTCTTCGTATTCCCGGCTTCTTGCTTACTCACCTTTGTAGGGGCGCAGCACTGCTGCGCCCATCTTGTAGTGGCGGGCCTTTTGACCCGTTTTTTTGTAGTGACGGGTTTCAGACCCGTTCTTCGGTTCATTCCGGTCCGCAACCTACATCTTGTCGTAGACGATAGTTAGCGTCTTCGGCTGGCCGGTTTCGCGAATCGTGAGCGTAAGCGTCTTTCCATCGGGAGAGACTTCGTATTTTGTGTGGTCTGTAACTTCGCCCTTCACTTTGTCGGTAATTTCCAAAGTGTGTGCGTTCACGCGTTTGCCAGAGGACGTGGACCCGGCCGCCACGTTCGGCCCTTTCTCCTCGTAATCCTTCCCGTCGAATTTCATACTGAGCGCGTCTTTATACGCCGGCGTATTGAAACTCAAGCCATCGCCCTCGTAGGCTTCGATATCGTATTCATCCGCGGAATTGAATTTCAGGTCTGTGCTCTCCCATGTGCCGCCCCAGCCGGAACCTCCCGCCACTTTCTTCCAGACGTCCACGAAATCCGAGGTCGTGCCGTCGGGCTTGGTTTCCGTTCCCTTGATCGTCTGCGTTTTCCCGTCATCGGAAATCGTGTGTGTCATCGAACTGACGACCCTGCCGTCCTTCTTGATCACCATCTTCCAACTGTTGCTCCCTTCGGGGGCTAGGGATATGGTCCGCCCGAACCTGGCCGGCTGGTCGGTGCCATCGTACGTAAACGTGTCCGACGTATTGCCGGAGGTCCACTTGTATTTGTTGCC
>Ga0307472_100000762_pt1 | contig 11814 bp, 11 predicted proteins | sample atmos_gasesAM5C__2_FD_204582 | JGI IMG/M metagenome (GOLD analysis project Ga0307472, IMG submission 204582) | Hardwood forest soil microbial communities from Morgan-Monroe State Forest, Indiana, United States - atmos_gasesAM5C_05 | ecosystem: Environmental > Terrestrial > Soil > Temperate... | reverse complement strand
ACCTTGACGTTGGAAGGAATGATCGCCTTGCCGCCACCGATCGCCGCGCGCATCGGCTTGCCCATGCGCGGATGAATGATCGCGGCGGCGTGTTCGACCTCGCCATCGACCCCAACGATAGCCGCCTTGCCGTAGCCGGCTACCGGATTGGGCAGCCCGGCCAGCGCCTTGCGCGTGAGGAGGTCGGCGAGTTCCTCGCCGAAGGCGACGAGTTCCGAAACGTCGTCCTGCGCTCTGCCGGCCAGCGGGTTGGCAATGACGGCGCAGGCGGCGACGCGCGTGACCGGACGCAGCGCCGGCAATCCGCCTTCGCTGGCGACCATATCAATGACAGTGAGAGTACGGCGGATGTGCATGGCCTATTTCCTCGTCAATCGCGCAAAATTTCCCGCCAACGCTAGGTCGGCCGCGTCCGCCGGCAACGCCCGCCGCACGAAATTGACCGGGTCGGGCTCGCCGAGCGGAAACGGCGCATCACTGCCGAGCAGGAGATGCTCAGCCGGCACCACGCCGGCGGCGAAGCGCAGGTAGTCGGGCTCGAAGCACACCGTATCGAAATGAAGCCGACGCAGATAGTCGCCGACCGGACGCGGCAGCGTGCGCGACAATTGCGCATTGGTGTCGACCTCGCGCTGCATGCGGCTGCGCAGCATCAGGCTGAACGCGCCGGTATGGGCGCAGACGAGCTTGAGGTCCGGGTAGCGGTCGAGGAAGTTGCTGCAGATCATGCGAAAAATGTTGACGGTCGAATCGAACAGATAGCCCGCCACCACGGTAAGCGCGTAGTCGCCGGTGCGGTCGTGGCCCGGCGGATCGGCGGGATGGAGAAACAGCGGCACATCGAGCTCGCGCGCGGCGTCGAAAATCGGGCGGAAGCGCTCGTCAGGCAGATAGGTCCCGCGCAGGTTGGTGGCAATGTGGCCGCCGATGAAGCCGTGCTCGCGGACGCAGTGGCGAAGCTCGGCCGCCGCCGCCTGCGGGTCCTGCATCGGCAGGAATGCCCAGGAGAGAAACCGTTTGGGGTTGGTGGCCACCAGCCGGGCGAAGCCATCGTTGCACAAGCGCGCGGCGTCGACCGCGAGTTTCGGCTCGAGATGGTGGTTGACCATCGGCGTCGCCAGCGACACAACGGTGCGGTCGATGCCGAGCGCGTCCATGCGCGCGATCTGGCGTTGCGGCTCGAAGAACGTGCGGTTGAGGCCGAAGCGTGCGCCGCGGCAGGAGATGTCGACCGCGTCGCCTTGCTCCGCGATCAGACACACCTCAAATTCCGGCCGCGCCTGCGCGAGGCGGAAATAGTCGTCGGGAATGAAATGGCAGTGGATGTCAGTGATCATCGCTACAATCCGAGATAGGCGACCTTGAGCCGCTCGTCGTCGAGCAGGTCGCGCCCGGCGCCCTGCATGACGATGCGGCCGTTTTCCAGCACGCAGGCTTGATCGGCGATCTTCAGCACGTGGTGAACGTTCTGCTCGACGATCAGGACGGCAAGGTCGAGTGCGCGCAGGTTGCGCACGACCTCGAACAGCACATTGACGTAGATCGGCGCGAGGCCTTCGGTCGGCTCGTCGAGGAGGAGCACGCGCGGCTTGGCCATCAGCGCGCGGCCGATCGACAGCATCTGCTGCTCGCCGCCGCTGAGCGAGCCGGCGATCTGGGTCCGGCGGTCGGCAAGGACCGGAAGGAGTTCGTAGACCTGGTCGAGCGTCCGGCGCCGCATCGGCCGCGCGCGGGCGCAATAGGCGCCGACCTCCAGGTTTTCCAGCACGGTCATGAAGGGAAACAGCCGCCGCCGCTCGGGCACGAGCACGAGGCCATGGTCGACGCGATCGAATGCGGGCAGCGCGTCGACGGCGACGCCGTCGATCACGATCGCCCCTGTGCAGGTCGTGCGCAGGCCGGCGAGCGAGAACATCAAGGTGCTCTTGCCAGCGGCATTGGCGCCGAGGAGGCCGACGATCCGCCCCCGATCGACAGTCAGATCGATGCCGTGAAGGATCGGCACCGGCCCGTAGGACGCGCTCAGGTTCCTCACCTCAAGCAAGGCTCATCTCCTCGCCGAGATAGGCCTTGATCACGCCGGGGTCCTTGGCGATCTTTTTCGGCGGGCCGTCGGCGATCAGCTCGCCGCGGTGAAGGACGACGATACGATGCGCCGCCGACATGATGGCGTAGAGCACGTGTTCGACCCAGATTACGGTGGTGCCGCGCGCCGGCAGCGAAGCGACCAGTCCGGTCATCATCTTGACCTCGGTCGGCGTCAGCCCGGCCATGATCTCGTCGAACAGCACGAGGCGCGGCGCGAGCGCAAGCGCGCGCGCCACTTCGAGCCGCTTGAGCAGACCGGCGGTGAGCACGTTGACCGACGCTTCGGCATAGTCGGCGAGGCCGACGTCGGCGAGCACCGCCTCGGCGCTGCGGCGGGCCGCCGCCACCGACTTGTCATGCAGCAAGGCGCTCAGCACGACGTTATCGACGACCGTGAGATGACGATAGGGTTTGGGGATCTGAAACGTGCGGGCGATGCCGGCCCGCGCCACCTGATAGGGCGCAAGGCCCGAGATGCGCCGGCCTTCGAACAAGATCTCTCCCTCGCTCGGCGGCAGTGCGCCGGCGATCAGGTTGTAGAGCGTGCTCTTGCCGGCCCCGTTGGGGCCGATCAGGCCAAGGACCTCGCCCTTGCCGACCGACAGGCTGACGTCGCGGACCGCCCACAGCGACCCGAACGCGCGGCCGACATGGCGCAGCTCGAGCAGCGCGGTCATGGCGCGCGCTTCCGCCAGCGGGTCGCGAGCCGGTCGAGCGCCGCGGCGATGCCGCCGGGGAAATGGAGCATCACCGCGATCAGCACCCCGCCGTAGATCGCGAGATGAAGCCCGGCGGCGGCGTGGCCGAGATAGGAGCGCAGCAGTTCCGACAGCGGCGTGATGACGACGGAGCCGAGCACGGGCCCGATCGCCGTGCCGAGCCCGCCGAGCGCAGGAAGGAGCGCGAGCTGGAACGAGAGCTCGGGCGAGATCACGTGGGTCGGGTCGAGATAGAGAAAATATTGCGCGAACAACGTGCCGCCGATGCCGGTGAGCATGGCGCTCAGCGCCATTGCGCTCGTTCGCATGAACAGCGGGTTGACCCCGGCTGCGCTGGCAGCGTCCTCGTCGTCGCGCACGGCCAACAGGTAGTAACCATAGCGCGAGCCTTCGACCACCTTGGTCACGCCGTAGACCACGACCAGATAGACGAGCATCAGCACCGCATAGGCGGTCTTGGACGCGAACACCATGTTGGCGGCGCTGGGCGTCGGCAGAATCGACAGGCCTTCCGGGCCGCCGGTCAACGTCACCCAGTTGAGCGCGCCAATGCGCACGACTTCGGCGGCCGCCAAGGTCGACAGGATGAAGAACGGGCCGCGCAGCCGGGCGCAGATCATGGCGACAACCGCGCCGGCTGCTGCCGCCAGCAGGCCGGCGATCCACAAACCGATCCACGGCGTGACGCCCAAGTGTGCCGTCAGAATGGTCGAGGTGTAAGCGCCGATGCCGAAGAACGCCGCATGGCCGAAGGAAATGAGACCGGCATAGCCGCCGGCGAGGTTCCAGGCGAGCGCGAGCCCGGCCCACAGGAACGTCAGGACGACGACGTCCTGCAGGTTCTGCGGGAGGCGCACGGCGACGAGCGCGACGAACGCCGCAAGCAGCACCAACTCGAACAGCGACAGCGTCCCGCGCGCCGGCATCAGGCGCCAGCGGCCCACGGTGCGAGGGGCTGCGACGGACATCGACATGGGCGCGCTCAGTTGTTGATGCCCAGGTTCGCCGTCCCCTTCTGGCCGAGCAGCCCGGAGGGACGGAAGATCATCACCAGCAGGAACAGGATGAAGAAGAACATCTGCCCGAAGGCCGGCGCGATATAGTAACTGCTCATCGACTGCACGACGCCGATGCAGATGCCGCCGAGGAGCGCGCCCTCGATGCTGCCCATGCCGCCGAGCACGACGATGACGAAGGCGATGAGCACGAAGTTCAATCCGACGGTCGGGAACACCGAGAACAGCGGCATCATGATGCAGGCCGCGAGGCCGACCAACGCTGAACCGGCGGCGAAGGTAATGAGGAAGATGCGCGGCACGGCAATGCCCATCAGCATCGCCGCCTCGCCGTCCTGCACGGTGGCGCGGATCGCCTTGCCGAGATAGGACGCCTGCAGCATCCAGCGCAGACCCAAGGTGCAGACGACCGCGACGGCGAAGCCGATGACGAGCTCGGGTTTGGCGTAGAACGGCCCGATTGTCCACGACCGGCCGCCCAAGAGCGGCGGCACGTCGAGCAGGTCGGCGGAAGCGAGCATGAGCCCGACGTTCTGCATCAGGATCGACAGGCCCATGGTGGCGACCACGACGACGAGATGGGGCTGGGCCAACGCCGGGCCGACGATCAACCAATGGACCAGCATGCCGAATAGGAACATCGCCGGCACGACAGCGACGATCGCCACATAGGGGTTGAGGCCGAGCAGCCTGGTCGCCGCCCATGCCCCGTACATCGCGACCATCAGAAATTCGCCGTGCGCGAAGTTGACGACGCGCAGCACGCCGAACACCAGCGTGAGGCCGATGCTCATCAACGCGTAGATGCCGCCGATGAGAATGCCGGACAAGACGAGCTGGCCGACGGTGGTCATCTATTAGGCTGCGCTTTGATCAAGTCGAACGACCCTTTGCTCCGATCATCGCAAGACCCTCACGTTATTGCTCCCCCTTTCAGGGGGGAAAGAGCAAGCGACGACGCGCTCCCTCGCCCTGAAAGGGGACAGGGTCGGGTCGTCTTCATGGATCGAAGCGACGGATCGCACGCTCGTTCAGCGCTTGTCCCAGGTCGGCAGCGGCACCATGACCGGTTCGTGGGTCGCGAGATCCCTCGGGAACACCTGCTGCGGCCCGTCTTTCTGCCACTGCCACACGCCGATCGACGCGCGCAGGTTCTGCCCGGCGTCCTTGGGCTCGGGCGCCCAGTCGTTATTGGTGAACTTGATGCCGCTGCCATTGACCAGGCTGCCCTCCGGCAGGTCGAGCTTGAGCGCGATCTCGCGCAGCTCGTCGGGCTGGAACGTCCTGGCCTTGGGCAACACCTCGGTGAACAGCGCCCAGATCGCCGAGAAGCCGGCAGTGGCATGGCCGGCCGGCGGGCGTTTCATCTTGGCCTCGTAGCGCTTATAGAACTCGTCGCCGACCTTGCGCACTTCCGGCTTGAGCACGTTCTGGTTCACCCGCGGCGGAAAGTCGGACACGAAGATGCCGTCGACCATGGTGCCGATCGAGTCCTTGAGGTCAGGCGATGAATAGCCGGCGCTGACGCCGATGAACGCGGCGACGTTGAAATCGAGCTCCTTGGCCTTGCGCTGAAACAGGATGGCGTCGTTGGGAAACGAGATGGCGATCAGTACCTCGGGCTTCACGTCCTTGAGCTTCTGGACGATCGGGGTCATGTCGGTTGCGAACTGATCATAACCTTCGTCGTAGACGAGCTTGAGGCCCTTCACCTTCATAGTGTCGCGCACGCCGTCGCCCACCGACTTACCGAAAGCGCGGTTCTCCCACAAGAGCCCGATCCGCAGGTCCGATGCCGGCTTGGCGAGTTTGGCGGCGAGCGCCTCGTCGACGAAGTCGACCGCGGCCTGGCTGTAGCGGCCGGCGCGGGCGCCGACCTGGAACGTGTACTTGAAACCGCGCCGGGTGATGATCTCGGCTGCGCCCGTCGTCTCCCAGTGGAACACGCCCTGCCGCTCGGCCGCCTGGCTCACCGCGATCGCCAGCGGCGAGGCGAAAGAGCCGGTGGTGATCTTGACGCCATCCTTGGTGATGATGCGCTCGGCTTCGCTGATCGCCGCGGTCGGGCTGGTCGCGTCGCCGTGGATGTATTCGATCTTGCGTCCGTTAATGCCGCCGTGCTCGTTGATCATGTCGCGGGCGATCTGCATCGCTTCCCAGTTCTCGATGCCGTTCTTGGCGAACGGCCCGGTCAGCGGCAGCAGCACGCCGATCTTGATCGGCTCCTGAGCGCGTGCCCTCTCGCCGACCGACAGGATCGCCGTCGCCGCCAAGACAAGGCCGCAGCACCGCAACATGGTTTGCATGATTTTCTCCTATCAGTCCCTCACTCAATCAATAATTGCAACAGCGTTGATCTCGATAAGACAACGCGGGTCGGTGGCGAGGCGCACGACCTGGACGGTGGTGGTGGTCGGCTTGGCGTCGCCGAAATATTCGGCCCACACGCGGTTGAGCCCGTCCTGGTCGGACAGGTCGGTGACGAACCGGTCGGCCTTGACCACGTCCTCGAAGCGCGCGCCGACCGCTTGCAGCCCGCGTTTGAGGTTCTCGAGCGCCGCCCGCGCCTGCCCGGCCATGTCCTTGGGCATGCGATCGAACTCTTCGGGGCGGTGCGGATGGTGATGATAGACCGGCGCAGCGGTGACACCTGCGAGATAGACTGTGGTGCCGCCGGTGACCTTGATCGCCGGCGCGTAAGGCATCCACAGGTCCGGGGCATCGGGCCAGTGGACATGCTCGATCGTCTTGGACATATCAGCCCTGCTTTATTCTCCGTTCTCTTTTGTCTTTGCATGCTGCGCGAAGGTCCGCAATCGGGCCGCGCGAACGCGATGCGTGCACAAGCTGAATGCAGCCGTGACTTCGCGCTATGAGAGGCGCCGTAGTTCCCGTGCAGGGACGACGACACCACCGCAAGGCTGCGCGCCGGACGGTCAAGCGCTTGGCACGTGTGGATCGGCCTTGACGATATGTCGCAGCCGCCGGCACGCGGTCCTGCCGCGTTCCGCTAATCGTTGAGGTGACAAGCTGACAGCCGCCCGTCGGCGATTGGCTTGAGCGCCGGCTGCTCGGCGCGGCATCGCGCCATGGCGGCGGGACAGCGCGGATGGAAATGGCAGCCAGCGGGCGGGTTGGCGGGCGACGGGATTTCACCGGCGATCGGCTTGAAGCGACGTTTGGCCGTATCGAGCTTCGGCCTGTCGGCCAGCAGCGCCTGGGTGTAAGGATGGTTCGGCGCGCGGAACAGGTCTTCCGTCGATGCGACCTCGACAACGCGCCCGAGATACATGATGACGATACGATCGGACATGTGCTCGACGACGCCGAGATCGTGGCTGATGAAAAGATAGGTCAAGCCGAGATCGCGCTGCAGCTGCATGAACAGGTTGAGAACCTGCGCCTGGATCGAAACATCGAGCGCCGCGATCGGTTCGTCGCAGACCAGAAAGTCGGGTTTGACCGCGAGCGCCCGCGCGATGCCGATGCGGGCGCGCTGTCCGCCTGAGAGCTGATGCGGGAATCGCGATCGGTAGCTCGGCTCAAGGCCGACGCGGGCAAGCAGCATCTCGACATAGTCGTTCCGCTCGGCACGAGCGACGACGCCGTGAACGACTGGCGCTTCGCCGACAATGTCGGTGACTCGCCGGCGCGGATTGAGTGAACCCATGGGGTCCTGGAAGATCATCTGGATTTTCAGCGCCGCGTCGCCGTTCGCCTCCCCGTCGGCGCGGTAGACGTCATGGCCGCGGAACGACACGCGCCCGTCGCTGGGCGCGGCGATCCCGGCAATGATCCGTCCGAGCGTCGATTTCCCGCAGCCGGATTCGCCGACCAGCCCGACGACTTCTCCTGGCGTGACGGCAAGGTCGACCTTGTCGACGGCCTGAACGAAGGTCGAACCGGGGCCGAGCCCGACCAAACCGGCAGCGCGCGCGGCGAGGTCAAGCGGCCGGACGAACCGCTTACTGACGCCGTCTAGTACGATGATCGGCACGCTCATGTTGCTGGCTCGACATCCACGTGAGGGTGCCAGCAGCGTGCGGCACGGCGCGGCGCATAGGTCGCCATCTCCGGCTCTGCCGTGCAGGCGGCATCGCTGCGCGGACAGCGCGGCGCGAAGGCACAACCGGGCGGTCGGTTGATCAAGCCAGGCGGCATGCCCGGAATCTGCATCAGCATCGCGCCACGCTGCTGCTGGCTCGGCACCGAGCCGATCAGGCCACGCGTGTAGGGGTGCAGCGGTCGCGTCAGCACCTGATCGACCGGCCCATTCTCCACGATTCGCCCGGCATACATCACGGCGACGCGGTCGGCGAGGCCGGCGACCACGGCGAGATCGTGGGTGATCCAGATCAGTGCCGTTCCGGTGTCCGCGCACAGGGCCTGCACCGCCGCGAGGATCTGCGACTGGATGGTGACGTCGAGCGCTGTGGTCGGCTCGTCGGCGATGAGAAGCCGCGGCGCGTGCAGGAGCGCGATCGCGATGCACACGCGTTGGCGCATCCCGCCGGACAAATGGTGCGGATAGGCATCGAGTCGCTCGCCGGGCGCCGCAATGCCGACCGCGGCGAGCGCGGCGAGCGCCCGTGCGCGCGCAGCACGTCGCGATATACGCTGGTGCGCGGTGATCGCTTCGATCATCTGGGTGTCGATGCGCAGGACAGGATTGAGCGACGTCATCGGGTTCTGGAAGATCATCGCGAGCTTAAGTCCGCGATAAGCGCGCAGCGTCTCCTCCGGGCAGCCGACCAGCTCGGCTCCATCGAAGCGGATCGAGCCGCCGACGATGCGGGCCGGTACATCGATGAGACCGGCGATCGACAGGGCGGTCATGGTCTTGCCGCAGCCGGACTCGCCGACCAGCCCGACGAGCTCGCCCTCCTCCACCGTCAGGCTGACGCCGTCTACCGCCTTGACCGCGCCGTCGCGCGTTGCGACGTGAGTCTCAAGATCGGTGATCTGCAGGACCGTCGCCACGGCGCTATCTCTTGAGCTGCGGATTGAGCATGTCGCCGAGCCGATCGCCGACCAGGTTGACGGCAACGATGGTGCCGAGCAGCACAATGCCGGGATAGAAGGCGATCCAGTACTTTCCCGACAGCATGTAGCCGTAACCATTGGCGATGAGCAGCCCGAGCGACGGTTGGGTGATCGGCACCCCGACGCCAAGAAACGACAGCGTCGCTTCGAGCGCGATGGCATGCGCCAATTGCACCGTCGCGACGACGATCAGCGGCGGGAAGGCATTGGGCAGCACGTGACGGAACATGATGCGCCATTGCGGCAAGGCCAGGCAGCGCGCCGCCTCGATATATTCGCGCTGCCGCTCGACCAGGGCCGAGCCGCGGATGGTGCGGGCGTAGTACGCCCACTGCACCGACACGAGCGCGACGATCACCTTGTCGACGCCTTTGCCGAGCGTCGCCAGGAGGATCAGAGCGATGAGAATTGCCGGAAACGACAATTGGATATCGGCGAGACGCATCAATATCGCGTCGATACGGCCACCGAAATAACCGGCGCTGACGCCGACGGCGGTACCGATTGCCATAGCTATCGCCGTCGCGACGAGTGCGACAAACAGGCTCAGGCGCAGGCCGTACAGGATCGCCGAGAGCATGTCCCGGCCCTGATCGTCGGTGCCGAGGATATGGCGGATGCCATCGCCACTACGCGAGCCCGGCGGCAGCATGTTGTCCATAATTGAGAACTGGGTAAGATCATAGGGGTTCTGCGGCGTGATCCACGGCGCGCCCGCCGCCAGCACGATCAGGACGATCACCACGATCAGCGCAACCACGGCGCCGACGCTTTCGCAGAATTCGTGCCAGGCGCGGGCGAACGGCCTTTCCGCCAGGACCGGTACGCGCGTTGAAGCGTTCGACGATAGTGGCAAGCTCAACTCTCCCGCTCCAGGCGCACGCGCGGGTCGAGCAGCATATAGATGATGTCGACCACCAGATTGATGACGACGAACATGGTGACGACGATGACGAGATAGGCCACGATCACCGGCCGGTCGAGCCGATAGATCGACTCGATCAAGAGCTTGCCCATGCCGGGCCATGCGAACACGGTTTCCGTCACCACCGCAAACGCGATCATCGAGCCGAGCTCCAGACCGATGACGGTGATAACCGGGATGAGGATGACCTTGAGCACATGGACGCCGACGATCCTCTTGCGGCTCAAGCCCTTGGCGCGCGCGAACTGGACAAAATCCTGCAGCAGTGCTTCGCGTGTTCCCGCCGCGCACAGTCGAATGACGAGCGATGCCTTGTAGATCGCGAGCGTGAGCGCAGGAAGGATTAGATGGCGCAGCCCGTCGGCGGTCAGGAATGACCACTGGATGCCGAGCAATTCGCGCGTGTCGCCGCGGCCGCCGGCGGGCAGGATCTTGAGCTGAACCGCAAACAGCAGGATCAGCATCAGGCCGAGCCAGAAATTCGGCAGCGAAAATCCCACGATCGATCCGGCCATGATGCCGCGCGCGGCGAACGACCGCGAAAATAGCCCGGCAACGAGACCAAGGGGAATGCCGAGCCCTACCGCGATCACCAGTGCAACGAAGGCGAGTTCTATGGTCGCCGGCATGCGATCGAGGATCAGGCCGACGGCCGGCACCCCGTGCACGAACGACGTGCCGAGATTGCCGGAGAACGCTGACGCGACGAATAGCCCGAACTGCGTCCACAGCGGCTGGTCAAGCCCGAGGCGGACGACGGCCCGCTCGCGCTCGAGCTGGTCCGCTTCGGGATTGATCAGAATGTCGATCGGATTGCCAAGCAGATAGACGCCGAGAAACACCAGCGTCGCCATCACCGCAATGACGAGCAAGCTCTGGCCGAGTCTGCGCAGGATAAAAGCGATCATGAACGTCCGGACGTCTCGTGGCGCCGATCGATCTTAGCGGCAATCGGCCAGAAGTCAGCCCATGCGGCAACGCCGACCATATGCCGCCGGCATCACGGCGCGCGTTTGACCAAGGCCGCCTGGGTGTATTGGTCCGCGCGCGGCGTGTAGGACAGACTCTTGCGAAACGCCCATGTCGTCATCTCGAAATGGAGCGGGATCGTGCCGTAGTCGTCCATGCCGATGCGGCTCGCCTGGGCCAACAACGTCGCCCGCTGACCGTCGTCGACCGTCGCAAGGGCGCGCTCGAGCAGGTCATCAAGCCGACCATTCGAATAGCCGCCCGGGTTGGTCGGTCCCATGCCCTTGTCCTTGTTGGGCGTCGCCAACAGGGACTTGAGCGGCGACGACATTTCTCCGGTATCGGATGCCCACCCGGCGAGCCAGAAACCGAATTCGCGCCTGTTGCGTTTAGCGAAGAACTGGCTCTGCGTCATGGCGTCGATCGTGACCTTGAGGCCGATACGCGTGAGCATCTGGGCGACCGCCTGCGCGATCAGTGCGTCGTTGACATAACGGTCGTTCGGCGTCGACAGGACGAGCGACAGGCCGTTGGCGTAGCCCGCTTCGGCCAGCAGTTGCCTGGCGCGTTCGACGTCCGGCTGCAAAGGCTTGGCGTCCTTGTTGGCGCCGAACATGACCGGTGGAAGAAGCTCGCCCGCCGCCATCGCGACCCCACCCATGATGCGCGCGACGATAGCATCGCGATCGATCGACAGCGCGATCGCCTCGCGCACGCGCTTGTCGCGGAAAGGGTTCTTGCCGCCGCTGCCGTCGACACCGGGCGCGGCGTCGTCGAGATAGTTGAAGTGAAGATAAATGATGCGATTGGACAGGCCCTGCACCACCTTGAAGTCGGCGTTCGATGCGATCGCCTGCAGGTCCTGGATCGGCACGTTCTCGATCAGGTCGACATCGCCCGACAGCAGTGCCGCGACACGCGGCCCGGGACTGGTGATCGGCCGGAAGACGACGCGCTGCCAGACCGGCCTCTCGCCCCAATAGCCCTCGTTGCGCTCGAGAATGATCCGGTCGCCCTTGGTGAAGCGCACGAGCTTGAACGGACCGGTGCCGAT
>Ga0307472_100000761_pt1 | contig 11815 bp, 10 predicted proteins | sample atmos_gasesAM5C__2_FD_204582 | JGI IMG/M metagenome (GOLD analysis project Ga0307472, IMG submission 204582) | Hardwood forest soil microbial communities from Morgan-Monroe State Forest, Indiana, United States - atmos_gasesAM5C_05 | ecosystem: Environmental > Terrestrial > Soil > Temperate... | reverse complement strand
CAGTGCCCACCCTGACCCAGCTGGCGCTCGACGACCGGAGCCCCCCGGCGGTGAACCGGCGCGCGGTGGTCGCCCTGGGTGACATCGGAGATCCCCGCGCCGTCCCCACCCTGCTCAAGGCTCTCTACAAGCAGCGGGGCAACACCGTCTTCGCCCAGGAGGCGAGCTTCTCGCTCTTCCAGATCGGCAAGCCGGCCGCCGATGCCCTCACCGCGGTGCTGGACGGTCGGGACCGCGACCTGGCCAGCTGGGCCCGGAGCAACGACATCGCCGACGCGGTGCTGGTGGTCCGGGCGGCGGAGGCCCTGGGCGACTTCCAGGCGCCGGGCGCGGAGAAGGGGCTGGTGAAGCAGCTCTCGTACAAGACCGCGGCCCCGGAGCAGACGCTCTATGCCCGCATGGCGGCGGCGAGCACGCTGGGAAAGATGCGCTCCGCCGAGGGGCGGAAGGTCCTGGAGGGGATGCTCGAGGAGCCGGAGCCGCTGGCCCGCGCCGAGTACGCCCGGGCCCTGGTCCTCGCCGGTGGCCGGGACCCGCTGCCCGCGCTACAGCGCTCGGCGTCCAAGGGTCCCTGGGAGGCGCGGCAGTACGCCATCGGCGCGCTGGGGATGCTGGGCGACGACCGGGAGCAGGCCGTCCTCGACCGGCTCGCCGCCGACGAGCCCAAGCTCACCGCCGCCGACTGCAAGCAGTACGGATGCAACCTCCCGGTGCAGGAGGTGGCCGCCAACCGGCTGAAGACCCTCCACGCCTTCCAGGCTCCGCTGAAGGCCGGCGCCCTGTGCAAGTCGGACGCGGCGTGCTGGACGGCGAAGCTCGACGACCCCGAGGGCACGGTGCGCCAGCGGGCGGCGCTGGAGCTCGGTCGGATGGGCAAGCCCGAGGCGGTGAAGGCCCTCTCCGACCACCTCCTGGACAAGGAGCCCGAGACCCGCGCCGCCGTCCTCCAGGCGCTGTTCTGGCTGGTGCAGCGCGACCCCGGCGCGGCCAAGCAGCTCCAGCCGATGGTCCCCAGGCTGGAGCAGCAGTACGCCTCGGATCGCGGGCGCCAGGACTACGCGGCCACCAACGAGGAGCTGCGCCGGCTCACCACCGAGGTCCGCCGCAGAAGCTAGAGGGGCAACGACCGCGTCTCCAGCCCGACCTCGGCCGCTCCGCTCGCCTCTTCCCGCCGCGCGCCCTGGAAGGCGCTGGGGAGGAGGCTGAAGGGCAGCACCTTGGCCAGCGCGGCGAGGAGGAGCAGGCCTCCCGGCGCAGCGAAGATCGCCAGGGCAGGGATGGCCTTGGCCAGGTCGATCAGCTCCTGGCGCATCCGGCGCCGCTCCTCGGCGGTGAGGCGCTGGCCGATGGCCAGCTTGCCGAGGAACACCGAGAGCTCGCCCATCATCCGGGCCTCGACCAGCAGCGCCTTCACGTTGTCGTCGAGCGAGCGCTGCATTCCCCCCACCCACTCGTCGCCGAGGCTGGCGGCGTTGTCGCTCACGGTGAAGACGTCGAGGATGGACCGGTGCTGGGCGTAGAACTCGGCCACCTCCACCTCGATCTCTTGAAGGCCCTCGGGGGAGATGCGCAGCGCCCGGGCCAGGGCGCGGAGGAAGGCCAGCTCCGCGGCGGAGCGCCGCCCCTCCACCAGCGAGGCGAGCACCGTCTGCTGGAGGATGAACCGCCGCAGCGGCCGGCCTCGCACCGGACGCACCAGGACGTCGAGGTCGGGGCGCTCGAGGAAGGCCAGACGGACGCGGGCCCGCAGCGCCGAGGCCAGCGGGCGGGGAAGCCCCAGGCTCGACACCTGGCGGAGGATGGCCCGGCGCGCCGCCTCGGAGGGGGGACGCTCGGCGCACGCCAGGGCGGTGAGCACCTCCACCAGGAGCGTCTTCTGCCGGGCGGCCACCGCCAGCCGGCGGCGTGCCTGGGGCAGACCGAGGGCCTTGCTCATCCAAGCCGCGTAGGCGAGGTGGGCGAAGAGCTGGGCATCGACGTAGGCCGCCCCGTTGTGGAGGAGCAGCCCGTACACCGGGTGGCCGCCGAGGGAGATGGCCCGTGCCTCGAGCGCCGACTCCAGCTTGGCCACCGCCCGCCGGGGGAGCGTCCCCTTGCGCCGGAGTCCCTGCTGCAGCTGCTCGGCCAGCTCCAGCTCGCCGATCCAGGCGGCAAAGAGAACCGCCATCCGCTCGACCCGCCGCTCCGGACCCAGCCCGGCGATGTCGGCCAGGTCCAGGGCCAGCTGCGCCAGGGTGCGGAGAATGGCGAGGAAGAGGCGCTCCTCCGGGGTCCCCGAGGCGTCGGCCTCACGGGTCTCCGGCGTACCGTAGAGCAGGCCGCTGTCCTGGAGCACCTCCCGGACGTGCGACCGGGCCAGGGCCCGGGGGCTCAGCCCCGGACGGAGCTCCAGCGGCTGGTGCTGGTCCACCTCCGCTTCGAGGAGCGCCATGAACCACCCGGACCGTCCAAAGGCCATGACTTCGCCCGTCCCGTCCCGTGCTCGGAGGCCGCTCCCGGCGAGCGGCCATGCACCTGCGCGTGCGAAGGACTCGTGTCGTCCTCTAACGTCCCTACGCATCGCACTTCAAGCGAGTGACGGGCGGAACAGCGCCCGGATTCACCGGCCGGAGCAGTCGTTCGGGGCTCGAGTCGCGAGCCGGACGGCCGGTGCGGCTACTTCACCGCCTTGACCCGGGCCCGTTTCTCGTCGGCGTCCACGTCGGGCACCGCCTGCACCGGCGAGGGTTTGAGGATGCCGACCTTTTCCAGCACCTTGCGCTCGATGCTGGTGGCGATCTCCGGATGGTCTCGGAGGTAGTCCTTGGCGTTCTCCCGGCCCTGCCCGATGCGCTCGCCGTCGTAGGCGTACCAGGCTCCGCTCTTCTCCACGATGTTCTCGGTGGAGGCGAGGTCGATGAGGTCTCCCTCCCGGGAGATGCCGGTGCCGTACATGATGTCGAACTCGACCTCCTTGAAGGGAGGGGCCATCTTGTTCTTCACCACCTTCACCCGGGTGCGGTTCCCCACCACGTTGTCACCGTTCTTGATTGCCCCGATGCGCCGGATGTCCAGGCGCTGGCTGGCGTAGAACTTCAGGGCGTTGCCGCCGGTGGTGGTCTCGGGGTTGCCGAACATCACCCCGATCTTCATCCGGATCTGATTGATGAAGATGACGCAGGTCTGGCTCTTGGAGATGGTGCCGGTCAGCTTGCGCAGCGCCTGGCTCATCAGCCGGGCCTGGACGCCCATGTGGGCGTCGCCCATCTCCCCCTCCAGCTCGGCCTTGGGGACCAGCGCTGCCACCGAGTCGATCACCAGCACGTCGATGGCGCCGGAGCGCACCAGCATCTCGGCGATCTCCAGCGCTTGCTCGCCGGTGTCGGGCTGGGAGAGGAGCAGGTCGTCGGTCCGCACCCCCAGCTTGCGCGCGTAGCCCACGTCCATGGCGTGCTCGGCATCGATGAAGCCGCAGATGCCGCCCTTCTTCTGGGCCTCGGCCACCACGTGCAGGCAGAGGGTGGTCTTGCCCGAGGATTCCGGGCCGTAGACCTCGACGATGCGGCCGCGGGGGACGCCACCCACTCCCAGGGCGATGTCCAGGGAGATGGAGCCGGTGGAGATGGTCTGGATGTCCCGGACCAGCGGCTCGTCCTTCCCCAGCCGCATGATGGAGCCCTTGCCGAACTGCCGCTCCACCGCACCGATCGCCAGCTCGATCGCCTTCTCTTTCTCGGGGTTGACCGCCATGTGCCTGTCGCCTCGGGTCCTTGGGGGGGACTGAACGGCGTTTCAGTATCGCCGCAGGCGATCTCCTAGTCGACCCCCCTGACAGGGAATGGCCGGAGCAGGCGGGAGGCGATGACCCCGGCGATCCCCGGCAGGGCGATGGCCACCCCGTACTTGGCGGCCAGACAGCAGGCCAGGACGCTCAGGCCGAACAGCGCCCGGCGGGCCCAGGGCACCGCCCGGGGGCGGAAGGTGGTCAGGACCGCCGACACGGTGATGCCCAGCACCAGCGCGACCCCTGCACCGCGCGGCGGCTCGGCCAGGCCCCACAGCGAGAGGCAGGAGGCCACCGCGACCAGCAGCAGCCCCAGCCCCCGTCCGTCGGAGGCGTCGGGAGCGCGCTCGGCGCGCCAGTGCGCCAGGTCCTCCGGGGCGACCTCCAGGGCGAAGGGGTAGCCCAGCTCGAGCAGGCGCCCCACCGCCGCCGCGCGCGCCGACTGCCCCTGGCGGCCACGCAGCGTGGAGAGGGCGCCGGAGGCGAGCAAGCCCTCGAGCCGGTCGGCGGTCGCCCGCGGGGTGCCCAGGTCGAGGTGGGCCAGCCGGTCGAGCAGCTCCTGCCGCGCGACGCCGTCTGCGGCCGGGGCCTGTGCCGACACCAGCGCCGTCTCGAGCACATCGCCCGAGGCTCGCACCGGCCCTGACGTCACGGCCGTTTCCCCGCGGGGCTGTGAGCGTGTCCGTTCCACCTGTCGCTGGTCTCCTCCTTAGCCGGGGGGGACCCCTGGGCGCCACGCACCCCCCTCCCCCCACCCGCAACCGCGGGTCGGGACTCCGTGTTCACATCTCAATCCGTGGAAGAGCGACCGGACGAGGACGCCGCGCTGATGCGGCGGGTGGCCCTGGGGGACCAGACCGCCTTCGCCTCGCTGTACGACCGGCACCACCGGTCGGTCGCCCGTTTCGCCCACCGGTTCGTGGGCGACTCGGCCCGGGCCGAGGAACTGACGCAGGACATCTTCGTGAAGCTCTATCGACATGCAGGACGCTATCGCCCCACCGCCCGCTTCAAGACCTTCCTCTTCAAGGTGGCGGCCAACCACTGCCTCAACGAGGTGCGGAGGAGCGAGTACCGCGTGGCCCGCGTACGCGAGGACCCCGAGGACGGCCGGCCGCTGGAGGTGCCCGCCCCGGATGCCGAGTCGCCACACCGGGCGGTGGAGGGCAGCGAGCTGGAGGCCGAGGTGGCCGCGGCGATGGCCCGCCTCAGCGAGCGGGAGCGCACCGCGTTCACCCTCTGCCGCTTCGAGGGCATGGCGTACCGAGACATCGCCGAGGTCCTCTCGGCCAGCGAGGCGGCAGTGAAGAGCCTCATCCACCGGGCCACGCTCAGCGTCGCCCGGGCGGTGGACAGATGGCAGTCCGGGGCCGAGTCCCCGGCGAGGAGTCGGGCATGAGCTGCACCGTGGAGAGCGACCTCACCGCGTACCTGGACGGCGAGCTGTCCCCCGACGAGGCGAGCCGGATGAAGGCCCACCTCGCCACCTGCGAGGACTGCCGCGCCACCGAGGTGCTGCTGCACCGGACCGTCTCCTCGCTCCGGGCCCTGCCGCCGTTCGAGCCGTCGCGCGGGCTGCGCCGCCGTGTCCTCGCCCAGGTGGAGACCCTCCCCGCCTCGAGCTGGGCCGGCTGGCGCCAGTGGCTCCGCCCGGTCCGGCTCGTGCCTTCCGGAGCGGCGCTGGCGGCGGCGGTCGCCGCGGCGTTCGTGGTCAACCACCGTATCCAGGAGCGCCACCGGCTGGACCTGGCGGTGGCCGCCAACTACGAGCTGCTCTCCGACTACGAGGTGGTGGGGCTGAGCGCCGACGACCTGGACGTGGTGGAGCACCTCGACGAGCTGGAGGGCCGGCCATGAGTCAGCGCTGGCGGTGGCTGTCGCCGGCGCTGCTCCTCGCGGCCCTGGTGGTCGGCCCGGTGGCCCGGGCGCAGTCCCAGGAGGACGCGGCCACCCGGTTCGACAAGCTGAGCGAGCCGGAGAAGGAGGTCCTCCGCCAGCGGCTCCGGGACTTCAAGGCCATGCCCCCGGAGGAGCAGGCCCGCATCCGCCAGAATCTGGAACACTGGCGGTCGCTGCCTCCGGAGGAGAAGGCCCGGGTGACCCGGAACCTCCAGGCCTTCCAGCGGCTCTCCCCCGGCGAGCAGCAGCGACTCCGCACGCAGTACCAGGAGTTCCAGAGGCTGTCTCCCGAGCAGCGGCAGCACCTTCGCCAGCGGATGAAGGAGTACCTCGACGCCAACCCCGAGCGGCGCGACCGGATGATGGAGAACCTCCGTCAGTGGCGGGCGCTGACCAAGGAGCAGCGGGAGCAGCTCCGCCAGCGGCTCCGGGAGCTCCGGGAGAGGCACAAGCGGTGACGGGGCTCGCCCTCGTCCTCCTCCTCCTCGCCACCGGGTCGCCTGAGCAGCAACGGAACGACGCCGGAACACCCGCCGTCACCCCGGCAACCCAGCACAGCGAGGAGGACCAGGAGGTCATCCAGAACATGGAGCTCCTCGAGTCCATGGCCGAGAACCAGGTCCTGGACCTCCTGCTCGACCTCGACCCCGAGCACCCGGATTCGGGCGGCGGGTGAGCGAGCGGCAATCCCTCTGGTAGGGTGCGCGAGCACTGACCGACATGGGCACCTGGCTCGCGCTGTACCGGGCGTTCCTCGGCCTGGGGCTGATTTCGTTCGGTGGCGTCTTCGCCATCCTCCCCGACATGCAGCGGCTGGTGGTCGACCAGAACGGCTGGCTGACGCGGGACGAGTTCGTGCAGGCGTTCGGCGTGGGCCAGGTGGTGCCGGGACCGAACATGGCCATGTGCGCGCTGATCGGCTGGAAGGTGGCCGGGTTTCCCGGGGCGGTGGCCGCCTTCCTCGGCATCTACACCGGGCCGGTGGCGGTGATGGGTGCCGCCTATGCGACGTACCACCGGGCCCGCAACGTGGACTGGGTGCGCCGCATCGAGCTCGCCTTCCGCCCCGTCGTCCTCGGCCTGCTGGCTGCCAGCGGGCTGGGACTGCTCGAGGTCGCCGCCGGGGGGCGCTGGGTGCTGGCGGCGCTGACGGTGGCCGCCTGCCTCTTCGTCTCCCTGCGGCTGCGCTGGAGCGCGCTGACCACCCTGGGGGTGGGTGCAGTCGCGTGGTTCGTGGGCGCCCGGTTCCTGGGAGGCTGACCCAGGCGTTCCGATGAGGGGTCCAGCCCTCAGGTCCCGAGCGACCGTCGAGCGGCAGCCAAGGATGCGGGGGCACCCTCGCCCGAGCCTGCGACGCCCCTCCGCGCAGTGTGTCGAACAGGTGTGAAGGTCTCTGGCACCTGCCTCCGCACTCCATCGTCCTCCGCGGACGGAGGTCGCCGGTGCCTCTCTGTCGCCCGGGAGAGACCCCGGATAGCCTTACCGTCCGTGCGCTCCACCCTGCTCGGACTGCTCTGTGCGTTGCCTGCGTTCGCCAGCTCAACGGTACCCACCGACGCTGCCGGAACGCTCGGACGACCGGACCTCGCCAGTCCGACGCGGGTGGTGGCGCTGGCGCCGCTGAGCCCGCGCCAGCTCCTCGCGGTGGATGCCGCGGGCCTGGCCCGGCTGTGGGACGTCGGCGACTGGCAACAGCTGGGGGTCGCCTCCGCCGGCACGCGGGTGGTGGTGGGACCGACGGGGCTCGAGCCGCCGCGGTCCCCCGATGGAGGCTGCTCCATCGCCGCGCCGCTGGCGGTAACCTCCACCGGGATGCTCCTCACCGCCGAGGGGCAAGCGCTGCGCCTCTGTGACCCGACCGGCCGCCGTACCCCGCGCGACGTTCCGCTCCTCGGGGCCGACGGGACCTCGGCCCTCGCCGCCGCCGCCGACGGCCAGACGCTCTACCGGGCCACTCCCGAGGGGGACGTGGAGCTGGTGCGCCTCGACGGCTCGACTGGCTCCCGGTTCCACGCCCAGGACACCCGCATCGTGGCGATGGCCGTCACCGCCGACCAGCACGTGCTCACCGCCGGCCAGGACGGGACGGTGCGCGGCTTCGACGGGCGGGGCGGCCAGTTCTCCCTCGCGGTGCTGCGCGGCCAGGGCCGGGGCTGCGACGCCGAGTCCCTCCGCTCGGCCGCCTTCTCCCCCGACGGGAACCAGATGCTGGTCGGCACCCTCACCGGAGGCCCGGATTGCGACGATGCGCGGACCACCGCCGCGCTGCGCCTGGTGGATCTCCCCGGAGGCCAGGTGCGCTGGGAGCTGCGGCCGGCGCAGGTCACCGCTGCGGTGTTCTCCCCCGACGGCTCGGTGCTGGTCACCGCCAGCGCGCACGCCACTGACCGGAGCGACCCGCTTCCCACCACCCTGGTCCGCCTCGATGCGCGGAATGGCGCGCCCGCTGCCGCCGCCCAGGGCCACCGGGCCGAGATCACCTCGCTCCGCTTCTCGCCCGATGGGGCCCAGCTGGCCTCGGGAGACGCCGTCGGCACCTGGAAGCTCTGGGACGTGGGGAGCCGGACCGAGCGCCTCTCCATCCCGCTGGGCGCCGGCGCGGTGGTGGACCTCCGCTTCACTCCGCAGGGCGACGTGCTGCTCAGCCAGCACGAGGACGACAGCGTCCGCTCCTGGCGGGTGGCCGACGGACGGGCCGGGCAGCTCCTGGTGCCCCCGCCCTCGCCCGACCCCGCCCAGTCGGCCCCTGCCTGCGCCGCGGACCGGGTGAAGGTGGCGGAGCTGATGCGTCCTCAGCCCGAGGGACCGCTCGGCGTCCGCGACCCCACCGCCTGGGCCGGGCTGCAGCCTCTTCCCGAGCTGGTGGTCTCCTCCGACGGGGAGAACGTGCTGGCCCCGGTGGCGGAGGAGTCCTGCGTCAGCCTCCTCCGCTCGGGATGCTCCATCGGCTGCAGCAGGCGCTACCACCTGGAGCGCATCGCCGTGCGCACCGGACGCCGGCTCCAGACCCTGCCGGTGGACGGCGAGCTCCTCGGCGGGTGCGTCCCTCCGGGGGGTGCCTTCGTCACCCGCGGCGAGCGGGGGGGCATCCAGGTGCGGGATGCCGAGGGCGAGCCGCTGGCCCGGGCCGGAGCCAAGCTGGGGCGCATCGCCGCCTGTGATGCCACGCCGGACGGCAAGCGGATGCTGCTCGCCTCGAGCCGGCTGCTGGCCTTCTGGGAGGCGGGACGACCGTCGCTGCGGGACGCGGTGTCGCGCCGGGCGCGGGCACCGGGACCGGTGGCGCTCTCTCCCCGCGGCGAGGTGAGCGTGGACGCCGATGGGCCCGAGCTCCGGCTGCGGACCTGGCCCTCTGGGGCGATCGCCGGACGCCTCACCCTCGGCCTCCAGGACGACGCGCCCACTGCCACCGTGTTCTCCCCCGACGGCCGTCTCCTGGCGGTGGGAACCGCGCGCGGGGTGGTGCACCTCATCCGGATCGGCGGACCCGCGGCCACCGCCCGGCGGCCCTGAACGGGCGCACCCCCTGAACGCCACCCCCCATCGAGTGGCGCGAAGAGCGAGGTGTTCACCGGAGTCGGGCGGCGGGGCCGCTACTCGACGGTGACGCTCTTGGCGAGGTTCCGCGGCTGGTCCACGTCGTTCCCGCGCAGATCCGCGACGTGGTACGCGAGGAGCTGGAGCGGAACCGCGGCGACGATGGGCGCGAGGAGCGCCGGGCTCGCCGGGAGGCGGATGATGTCATCGGCCAGCCCCTCCGCCACGGTGTCCTCCTCGTCGATGAGGGCGATGACCTTGCCGCCCCGGGCGCGGACCTCCTCGATGTTGCCCAGCATCTTCTCGTAGGGCGTGTGCGGCTGGCGGGGAGCGATGACCACGACGGGGAGCTTCTCGTCAATCAGCGCGATCGGCCCGTGCTTCATCTCCCCGCCGGCGTATCCCTCGGCGTGGATGTAGCTGATCTCTTTTAGCTTCAGCGCTCCTTCGAGCGCCACCGGGTGCATCGGGCCACGGCCGAGGAAGAGGAAGTCCTGCGCCCCCTGGTAGGTCCGGGCGATGCGCTTCACCGCCGCCTCGCACTGCAGCGCCTCCTCCAGCCGCTTGGGCACCTCGGTGAGCTGGGTGAGGAGCTCCTGGGCCCGGGCCACGTCGAGCGTGCCGCGGAGGCGGCCGAGCTTCACTGCCAGGAGGTAGAGGGTGGCCAGCTGGGTGGTGAAGGCCTTGGTGGAGGCGACGCCGATCTCCGGACCGGCGTGGGTGAGGATGGTCAGCTCCGCCTCGCGGGTGAGCGCGCTGCCCACCACGTTGCAGACCGTCATCGTGCGAGCGCCGCGGGCCCGGGCCTCGCGGAGGGCGCAGAGCGTGTCCAGGGTCTCACCCGACTGGCTGATCGCCACCGCCAGCTGGCCCGGCGCCATCAGCGGATCGCGGTAGCGGAACTCGGAGGCCAGCTCGACCTCCACCGGGATCCGGGCCAGCGACTCGATCATCGCTCGCCCGACCAGCGCCGCATGCCACGACGTCCCGCAGGCCAGCAGGGTGATCCGCGGCAGCCGCTGCACCTCCTCGGCGCCCAGGGTCCAGCCCTCGAAGAAGACGTCGCCCTCGGAGAGGAGCACCCGGCCCCGAAGCGTGTCGGCCAGCGCCCGGGGCTGCTCCCAGATCTCCTTGTGCATGAAGTGCTTGTAGCCGCCCTTCTCCGCCATCATCGGCGTCCAGTCGATCCGACGGGTGGGGCGCTGCACTGACCGACCCCCGCGGTCGAACAGGTCCACCCGCGTCCGGCTCAGCACCGCCAGGTCTCCCTCCTCGAGGAAGACCATGTCCCGGGTGTGCTCGAGCAGGGCCGGCACGTCGCTGGCCACGAAGTTCTGCCCCTCGGAGAGGCCGACCACCATCGGCGAGCTGTCCTTGGTGGCCACCAGCCGGGTCGGATCCTCCGCCCAGACCACCGCCAGCCCGTAGGTGCCGCGCACCTGGGCCACCGCCGCGCGCACCGCCTCGGGGAGCTCCTTTCCCTGGCGCAGCTCGGCGGCGATGAGGTGGGCGAAGACCTCGGTGTCGGTCTCGGAAGCGAAGACGTGCCCCTGGGCACGGAGCATCGCCTTCAGCTCGAGATGGTTCTCGATGATGCCGTTGTGGACCACCGCCACCCCGTCGTAGCTGTGGGGGTGGGCGTTCTCGTCGGTGGGCCGGCCGTGCGTCGCCCACCGGGTGTGTCCGATGCCCAGGGTGCCGCGCGGCGGCTCGGAGCCGATGCGCGCCTCGAGATTCACCAGCTTTCCGGTGGCCCGCACCACCTCGAGCTTTCCGCCGTTGACCACCGCCAGGCCCGCGGAGTCGTAGCCGCGGTACTCCAGCTTCTTGAGCCCCGAGACGAGGATCGGCGCCGACTGCTGTTCTCCGACGTAACCGACGATGCCGCACATGTGGAGGAGGTTCCTTCCGCCGAGAGCCTAGCCGCTAGCGGCGGGCCTTGCCGCGCCGGCGGCTTGGCCACCCGGGCTTGTCGACGCGGGGGGCGCGGGCGAACACCAGGGTGTCGGAAGGGACATCCTCGGTGACGGTCGTCCCCGCGCCGACGTAGCTGCCCTCGCCGACCTTGACCGGCGCCACCAGCTGGCTGTCGGAGCCGATGAACACCCCGTCGCCGATCTCGGTCCGGTGCTTCTGGAAGCCATCGTAGTTGCAAAAGATGGTGCCCGCGCCGACGTTGACCCGCGCCCCGATGGTGCCATCGCCGAGGTAGCAGTGGTGGTGCGCCTTGGTGCCATCGCCGATCTGCACCTTCTTCGTCTCGGCGAAGTTGCCCACCTCCACGCCCTCTCCCAGCTCGCTGCCGGGGCGGAGCCGGGCGAAGGGGCCGATGACGCAGCGGCGGCCCACCCGGGCCTCGTTCATCACCGAGTAAGGAAGCACCGTGGTGCCCTCACCCACCTCGCTGTCGATCAGCACCGTGCCCTGCCCCACGGTGACGCCGGTCGCCACCCGGGTCCGTCCGCGCAGCGACGCCCCGGGCTCGATGAGCACGTCGGGGGCGATGGCCACCGCGGCCTCGATGTACGTGGTCTCCGGGTCGAGCAAGGTGACACCGGCCGCCATGTGGCCGGCGTTGACCCGGGCCCGGAGCACCCGGGCGCAGGCGGCGAGGTC
>Ga0307472_100000760_pt1 | contig 11818 bp, 11 predicted proteins | sample atmos_gasesAM5C__2_FD_204582 | JGI IMG/M metagenome (GOLD analysis project Ga0307472, IMG submission 204582) | Hardwood forest soil microbial communities from Morgan-Monroe State Forest, Indiana, United States - atmos_gasesAM5C_05 | ecosystem: Environmental > Terrestrial > Soil > Temperate... | reverse complement strand
ACGTCAGGTGAGCGACGAGCCCGCTCGCGATCATGGCGCGCGCGACCTCCGCCGTATCGCGCCGCCACAGCGGGAAGATGGCGCTCATCCCGAGCGCGGCGAGCTGCCGCTCGCGGTAGGCGCGTACGTCCTCGAGGTAGAGATCGCCGAAGACGATGTGCCGCACGCCCTGGGACAACAGCCGCCCGCAGGCCTCACCGAAGCGCGCCTCGTAGATCTCGTTCGAGCACGGGCTCGGCAACATCACCCTCCGGGAGGGCAGACCGAGCGCGGCCATCTGCCGCTCGAGGAGGCTCGCGCGCACCCCGTGCATGGCCACCCGATCGTAGGCTTCGCTCAGCGTCGTGATCGCGCCCACGACCTCAGCGAGCCCTCGGGTGCGGGCCTCGTGCAGAGCGTAGGCGCTGTCCTTGCCGGAGCTCCACGAGATGAACGCTTTCGGTGCGCGTGACATGGCGACATTATCTACTGAAATCAACCTGTTAGAGAACTGTTCCCCGGCATGCCCGCCCCGCCCGGGGATCGTTGCTGTCCGGAGGCTGCGCGGCGCATCATTTCAGCGCGGTCAACGGAACCACGGTCCTTACGTTGAGCGGATGCGCGGCGACTGTCCGCGCGCTTTGAGGTGACGGGTTATGACTAAGGGACTTCTCTGCGGTGCGTTCCTCGGCCTCGCGGCCGCCTCTTTGTCCGGATGCGCGCTGCAGGTCAGATCCGACGTGAACCGCACGGCGTTTCACGCCGGCCAGTGCCATACGTTTGCCTTTAACGGCTCGTTCCGGACCGACAACCCGATGCGGGGCACGGTGGCAAACCCCGTCAACGAGAGCCGCCTGCGGGCCGCGATCGCCTCGCACATGCAGACGGCCGGCGTGCAGCTCGCCCAGGAGAACCCCGACTGCCTCGTCGGTTACGGCATCGGCACGAACCTCGTCGTCGACCCCGGCTCACCCGTGGGCCCCTACCCGTGGGGTTTCGGCTACTGGGGCTGGGGTGGCTGGGGCGGGCCCTGGGGACCGTACGGGGGCTGGGGCGGCCCTTACGTGTACCACGAGGGAACGATCGGTATCGATCTCTATGACGCGAAGACCCACGAGCCGCTCTGGCACGCATCGGTCGATCAGAACCTCTACCACGCAACGGGTGCCGACGCCGAGCAGAGGATCGACGCCGCGGTAGCGGCGCTGTTCGCGCACTTCCCGACCTGACCTGGGCTGACCCTACTGCCGTTCGGGAGACCTGACGGTCGCCCGTCAGTGTTCTTGTCGCTCGGCGGGCCGCGGCGCAAGATCGATTGGTGCGCAGCCCCATCGGTCTCGGCTTCGTATTTCTCAACGTGCTCGCGCAGCAGCTCGGGTTGCCGGTGCCCGTGGTGCCCACGCTCGTGGTCGCCGGCGCCGTGGCGGCGAGCGGCAGAATGTCGCAGTCCGCCCTGTATGCGCTCGCGGTCGCGGCCTGTCTGATCGCCGACAGCACCTGGTACGTCGCCGGGCGCCGCTACGGGGGCCGGGTCATGGGCCTCCTGTGCCGCGTCTCGCTGTCGCCGGATTCCTGCGTGAGCCGCACGCAGGGGGCGTTCGAGCGCTGGGGCGCCAAGGCGCTGCTTGTCGCGAAGTTCGTACCGGGCCTCGCCCTCATTGCGCCACCGCTCGCCGGGGCGACGCGCATGCAGTTCGGGCGTTTCCTCGCCTTCAGCGCGGTCGGCGCAGGCCTCTGGGTGGGCGCGGCGATCGCGGCCGGCGCGGTGTTCCGGACCTGGATCGAGCGGATGCTGCCGCAGGCGGCCCAGGTCGGTGGCACCGCCGCGCTCGTGCTGCTCGCGCTGCTCGGCGCGTACGTCGCCTACCGCTGGTGGGAACGGCGTCGCTTCCTCGCGGCGCTCGACATGGCGCGCATCAGCGTCGAGGAGCTTCGCCGGCAGATCGAGCAGGGAGCGGAGCCCGTGATCGTCGACGTGCGCTCGTCGACCGCGCAGACGCTCGACCGGCACAGGATCCCTGGCGCCGTGAACGTGCCGGTCCAGGACGCGGCGCGGCACCTGAGCGAGCTGCCGCGGGATCGCGAGATCATTCTCTACTGCAGCTGCCCGAACGAGGCGTCCGCGGCCAAGGTGGCGCGGCTCCTGATGAACCACGGCTTCCGGCGGGTACGGCCGCTCAAGGGCGGGCTCGAGGCCTGGATCGAGGCGGGCCAGCCGGTAGAGGCCTTCGTCCTCCCGGCGCCGGGCGCGGCGGCGCCGCCGCCCGCGCCGCAGCCGAGCGCCTAGAGCCTCAGGCGATCGAACCCGCTTTGCGCACCATCTTGCCGATGTCGGCCAGATGCGCTTCCTCGGCTGCGATCTGGGTGCGCGCGTACTCTTCCAGCATGATGCTGCGGCCGGTCACCTGCTCGAGGAGCCTGCGGTACTCCGCGAGCCCCTCCTCCTCGTGCCCCAGCGCCTCGCGCAGGATCTCGTCGACGTTATGCTTATGAGTCTCGAGAAGCTGGCCGATACGGAGCGAGGGATGCCCGCCGAGGTTGGTGATGTGCTCGCCCGCCTGCACCGCGTGCGCCTGTGACTCGTCCGCCTGACTGCGCAGCCAGGCGACGATCGGGATGCGATTGTGTCCGAAGATCATGAAGCTGTAATGCAGGTACCGCACCAGGCCCGCGAGCTCGAGCTCGAGGATCCGGTTGAGCGTCTCGACCACTTTGGCCGTGTCGGCCTTGCTGAGCTCGGAAGCCATGGATTTTCCCCTGCGCACCTGATGCCCCGGATGTTAAGCCCGCGGGTGGTGTATCGTAAAAGCTCATGAGCGGGTTCTACGACATCGCGGTGGAGAGGATCGACGGCGGGGCAGATCTCCTCGGCGCGCTGCGCGGCAACGTGACGCTGGCGGTCAACGTCGCGAGCCAATGCGGACTCACACCGCAATACGCCGGGCTCGAGCGGCTGCATCGCGAGCTCAGTGCCGAGCGCTTTACCGTGGTCGGCTTCCCCTGCAACCAGTTCGGCGCGCAGGAGCCCGGGAGCGAGGCTGAAATCGCCGCGTTCTGCCAGACGAGCTACGGCGTGAGCTTCCCGATGAGCGCCAAGCTCGAGGTCAACGGCGCCGGCCGCCACCCGCTCTACGCCTTCCTCACCTCGGCCGAGACCGGCATCGCCGGCGACATCAGCTGGAATTTCGAGAAGTTCCTCATCTCCCGTGACGGCCGCGTGCTCGGGCGCTATCCGCCCGAGACGAAGCCGGAGGACCGGGGCCTGATGCAGGACATCGCCGAGGCCTTGTAGCGGGCGGCGAGGCCGGGCAGTGAGCGAGTTCGATTTCGCAATCCTCGGCGCGGGCGCCATGGGCTCGATCGTGGGCGCCCACCTCGCGCGGGCCGGGCATCGGGTCGCCATGCTCGCGCGCGGCGCGCGGGCGGAGGCGATCGAGCGACAGGGCCTGACGATTCGCGGGCTGGCCGAGTTCACGACTCCCGTGGACACGGTGCGCGATCCCGCCGCGCTCACCGGCGCGCGGACGCTGATCGTCGCGACCAAGACGCCGGGCACCGCCGAGGCGCTCGCGGGGCTCAGGCACGCCGAGCTCGGCGTCGCCCTCTCGATCCAGAACGGGCCGCTGAAGAACGAGCTGCTCACCGCAGCCTTCGGCGCGCCCCGTGTGCTCGGCGCGCTCGCCGACACGAGCGGCGAGCTGCTCCCCGGCGGGGAAGTGCTCTTCACCCGCAATGTGAACATCATGATCGGCGAGCTCGACGGCAGCGACAGCGCCCGTGCGCGCGAGCTCGCGCATACGATCGATGCCTCGGGCGTGCGCGCCGCGGCGACCCCCGAGATCGTGACCCTCGAGTGGTCGAAGTTTTGCGGCTGGGTGGGCCTCATGGCCCTCTCGGTGACGACGCGCGCGGAGACCTGGAAGTACCTCTCGGATCCCGACGCCGCGCTCGTCCTGGTGCGGCTGGTGCGCGACGTCGGGGCTCTTGCGGCAGCGCTCGGCATCCCCTTGAGCGATCGAGCGATCCTGCCCGTGGCGAGCCTGTGCTCGCTGCCGGAGAGCGCAGCCGTCGAGATCGTCGTGAAGATGGGGCACGAGTATCGCGCGAGCGCGCCGCAGCACCGCATGTCCTCGCTTCAGGATCTGCTCGCCGGCCGCCCGCTCGAGGTGAACGAGACGCTCGGCTACGCGCTCGATCGGGCGGCGCCTCTCGGGCTCACGCTGCCGATGCTCGAGTGCTTCCGGCACCTCGTCGCCGGCATCGACCGCGCGCGCCGCGCGGCGCCGGCGTAAGTTGCGGGCGGGGGCCTCAGCCCCCGCCCGCGAGCCCGCGGTACTCGAGCAGCGGCTCGATCTCGGGCGCACGCCCGTAGAAGTTGCGGAACAGCACCTTCGGATCGTCGGTGCGCCCGCGCGACAGCACCATACGGCGCAGCGTGTCGCCGTTCTCGCGCGTCAGCCCGCCGTGGGTGTGGAACCACTGGCCGGTATCACGCGCCAGCACCTCGCTCCAGAGGTAAGCGTAATAGCCGGCGGAGTAGCCGCCGGCAAAGATGTGCGAGAAGTAGCCCGAGTGGTAACGCGGCTGGATCGGCACGTACTCGAGACCTGCGTCCTTGAGCGCCGCCGCCTCGAATCCCGGCACGCTGGATGCCGCCGGCGCCTGGCCCGAATCGATCAGGTGCCAGGCGAGGTCGACCTGCGCCGCCTCGATGTACTCGAGCGTCGCATAGCCCTGGTTGAACTTCTGCGCCGCGAGCACCTTGGCGAGCAGCTCCGGCGGCATCGGCGCGCCGCTGCGGTAGTCGTTGGCGTAGTGGGCGACCACCTTCGGCTCGCGCGCCCACATCTCGTTGTACTGCGACGGGTACTCGACGAAGTCACGCGGCACCGCGGTACCGGAGAGCAGCGGGTAGCGAACGTTCGACAGCATGCCGTGGATGGCATGGCCGAACTCGTGGAACATGCCGGTCACCTCCTCGAAGGTGAGCAGCACCGGCTGCCCCGGCTGGGGCTTCGGGATGTTGAGATGGTTGGCGACCACGGGGCGCTGGCCGAGGAGCTTTGACTGCGACACGTAGCTGTTCATCCACGCCCCGCCCTGCTTGTTGTCGCGCGCGAAGTAGTCGGCGAGGAACAACGCGAGCGGCTTGCCGTCGGCGTCCGACACCTCGAATACGCGCACGTCGGGCTGATAGACCGGCAGGTCCTTGCGCTCGCTGAAGGAGAGGCCGTAAAGCTCGTGGGCGGCGTAGAACAGGCCGTCGCGCATCACGCGCTCGAGCTCGAAGTACGGCGCCACCTGCGCCTGGTCGAAGTCGTAGTGCGCCTTGCGCACCTGCTCGGAGTAGAAGAACCAGTCCCAGGGCTGCAGCGTGAAGGACGGCACGCCGCGCGCGGCGGCTTGGCGGTCGATCAGCTTCTGGATGTCGGCGGCCTCCTCGCGCGCGCGCTTGAGCGCGGCCGGGGCTACCTGGCGGATCATGTCGGCCACCGCCGCCGGGTTGCCGGCCGACTCGTCCTCGAGCACGTAGGCGGCGTGATCGGGATAGCCGAGGAGACGCGCGCGCTCGGCGCGCAGCTTCACGAGCTGCGCGATCGCCTCGCGGTTGTCGGTCGCCCCCGCGAGGCCGCGCCCGACCGAGGCACGGTAGATGCGCTCGCGCAGTTCGCGGTTGATGAGGCTCGCGAGGATCGGCTGGTTGGTGGTGTTCTGCAGGGCGATGACCCACTTGTCCTTGAGTCCGCGGTCGGCAGCGGCCTGCGCCGCCGCGCCGATCTGCAGCGGCGTCAGGCCGTCGAGATCGGCGATCTTGTCGACCACCACGGCGCCGTCGGCGGTCGCCTTCAGCACGTTCTGCCGGAAGCGCGTGGTGAGGGTCGAGGTCTCCTCGTTGATCGCCCGCAGCCGCTTCTGATCGGCGCCCGAGAGCTGCGCGCCGGCGCGCACGAACTGGGTGTGGTAGCGCGTCAGGAGCTGCAGCGATTCCGGGTCGAGCCCGAGGCTCTCGCGCCTGCCGTAGAGCGCATCGACGCGCTTCCACAGCGCCGCATCGAGGAAGATCGCGTCGTGGTGGGCGGCGAGCTTCGGCGCCAGCGCGGTATCGATCTCCTGCATCTCATGATCGGTGTTGCAGGCGTTGAGATTGAAGAACACCGTGGCGACCCGGTCGAGCAGCCGCCCGGAGCGCTCGAGCGCCACGATCGTATTCTCGAAGGTCGCGGGCTTCGCATCATGGGCGATCGCGGCCACCTCCTTCAGCTGCTCGCGCATGCCTTCCTCGAACGCGGGCGTGTAGTCGGCGTCGCGGATCCTGTCGAAGGGCGGCATCTCGAAGGGCAGCTTGCTGACGTGCGCGAACGGGTTGTCGGCGGCCATTGGGGTAGTTCCTGCTTCCTTGGTAGCGGCGGTCGCGAGCGTCGTCATCACGGTCACGGCGGCTGCGAACAGCAACGGGACGAGTCTCATGGGGACTTCTTCCTCAAACCCGCGCCCTGCATGGCTCGGGCGGTGTGGAGCCGGGCGCCAATGGTATTCTTCTCTGATGCCCATCGCGACCAACGACGTGGTTACCATTCATTACACGCTCAAGGACGACGCCGATAAGGTGATCGACAGCTCCTCCGGGGGCGAACCCCTCGCCTATCTGCACGGACACGGGAACATAATTCCGGGGCTGGAGCGCGAGCTCGCGGGCAAGAGCGTCGGCGAGCGCCTCACGGTGCGCGTTCCCGCCGCCGAGGGCTACGGCGAGTACGACCGTGCCCTGGTGCAGAAGGTGCCGCGGCGAGCCCTCAAGGGCGTCGCCAACCTGAAGATCGGAATGCGTCTGCAGGCGGGTCACCAGGCGGTGACGGTGACGCACATCGCCGGCGACATGGTGACGCTCGACGGCAACCACCCCCTCGCCGGCCAGAATCTCAATTTCGACGTCGAGATCACCGGCGTGCGCCCCGCGACCGAGGAGGAGCTCTCGCACGGGCACGTCCACGGCAGCGGCGGCCACCATCACTGAGCGGCGGTGTCGCCGGCCGCGAGGCGCCGAAAGACCGCGTACATGGCGTCGACCCGCGCGAGATAGGCGCGCGGGTCGTGATCGCCGCAGCGCTCACCCTCGGTGAAGCGCATCCCGCGCCGAACGTAGGCTTCCGCCGCACCGGCGCCGCACAGATGCACGACGGCAGCGACGCGCCGCAGCTCGGCCGGCGCTGCGTGGACACGCCGCTCTGCCAGGATCCCGGTCACCTCGAGGTCGAGGTACGCCGAGGTGAGCTCGACGGCGTCTCCCGGGAGCACGCGCAGGTAGAGCCCGGTGAACCAGCACGAGCCGAAGTCGTTCCACGCTCCCTCGCGCCGCAGCTCATGGTGGTGGATGCAGTAGTGCCGGGCGACCCCGAAGGTGCCGTCGGTGATCTGGTACATGCCGACGGCGCTCGAGGCCGGGCGGTACATGTCGAAGGGCTTCGGCGCCCACGACCAGCGCCAGTAGGTGCGCACCAGGGGATTGCCCGACCCTTCCACCTGCGCGAGCGCCGCGAGCAGCTCCGGCTCGACGGTTGCCGTCGAGTAGCGGCGAAACAGCGGCGCGTAATCGCGCCAGGTTTCCGCGGGAGTCTTGTAGAGCACGCCGCTCACCGGAAAGAAGAGCTCGGTAGGCTTGCGCACCAGCTGGTAGACGCCGTTGACGGCGAGCGCCAGCAGCGCCGCCGCGGCGAGCACGATCGTCACCTGCACGGCGCGCGGCGCCCGGCGAAACGTCCGCAGCCAGCGCCGGGCGGTGCGTGCCTTGGGCCACGGCCGCCATCGGCGGCGGCGCCGGCGGCGCGCGCTCATGCCACGCCCCCGGCGTTTGGTACCGCGCACCGCCACGGTGCTCTAACATGCCGCACTCGGACGTGCGAGGAGTGAGGGGGCGTTGGTGTCACGCGATGCGGTCGAGGTAGAGACGGGGGCGAATCCGACGGCGGCGGTGATCTGGCTGCATGGACTGGGCGCGGATGGGCATGACTTCGAGCCCATCGTGCCCGAGCTCGTCCGTCCCGGCGAGCGCGCGCTGCGCTTCGTGTTTCCACACGCCCCGATCCGGCCGGTCACGCTGAACGGCGGCTTCGCCATGCGGGCCTGGTACGACATCGTGAGCCTCGAGCGCATGGGCCCGCAGGATGAGGCCGGGATTCGCGTCTCACAGGCGACGGTCGAGGCGCTGATTCGCCGCGAGAATGCGCGTGGCATCGCCACATCCCGCATCGTGCTCGCGGGCTTCTCCCAGGGCGGGGCGGTCGCGCTGTTCGCAGGCACCCGCTACGGTGAGAAGCTCGCCGGAATCATGGGGCTCTCCTGCTACCTGCTGCTCGCGGGGCGCCTGCCGGCCGAGCGCAGCAGCGTGAATCTGGCCACGCCGATCTTCCTCGGGCACGGCCTCGAGGATCCGATCGTGGCGCCGATCCTCGGCGAGCAGGCGCGCAGGACGCTCGAAGCGGCGGGCTATCCCGTGGAATGGCACAGCTACCCGATGCCCCACAGCGTCTGTCCCCAGGAAGTCGCCGACATCGGGCAATGGCTGCGCCGGCTGCTGTAATCCCGATCGCTCGGGAACGCGACGTCCCTGTCGCGCCCCGATTTCAAATTCAGTGCGGATGCTCCTCGCGCTGTTGTTCGCGTCCCTGCTGCCGCTCATTGCCACGCTCTTGAGGGGCGCGTCCCTGCTCGGGACGCCCCTGCTCGGGACGCCCACCGGGCTGCGCCTGAGGCTGCGGGTTTGCATTGGGCCGTGGCTGCTGTGAATAACCACCCGGACGGGCCTGCGGATATTCATTCGCGCGAGGCTGCTGTGAATAACCACCCGGACGGGCCTGCGGATATTCATTCGCGCGAGGCTGCTGTGAATAACCGCCCGGACGGGACTGCGGGTACTCGTTCGCGCGCGGCTGCTGTGTGTAACCACCACGGGGCTGTGCATTAGCCTCGCGACGCGGCTCCTGGTAATTGCGCGGCTGCGAGGCCGCACCCTGCGGGTAGGCGTTGCTGCCGCGGTTCTCCGCATAATTTCCACGCTGCGGATTGCCGCCGCCGCGGGTCTCCGACCGAGGGGCCTGCGGATTCGCGCTGCCGTGGCTCTCGCTGCCGCGGCGGTTCTCACCGGCTCCGACGGCCGCGACCCGGCCTGCGCCCGTGAACACGCCCGGGCGCTGAGTCGCCGCGATCGGGGGGCGGCCGCCGTTGACCGACGCCCGCAGCGAGTTGTCGTGCGAGGCCATCATCCGATGCTCGGTTTGCACCGGAAGGGGTTCGATATGCCGTTCGTGCGCGGCGGCGAGCTCCGCGCCGCTCGGCCGTGCCTGAATGCCGCCCGGGCCGCCATTGAAGCTGGTGTGATTGACGGAGACGTTATTGACCACCGTGCGGTTGTAAACGTTGGTGATGTTGGTAGTGGTGATGTTGGTCACGGAGCGGTTGTAGTAGAGCTGACCGCCGCGCCATTCACCGCCAACGAAGCCCACGCCACCGTAGCCGAAGCCGTAATCCACGCCGCCATAGAAGCCGACGGTCGGCCCCCAGTAACCGGCGTTCCAGAGGTAGGCACCATCGACCCAGCCCCAGTAGCCGGGCGTCCACAGGAGCCCGACGGGCGCCAGTACCCAGGTGCCCGGCACCCAGTAATAGTCGTCGTCCCACGCCCAGTAGCCTGGCGTCCAGATGTAGCCAGGTCCGGGGATCGGCGGCTGGTAATACACCGGCAGTGCGGGAGGTGCGATCGTGACCGATACGAACACGCCTGCCTGCGAAGCCACCGGCAGGACCGCCAGGAGCAGTGCAGCCAGGAGTCCGTGGACGAAGTTGCGCATGACAGCTCTCCTTAGTTTCAGACCTTGACCGCCCGACGCTGAACCACCCCTGAATCGCGATTCGCACAGTGCATCAGGGCTCGTCGAGCTTCGTTACCCGTTGCAACGCGCTCCGACCTTGGGGGGTTGACCCGCTGGGACGCGCGCTGCGGCGCGCTAGAACCAACTGTAGTTGAAGCTGATGCTGACGCGCTCCCCGGCCGCCTCGTGGGCGGGCACCTCGTGCCGCAGCCAGCTCTCGAACAGCACGATCCCGCCGGTCTGCGCCGCGACCAGCACCCACGGCGAGCGCGCGCGGCGCGCGCCGGCGAGGCGCGGCGGAGCGGCCATGTAACGCTCGAGACGCGGGTCCTCGAACTTAAGCCCGGCGGAGCGCGGCGGCGTCGCGACGTAGTAAGTGCCGCTGATCGTCGACAGCGGATGCAGGTGCGCCCCGTGCACCGCGCCGCGCCCCATGATGTTCACCCAGCAATCGGTCATCGCCAGCGCCCGTCCGGTCAGGTCGAAGGCGAGCGTGCGGGCGAAGCGCGCGACGCGCGCATCGAGCGCACGCGCGAGAGCGGCGAAGGTGGGAGAGAGCCGATGCATGCGGTTGGCGGAGCCGTATGAGGTGTAGCCGCCGGGGTATTTGCGGGCCGACCAGCGCCGCCCGGCCGCATCGTCCGCCCGCAGCTGCCGGCATTCGCGCAGCAGGCGTGAGTTGAGCGCCTGCCAGGTGCGTCCGCGGAGGCGCCCGGTGTAGACCAGTGTCGGAAACAGCACCTGCGTCGTCATGGCCGGCGCGAGTATGCGCACGCGCCCCGGGCGTGGTCTATGATTCGTGAATGGCCGTTTCAGCTCTCCCCGCCCCCGCCGCGCGCGAGACCGTGCCGCACTGGATCGGCGGCCGCACCGTGCGCGGCACGGGCGGCCAGCTGGACGTCTTCAATCCGACCACCGGCGAGGTGGCGCGCCGCGTGGCCCTCGCCACCGCCGATGAGGTCCGTGCCGCGGTTGCGAGCGCGCGCGGTGCCTGGCCCGCCTGGGCCGACACGCCGCCGGTGCGGAGGGCGCGCGTGCTGGCGCGATTCCTGCAGCTCCTCAACGAGCACCGCGACGCACTCGCCTCGCTCATCACCAGCGAGCACGGCAAGGTGTTCGCGGACGCGCAGGGCGAGGTGACCCGCGGCATCGAGATCGTCGAGTTCGCCTGCGGCATCCCGCAGCTCCTGAAAGGGGATTTCACCGACCAGGTGTCCACCGGCATCGACAACTGGACGCTGCGCCAGCCCCTCGGAGTAGTCGCCGGGATCACGCCCTTCAACTTCCCGTGCATGGTGCCGTGCTGGATGTTTCCGCTCGCGATCGCCTGCGGCAACACCTTCATCCTCAAGCCGAGCGAGCGCGACCCCTCGGCATCGGTGGTGATGGCGCAGCTCCTCACCGAGGCGGGCCTCCCGCCCGGGGTATTCAACGTGGTGCAGGGGGACAAGGATGCCGTGGACGCCCTGCTCAGCGATCGGGACGTCAGGGCGGTGAGCTTCGTCGGCTCCTCGCCGATCGCGCACTCGATCTACACCCGCGGCGCGCAGTCCGGCAAACGGGTGCAGGCGCTGGGCGGCGCCAAGAACCACATGGTGGTGATGCCCGACGCCGACCTCGAGCAAGCGGTCGATGCGCTGATCGGCGCGGCCTACGGCTCGGCCGGCGAGCGCTGCATGGCGATCTCGGTGGCGGTGCTGGTCGGCGAGGCCGCAGACCGCGTGATGCCGGCGCTCGCCGAGCGCGCGCGGGGGCTGCGGGTGGGCGACGGCATGGAGCCCGCCTCGGAAATGGGCCCGGTGATCAACCGCCAGGCGCTCGAGCGCATCCGCGGCTACATCGCCGACGGCGCGGCGGCCGGCGCGGAGCTCGTAGTCGATGGCCGCATCGATCCCGCGAGTGGCCGGCCATTCGCCATCGCCGGTCTCGAGCGCGGCTTCTGGCTGGGACCGACGCTGTTCGACCGCGTGACG
>Ga0307472_100000759_pt1 | contig 11826 bp, 12 predicted proteins | sample atmos_gasesAM5C__2_FD_204582 | JGI IMG/M metagenome (GOLD analysis project Ga0307472, IMG submission 204582) | Hardwood forest soil microbial communities from Morgan-Monroe State Forest, Indiana, United States - atmos_gasesAM5C_05 | ecosystem: Environmental > Terrestrial > Soil > Temperate... | reverse complement strand
ACCCGGCGTCCTGGAGCCTCTTGAGCAGGTAGTTGGCGTTCAGCGTAGCGTACTCGCCTACCTGACGCATGCCCTCGCGCCCCAGCATGCGCATGTAGATGTAGGCCCGCAGCAGCACCCCCGTGTTGCCCATGAAAGCGGACAACCGGCCGATCGATTGGGGCAGGTCCGCCTCCGTGAGCCAGTGGTAGCGCTCTCCCTCCCTTCCCACCACGGGAATCGGCAGAAATGGGAGCAGCCGTGCGCCCACGCCCACCGCGCCTGCCCCGGGACCGCCTCCGCCGTGCGGCGTCGAGAAGGTCTTGTGCAGGTTCATGTGGATGACGTCGAAGCCCATGTCGCCCGGCCGGACCATGCCGAGGATGGCGTTGAGGTTGGCTCCGTCGTAATACAGCAGTCCGCCGGCGTCGTGAACGACGCGTGCCACCTCCACGATGCGCCGCTCGAACACCCCGAGTGTCGAGGGGTTGGTGAGCATGATGCCGGCGGTCTGCGGCCCGACCGCGCGACTGAGCGCGTCGATGTCGACATCGCCTTCGCGCCCGACGGGAACCTCGCGCACCACGCAACCGCACATCGTGGCCGTTGCGGGGTTGGTGCCGTGGGCGGCCTCCGGGACGATGATCTCGTTGCGCTTCAGGTCGCCGCGCGCGCGGTGATACGCGCGGATCATGGCGACCCCCGCGAACTCGCCCTGGGCGCCGGCCATGGGCGAGAGCGCCACGCCCTCCATGCCCGACACTGCCTTCAGCATCTCCTGCAGCTCATAGAGGCACGCGAGCAGTCCCTGGCCGTGCGATTCCGGTGCGAGCGGATGACGCGCGAGGAACTCCGGCAGCATCGCGTACTGGTTACACGCCTTCGGGTTGTACTTCATCGTGCAGGAGCCGAGCGGGTAGAAGTGCGTGTCGATGGAGAAGTTCAGCTGCGACAGGCGGGTGAAGTGGCGCACCGCCTCGAGCTCGCCGATTTCCGGCAGCTCGGGTGCGCGCGCGCGGCGCAGCTTCGCGGGAAGATCGCTGAGCGCCGCGGCCGGTGTCTCCTGCGGCCATTGATCGCGTGCACCGCGACCGGGGCGCGAATACTCGAAGACGACCTTCTCACTCACGGGCATGGTTGCTCCTCAGGCGGCGCGCACGCTCTGCAGCGCCTCGCTCAGGGCGGCGCGGTAGCGCTCGATGTCGGCACTGGTCTTCGTCTCGGTGGCACACACCAGTAACGCATTACCGAGCTCGGGGTAATACCCGGCGAGGTCGAGCCCGCCGATGATGCCGCGGCCGGCGAGTGCCCTGAGCACGGGCGCGGCGGGACGATCGAGCTGCAGCACCGCCTCGTGAAAGCACGGGCCGGTGAACGCCGGGCGCACCCCGGGCACGCGGGTGAGTGCCGTCACGAGCTCGCGCGTGCGCGCGTGCGCCGCCGCGGCGGTGCGCGTGAGTCCCTGCGGGCCGAGGAGCGACAGGTAGATGGTCGCCGCCGTCATGAGCAGGCCCTGGTTCGTGCAGATGTTGGAAGTCGCTTTGGCGCGCCGGATGTGCTGCTCGCGCGCCTGCAGCGTGAGGGTGAACCCTTCTTTGCCGGCGGCATCGAGCGTGCGTCCCACGATCCGGCCGGGCATCTGCCGAACGTACTCCATGCGCGTCGTCATGAAGCCGAAGTAAGGCCCGCCGGAGGAGAGCGGCACGCCGAGCGGCTGACCCTCGCCCACGGCGATGTCCGCTCCGCGCGCACCCCATTCGCCCGGGGGCTTCAGCAGCGCGAGCGCCGTCGGATTGACCACGGCAATGACGAGGATCCCGTGTGCGTGTGCCCAGTCGGTGAGCGCATCCACGTCCTCGAGCCGCCCGAAGAAGTTCGGCTGTGGGACGATCAGCGCGGTGATGTCCTCGGTCTCGTACCGGGCGAGGGCATCGGGGAGAGTGATGCCCTCCTGGGCACCGTAGGGGAGCTCCTCGAACTTCAGGCCCTGGTTGGCGGCGGTCGCGCTGGCTACGCGCCGATAGTGCGGGTGGAGCGTGAGCGGCACGAGGATGCGCGCCGACCTCGACTTGCGGTTGGCGCGCACGGCCATGAGCGCCGCCTCGGCGGTGGCGGAGGCGCCGTCGTACATCGAGGCGTTCGCCACCGCCATGCCGGTGAGCCGCGCCATCATGCTCTGGAACTCGTATGTCAGCTGCAGCGTCCCCTGGCTCGCTTCCGCCTGGTAGGGCGTGTAGGCGCTGTAGAACTCGCCACGGGTCGTAATCGCCCACACCGCCGCCGGAATGTGATGCTCGTAGGCGCCCGCCCCGAGAAAGCTGAGGGCAATCCCGTCGCTGTGCGCGCGCTCGCTCATCAGGCGCCCGATCTCCATCTCGTTCAGTGCTTCGGGCACCCCGGCGAGGGACTTCACCCGCAGCTCCGCCGGGACCTCATCGAACAACTCCTCGATGCGCGCTACGCCGATCGCAGCGAGCATCGCGGCCACATCCGCCTCGGTGTGAGGAATGAAGGCCATCAGCCGCCCTCCGCATCCAGCACTTTCTGATATTCCGTCGCAGACAGCAGCGCCGCGGCTGCGAGCGCCCCGGGCGATGGCTTGAGCCGCATCAGCCATCCCTCGCCGTAGGGGTCTGCGTTCACCATCTCCGGCTCGGCCGCGAGCTTCGGGTTACCCGCGGTGATCTCGCCTGCAATCGGCGCGTAGACATCCGATGCGGCTTTCACCGATTCCACCACCGCGCATGGCTCGTCCGCCTTCACGGTGCGTCCCGCTTCGGGCACCTCGACGAACACCAGGTCGCCCAGCTCGTGCTGGGCGTGATCGGTGATCCCGATCTCGACCGTGCCATCCCCGAGGGCGCGCACCCACTCGTGGGACTTCGTGTACCTGAGATCTGCGGGAACGTTGCTCATGGAGTGTCCTTCGCAATCAGATCAGAGATTGGCCGGCGCGCACGAACGGGGGTTTCACGACGCGCGCGCCGAGTAGCTTGCCGCGAATCTCCACCTGCACCCGCGCGCCGGTGCTCGCGGGCACGCGCGCCAGCGCTATCGAGCGCTCGAGGGTCGGAGAGTAGGTACCGCTGGTGATCTCGCCTTCGCCGGCAGCCGCGGCCAGCACCTTCTGGTGCGCGCGCAGCACTCCGCGCTCCTCGAGCAGGAGCCCGACGAGTTTGCGCGCCGACCCCTCGCGCGCAATGGGCTCGAGCGCTGCGCGGCCGATGAAGTCGCGTTCGGGGGGCGCGAGGGCAACCGTCCATCCGAGGCCGGATTCGAAGGGGTCAGTACTCTCGTCCATGTCGTTGCCGTAGAGATTCATGCCGGCCTCGAGACGCAGCGTGTCGCGGGCGCCGAGCCCGCAGGAAGCGACGCCGAGCGAGTTGAGGCCTCGCCACGCGGGCACCGCATCCGCTGCCGGCATCATGATCTCGAAGCCGTCCTCGCCGGTGTAACCGGTGCGCGCGACGAACCACCGGCCGAGCTCGCGACCCACGAAGGGTCCGAGCGCGAGCGCCGCGGCCGCCTCCGATGGCGGCATCAGCTGCGCGGCCTTGGTGCGCGCCTCCGGGCCCTGGATGGCGAGCATCGCGAGATCGGTGCGCTCGGTCACCTCGACGGCGAGCGGACGCGCGTGCTCGCGGATCCAGGTGAGATCCTTATCGCGCGTGCCGGCATTCACCACCATGCGGAACCAGTAGTCGTTGAGGTAGTAGACGATGAGGTCATCGAGCACGCCGCCGCGCTCGTTCAGCATGCAGCTGTAGAGCGCCTTGCCGGGCACCCTGAGCTTGCCGACGTCGTTGGCGAGCAGCTGCAGCAGGAATGGGCGCACGCCCTGGCCGCGCAGATCGAGCACTCCCATGTGCGACACGTCGAACACGCCGGCCGCGCGACGCACCGCGTGATGCTCACCGATCTGGGAGCTGTACTGCACGGGCATGTCCCAGCCCCCGAAATCGACCATCCGGGCGCCGAGCTCCTGGTGAAGTCTGTAGAGTGGGGTCTGTCGCGCCACGACGGCGTCTCCAAGCCAATAAAAGGAGCGGCAGGCTGCCGTACTGCGCACGCATGGCGATAGCCTGCCGCCCTTCTGTCCTGTGACCTGAGAGATCAGGCGCGCGAAGCCGCCGCTCCCCTTCGGTGGGTGGATTTGCTGACCAATCCACCTCTCTCCAGAAGCCCCGCGGCACCCGCGTGCCGCCGTCTGCCGTTCTTGTGCCTGAGCGTTTCCGGGCGGAATTTGCGCCTTCGGCGTTCCGGCTCGCGCCGGACACTCTCCGGACAGACCGATTCGGGCGGGCGCCATGATAGCAGCCTTCCATCGGTGCCGGCCAAGCGCGGCAACGCTAAAATCGGCACCCACTCTCAGGTTACGTTACGTTACGTGCATGAATCGCAGCCGTCGTTCCAGCGTCCAGGTATCCATCGGCCCCGTGCGCGTCGGCGGCGACGCGCCGATCGTGGTCCAGTCCATGACCAATACCGACACCGCGGATGTCGAGGCGACCGCGAAACAGGTGCAGGCGCTCGCCCGCGCCGGGTCGGAGCTGGTGCGCATTACGGTGAATTCGGCCGAGGCGGCGGCGGCGGTCGCGCCCATCCGCGAGCGTCTCGAGCGTGCGGGCGTCGGCGTGCCGCTCATCGGCGACTTCCATTTCAACGGACACAAGCTGCTGCGCGAGCATCCGGACTGCGCCGCGGCGCTCGCCAAGTACCGCATCAATCCCGGCAACGTCGGCCGCGGCAGCAAGCGCGACCCGCAGTTTGCCGAGATGATCGAGGTGGCGTGCCGCTACGGGAAGCCGGTGCGTATCGGCGTGAACTGGGGCAGTCTCGACTCGGATCTCCTCACCCGGCTCATGGACGAGAACTCCGCGCGTGCCGAGCCGCTCGATGCGCAGCAGGTGATGCGCAGCGCGGTGGTGCTCTCGGCCCTGGGGAGCGCACGGCGCGCCGAGGAGCTCGGACTGCCGCACGACCGCATCGTGCTCTCGGCCAAGGTGAGCGGCGTGCAGGACCTGATCGCGATCTACCGCGATCTCGCGGGCCGCTGTGATTATCCGCTGCACCTCGGCCTCACGGAGGCCGGGATGGGATCGAAGGGTATCGTCGCATCGACCGCCGGCATGGCGGTGCTGCTGCAGGAGGGCATCGGCGACACCATCCGCGTCTCGCTCACCCCCGAACCCAACGGCGATCGCACCCAGGAAGTCATCGTCGCGCAGGAGATCCTGCAGACGATGGGGCTGCGCTCGTTCACACCGCTGGTGGTGGCGTGCCCGGGCTGCGGCCGCACGACGAGCACGTTCTTCCAGGAGCTCGCCGCGCGCATCCAGTCGCACATCCGGGCGCGCATGCCGCAGTGGGGCCGCGAGTACCAAGGGGTCGAGGACATGACCGTCGCGGTCATGGGATGCGTGGTGAACGGACCGGGCGAGAGCAAGCACGCCAACTTGGGCATCAGCCTGCCGGGCACCGGCGAGCGTCCCGTGGCGCCCGTCTACGAGGACGGTGCCAAAACCGTGACGCTGAAGGGCGAGCGCATCGCCGAGGAGTTCCAGGAGATCGTCGAGCAGTACGTGGCGCGGCACTACGCGCGCCGGACGGTCGACGTATGAGCGAGCTGGCGGCCCGCAGATGCAAGCCATGCGAGGGCGGCATCGAGCCGCTCACCGCGGCAGAGGCGCAGCGCCTCCTCGCGCAGATCTCGAGCGCGTGGCGGCTGATGGAAGACGCCCGTGCCATACGGCGCGAGTTCAGTTTCCGCGACTTCTACCGCACGATGAGCTTCGTCAACGCGCTCGCGCACATCGCGAACATCGAGGACCACCATCCCGATCTCGAGGTCGGCTACAACTACTGCCACGTGACGTTCACCACGCACGCGATTCGCGGGCTGTCCGAGAATGATTTCGTGTGCGCAGCCAAAATTGACCTCATTCCCCTCGCCTGAACAGCTCCTGAAGCCGGCGGTCCCAGACCCGGCGTCGCTGCGCGACCCACTGATCGAGCAGGCGCAGCGCCTGCGGCTCGATACGGCAGATGCGCTTGCGGCCTATCTTTTCGGTATGGATCAGGCCATTCAGTTCGAGCACCTGAAGATGCTGGAGAATCGCCGGAAGGCTCAGCGGCAGAGGCTCTGCAAGCCGGCTAACCGTGGCCTGCCCGTCGCAAAGACGCTCGACCATGTATCTTCGCCACGGATCGGCGAGCGAACAGAAGACTTTGTCGAGCGCCACGTAATTGAGCATCGGCGGAACTCTAAATGCGGCGCCCCCGTAGTCAAGACACGTTTCGCCCATAGTTAGGCAAATGCTTAACTATCTGCAGGAACACCCCACAAACTCCCTGGGAGGCCGGTAGTCGGCACCCCTCGATCAGCGCGCTGCCTCCGGCAACTCACCGCTCATGCCGAGCGCCCTGTAAATAAAGAACCGCCGCAGCTCCTGGCTGTGATTCACCCACGAGAGTCCACGCTGCGCGAGTCGCGCCACCGGGCCCGCACCGTGCGCGAGCAACCGGTCGAAGGCATCGATCGCGAGCGCCATGCCCGCAACCTCGCTCTTGCGCCAGCGCTCGTACGCGCGCAGCACCCGCAGTGCGCCCGGATCCTCGCGCGCCGCGACGGCGGCCTTGACCTGCTGCGCGAGCGCTGCGGCATCGAGCAGCCCGAGATTCACCCCCTGGCCGGCGAGCGGGTGCACCACGTGCGCCGCATCGCCGACGAGCGCGACACGTTGCGCGACGTAACGCTGCGCCGCCAGGCGCATGAGCGGAAAGGACAGCCGCTCGCTCAGGAGGCGCGTCCTGCCGAGCGCGAGATCGGAGGCCCGGTCGAGCTCCTCGGCGAAGGCTGTATCGCTCAAACCCACAAGGGTGAGCGCGCGCGCATCGTCGGCCGACCAGACGATCGAGCTCGTGCCATCCGCGAGCGGGAGGAAGGCGAGCGTGCCATCGCGCATGAAGCGCTGCCACGCAGTGGCCTCGTGCGGCCTGTCGGTGGCGACCGTGGCGACGATGGCGGTCTGTCCATAGGCGCGCGTGTCGACCGTGAGGCCCGCGGCCGCGCGCAGCGCCGACTGCGCGCCATCGGCTCCCACGGCGAGGCGCGCTGTCAGCGTCCCCTGCGGTGTGCGCACCTGCACCTCATCCTGCCCGATCGAAAGCGCGCTGAGCGGGGCGGACTCCACGTGCCCGCCCGCCTCGGTGAACGCGGCGAGCAGCGCCACTTGCAGCGCGCGGCTCTCGGCGATGTAGCCGAGATTCGGTTCACCGACATCCGCAGCGTCGAACACGAGTACGGCGCCGCCCGCGGGCGCGACGCTCTCGTGCCAAATCCGCATGCGCTCGTAGGGCGCGAGCCGCTCCGCGGGTATGCGCGTCCATGCGGCCGCGCGCCTCAGCAGGCGTTCGCTGGCCCGCGACAGCGCGACGACGCGCGGATCCAGCCGCGCATCCGCTGGCACCGCCGCAGGGGGGCGTGGCTCGAGCAGTGCAACCGACAGTCCTGCGGCCCCGGGTGTGCCGCGGGCAAGCAATGCGCCCGCGCATGCCCCGACGGGGCCGCCGCCGACGATGATGACGTCAAACATGACGCAGCGAGAGGCCGCGCGCGAGGCGCGGCGTCGGTCCGCCGAAACCCGCGCTGACGCGCGCCAGGGCATCCTTGGCGGGGGGCGCGAGATCGAACATCAGCAGCCCCAGGTTGCGCAACAGCGCAGGCCCGGAGCGCGAGTCGCCGAACAGCCTGACGAGACCATCGGTGAAGCCGACTACCCCGCGGCGATCCTGTGCGCGCCATTCGATGAACCGGCCCAGCACGGCAGGCGCTCCCACGTCCCCCGCGGTGGCCGCGATCACTTCGGCGAGCATCGCCGCGTCGCGCAGTCCGAGGTTGAACCCCTGCCCGGCCACCGGGTGGAGCGCCTGCGCGGCGTTGCCGATCAGTACGGTGCGCGCGGCCGCACCCGCTCGCGCGCGTGTGAGCTTCAGCGGGTAGGAGCTGCGGGCGCCGGCGCGCACGAATCGGCCGGCACGCCAGCCGAACTGCGCCTGCAGCTGCCCGAGATACGCGGCGTCATCGAGGGAGAGCAGCTCCTGCGCCCGCTGCGGACGGCAGGCCCAGATGACGGCGAGCCCGCCATCGTGCCGGGGGAGCACGGCGAGTGGTCCGGAAGGAGTGAACCGCTCGTACGCCTGACCTTGGTGCGGCTGGTCCGTGCCGACATTTGCGACGACCGCCACCTGGTCATAGTCCACCACCCTGGCGGCGATTCCGGCGGCCGTGCGGACCTGTGAATGCGCACCGTCGGCGGCAACGAGCAGCTGCGCGCGCACCGGCACGGCGCGGCCCGACCCGTTCACGAGCGTGAAACGGACCGACTCGGGTGTTACCGCGAGACCTTCGGCGCGCCCCGGTGCCTGCAGAGTGAGGTCCGGCGCCACGCTCAGTTGCTTCCAGAGCGCAGCTCCGATGCAGCGATTGGCCGCAACGTAACCGAACGCCTCGATGCCCTGCTCGGCGGCGTCGAGGCGCGCAAATCCGAAGCGCCCCGCTTCCGAGACGTGAATGCTGCGGATCGCCGCCGACTCGGGCGCGATGCTGTCCCACACGCCCAGGCCTGCGAATATCCGCCGGCTCACATTACCGAGCGCGGTAGTGCGTTCATCGAAGCTCGGTTGCGCCGTGGCGCCGAAGGGCACGCTCTCCACGAGCAGCAGCCGACGCCCGGCGCCGGCGAGCGCTGCAGCGAGACTCGCTCCAACCATGCCGCCGCCGACGATGGCGACATCGACCTCCAGGACCTCCGCGGCGGTTGCGGCACACATGAGTCACGCGGCGCGGCGCGCCATCAGCGCTTCGATCTGGTCGGGGTCCTTGGGGATGCGGGCGGTGAGCACCTCCGCCCCGCGCTTCGTCACCACCACGTCGTCCTCGATGCGAATGCCGATGTTGCGCAAGCGGCGCGGCACTCCGCGCGCACCCGCAGGCAGGTAGATCCCCGGCTCGATGGTCATCACCATGCCCGGCTCGAGCACGCGCCACTCATCGCCGACCTTGTAGTCTCCGACATCGTGCACATCGAGACCGAGCCAGTGGCCGGTGCGGTGCATGAAGTAGCGCCGGTATGCGCCGCTCTTGATGAGCGCGGGCAGGCGGCCCTTCAGCAAGCCGAGCCTCACGAGGCCCTGGGTGATGACGCGCACCGCTGCCTCGTGGGGCGCGTTCCAGTGATTGCCAGCCCGCACACAGGCAATGGCCGCGCGGTTGGCTTCCAGCACGATCTCGTAAACGGCGCGCTGCGCCGCGGTGAAGCGCCCGTTGACGGGGAAGGTTCGCGTGACGTCCGAGGCGTAGCACTCGAACTCGCAGCCTGCATCGATGAGCAGCAGGTCGCCGCTCGCGAGCGGCTGATCGTTCTCGCGGTAGTGCAGGATGCAGCTGTTGGCGCCGCCGCCCACGCTCGGCTGATACGCGGGATAGGCGTTGTGGCGCCGGAACTCGTGCAGCAACTCCGCCATTACCTGGTACTCGGTGGCCCCGGGGCGGCAGAAGCGCATGGCGCGTATGTGGGCTTGGCTTGCGATCTGGGCCGAGCGGCGCAGCAGCTCGAGCTCATGCCGGGACTTGTACAGCCGCATGTCGTGCAGCACGTGATCGAGCGCCACGAACTCCTGCGGCGGGTGGCGGCCGTTCCTCGCCTGGGTGCGCAGCCCGTTGACCCAGCCGAGCACGCGCTGATCGAAGTCCGCGTACACGCCCATCGTGTAATAGACCGTGGTGCGGTTCTCGAGCAGTCCCGGGAGGATCTCGTCGATATCCGTCACCGGAAAGGCGTCGTCCGCGCCGTAGTCGCGTGCCGCGCCTGCGGGACCTGCGCGCCGTCCGTCCCAGGTCTCGCGTGCCGGGTCGCGCTCGCGCACGAACAGGATGTATTCGGCCTGCGGGCGACCGGGCACCAGCACCGCCACCGCTTCGGGCTCGCCGAACCCGGTGAGATAGTGAAAATCGCTGTCCTGACGGAAAGCGTATTCGACGTCGTTGTTGCGATGCCTGACGGGCGCGGCCGGCAGCACGGCGATCGAGTCACGCCCCATGAGGCGCATCAGCTGGCGGCGGCGGCGCGCGAATTCATCTCTCGCCATGGGCGTTGCGCTTCCTCAGTGCAGCGGCGCTGCCTTCGGCGCCGATGGCCGGCGCAGCCCCGCGAGCTCTTCGAACAGCAGCTGCACGCCCACGCGAACGAACTCGACCAGCTCTGCATAGGCGGCCTCGTTCGATTCCTCGTCCTGCGTCGCGTCCACCCCGGCACGGCTGATTTCCGTGAAGTCACGAACGATCTCGCCCGCGTCCCCCGGCAGCCCGGCATCGTCGGTGATCCCGCCCGCACCGAGACCGTAGAGAAAGCCCTGGCACCACTGCGCCAGCGCCGCGGTACGCGCATCGATAGGCTGGTCATCGGCGGGCAGCAGCAGCTCGAGCTCCATGTCAGGCTGCAGCAGCGCGCCGGCGGTCGCCGTGAACAGCTCCTCGAGCATGGCGGTGGTCTCCGGCGAAGCGCGTCCTTCCGGCAGGATTTCGCGCAGCCAATCCTCGAGGCGATAGCCCGAGGTGGCGCACAGACAGCCGGCGAGCGTGCCGTGCGCCTCGGCGGCCTCGGCGAGTGAGCGCTCTTGGGCGAGCAGCTGCTGAAAGCGTTGATAGTCCGGCGGAGTCATGACTGGCGAGCTCATTATATAATCGGTACCTGCAATTGACCGCGCCGAGAACGCGGCCCTATAGTCTTGCCATGAGCGACACTACAAAAACACAACTTGATCTCGAGCTCACGCGTCTCGGCAAGCGCATCGACGAGCTCCTCGCCGTCGTGGAGCACCTGCGCGAAGAGAACCGTGCGCTGCGCGCCCGGCACGAATCGCTCGCCGGCGAGCGCGCCGCGCTCATGCACAAGAACGAGCAGGTGCGCACGCGCGTGGAAGCGATGATCGGGCGGCTCAAGACCCTGGAGCACGGGGCATGACGCAACAGGACCAGGCCCGGGTCAGCGTCCGCATTATGGAGAAAGAGTACGTCATCGCCTGCCCGTACGATGACCGTTCGGCGCTCCTCGATGCGGCCGAGTTCCTCAATGCGCGCATGCGCGAGATCCGCGACAGCGGCCGGGTCGTCGGAATCGATCGGATCGCGGTGATGGCTGCGCTCAACCTCGCGCACGAGTACCTCAAGGGCAAGGACCGTGAGTCGCGGCTCGACAACGGCGCCGGTCAGCGAGTGCGCGCGCTGCGCGAGCGCGTCGAGGGGACCCTCGGAAAGAGCCAGCAGCTCGAGCTGTGACGCGCTCGGACGACTAAGGGCCATCCAATTGGTGTAGAGTGCTCGTGGCGTCGCCTGCGGTGTTCGACAAGCGGGCCGGGTTACCTCGGACCCTAATTGAAACACCCTCGGGACTTCCGGCTTGCGCGCAGCGCTGTGCAAGTCCGCCTTGGAGCGGAAAGCCTTACCTGCCGCAGCCCGTCCCACTTGTTGCTCTGGTTCGAGAGCAACGGTTCGCACCGGCACACGCGGGTGGCGCTACCTGATTTCACTACCTTGAGTGCCGCCCGCCGATCGCTGCGGGCGAGCCTCAGTGCACGCCGTCGCCAGGTGCCGCTGGAGCAGCGCGCACACGTCGCCGAACGCGTGGCGCTGAACGTCGATCGCTTCATCCACCTGCAGAGCGGCTGGCGCATCGCGCTCTACGCGGCGCTCCCCTGGGAGCTGGACGCGGCGCCGCTCATCGCACTCGCCGAGAGCCGGGGCTGCCGCGTGTTCCTGCCCCGCATCGACCGGCGGCGCGCCTCGGG
>Ga0307472_100000758_pt1 | contig 11827 bp, 13 predicted proteins | sample atmos_gasesAM5C__2_FD_204582 | JGI IMG/M metagenome (GOLD analysis project Ga0307472, IMG submission 204582) | Hardwood forest soil microbial communities from Morgan-Monroe State Forest, Indiana, United States - atmos_gasesAM5C_05 | ecosystem: Environmental > Terrestrial > Soil > Temperate... | reverse complement strand
GCTTCAGGTCGGATCCGTCACCATCAAACTCGCCGACGTCACGACGATCGGCACGCCCACCAACTGAGGAGGACCACCAGAATGCTTCGAGCCCTCTCGACCGGCGTCACCGGCCTCCGGACAAACCAGGAAGCGCTCGACGTCATCGGCAACAACATCGCCAACATCAACACCACGGGCTTCAAGGGCTCGCGGACGGAATTCGCCGACCTCCTGTCGCAGACGCTCACGGGCGAGCAGGCGCCCACGACGAACCTCGGTGGACGCGATGCCTCGCAGATCGGTCTCGGCACGCGGCTGGCCGCGGTCACGACGAACTTCTCGCAGGGCACGATCCAGTCGACCGACGCCGGCACCGACCTCGCGATCCAGGGCGACGGCCTCTTCGTGCTCGCCAACGGCGCCAACACGTATTACAGCCGGGCCGGCGCCTTCTCGCTCGACGCCAACGGCACGCTCGTCGACTCGGTGACGGGCTACAAGGTCCAGGGCCTCACCGGCGACATCACGATCGCGCCCGGCTCCACGCAGGCGGCGAACGCGACGACGCAGGCGGTGTTCGGCGGCAACCTCGATGCCTCGCAGCCAGACGGTACGCAGTACGTCAGCACGTTCAGCGTGAACGACTCGCTCGGCGTGGCCCATAACCTCACGCTGACGTTCACGAAGAACTTCGCGGGCGCCTCCGGCCGCTGGGACTGGGCGGCGACGGAATCCGATCCCAACATCTCGGGTCTGACGACGGCGACGGGTCAGCTCGTGTTCAACACCGGCGGCGCGATCGCCAGCGGCGGCAGCCCCTCGATCGGCATCACCTACGCCGCCGCGGCCGGCGTTACCACGCCGCAAGCCGTCACGCTCGACTTCGGGTCGGCCACCAACAGCGCGCCGATGACCGGATACGCCGGCAGCTCGACGGCGGCGCTCAGCTCGCAGAACGGCTATGCGTCGGGCACGCTGCAGTCCTTCGCGATCGGCGCCGACGGCACGGTGACGGGCAGCTACTCGAACGGCCGCTCCACCGCCCTCGCCCAGATCGAGCTCGCCAACTTCGCCAACCCGGCCGGTCTCGTCCGCGTGGGCGACAACATGTTCCGCGTGTCGCAGAACTCCGGTCCGGCCCAGATCGGCACGCCGGGCAGCGGCGGGCGCGGCACGCTCATCGCCGGCGCGCTGGAAAGCTCCAACGTCGACCTGGCTCGCGAGTTCACCGACTTGATCACGCACCAGCGCGGCTTCGAAGCCAGCGCGCGGGTGATCCGGGCCGGCGACGAAATCCTTCAGACGGTCGTCAACATCAAGCAGTAGGAGGATCGACATGGTCACCGTGACCGCGCTCAACAACTCGCGCTGCTCGCTGCGGCCGGAGCTCATCGCTTCGGTCGTGGCGGGCGCGCCCACGACGCTGCAGCTGACGAACGGCGTCAACCTCGAGGTGCGGGAGTCCGCCGACGAGGTGCAGCGCCGGATCGAGCAGGCGCGTGGTCTCGCCGATGCGCCGCGGAGGCGTCATGCCGGCGCCCGTTAGCCCGACGCCGCCGGCGGCGACGCCGGCGCCCGCGCCGGCCCCGGTTGGACGCCGCCGTCTCCTCCTCGTCGTCATGGTCTGCGCCCTGAGCGTGGCCGCGGCGTCCACGGGCGTCGCGCTGTGGTTGCTCCTCGGGCCAGGCGCGCACGCCGAGGCGGTCAGCCGGGGTCCGGCCTACGTCCACCGCGTCGGCACCATCGTCGTCAACGTGGCCGACACCAACGGCCGGCGTTATCTGCGCACCACCGTCGAGCTGGCGGCGGCCTCGAGCAAGGACATGAAGCGGCTGGAAGAGCACCGCACGCCGATCGTGGACGCCACCATCGGCGTGCTCAGCGCGACGTCGCTCGACAAGCTGCTCGACCACGCCCAGCGCGAGGCGCTCAAGGGACAGCTTCGCGATCGGCTCAACGGGTCGATCGGCAGCCAGCCGGTGACCCAGGTGTTCTTCACGGAGTTCGTGATCCAGTGAGGACGCATAGCGCATGAAGCCCCACGAGATGCTCTCTCAGGAAGAGATCGACGCGCTGCTCAGCGCGGTCAAGAGCGGTGCCGTCACCGTCTCCTCCGGCGGCGATCGGGCCGACGCCAAAGCCGTCATCTACAACTTCCGCCGTCCGAGCCGCGTGTCGAAGGAGCAGATCCGCGCGCTCCAGATCCTCCACGAGGACTTCGCCAAGCTCACGACCGCCTCGCTGTCCGGCATGTTGCGCACGATGGTCGACCTCGAGCTGGAAGCGGTGGAGCAGATCTCCTACAGCGAGTACCAGCTCGCCATCGCGAGCCCGACCTGCGCGTTCGTCTTCAACATGGAGCCGCTCAAAGGCGGCGCCGTGCTCGAGCTGAACCCGCACGTGGCGTCGGTGATGATCCACCGTCTCCTCGGCGGCCACGGCTTCGAGGTGCCGCCCAGCCGGGACTTCACCGAGATCGAGCGCGCGGTGGTCGAGCGGATCGGGCTGCGCGCGATGGTGGATCTCCAGCAAGCCTGGCAACAGGTGGGCGCGTTCGTGTTCCGCATCCTGCAGCTCGAGACGAACCCGCAATTCATCCAGGTGACGTCGCCCAACGAAGTCATCCTCGTCGCGACGTTCCGTATCAAGATCGGTCCGGTCGCCGGCGGATTGTCGATCGGCTACCCGTACCTGCTGCTGGAGTCGTTGATCCCGCGGCTCGGCGGTCAGCGCTGGATGTCCACCAACACCGCCAGCGCCACGCCGGAGAATCGCGCCTTCATGCTGCGCGAGCTCAGCCAGAGCCCGCTCACGCTCCGCGCCTTCCTGGGTGAGGCCAAGCTGACCGTGCGCGATCTGCTCAACCTCGAATCGGGACAGCTGTTGCCGCTGCAGACGAAGCCGGACGACGCCGTCCGTGTGGAGATCAATTCGGTGCCGACGTTCGTGGGCCGCCCCGGCACGCACCGCAAGCACCTCGCGGTCGAGGTCCTCGGCCGCCTCGATGAAAGGAACGAGCCATGAGCGCGCTGCCCCCCATGTTGGCTTCCCCGGCCACCCGGCTCGAGCCGGACGCCGCTTACGCGCAGTCGTTCTTCAGTGGCTGCGCCGCCGCGCTGTCCACGTTGCTGAACCGGGCCGTGACCATCGAGCTCGTTCCCGGTCTGCTCCCGAGCTCGGAGACGCTGGCCGGCCCCATCCCGCTGCCGTGGGTCATCGCCAGCGCGCGCTTCACGCGCGGCCTGGCCGGCGCTCACGATCTCGTGCTCACCCACACGGAAGCCCTGGCACTGGCCAAGCTCGTGCTCGGCGAGGAAGCCGGCGACGGCGACGTCTTCGCGCCCGAATACCAGGATGCGCTGCGCGAGACGGTCAACCAGATGTTCTCGTCGGCGTCGTCGTCACTGCGGGTCTTCTTCGGCAAGCCGGTGGGCATCGCCACCGCCGAGCTGCGCCAGCTCGAGAACGCCGACAGCTGGCATCCCCACGTTGCCTCGATCGCCGTCGGCGTGCTCACGGTCGACGGCGTGCCGCGGGCGCGCGCGGCCCTGACCATCCCGCCGTCGGTGCGCGACGAGGCGGCGGCCGCGCACACGGTGGCAGCGGCGCCCAAGCCGGCGCCGGCCAGCGCGCCGGCCCAGCCCGGGCTCGATCTCATCCTCGATATCTCGATGCCCGTGACCGTCGAGCTCGGGCGGACCCGGATGCTGATTCGCGACATCCTCGCTCTCGGCCCCGGCTCGATCATCGAGCTCGACAAGCTCGCCGGTGAACCGGTGGACCTGCTCGTCAACGATCGGCCGATCGCGAAGGGCGAAGTGGTCGTCATCGACGAGAACTTCGGCGTGCGGCTCACCCAGATCAGTCAGGCCGCCGAGCGCCTGCAGAGCCTGTCGTGATGAGCGATCGCACGATGGCGAGCGGACGGCTGCTGCTGGGTGTGGTCCTGGTCACGACGTTCGCGCTGATGTGGGCGACCACGCAGGTAGCGGCCAACGAGCCAGCCGAGGTCAGCGCCGACGGCGCCGTCGCGCCGGCGCCGGAGACGGCGCGCCCCGTCGCCAAGAAGCCGGTGACGGTTCCGCCGCGGGCGACGGCTCCGCGCATGGATGCAGCGCCGAAGAAGTCGGTGGAGAAGGCGGACGTCAAGCGCGAGACGGCTTCCGACGCGAGCCGGACGTTGGCGCCGCAGACCGATCTGTCGCCGTCCGCGCCGAGCGAGTCGCTGGCCGGCGTCGGCCTCAAGCTCTTGCTCGGCTCCGTCGCGCTGGCCGCGGCGCTTTATTTCGCCGCCCGCTGGCTCAAGCGGATGCCCTTCGCCAAGCTCCTGCCGGGCGCCGATGGGCCCATCAAGGTGATCGGCCGCACCCACCTCGGACCCAAGGCCTCGCTCTGCCTCATCGAGGTTGCCGGAACGACGCTGCTGGTGTCGCAGACGGCAACGGGTATCCAGACGCTGCACGTGTGGCCCGCGGGCTCCACGAGCGCGAGCGGTGAGCGCCCGAGCATGAAGGCCCCGGCGACGCCCGCCGCCACGTTCCCTGGCCAGCTCAAGCACCTCGAGGGGCGCTTGACCGGGAGGAACAGTTGATCGGGTTCATCGGACAGATCGCCCTGCCGGGCGTGACCTTCACCAGCAACGGCGGGCCCGAGCAGGTCACCGCCGCGCTCGAGATCGTCGGGCTGCTGACGGTCCTCACGCTGGCGCCCTCGATCATCGTGATGCTCACGTGCTTCACGCGCGTGCTGATCGTGCTCTCGTTCCTGCGCCAGGCGATCGGCGTGCCCCAGATGCCGCCGAACCAGATCATGACCGGCCTGGCGCTGTTCCTGACCGTCTTCATCATGGCGCCGGTGGGCCAGGAAGTGCATCGCGTCGCCCTCGGCCCCTATCTCGCGAAGAAGATCACGCCGGAGCAAGCCGTCGAGCGGGGCTGGTCGCCAATCCGCACGTTCCTGCTCCGTCACACGCGCGAGCGCGACCTCGGCCTCATGGTCGAGCTCTCCCGCCAGCCGCGGCCGGCCAAGCCGCAAGACGTCGCCGCCCACGCGCTGGTGCCCGCGTTCGTGATCTCCGAGCTGCGCACGGCGTTTCAGCTCGCGTTCGTGCTCTTCGTGCCGTTCCTCGTCATCGACATGGTCGTGGCGTCGATCCTCATGTCGATGGGCATGTTGATGCTGCCGCCGGTGATGATCTCGTTGCCGCTCAAGATCCTCCTCTTCGTGCTGGCGGATGGCTGGCACCTCGTCGTCCGCTCGCTCGTCGCGAGCTATCAATCATGACGACATTTCACCGCTCGCCTCGCGGCGATCGTGGTCATCGAAACATTTCACCGCTCGCGTCGCCGCTCGAACGCGCCTCCGCTCGCACTGCGGGCAGCTCCGGCGCCGCTCGGCTCGCACTACAATCATGACCCCAGAAACCGCCATCGACCTCGCGCGGCAGGCGTTGTGGGCGACGATCGTGCTCGTCGGCCCCGTGATCATCGCCGGCGCGCTGGCCGGTCTGCTGACGTCGATCCTCCAGGCCGTCACCCAGATCCACGAGCAGACGCTCACGTTCCTGCCGAAGATCATCGCCTCGATCCTCGTGCTCGTCGCCTTCGGCCCGTGGATGCTGCGCTACATCGTCGAGTTCACCCAGAACATGATCCTGAGCCTCTCGAGGTACGCGGGCTGACATGACGACCGCGTACTTCGCGATCGAGCCGCGGCACGTGCAGCTCGCCATGCTGGCGATGACGCGCCTGTCCGGCTTGCTGCTGATCACGCCGCCCGTGCAGGCGCCGATGGTGCCCGTACAGGTGCGCATCGGGCTCGCGTTCTCGCTGCTCTTCCTGATGTGGCCTCAGCTCGTCATCGCGGCTCCGCCGATCGCCGGCGACATCCTCGCGCTCGGCGGTCTCGCCGCCAGCGAGCTCTGCATCGGTATCGCGATCGGCTTCGCCGGACGTCTGGTCGTCTCGGCCGCGTCGTTCGCCGCCGAGCTGGTGTCGCTCCAGATGGGCTTCGGCCTGGCCTCGACGATCGATCCCATCCAGGGCCAGCACGTGACCGTGCTGACGCGCCTCTTCGACTGGGTCGTGATGCTCATCTTCCTCGCGCTCGACGGTCATCACCTGATGCTCGGCGCCGTCGTCGAGAGCTTCCGCGTGGTGCCGGCGGGTGGGATCGGCAATCTGACGTCGACGGCGTCGGTGCTGGTGCCGATCGGCGGCCGCCTCTTCGGCGTCGGCATGGCCCTTGTCGCGCCCGCGCTCGGCGTGCTGTTCATCGCCAACCTCGCGCTGGTGCTGGCCAGCCGCGTGGTGCCGCAGCTCAACCTGATGGCCGTCGGCTTCCCGATCCTGGTCGCCCTCGGCTTGATCATGATGACGATCAATCTCGACCTGTTCGGCTCGCTGATGGGCGGCGAGATCCGCAACCTCGAGAGCCTGCTGATCACCGTGCTCCGGAGCCTGCGTCATGGCGGATGACCGCGGCCAGCGCACCGAGCAAGCAACGCCCAAGCGCCTGCAAGAGGCGCGCGAGCGCGGGCAGGTCGCGCGCTCGAGCGAGGTGGGCCCGGCCGTGACGGTCGTCGCCGCGGCCGCCTTCCTCTCGTGGATGGGCCCGACGTGGGCGGCCTCGCTGGCCGCGCTGATCCCCACGGTCTTCGGCGAGCTGCAATCGCCGGCGTGGGACGTGGTCGACGCCCAGCACTTCCTCACGCGCGTGCTCGGCCACTTCGTGATGCTCGCAGCCCCGATCGTGCTCGCCATCGTCGTCGTCGTCATCGGCGCCAACTTGCTGCAGGTCGGCTTCGTGCTCACCGGCTATCCGCTCAAGCCCAACTGGAACCGTCTCAGCATCACCACGGGCGTGCGCAATCTCCTCGGGGGACGGGCGCTCATCGAGCTCGGCAAGGCCCCGTTCAAGCTCGGCCTCCTCGGCTTCATCGCCTACGTCACCGTGCGCGGCGAGCTGGCGACGCTCCTGACGATCGCCGGCGTCGATCCCATCGCCGCCGTCAAGGTGTTCGCCGGGCTCGGCCTCACGCTGCTGTGGCGCATCGGCCTGGCCCACGTCGCGCTGGCCGGCCTCGATTACGGCTATCAGCGCTGGGCCCACCAGCGCTCGCTCCGCATGACGAAGGACGAAGTGCGCGAGGAGCTGCGACAGGCGGAAGGTGATCCCCAGATTCGCGCCCGCTTCCGCAGCCTGCATCGCCAGTACGCGATGCGCCGCATGATGGCGGCCGTCCCGACGGCCGACGTCGTCGTGACGAACCCGACGCACCTGGCCATCGCGCTGAAGTACGAGGCCGGCTCGATGAAGGCGCCCAAGGTCGTGGCCAAGGGCGCGCGCCTGGTCGCCCAGCGCATCCGGGAGGCGGCGCGGGCGGCGGGCGTGCCCGTCGTCGAGCACAAGCCGCTCGCCCAGGCGCTCTACAAGGCGGTACCGGTCGGTGGCGAGATTCCCGGCCGGCTCTATCGTGCCGTCGCCGAGATCCTCGCCTACGTCTGGGCGCTCAACCGGAGATTCCGCTAAATGCGGCGCTCGACCGACCTGGCGCTGGCCGCCGCCGTCGTTGGCATCCTCGGGATGATGATCGTCCCGCTGCCGTCGGCGTTGCTCGACATCATGCTCACGATGAACATCAGCCTCAGCCTGCTGACGCTCTTCGTGACCATGTACATCTACAAGCCGATCGAGTTCTCGGTCTTCCCCTCCCTGCTCCTCGTGCTGACGCTCTACCGGCTCGCCCTCAACGTCGCCTCGGCCCGGCTCGTGCTGCTGCGCGGCCACGAGGGACCGGAGGCGGCCGGCTCGGTGATCCACGCGTTCGGCTCGTTCGTCGTCGGCGGCAATTTCGTCGTCGGCTTCGTCGTCTTCTTGATCCTCGTCGTCATCCAGTTCGTCGTCATCACCAAGGGCGCCGGCCGCATCGCCGAAGTCGCCGCGCGCTTCACGTTGGACGCGATGCCCGGCAAGCAGATGGCGGTCGACGCCGAGCTGAACGCGGGCCTGATCAACGAAGGCCAGGCCCGGACGCGGCGCGAGATGGTCGCCCGCGAAGCGGACTTCTACGGCTCCATGGACGGTGCCTCGAAGTTCGTCCGCGGCGACGCCGTGGCCGGCTTGATCATCACCGCGATCAACATCGTCGGTGGCCTGGCCATCGGCGTGCTGCAGCAGGGACTGCCGATCACCCAGGCGCTCGAGACCTATACGCTGCTGACGATCGGCGACGGCCTCGTCACGCAGCTGCCGGCGCTGATCGTCTCCACCGCGTCCGGTATCGTCGTCACCCGCGCCGCGGCCGAATCCGATCTCTCGCGCGACTTGCTGGCCCAGCTCACCGAGCGGCCGCGCGCCCTCGGCACGGCGGCCGGCATCCTCGGTGGCTTCGCGCTCGTGCCGGGGCTCCCCACGCTGCCCTTCCTGATGGTGGCCGGCGCGCTGTGGCTCGCCGCGGCCGGCCTCAAGAAGCGCGCGGCAGCCCAGAAGGCGGAGGCACCGGCCGAGGGCGCGGCCGCCGACAAGAAGACCAAGGTCGACGCGGTGGAGCCGCTCGACCTCCTCTCGCTGGAAGTCGGCTACAACCTGATCCCGCTCGTCGACGCCAAGCAGGGCGGCGATCTCCTCGAGCGCGTGCGCTCGCTGCGCCGCACGTTTTCCGAGGAGCTCGGCTTCGTCGTGCCGCCCGTGCGGATCCGCGACAACCTGGAACTCCGTCCGAACGCGTACGCGATCCGCCTGAAGCACATGATCATCGCGCAGGCCGAGGTCTATCCGGGCCGGCTGCTTGCGATGAATCCGGGAACGGCCACCCACCCGCTCGACGGCCTCGAGGTGCGCGAGCCGACCTTCGGCGTGCCGGCGACCTGGATCGCCACGTCGGCGCGCGACGAGGCGCGCGCGGCGGGCTACACCGTCGTCGACGCGAGCACGGTGGTGGCCACCCATCTCTCCGAGCTCGTGCGGCGCGAGGCGCCCGCGCTGCTCACACGCCAGGCCGTCCAGGAGCTGCTCGACGGCGTGCGGGCCGCCAATCCCGCGTGTCTGGAAGGGCTCGTGCCGAATCTCTTGCCGCTCGGCGCCGTGCACAAGGTGCTGCAGCTGCTGCTGGCCGAGGAAGTCACCATCCGCGATCTGCCCACGATTCTCGAAGCGCTCGCCGACGTCGCGCCGCAGACAAAAGACACGGCGTTGCTCGCCGAGTGGACGCGGGCGGCGATTCCGGCCTCGGTCGTGCAGCCCTACGTCGTCAACGGCAACAACCTGCAGCCGCTGGTCCTGCGCCCGTCCGCCGAGCGCCTGTTCCGCGAGGGTTACCAGCGCTCGGACTCGGGGATCGGCACCGTCGCGCTCGATCCCGCGGCCACGCGCGCGTTCATCGAGGCCGTCGCCCAGGCGATCGAGCGTCGGGGCGCCCAGCCCGGTCGGCCGTGTCTGGTCGCGCCGCAAGAGCTGCGTCCCCACGTTCGTCGCGTGATTGCCCGGACGTTCCCCCATTTGGGTGTGCTGTCGTTTGCGGAGATTCCATCGTCGGTCACTCTCGAGTCGTCCCATTTCGTGGAGGTGGCGAATGCGCATCAAGCGAATCGAAGCTGACAACATCGCCGAGGCCATGCGGGATCTGCGTCGCGAGCTCGGTGAAGGCGCGCTGATCCTGCACACCAAGCAGCTGCCGCCCCGCGGAGTCGCGGGATGGTTCAAGGCGCCGCGCGTCGAGATCCTCGGCGCCATCGACGAGCCCGAGCTCGTCGGCGCGACAACCCCCGCGCGCCGGGCTCCGGCGACGGCGCCCCTGCCGTCCGCGCCGATCGCGCCCGCGGCCGGCTCGTTTGCGGCGCTGGCCCAGGCTCAGTTCGCCACCACGAGTGCGGCGATCGCGCCCATGACGGCCGCGGCCGCCGCCCCCGCCCCAAGCGCCAAGCCCAAGAAGGGCAAGAAGATGAAGGTCGGCGTCGCGCAGCCCATCGCCGAGCCGGTCGATCCGCAGCGCCAGGCCGTGGCCGAGCGCCTGGCCAAGTTCCGCGCCGCGAATCCGGCGATCCCGATCGCGACCGAGGATGCGCGGACGGCGGTCGGCGCCGCCGCGCCGAGCGTCGGCATCGAGGCCGCCGCCAGCAGCGCCCAACTCGACGAAGCGCTGCACGGCGTCAGCTTCGCCACCGGTGATTTCCAGAAGTCCGGGCGTCGCGGGCGCCGCATCGCGTTCGTCGGCCCCACGGGCAGCGGCAAGACGACGACGCTGGCCAAGCTCGCGGCCAAGGCGCAGATCGAGCACGGCCGCCGTGTTGGCTTGATCACGATGGACACGTACCGCATCGGCGCCGTTCCGCAGCTCGCGGCGTACGCCGACATCCTGGGCGCGCCGCTCGAGGTCGCCCACAGCCCCGAAGACCTGAGCCACGCGCTGGCCCGGCTCAGCGATCGCGACGTGATCTTCATCGACACGATCGGGCGCAGCCCGCTCGGTGACGGCGTCGATGGTCTCGTGCCGTTCCTGGCCACCGCGGCCGCCGACGAAGTGCACCTCGTCGTCAGCGCGACGACGCGGCCGCAAGATTCGCTCCGCGCGGCGCGCACCTTCGCCCGCCTCGTGCCCAACCGTCTGGTCGTCACCAAGGTGGACGAGACCGACGATCACAGCGGCATCGCCGCCGTCGCGCGCGGCATCGGCTTGCCTCTGGCGTGGCTCGGCGTCGGTCAGGAAGTGCCCGACGACATCGAGGAAGCGACGAGCGGGCGGCTCGGCGCCCTGCTCGCGGTGAGCGCGGCATGAGCCCGATCAGCTCCGGCGATCAGGCCGGCCGCCTGCGCTCGCGCGTGGCCGGACGCCGGGCCCGCATCGTCACCGTCACCTCGGGCAAGGGCGGCGTCGGCAAGACGACGCTCGTCGCCAATCTCGGCCTCGAGCTGGCCCGGCTCGGCAAGTCCGTGCTGATGTTCGACGGCGACCTCGGGCTCGCGAATCTCGCGATCCTCTTCAACCAGGCGCCCAAGCGGACGCTCGAAGATGCGCTGAGCGGTCGCTGCAGCCTCGACGACGTCGTGCTGCCGATCACCGACAAGCTCACGCTCTTGCCGGCCTCGAACGGCGCCTCGCGGCTGGCCGATCTCGGCGACGACGACCGCGCTGCGCTGGTGAGCGACATCACGCGGCTCGGCAGCGGCAGCGACATTCTGTTGATTGACACGGGCGCCGGCATCGGCGCGACCGTGCAGAGCCTGGTCGGCGTGGCCGACCGCGCGTTCCTCGTCACCACCCACGAGCCGACGGCGCTCAGCGACGCCTACGGCCTGCTGAAATCGATCCGCAAGGGACTGGCCGGTGGCGGTCCCCGCATCGAGGTCGTCGTCAACATGGCTGTCAGTCACGCCCAGGCGCGCGACACCCACGCGCGTCTCGGTCGGCTCACCGAACGCTTCCTGGGCTTCACGCCACCGCTCGCCGTCGTCGTTCCCCGTGACGAATCGGTGGGTGAGGCCGTCGTCCGCCAGGAGCCGTTGACTCGCGTCTACCCCTACGCGCAGGCCACGCGCGCGATCGCCTCCCTGGCGCGCATGATGGCCGACACCCGAGGAACCGACTATGCCATCTCGAACGACGTCACGTTGGCCGTTCCAGTCCGCCGGTAAGGCCGTCCGGCCCGAGGCCGTCGAGGCCGCGTGGAAGGAGTACCGCACCACCGGCTCGCCGGACGCGCGCGAGACGCTGATGCAGCGCTACATCCATCTCGTGCGCTACATGGCGGGGCGGCTCGGTCGCACGTTGCCGCCCAGCGTGGAATTCGACGATCTCGTGTCGGCCGGCGTCGTGGGCTTCCTGGGCGCGCTGGATACGTTCGATCCC
>Ga0307472_100000757_pt1 | contig 11834 bp, 12 predicted proteins | sample atmos_gasesAM5C__2_FD_204582 | JGI IMG/M metagenome (GOLD analysis project Ga0307472, IMG submission 204582) | Hardwood forest soil microbial communities from Morgan-Monroe State Forest, Indiana, United States - atmos_gasesAM5C_05 | ecosystem: Environmental > Terrestrial > Soil > Temperate... | reverse complement strand
GACAAGTTTCTGGCACTAGCGACGCGTCGAAGACGCAGTTAAGGCTTACCAGGACCTGGGAAAATGTTCGTCGCAAGCGTTCCGATAACAATGGCGTTTATTGCACAGGAGCCGATTTGGGAGCAGCAATCGGATATCCGTGGTTGATCATCTCTACTTTGAGGGTAAAGTCAGCCAGGCTACTGCTTAAATACCAACGGTGGTCCGCTTACTCGCTTCCCTTTGAGGTCGACGGTCACCTCGACTCGATCAGCGATCTTGATGAACGGAATGCCGCTGTTCATGCCGTAATCCTTGCGGTCGAAGGCCATCGTCCCTTTAATCTCGCCGGAGCCTGACCCCCTTTCCCCGGAAAGCGTAAACATCAGCTTCTCGGGTTTGGTCACTCCACGTATCGTGAAGTCGCCGAGGAAATCAAATGTGTTCGGACTCGTCTGGACAACCTTCGTCGAGTGAAACGTGATGAACGGGTCGTGTTCGGCATTGAAAAAGTCTTTCCCCTTCAATTTGCCGTCTTTCATTCCACTTCCGGTATTCACACTGGCTGCTTGAATCTTGACGTCCAAAACAGCTGCCTCCACATCAGGAGAGGTCATAGTGACCGTCGCGTCCCACTTATCAAATGTACCGTTTATTGCCACTGACGCCTTCACGTTGAACATAATCGAGCTGTCTTCCTTCGTAATCTTGATGACGGGAACGTCAGCGGAAGCCTGTGCTCGCGTGATTGATGGGGACAGAGCGGAGGCCAGGATGCAGAGAATAGCTACTCGCATACGGCAAAGTGTGAGTCCATCCCGCTCCCGCTGGGAACTGTCAAAAGTAACAGTCCTCCACATGAGCATACGAATTGATCTGGTTACTTGCGAGAGGATAGTCAGTTCGATTATCTGAAGTTCGAAAATTGTGCTTAGGTGTTCGCCGTCGCTCTGCCTTCGATGTAATTTACGATTCACTTCTGGTTGCTGTTAGTGACGGGCGCTGACGAAAAAACAACTGTGTCAGTTTTCCCGCTCCCAGAACTCTTTGTAGCTCACCGATTCCGAAGAAAGGGATCAGGATCACAAATAAGAGCAACGTGAGAGTGAGAATGCCCTTCCAGGTACCACCGCCCAGATCGGAGATGCTCTCTTGAAACGACTTCCCATGAAACTGGCCCACTGCAGCGTCCTCCAGGATCTTGCAGCAGGCCAACAAAATAGTGAACAACGCCGCCTTGAAAATTGTTGGATAAATGAGCGGCGCATCATCGAATCTTTCGCCTAGGTGGAGTTTTCTAGCAACGAGCACCACTTTCGCCAACGCTAACGCATTGATCAGCGCAAAACCATGCAACGCGAAACTGATATGTTCCTCGGCTAGTATCACAAACTTGTACAAAACGAATAGGCTGAAGACCACCCAAAGATAAAGCGCGATCAGGTAAAACTCCTTGATTTCCTTGTAGGCCTTCTGTTTTAGGCTCGATCTGCTCATGTCCTTTCTCCATCACATCCGCCGCCTGTGATCTCGGGCAGTTCATTCAACGAGCGAATCTAATCCACCGACGCACAGCTCCTCCAACCTGCAATAGCACAATTTGGCCGCCTCGAGCACTGCTGGATTGTCACTCTCGCCGAGAATTGTGACCAAACCCGAATTATCTTCTGTGTCTAGAATATTTTGAGGTGTGGCAGTCAGCTCTCGTCGGGATAGTTGTTGCGAACAGGGGGATTATCACCACCAATGTCATTTTGAGATTGCTGGTGGTAAGGGGATTTATCAATACCTATCCGGTTCAGTCCTAGTTGAGGCCCAAGTTCTAACAGCTATTGCAGCTTCGCGTACTCCGCTTTGGCTTCCTTCAGGATGGGAATATCGGGGTCGGCGTCCTTCCACAGCGTCAAGAAATCGTTGTAGGCGAAGGGGCTCTTGGCGGTATCGCGCTGCAAGGCAGTTACGATCCCCACAGCCCTACCAATCTCCCCCTTTGATTCTCAGCGGGTCTGCAGGACCTTTTCGAGAAGAGAGCGAGTGGCGTTCGGACTTCCTTGGCTTTTTTTCTGCGACCGGATCACATTGCCGGACGGCCTAGGAGGCTTTCTCCTGGTCGTAGGCCAGGTGTTCGGAGTAGAGCCCTTTTGAAGTCTTCGATGTGGCCGGCTTGGAAGTGCTAGATGCGGGTGACGACTTCGTCGATCACCTCGTGATCGTGGGTGACGAAGAGCACCGTGGCGAGTTGGCGGCCCTGGGGCGTGCAGCCCATCACATGTTCATTTGGTTGTGTCGACCATCGGAATCACCGAGGAGAGCTGCAGATTGATCATAAGGTCGATATGGCGGTCGATCTGGTACCACAACGCCACTTTCTTCGCGGATATAACCTTCTCAAAAATTGGAACATACCTCAGGCGGAGTGCGAGCAGTTGCCGGTCAACATCCGTAGCTCTTTGTATGTAATCCCGAGCTTGCGCATCAGTCATAGTGTTGTAGTTCGCGGCGTACTCCTTGATTAAAGCCCAGCGTTCGTCGTTGGGTTTGATGGCCTCTTTTCTGTACTGGTCGAAGATAGGCCAGAACTTGGTAGCTTCGTCAGCCGTAAGATTCATATTCTGCGCCATGAGGTTCTTGCGGTTAGCACGCAGGTTTGCGCGAAGCAGCTCGACATCCTTGTCGTTGATTGAGTTCGGCTGCCCCTCGGAGCCGGGACCGCTCTGTGGCGATGACTGTGCTGCCTGGCCAAACATTGACACGCTGCACAGGAGCACGGTGGCAACGGCGATCAGAACAGTTGTGATACCTTTTTTCATGGTGGTCTCCTCGCGCTTACTCTAGCAGGTTTCACTCTCTCATTCACCGTGGTACAAAAACTCGGTCCGGTCACCTACGCCGATCAAGCCGAGCGCGACTACGCCATCCTGGTTAAGGCGATTCGCGCGTGACAGTGAAAGCACGAGACACGCCCGCCGCATAGTCAAAAGTCGATTTAAAAACTCCGCGCCGTTCAGACCATTTTTTCTATAAGTCCGGCTGCCGTCGTAATTGGCTGTTCGCAACAATGGAGAAGTCCGGCCGAGGGTTCACAATTAGAGTCAAACTCTGGCTGGCGGCGGTGCCCACACCGTTGTGTTGAACAAGTAGGCGGGCGAATAGATCTCTACGTGCGGCTCATACACACCTCGCTGAGGGTTAGCACCCACCACCATGACAGTCGCGTCTGGCAACAACAACGCACCGGAGTGGTACAAACGGGGAAACGCATTTGCACCTGCCGAGCTAAACAGATTTCCGACGGGATCGTACAGATCCGCGTTCAAACTCGCCGTTGACCCGTCTTCATCCGCGGACGCTCGGAGAAATTCGAGTGTCGATCGGATCTCCTTGGCATTGGTTTCGTTGTGCCACATGGGCCGTCCAATCTGGAATATTCGCAAACGGTCTGGGGGCAATCGGCGATGGGCCGCCCTGGTAGGGGGCAAACTTGTCGGCCGTGCCATGAAACGCCACCGTCGGCACCGGCTTGGAATTCCCACAATCCCAGGGTACCGCTTGCGCGGCCGCCACCGCTCCCACGGCCGCGATCCGGTCGGAAAGTTTGCACGACAACTCAAACGCGAGACAATGGTTCCGTTGGTCTTATCCATGACGGAAAACACGCGAAAGCCGCCAGGGTAAACGCTACCGGGAGACAGATGACCAGCAGCACTCCGCCGATGACGATCTTCTTGATCTTCATAGCCGTCCTTGAAAGTAGAGGCGTAACCAGTGTTTTGGCTGACCTGTCTAAACCGGATTTCCCGCTTTGGTCTCGAAAACCGCACCGAACTACACCTATCCTGCCTACTCCCAGGAGTCCTACAATTCTCCTACGGAAGCGGCCACTAAATATTTGGTAGACCTCGGGGCCGATATCAATTGGAACATCGATCGTCAGGTGGCTATCGCTCAAGGGATTACGACCGAAGCTTCAGCTGAACCCAGATTCTTATCGCAAACTCCGCACCGAAGTGTTGGAGCGTGACGGATGGCGATGCCAATACTGCGGCGGTTCCGATCGTCTCCAGGTTCATCACATTTGCTCGCGAAGCCTGCTCGGTGACGACACTGACGAAAATCTGATCACGCTCTGCGCTGATTGCCACAGTGACATCCATCGCAAGTCGCGGTGAAAGTCGTCACGTCTACTGAGAAGGCATACCTGTGGGTCTTTGTCTCCACTTGTAGTTTTGCCAATGGTCTCGATGCGGCGAGATGCTACGTTGAGACGCTGACATCGAGATCAGCCCTTCCGGCGAGCGGACCGAGCCGCTCCCAATCAGGCCCAGTCTTGATTTTGACTTCAGCCATCAGGACCAAGACAAGAAGCCAACGTCAAAGTTCTCGGAGAACACCAACATTGGAAAGGAGAAAAACTATGCCAGTGAAAAACCCAAAGGAACTCTTCGTGATGCTACTTGGTGACGCGCGACAGAGCACTGAGCGGTCGACCAAGATCTATCAAGAGATCAGCAAGGCAGCCCAGGATGCAGAGATAAAAGAAGCACTGGAATCACGGGCTTGGATCTCGGAAAAGGACTTGAGCGCGATCGGGTTTCAACTGCATCGTGACAGCCGATGGCGGAATCCGGCCGCTCGTCCTGAATCGCCAGTTACCGCAGGTTCACATTCCGCCAGATCATATGTCTGGCGGCTTTTTTCGAATCCTTCCTGAAACGGCCGCAAACCTCACAATCGAATTCAACCCTCACTCCTCGCTGGTCTTTTCCGCAGGCGAAGCTGTCCTGCTTGTCCCCGTTTTCACTGTCGACTCGCAGGCTAGCTGTGAATCCACTCCAGGTTCGAGCCCTTAGCTGACCCACCCCTTTCTATCTCGGGCAATCCTGACTGTGCGGGAATCGGTCAGCTTCACACCGAGCTAATCTGCACGTGGTGTTTTTGTTCGTGCCACTCATAGAATCTGACCACATGGGTCAGCCAACGTAGAATACGGATTTGGCGACAAAGCGCGGGGCGTGGTGGAAGAACGACGAGCAACTTCTCGATACAATTTGGTCCTTCTGGTCGAAATTACGGTTACGCCCAACTTGGCTGCGGTAGGACCAATCTTGGTCGAAACACGAGACATTTCAACTCAGGGCTTCTATTTCAACATCCCACAACAGTTCACGGTAGGAACACAGTTCGAGTATTCAATTGCTCTCCCGATTGAAATCACGGGAGCCACTCAGGTGAATATCAACGGGAAGGCGCGGGCAGTTCGAGTAAAGGAAACTGGCGAAAATCACACCGGCCACTTGGGCGTTGGTGCCCTCATAGAAAGCTACCAAATCAGCCGAGCAGAGTCTTTGAAACCCTAAACAATGCGGCTTTTCGGAACGGTCAACCGTGGCCGGAAGTGCTAGTTCTCGGCGTGGCCGCGAGCGATGCTGACAATTTGACTGCTCCCCTGATCTTGGCACTACTGGCACTAGCTTTCATTGCGTGGCGTCGGGGCTGACCTCAAATGCTCGCCGGTTCTCCCTGGTCGTCGGCATCCCCGCCATCTGCTCGAATGCCTTGGACTGTCGTTGCCAATCTTGAAATTCTGGACGCGCTTCGCCTCCACGGTTCCATTCTGTACATTGCGCTTGAGCAAGTTCAGAGTTGGGTGCTCAGAGGCAACGACGGAATCAACCACAGGCATGCTTTTATGGAAACAATTAGTTCAGGACCACGTGAGCGGAGCCTGCTATCCTGCCTGTATTCTTATATGTGAGACTGGTATGGAAATTGCTATAAGCTATAAGGATGTTCGATGCAATCTTAAGTCCTTCTCTTTCCTATCGGGGGTAGGTTGACGCTGCGGGGATGTGGGGGTAGCACCCAGAACTGGCGTCTTTTGCATTCTGCAAACGACGAGCGGGCCTACATTACTTGAGAACGCCGCGTTCAAATTGACGTGTTCACATCGCAGCGCTTGGAAACCAACAGTCAATTCGGGCCTCGAAGAGATTAAAGGGAGACTACATGCCTGCCCGTTCAATCCGGGTTCTGGTAGTAGAGGATTACGAACCGTTTCAGCGCTTTGTCGTGTCGATACTTGAGAAACAGCCAGAATTGCAGATCATCTGCAAAGTCTCGGACGGATTAGAAGCCGTTCAGAAAGCGGAAGAACTGCAACCGGACTTAATTCTGCTCGACATCGGGCTTCCATCGCTAAATGGAATCGAAGTCGCTCGACAAATCCGCAAGCTCTCCCCTAAATCCAAGATACTTTTTGTAAGCCAAGAATCTTCTGCCGACGTAGTGCAGGGAGCCCTTGGCACGGGGGCCCAGGGATATATAGTCAAGAGTGATGCTAGAAGAGAGCTACTGGAGGGCGTGAACGCCGTTCTTCGGGGTGAGCAGTTTGTAGGTAACAAATTTTCTGGTAACGATTTCGTCGAAGGTTCAGACTGAGATCAAGAATCCTTTCGCACCACTACAGCGGAATAGGGAGATCGCCCGCCGACACGAGCCTGGTTTTTATTCTGATGATCGACTTCTCTTGGATGATGTTACGCACTTCATTGGTACAGCTCTCCACGCCGGAAACACAGCGATTGTTGTCGCGACTGAGTCACACCGGAACAGCCTCCTTCCGAAATTGGAGGTACATGGCGTGGATACTGCTACCGCTATTGAGCAGGGGGATACATCTGAATGGAGGCTGCCGACGCGCTCTCGAGATTCATGATCAGTGGGATGCCTGATCCAGCTCGATTTTTGAACTTCTTTGGTAATCTCATCGTGACGGCGGGACTCGCTGCGAAGGGAGAGCAAGCCCGCGTTGCAGTTCTCGGAGAAGGTGTTCACCTCTTATGGGCACATGGTGACGCAGAGGGGCGATTCGGGTCGAAAGTCTCACCAATCAGATACCCAAGACGTACGACGTGGATATTCTATGCGGCTATTCATTGGGTAGCGTTCGGGGCGGAATGGAGACCCACATCTTCCAAGAAATCTGCGCAAAGCATTCACCTGTTTATTCCCGATGAACGGGACCTCACACAGATTCTAGATTCAAACACAGGAGCGCATTCCGATAGCACGAGTCGCTCACCCCGCCGCACCTTGGGAGTGCTCTGACATGAGTGGAACGTGAACATGGACGGTGGTTCCACCCATCGGTTTCGATTGAATCTCAATGATTCCCTTTATCAGCCGAACTCGCTCCTGCATGCTCGTGAGACCGAGACCTCGCTCTTGCGTTGCCGTTTCCAGATCGAATCCTCTTCCTAAATCACTGACGAGGAGATGAATCTCGCCTGAATCTTCCCACAGTTGCACTTCAATCCGTCTCACCCCGCTGTACTTAGCTGCATTGTGCAGAGCTTCCTGTAGAACCCGAAAAAGGCAATGCCCGATTTCTCGTGGAAGAGAGATTCTCGCTTCGGGACTCTTAAACTCGACTTGAATTCTCTGCCGCTCACCGAATTCTCTGCACCAGCTTCTCATGCCCCCAATGGCACCGAGACGTTCCAGTTTGGAAGAGTCCAATTCGTGTGACAAAGCTTGCACGTCGTCCGAGATTTCCATCGTCTGCTTTCGTAGTTCTTGCACACGGCTCCGCACTTCAGAAGGATTGTCCTGCAATTGATCGAGTTCAATTGCCAACATTGCAAGTCTTTGGTTAATGTCGTCGTGAAGCTCTCTTCCGATCCGGGTGCGTTCTTGCTCCTGCGATTCGATAAGGTTCCGACTCATAAGTGAAATCGCCTCTTCCATCTGCTTGCGGCGGGTAATGTCCTCTGAAAAGATAAGAATTCCTCCGGGCACCCCTTCCAGATTCTGCCAGGGGCGAATCTCCCATCGGAGCCACGTGGTGCCGCCCTTGCGATCCCAGCGGTCTTCCTCGGCCCGCAACGTTTCTCCAGCAAGAGTGCGGCGGTGAATCTGCTTCCACCGTTCGGGAATATCAGGAAAGATTTCATAGTGTGAACGCCCTAGCATCTGCGAACTGTCGAGCGAGAAATCTGCACACCAGCGGTCGCTCACTTGTAGGTAGCGCATGTCACGGTCGAGCATCGCCACTCCCGCTGGCACGTTCTTAACAAAGGTATTCAGCAGTTCTTCGCGTGATCGTAGTAATGAGCTGTGCGCTTCTAAGGCGCGATTCATTTCCAAAAGTTCCTCTTCCGCTCGTTTGCGATCCGTGATGTCGCGCAGAATACAGGCGGCTCGATCAACTCCGTGTACGCCTTCAATCGGAAAGTATGAGAGCAATAAGTCCCTCTCCCCGACCGTAGGGTACGAGAATTTCATTTCGTACCTGACCACCTTACCTTGGAAACATTCATCCAGTTTAGGTTTAATGACCGTCTCAAATAGTTCCTTGTTTAATACTTCAGGGATGAGATGCCCCACAACTTGCTCGCGCGTCAGATTCCGCATCTTCAAATACTGGCGGTTCACAAGCAGAAAACGGTACTCTCGGTCGATGACCCCGATCATATCCTCCGCACCTTCCACCGCCTTCTCGTACTCTCGTAGTCTTTCCTCCGACCGCTTACGCTCGGTGACGTCTATATTGACGCCAATCATTCGCGAAGGCTCGCCAGCCGAGTCCATAAAAACCTGCCAGCGCCCGGCAATCCAACGAACGCTCCGGTCAGGCCAGACTACACGCCATTCGCCAGCGGTCGGCTCTCCCGTTCTTAACGCCGAGTTAACCAATTCGATGACTCCTGCCAAATCATTGGGATGAACCAGATTTTCGAAAGCCTTCTGTGTTCCCCCAAAACCGCCCTGCGGCAAACCGTAAATTGACTCCAGTTCCGGCGTCCAAGTATTCACTCCTGTCCGAATATTCCAGTCAAACGTTCCTATGCGAGCCGCTTGCTGGGCTAATCGCAGCCGCTCCTCGCTGGCGCGTAGTGCCTCTTCTGCCAGCTTTCGCTCTGTGATGTCACGGGCTATTCCAGAAATGGCCACAGTTCTGCCAGTTGAATCCTTGATTGGCGAAATAGTTAGGGATACGTTAATTCTCTTCCCCGTTTTGGTAACACGAACCGTTTCAAAATGCTCGATGCGATCCCCCGATTTCAACGTTTCAAGAATCTTGTTCTCCTCATCCGGTAGCTCAGGCGGGACAAGCATGCTAATCGGCTTACCTACGGCTTCAGCCTCCGTGTATCCGTAAATTTTCTGCGCACCTGTGTTCCAACTTACGATAATTCCATCGACGGTCCCCGAAGCAATCGCATCGTCAGAAGATTCGATAACTGCGGCATGCCTGAACCGCGCTTCCTCTGCATTCTTCTTGTCCGTGATGTCCTCCACCATCGCAAGTACGAGTGGAGATGGACTACTCTTCAATAAAGAGATGCTTAAGCTTCCCCAGACCAAGGAACCGTCTCGCCGAAAATAGCGTTTTTCCAGTTGGTAATGATCTATTGAACCTGCACGCAATTGCTGAAAAAGCGCCCAATCCTTCTCTGCGTCTTCAGGCGGAGAAAAATCGACACAGTGCTTGTTGCGCAGTTCCTCTTCGCTAGAACCTAGGAATGAACAAAACGCAGGATTTACGAAGAGCGGTTGCCCCTCAAGGTTCTCCACCGCAATCCCTATGGGACTCGCGTTGAAAACGTCACGGAAGAGTTGAGCGTCGGGAATCAAGGGTTTGTGATCCCTCCCGTTAGCCAAGGTATATAGCACTGTTAGCGTCTGACGGCAAACGACACTGCGTTAAAAATCGTACAGAACTGTAACGTCCATCTCTCAATATCCGCGTTTTAAGGATAACCATCAAGAACGCACATTACGACCACCTATCTCAAACTGCGACAGTCGCAGCCTGGAAGTAGGCCGCAATCAGTTCTATTCGCTTGGCTGAGATTTGTTTCGGCTTTCGCGTTCCATTTTCTCACGGCCCTTACCCGGTTCAACGCATGGAATCGGTTCCCGAACTGACAGGCACGTGAGCGTGGACCGTGGTACCCCGCTTGGGCTGCGATTCGATTGAAAGCCTTCCCTTCACGAGTTTCAGCCGCTCCTGCATGCGGTTGAAACCAAGCCCTTCGGCCTTCCTTGCCGTTTCCAGGTCAAAGCCTACGCCGCAATCACTGACCGTGAGATGAATCTCATCCGACGTTCCCCACAATCGAGCATCGAACTGCCGAACTCCGCTATATTTCACCGCATTGTGCAGGGCTTCCTGTAGCACGCGGGAGAGGCAAAGGGTAATGTCCTGTGGTACGCGGCTGGGCAAGCCGTCGCTCCTGAAGTCAATCTCTACTCCTTTCCGCTTGCCGAAATCTATGCAGAAGCTGCTCATGACCCCCGCTATGCCAAGATATTCCAGCCTTGGAGAGTACAACTCGTGTGCCAAGGCTTTGACATCGGTCAATATCTCCGAGCTTTTCTGAAGTACTGCGTCTACGCCGCTCGGCACGTCGGCAGTGGGATTGAGTGTATCCGTCTTCAGTTGTTCGACCTCCAGCACCAGCAAAGTCAGGCGCTGACCAATGTCTTCGTGAAGGTCACTTGCGATCCGGTGACGCTCCTGTTCTTCGGCTTCAATCACCCTGTAACTCACACTGGAGAGTGCGTCTTCAGCCTGCCTCCGCACTTGGGACACCAGTCCAGCGATGACCAACGAAATCACCAAGAAAGTGATGATGGCCACAATATCGAGCGGATCGTTAACTTCAAAAGAGAAAGCGGGGGGAGCAATATGTGTCAAGCACAGAGCCGCGATGATGGCGGCAAAGACTGATGAAACAAAGCTCCCAACGCGGGATATTATTACGATGACAATCACGAAGAGGAGTCCAGCCGTAGCGATATTGACATGCAGTCGGTAACAGATAGCGGTAAGTGCTGCCAGGGCTAGGCCGGCAACTAAACATTCCGCCGCTGAGCGCCAGAATTTATGCATTATGGTTGTGCTACGCGAGAATGCCACTCCCCGGAAGGTCTCATTTTTCCGCCAAAACTGAGCACTACAACGTTGACTATCGCAAAACAAGCCATAGCACTCACGACGAGAAGTCGCAAGTCGTTTCCTGTATTCCAGAAGTACGTGATCAATGTAAATCCACGAAGAGTTTGAAACAATTGGATAAGTCCCGCTAGACGCGCTTGTGGTGATTAACGGGGCAACTCCCGGATTGTAGGTTACTCGCCACCCCTATTCCAAAGGAGGCAAACAAATTCGACGTCCTGTTGAAAACCTCCAGGTGGGGAGCAGTAGTCGACACGGACCGTGCCAACACAGCAGAAAGCTTAACCATCATCGGAAAGGCCTTCCCAAGTGGACAAGAGAACAAAAATGGGACAGTAACCAAGTTCGTTACAACATCGTCGGCGAGAAGGGAGATGCCTGCGCCACTTCACCAGCACGGTCAGCCCCTGACGGCTGAGTGTTCTTCACAGATTCGACGAAAGGTGTAGCTGTCTTCTTCGCGGCGAAGGCTTTCCAACGGATATCCACAAAGAATATCAACGTCATATTTCTTGGCAATTTCGTTCCAGAGTTCTTCGAGTCGAATCGCAGCATCTGCCTTTCCTTGTGCCCACAACATAGACGCGCATTCCCCGCAGACTGCGACGCGCAAATGCTCTCCATTCGCCATTTTTCTCGCCGCTATAATTGAATCATCTGCGACTTTCAAAAACCAGCCCCAGGCATGTCATTCACCATGAAATTGGAGAGAAATTCTACGGCGTCCAATGTGACGTATCCTCCCCGACGAATGGCGGTACGAATATCTGGGCTCCCTGTGTGCAACCTCTCAAGGAGCTTGTTTCTATGCGACGCGGTCCCAATTAAAACAGCCGGATTCCCGGTCTTCAGAGCGCCGCCGAGAAAGCGAGTAAATCCGTCTAGAAAACGT
>Ga0307472_100000756_pt1 | contig 11839 bp, 12 predicted proteins | sample atmos_gasesAM5C__2_FD_204582 | JGI IMG/M metagenome (GOLD analysis project Ga0307472, IMG submission 204582) | Hardwood forest soil microbial communities from Morgan-Monroe State Forest, Indiana, United States - atmos_gasesAM5C_05 | ecosystem: Environmental > Terrestrial > Soil > Temperate... | reverse complement strand
CTGCTGCCGGCCGCTTCGGCCGCCGGCAGCCCCGGGGGACTTGCCCCGCTCGCCATCGCCGGCACCGAGGGGCTGCTCGTCACCTACGCGCGCTGCTGCTTCCCGATACCGTACGACCCGATCTTCGCCTTCCTCTCGGCGGGGCGCGGGGTGGTGATCCACCGCGAGAACTGCGTCAACGTCGAGGACTACCGCAAGCACCCCGAGAAGTGGCTGCCGGTGAGCTGGCAGACCGCGCCCGATCGGCTGTTCTCCTCCGAGATCCGCGTCTACGTCGTCAACCGCACCGGGGTGCTCGCGGCGGTGGCGGCCGCGATCGCCAGCACCGAGACCAACATCGACCACGTTTCCATCGACGAGCAGGACAGCGACACCGCGGTGCTCACCTTCGAGCTGCGGGTCCGCGACCGCCGCCACCTCGCCCGCCTGGTGCGCATCATCCGCCGCATGCCGGATGTCACCCGCGTGACGCGCACCATCGCCGCTCACGCCCGCAGCGATGGCCACGTGACGCGCACCGACCCGGAAGGCGACGGCGAGGACGCGGGCGATGAGAGCGGCTGATCGCTGCAAAGACCTCACATCTCGGCCAGGAGCCAGGAAAATGACCCGCCAGAGCATCCACACTGAACGCGCACCGCAGGCGATCGGCACGTACTCGCAGGCGGTACGCGCCGGGAACACCGTCTATCTCTCCGGCCAGGTGCCGTTCGACCCCGCGACGATGCAGATCGTGGGCGGAGACTTCGAGGCGCAGGTGCGGCGCGTGTTCGAGAACCTCAAGGCGGTGGCGGAGGCCGCCGGCGGATCGCTCGCCGACGCCGTGAAGTTCACCATCTTCCTCACCGATCTCGCCAACTTCGCCAAGGTGAACGAGATCATGGCGCTCTACTGCGAAAAGCCCTATCCCGCGCGCTCGACCATCGGCGTGGCGCAGCTGCCGCGCGGGGCGCAGGTCGAGATCGAGTGCGTCCTGCACCTCGGCTGAGAGGCTCGCCGCGGCCCGCCGCCCCTGCGAGCGCGCCGCCTCTCGGGGAGCGGCCCGTGACGGCACTGCGTGGCGTCGGCGCCGCCCTCGCCGCGCGCCTGGCGAGGCTCGGCGTGACGCGGGTCGCCGACCTGCTGTTCCTCCTGCCGCTGCGCTACGAGGACCGCACGCAGATCACCCCGATCGGGGCATTGCTTCCCGGCACGCGCGCGGCGGTCGAGGGAGAGATCCAGCTCACCGAGATCGCCTACCGCGGCCGACGGCAGCTCCTCACGCGCATCTCGGATGGCTCGGCGATGCTGACGCTGCGCTTTTTCCATTTCTCGGCGAGCCAGCAGCACAACCTCGCCCGCGGCACCCGGCTGCGCTGCTTCGGTGAGGCGCGGCGCGGGCCGCTGGGACTCGAGATGGTGCACCCGGAGTACCGCCGGTTGCGCGAGGAGAGTGCGGCGCTCGAGGAAACCCTCACACCCATCTATCCGCTCACCGAGGGAGTGCCGCAGGGACGGCTGCGCGCGCTCATCGCCGAGGCGCTTCGCCAGCTCGAGCACACCGGGCCCGCGGACCTCCTGGCAGAACTGCAGCTCGCCTCCGGGATGCCCTCACTCCGGCAGGCGCTCGAGTACCTGCACGCGCCACCACGCGGCGCGCGGCTCGCCGAGCTTGCCGCCGGGCGCCACCCGGCACAGCGGCGGCTCGCGTTCGAGGAGCTGCTCGCGCATCACCTCGCCCTGAAGCTCCGCAAGCGCGCTCTGCGGACCGATCCCGCACCCCCACTGGCGGACGAGGCACGGCTCGCGCAGCGCTTTCTCGCAGCCCTGCCCTTCAGCCTCACCCGCGCACAGTCGGGCGCCCTCGCGGACGCCGCGGCGGATCTCGCTGGCAGCGCGCCGATGGTGCGCCTGCTGCAGGGCGATGTCGGCTGCGGCAAGACCGTGGTAGCGGCCGCCGCAGCCGCCCGTGCCGCCGGCAGCGGCGCGCAGGCGGCCCTCATGGCGCCGACCGAGCTCCTCGCCGAGCAGCACTGGCGCAACTTTCGCGACTGGTTCGGGCCGCTCGGGGAGACGGTCGCGCTGGTGTCGGGCGCGCTCCCGGCACGCACGCGCCGCAGCGCGCTCGCCGCCATCGCCGCGGGCGAGATCCGCGTGGTGGTGGGGACGCACGCCCTTTTCCAGGAAGGCATCGAGTTCGCCAACCTCGCGCTCGTGATCGTGGATGAGCAGCACCGCTTCGGCGTGCAGCAGCGCCTGCGGCTCTCGGAGAAGGGCCAGCGCGGCGGGCGGCTCCCGCACCAGCTCATCATGACCGCCACCCCGATTCCGCGCACCCTGGCGATGACCGCGTACGCCGATCTCGACATCTCGGTGATCGACGAGCTCCCACCCGGCCGCACACCCGTGCAGACCGTCGTGGTGCCGGAGCAGCGCCGGGCGGAAGTGGTGGCGCGGATCGTCGAGAGCTGCCGCGCCGGGCGCCAGGCCTACTGGGTGTGTCCGCTGATCGATGTGTCCGAGGAATCGCGCGCGCAGGCCGCGGAAGAGACGGCGGCGCGCCTTGCTGAGGCACTTCCCGGCGTCAAGGTGGGACTCGTGCACGGACGCATGCCGGCGGCGGCGCGCGAGGCTGCGATGCTCGCCTTCAAGGCCGGAAAGCTGCAGCTGCTCGTCGCCACCACGGTCATCGAGGTGGGGGTGGATGTGCCGAATGCGACGCTCATGGTTATCGAGAACGCCGAGCGCATGGGACTCGCCCAGCTGCACCAGCTGCGCGGACGGGTCGGGCGCGGCAGCGGCGCGAGCAGCTGCGTGCTCTTGTACCGCGCGCCGCTCTCGGCGCTGGCGCGCGAGCGGCTGAAAGTGATCCGCGAAAGCGCGGATGGGTTCGAGATCGCGCGCCGCGATCTGGAGTTGCGCGGACCGGGCGAGCTCCTCGGCACGCGCCAGACCGGGCTCGCGCAGCTGCGGGTCGCCGACCTCATGCGCGACGCCGACCTCCTGCCGCGCGTGCAGCAGAGCGCCGAACGCCTGCTGCAGGAGCACCCCGCGCGGGTGGCCGCGCTTGCGCAGCGCTGGGTCGGCGCGGGCGAGCGTTACGGCCGGGTGGCGTAGAGCTCGGGCTACCCCCCGGTCTTCTCACTCGCGCGGACGAGCCTCGAGGCGTCCCCGAGCTTGAAGATGCCACGCATCACCGTGGAGTGCCCCGGCGAGGTGCAGAAGAACGCGTAGCGGATGCCCGGCTGCAGCAGGCGGGTGGCGAACTTCACGGTGGCGCTCTCGCCGCCGCCGACGATCGGGGTCGCCGCGATGATGCGCGTATCGTGCTCGGGCAGGTAGCCGCGCGCGGGACCGGCGGCGAGCCCGGCATTGACGATGGCCGACATGTCCGAATCCTTCGCGAGCACCCAGTCGTGGCCCATCGTGCGTGCGGAGAGCTTCCCCGAGTGCGTCAGCGTCACTTCGACCTCGGCGCAGTCGGTGGGCACGATGAGCTCGCGAACGCTGAATTGCATCTGATCGTTGCTCGCCAGGGTGAGCTTGCAGGGGTCCGCGTGCGCAAGCGCGCTCGAGAGCAGCAGCGCGCCTGCGCCCATCAGCTGCAGTGTAGTGTTGGTCATGCTCGCAACTCCTCTAAGCCGTGCGTGCCGTTGGCACGCTCAGAAGGCCAGCCAGTAAAAGAGAAACAGGGTGTTGTTATTGCTGGCGGAGCGGCCGGTGCCGTCGTAGTTGGAAGTTCCGCCGTCGAAGCGCGTGTATCCGGTGTACTGAATCCCTAAGCGCACGTTCACCCACGGCCGCGCCCAGGAGTCCTTCTTGCCGAAGGGCACCCACTCGAGCATCAGGATGTAACCGCGCGTGTCGGGCGTGCCGCTGGTGCCGAAGCCGAAGTAGGTCGGGTCGGTGCTGCCCGTGCTGTTGAACAGGCCAACGCTCGCGGCGTAAGTCTGGTGCCAGGCATAGGTCACGTCGGCTTCGACACTGGTGAGGTGATTGGTCGCGTTGTTCGCACCGCCGGCGGCATACGTCGCATCGAGCTGCTGCTTCTCGTGGATGACCGAGGCATTGACGTTGACCGACCCGGGCCCGTCCTGGGGCGTGTACTGATAGGTCCCGTCGAACCCGAAATCGGTGAAGCGGTCGGTTTGCGGCACCGCGGGGTCGGGCTGCAGCTTCGTCGACAGCCCGAAGGTGCCGAACGAGAAGTAGTGCTCCTGCTCGCCGCGCGTGAACTGGTAGGCGGCGCGCCAGTACGGCGCCGCGCCCTCCATGTGAATGTTGTTGTCCGGGTAGAGACCGACGTTGCCGAGCCAGCGGTCGGAGAGGCCGCGGTACGCCCCGGCTTCGAGGTAGAGGTGATCGTGGATCATCGTGTAGGCGGTCGCCCCCAGCGCCACCTGCGCGAGCGAGCCGGCGATGACGGGCGCGGCGCTCGGTCCCGGGGCGAGCCCCGAGCCGATGAATGGATACGCCCACGCCGGGGTGGAGTTCCACAGGTCCTGGACCGTCGGATTGTTGTTGACCGAGATGCCCACCACGGCGTCGGTGCCGAAAAAGTTCTGCACCGGCATTGCCCAGCGAACATCGAGGTTGTCCCAGCTGAAGTGGCGGTCTTCGCCGCTGTAGGTCGCCTGCGCAAACATGCCGACGTGGTCGAAGAGGCGCGTCGCGAGGAACACCGACACCTGGTCTACCGAGAGGTTGTCGTTGGTCGCGAAGTGCGGCGCGGCCGGCTCGGGCAGCGCTTCGCTGGTGTGCGTGTAACCTCCCTGCACCATGGCCGCGAGCGGCATCGGATGCTCGCCCCCGCCGTAGGTGTAACCGTGGAGCTTGAACTCTCGGCCGTAGGCGGTGAGTGCCACGCCGAAGGAAACCACGTGGCACTGCGAGCACGGCATGCCCGTCTGTCTTGCGAAACTCGGCACGGCCGCGCCGATGCGTGGCAGAGCGAGGAGGGTCAGAGCGAGCAACGCCAGGGCGTTACGGCTGCGGGCAGCCGTAGAGAGGCGCGAAGCTCGCGCGGTGGGGGACTGCATGGAGTACTCCATTCTTGTTGTTGTTGTTGTTCTGCGATCTTAGTAGCGCGTAATGCGCTGCTTCCCGCTATAAGACATATCGCAGCCGAAAGACGTGTGAAATCGGATGATTACCTCGGCGCTGTGGGGCAAATACGGCAACGGGGAGGTGAGGGGAGTAGGGCGGAATCACCCAGCCGCGCGTTCCCCGCGCACGCAATGCCATGACGGCGCTGCGACTAACCCCCGGGAACGCCGCGAATGGGTGGCTGTGGTAACGTTCCGGCGCCGAAAGGTCGCGATGGCAGCTGTAACAGAACTCACGCCGAATCTGGCGCCCGCGGAGGCGCCCCTCTCGCATCGGCTCGCGCGGCGGGCGACCGAATACGCCCGCCTCATGCGCCTCGACAAGCCGATCGGCACCTGGCTGCTGCTGTGGCCGGCGCTGTGGGCACTGTGGGTCGCGGGCGCGGGACGCCCCGAGCCCCGGGTGCTCCTGGTGTTCGTGCTCGGCGTCGGGGTGATGCGCGCCGCCGGCTGCGTGATCAACGACTTCGCCGACCGCGACATCGATCCGCACGTGCGCCGCACGCGCGACCGGCCGCTCGCGGCGCGGCGCGTGTCCCCGGCCGAGGCGCTGGCGCTGTTCGCGGTGCTGATCGCGGTCGCGCTCTTCCTCGTGACGCGCCTCAATCCGCTCACCGTGAAGCTCGCCTTCATCGGTGCCGCGCTGACGGTGTCCTATCCGTTCGTCAAGCGCTTCTTCCCGATGCCGCAGCTCTATCTCGGCATCTCCTTCGGCGGCTGGAGCGTGCCGATGGCTTTCGCCGCGCAGACCGGGGTGCTGCCGCGCGTGTGCTGGCTGCTGTATTTCGCCGCGGTCATCTGGGCGGCGGTCTACGACACCATCTACGCCATGATCGACCGCGAGGACGATCTGAAGCTCGGGGTGAAGTCGAGCGCCATCCTGTTCGCCGACATGGATCGCTTCCTCATCGGCGTGATGCAGCTGATGATGCTGTGCGCGCTGCTGCTCGCGGGCCGCAGCATGCACTTTGGTGGATGGTACGAGGGCGGAGTACTGGCTGCGGCGCTGCTGTTTGTCTGGCAGCAGTGGCTGATCCGCAAGCGCGAGCCCGCCGGCTGCCTGCGCGCCTTCCTCAACAACCAGTACGTGGGTCTCGCGGTGTTCGTCGGCTTGCTGCTCGAGTACACCTACGCTGCCTGAAGCGCAGCCCATGGAAACCCACAAGAACCAGCGCTTCCGTGCGCGCCTCGGCTTTGCGCTGCGGGGCTTCGCTCACGCGCTGCGCAGCGAGGCGAGCTTGAGGCTCCAGGCGCTCGCCGGCGCCGCGGCGCTCGCCGTGCTCCTCGTGCTGCGACCGCCAGCGGTGTGGTGGGCGCTGGTGCTGCTCGCGAGCGCGGCGGTGGTGGCGGCCGAGCTCTTCAACACCGCCATCGAGCATCTGGCGGACGTGCTGCACCCGCAGCAGAGCCCGGGTGTACGGGTGGTGAAGGACTGCGCCGCGGCGGGCGTGCTCATCGCGGTACTCGGCGCGCTCGGGGTGGCGGCGGCGCTCGCGGTTCACCTGCTGTCGGGCGCGCGCTGAGACCCCCTGGTCAAGCATTGAGCAAATGTCGACCTTCGCGGGCTCCTGTCGTTGACAGGATTTGTGCCCCTCGGGCATGGTCGCGACGGAGGAGAGAGCCATGAGCGTGGCGATGAGCGAGGCACCCGTGGAGGCCGCTGCGGCCGCGATCCGGCACGACTGGTCGCTCGCTGAGGTGCGGGCGCTCCTGGCGCTGCCCTTCATGGATCTCATCCTCGAGGCGCAGCGCGTGCATCGCACCCACCATCTGCCGAACACCGTGCAGATGAGCACGCTGCTTTCCATCAAGACCGGGGCGTGTCCCGAGGATTGCGCCTACTGCCCGCAGAGCGTGCACTATGAGACCGGTGTCGGCCGCGAGGCGCTCATGGAGGTGGCGGCGGTCCGCGAGTGCGCCGCCCGCGCCCGTGCCGCCGGTGCGACGCGCTTCTGCATGGGTGCCGCCTATCGCGCTCCCAAGGCACGCGATCTCGAGACGATCGTCGAGATGATCCGCGCGGTGCGCGAGCTCGGGCTCGAAAGCTGCGCGACACTCGGCATGCTCACGCCCGCGCAGGCGGCGCAGCTGAAGGCCGCCGGCCTCGACTACTACAACCACAACCTCGACACCTCGGCCGAGTTCTACGGCGAGATCATCAGCACCCGCACCTATCAGCAGCGGCTCGACACGCTCGCCGCGGTACGCGCGGCGGGCCTCAAGGTGTGCTGCGGCGGCATCATCGGCATGGGCGAGTCGGCGGATGACCGCGCGCAGCTGCTGCGCACGCTCGCCAACCTGCCCGAGCATCCCGAGAGCGTACCCATCAACCGCCTGGTGAAAGTCCCCGGCACCCCGCTCGCGGAGGCTCCCGAGGTGGACGCGTTCGACTTCGTGCGTACCATCGCCGCGGCAAGGGTGCTGATGCCACGGGCGCACGTGCGCCTCTCGGCCGGCCGCGAGGGCATGAGCGATGAGCTGCAGGCGCTGTGCTTTCTCGCCGGCGCTAACTCCATTTTCTATGGAGAAAAGCTGCTGACCACCGGCAACCCCGACGTAGCGCGGGACCGCTCCCTTCTCGAACGGCTCGGTCTCACACCACTAACCGCATGAAGCGGCAGGCGCCGGCGCTCGAGGCAGCGCTCGCGCAGCTGGAGGCGGCACAGCTGCGCCGCGCCCGGGTCACGGTCGATCATCGCGCAGCGAACGCCCGCACCCTGACGCTCGCCGGCGGGCGCGAGCTCGTCGACTTCAGCAGCAACGACTACCTCGGGCTCGCCCGCCATCCCGCCCTCGCCGCCGCCATGGCGGCGTGCGCGGTACACGCCGGCGCGGGCAGCGGCGCGTCGCACCTCATCACCGGTCACGGTGCCGAGCACGAGCGCCTCGAGGAGGAGCTCGCCGCGTTCACCCGGCGGGAGCGGGCATTGCTCTTCTCGACCGGCTACATGGCGAACCTCGCCGTCATGACATCGCTCGCCGGGCGGAGCGAGCGCGTGCTGCTCGATCGGCTGTGTCACGCTTCCCTGATCGATGGCGCACGGCTCTCGGGCGCAACGCTCGCGCGCTACCCGCACGCCGACGCGGCGGCGGCCGCGCGGCTGCTCGAGGCCGATCGCGGGTCTACTGTGCTGCTGGCGACCGACGGGGTTTTCAGCATGGACGGAGATCTGGCGCCGTTGCCGGAGCTCGCGCGCTGCGCCCGCAAAGGTGATCTGTGGCTCGTCGTCGACGATGCGCACGGGCTCGGTGTCCTCGGCGCCGGGGGTGGCGGCACGCTCGAGCACTTTGGGCTCGGCAGCGATGCCGTGCCGATACTCATCGGCACGCTCGGCAAGGCATTCGGCTCCTTCGGGGCCTTCGTCGCCGGGAGCACAGCGCTCATCGAGTTTCTCATCCAGAAATCGCGCACCTACATCTACACGACCGCGCTGCCGCAGCCGGTCGCGGCCGCGTCGCGCGCGGCGCTCGCGCTCATCCGACAGGAGAGCGGGCGGCGAGAGCGCCTGCGCTCGCTCGTCGGCCGCTTTCGCCTGGCGGCTCACGCGCTCGGTGTGCCGCTGGCGGACTCCACGACCCCCATACAACCGGTGCTGCTCGGCAGCGCCGCGGCGGCACTCGCGGCGCAACGCGAGCTCGCGTCCGCGGGCTACTGGGTGGTGGCGATCCGGCCGCCGACCGTCCCGCCGGGCAGTGCGCGGCTGCGCGTCACGCTCTCCGCAGCCCACACCGAGGCCGAGATCGATGGGCTCGCAGAGCGGCTCGCGCGCGCCTGCGCTCGCGCGCGGAGCGCAGACCCGTGAGCGCGCTGTATCACGAAGTCTGCGGCACCGGCGAGGCGGGCGACCTCGTGCTGCTTCACGGCTGGAGTCTGAACCTCAGGGTGTGGGATGGCCTCGTGCGAGTGCTCGTGCCGCGCTTCCGGGTGATCGCCATCGATCTGCCCGGACATGGCCGCAGCGACTGGGATCCGCGCGCGAGCACGCCCGCGGCGCAAGCCTGGCGGGTGCACGAGACGCTCGCTCCGCTCACCGAGCGCTATGTGCTGCTCGGCTGGTCGCTCGGCGGGCAGCTGGCGCTCGATCTCGCCGCGGCGCTTCCCGCCGGCATCGAGCGCCTCGTGCTCATCGCCACGACACCGAAATTCCTCAAATCTCCCACCTGGCGCTGCGGTACCCCGCGGCCGCTGCTCGCCCGCCTCGTCACCCGGCTGCACTCCGACGGCGAGCGTGCGGTCAGCGACTTCCTCGCGTTGCTCGCGAGCGGCAGTGCGCCGCGCACCGCGGCGCGCGTGCGCTCGAAGCTGCGCACGGCGCTGCGCGTGCACGGTAGTGCCTGCCCCGCGGCGCTTACCGCGGGACTCGCGCGGCTGCGGGATGGCGACCTGCGGCCCACGCTGCCGATGGTGCGGGTGCCTGCGCTGGTCGTCGCCGGGCAGCGCGACCGCATCATCCGAGCGACGGCGGTACGCGCGCTCGCGCATGCGCTCCCCGATGCGCACTACCTCGAGGTCGCCGGCGCCGCACACGCCCCGTTCCTGTCGCACCCGGTGCAGTTCGCGCGCGAGCTGAGCGGATTTCTGCATGCTTGAGGCGCAGGGCCCATTCCATCTCGACCGCGCGCGGTTGCGCGCCTCGTTCGACCGTGCGAGTGCCGGCTACGAGGCCGCTGCGAGTCTGCAGGCGCGCATCGCCGCCGAGCTCCTCGAGCGGCTCGAGCTCTTCCGCTTCGCGCCCGCTGTGGTGCTCGATCTCGGCAGCGGCACGGGCCGCGTCACCCGTGAGCTCAAGCGCCGTTACCCGCGCGCCCGCGTCGTGGCGCTCGACATCGCTCCCGGCATGCTGCGCGAGGCGCGCCGGCATCAAAGGCCGTGGCGGCGCTTCGACCGCGTGTGCGGCGATGCGCTGCGCCTTCCGCTCAGGGACGGCAGTGTCGATCTCGTCTTGAGCAACCTCATGCTGCAGTGGTGCGATCCGCTCGCCACAGCTCTCTCCGAGACGCGGCGCGTGCTCGCGTCGGGCGGCTTTTTCTGCTTCAGCACCTTCGGTCCCGAGACGCTCCACGAGCTGCGCCGCGCGTGGGCCGAGGCGGACGGCTACAGCCACGTCAATCACTTCGCCGACATGCACGAGGTCGGGGACGCGCTCGTGCGTGCGGGACTCACGGAGCCGGTGCTGGATGTCGATCGCATCGAGGTCGGTTATGCGGATGTGCTCACGCTGATGCGCGACTTGAAGGCGATCGGTGCGCACAATGTGACCGCCGGACGTCCGCGTGCACTCGTCGGCCGCGAGCGCCTCGCACGCGTGCAGCGCGCCTACGAAGCCTTCCGCCGTGATGACCGGTTGCCCGCAACCTATGAGGTCATCTACGGCGCGGCGTGGGGCGCCGCCGGCCGGCCGGCCTCCAGTGCTCTCGAGGGGGAGGCGCGCATCGCCCCTGGATCCATCCGGCGCCGAACCCGACCATGAACGCACGCGGGATGTTCGTCACCGGCACCGACACCGGCGTGGGAAAGACGGTCGTCGCGTGCGGACTGGTGCGCGGGTTGCGCGAGGCCGGTTACCGCGTGGGCATCATGAAGCCGGTGGCCTCCGGCTCGCTCCAGACAGCCGATGGGCTGAGAAACGCGGATGCGCTGGCCTTGATGGAGGCGGCGGGGCTCACGGGAAGCGCATCCTATGGTGAGATTAACCCTTATTGCTTCGAACCAGCTATTTCGCCGCATATCGCAGCAAAAGCCGACAATATCGATGTCGATATCGGCATGATATCGCTCAAGTACGCGAGTCTCGCGGCGAAAGCCGACTGGATGGTCGTCGAAGGAGCAGGGGGGTGGCTGGCGCCCGTCAACGAGCGCGAGACGATGGCCGATCTGGCCCGGGCTCTCTCACTCCCGGCACTGATCGTGGTCGGGCTCAAGCTCGGCTGTCTCAACCACGCGCAGCTCACGGCGCTCGCGGTGAGAGCTCACGGGGTGCCGCTCGCCGGCTGGGTCGCGAGCGCGATCGACCCGCAGATGTCGCACGCCGAGGCGAATCTCGAGTCGCTCGAGCGGCTGCTCGGTGAGCCACCCCTCGCCGTGGTCCCGCATCTCCCCGACGGCGGCGCGCGCCTCGTGCTCGCGCCACTCGCCCGGGTGCTCGCCTCTCGGGGCGATAAGCTCATGAAACGGCTTGAATAAAGACGTTCGCGCGCTACCATCGATCGCGCGTGGAAAGCGAGCCGCTGCGCATCGAGATCTGTCCCAACTGCTCACTCAGCGTGCGCAGCGCGCGGCTGTTCTTCGGCATCGCCTGCATCGCGCCGTGCGGCATCGCCGGGTTTCTCGCGCTGAAGGGATTCTGGCCCGTTCTGCCGTTTGCGGGCCTGGAGATGGCGCTCCTCGGCTGGGCGCTCGCGGTGTGCCTCGAGCGGCGCTTCCACAGCCAGACGATCACCGTGACCGACGCCGATGTCAGCATCGACACGCGCGACCGGGAGCGCTGCGAGCACGTCGTGTTCCCGCGGCATTGGGCGCAGGTTAAACTGCGCCGCCCCGCGGCACGCTTGCATCCGAGCCGGCTCACCATCGAGTCGCACGGCCGCCGGTGCGAGCTGGGCAGCTTCCTCACAGAAGAGGAGCGACGCGGACTGGCGCTGCGGTTGCAGCGCGTCATCGGCCGCGTGAACGAGTCGCCCTCCTGGCGCTAGGGCGTCACGCGGCGGAGCGGGTTGGCTTCCTGAGAAGAACGCGCACCTTCCTGGAGTGGGGG
>Ga0307472_100000755_pt1 | contig 11842 bp, 11 predicted proteins | sample atmos_gasesAM5C__2_FD_204582 | JGI IMG/M metagenome (GOLD analysis project Ga0307472, IMG submission 204582) | Hardwood forest soil microbial communities from Morgan-Monroe State Forest, Indiana, United States - atmos_gasesAM5C_05 | ecosystem: Environmental > Terrestrial > Soil > Temperate... | reverse complement strand
AAAGTCCTTGGCAAATCATCGAGCGGCTCGCTCCCCGCTCGCCGCTCGAACTTTGCTTGCTCCCACCCGTCTTCCTGGATTACTACATCAACGATCAAGGGGGATACGATCTACCTAGCCATCCCTACCTTGCTGCGTCGAGCGGTAGGGAATGGAAGTTGTGCTGTCGTCGTGGGAATGTAAAGCGTTTTCTGGCTTTATTCGTCTCGGCTAGAAATCAGTGAAGATTGGTTGCGAGGGTTAGGACAGATTGAGAATCCGTGGCCCTCGCGAGCGAATCGCATGACCGAAGGCGTGGACGATTAGCTATTTCTTTGAGGCCGGCTGGGCCTTGCGCGTGCAATCAGCGATTCCCCTGAGAGACAAAGAAACGCGAGCACTGCGACTAATCCCATCATAACAAAGGCAATCATTTCGGTTCCCCTAGCAACGGGCGAGGGGTTAGAAGGCACGAGGAGTGCCAAAAACAGGTAGTGGCTAAGTAATTGAATTACAAGGCTCTAATGCCGGAGCCATTGTCGCCCCATGTGTCCCCGGGCAGACATTTGCCGGTTTCAGCTGACACGATGAAGGGAAAAACCTTGCACTAACGCAACGCCAGCCTTTCAAGCCAAAGAGCGCATTCTCCTCAGTTTCGCTGCCAAGCAGCGTTCGCCTTACGCCCTACAACTTCTGTAGATGAATCGAGCCGTCGCCCGACGTGATTGAAACTGTGCCGCCGCCATTGTTCAGAGTGCCGTGAATCGAGGAATGGCTCAACGAGCCGGAAACCCTGATCGGAAAATCGAGGGTGATTTTACCGTCGCCGGTGTGCGCGTCGAGATCGGCATTGAAATCACCGGGCAGCCACATGTTGATATGGCCGTCGCCGGAATGGAGCCGCCAACTGTTTGCGACCTTTGATCCGCTCATCGCGCGCGCTTCAATGTTGCCGTCGCCCGTTCTTAAATTCAGGGAATCGAAGCGGCCATCTACCGAAACATGCCCATCGCCGGTATCGACTTCGAGCGAACCGTCGAGACCCGACGCCTGAATATTGCCGTCGCCAGAACGCATGCTAATCGAACCCTTAAGTCCGCTGACGGTGATGTGGCCGTCGCCGGTGTTGATCCGAATGTCGCCGGAAACAGGCTGAGAGTTTACGTTGCCGTCGCCCGTGCGCACGTCGAGGTTGAGGTCCTTGGGGACACGAAGATCGATGCGCACTGAACGGTGCCGTCCGCCGAAGAACGAGAAATTGAAGTGCGGAAGCTTTACGCTGACGGTCACGGTGTCGCCTTCCTGGTGCTCGTCGATGCGCACACCGCCGGAGCCGATCTTGAATGCGTCGGTCGTGACGCGAGCTTCGATTTGCCCGGGGTCGCCGGCGAGAATGTTGACGTCGCCATCGTCGGTCTCGACGCGCAGATTCGCATGGCCGCTGACCTTATAGGTCTTCGACCATTCTTCGGCGTGCGCGGGCTGAGCCACTGCTCCCCACGAAATCCCCGCCATCAGCATCCCCGCCAGTATCAAAATTGTTCGCTTCATTCGCGTCGCTCCGTCAAGCATCAAGAGGCGTACCCCTTCGATAGATTGCAGTATGAGGTACGCAAGAATGCCGGAAAATGTTCCGTAATTCGATGGCTAAGCAGATTTCTTCTTCGCAGCATTCGACGGGGATGCAGCGACCGGCTTCGGGCGTAGCGCTGCGAGGAATTGGTCGACCGGCAGCGCGTTGATTACATCCTTCTTTTCGATCCAACCTCGGCGCGCCGTCGCAACTCCGTACTTCATAAAGCGCAGGTGAGTGGTCGAGTGCGCATCGGTTGAGATCGCGACCTTCACGCCGCGCTCTTTCGCCATGCGCAGATGAACGTCGTTCAAATCGAGGCGATCCGGATACGCGTTGCACTCCATCGCGACGGAATGCTTTTTCGCAGCGTCGAGGATTTTCTCCATGTCGTAAGCATACGGATCGCGGCGCAAAAGGAGCCTGCCCGTGGGATGCGCAATAATCTGCGCGTAAGGATTTTCGATCCCCGCGAGGAGCCTCTCCGTCATTTCAATTCGATCCAGATTCATGTAGGAGTGTATGGAAGCCACCACTACGTCGAGTTGCGCCAGAACTTCGTTATCGAGATCGAGTTTGCCGTTTTTCAGGATGTCGACTTCAATTCCGGCGAGCAGCCGGGTGCCGGACACTCGTTCCTGCGCTGCGCGAATCCTTCGGATATTCTCGAGCGTACGTTTCTCATCCATGCCGTTCGCGACGGTGACGGCTTTCGAGTGGTCCGTGATGGCGATGTATTCATAACCGAGCGCTCGCGCCGCTTCGCCCATTTCCTCGACGGTGTTGCGCCCGTCAGATGCGGTGGAATGCATCTGCACGTCGCCGCGCATGTCCTCCAGCTTAATAAGTGATGGAAGTTTCTCTTGTTCGGCGGCTTCGATTTCGCCACGCATTTCGCGCAGCTCCGGCTCAATGTAGGGAAGCTTGAGCTTGGCGTAGATTTCTTCTTCCGTCTTGCCGGCTACGCTGCGGCCGCTTTTGATTCTGGTGAGCGCGTATTCGTTGAGCGTCCAGCCCATATCGTTTGCGCGGCCGCGGAGGGCGACGTTGTGTTCTTTCGAGCCCGTGAAATAGAGGAGCGCGGCACCAAAGCTATTCTTGTTGAGAAGGCGCACGTCCACTTGGAGTCCGCTCTCGAGCAGCATGCTGACTTTGTTTTCTCCGTGCGCAAGCGTCTGCACATTTCGGGGATACTTCAGAATGTGCTCGGCCACGGCGTCGATAGTTTTTTGCCTATCCTGTCCGGGGCGCATCGTGACGAGCAGGTCGAGATCTCCGACTGTTTCGCGCCGACGCCGCAGCGAGCCTGCTGCTGTAACCGACTCGACGGCATCGCCTGCTTGTTTGATGAATTCTGAGAGGCGTTCGGCGTCGATGTCGCCGGCATCCATGAGGAAGCGGCCGGACGAGCGCTTGGCCGTCTCCGTGGCCTTCAAAATATTCTGTTCACTTTTTTCGCCGAAGCCCGGAAGATCGCGCAGTTTCCCTTCGCGAGCCAGTTTTTCGAGATCGGCTACAGTGGCGCATCTAAAATTGGACCACAGGAAGGCGACTTTCTTGGGTCCTAGCGACTGCAGGGCAAGCAGCTCCAGCAGCGTCGGCGGGTATTTCTTCAGCAGCTTTTGGCGCAGCTTGTAGTCGCCTGTCTCCAGGATTTCACAGATGTGCTCGGCCATGTTTTCGCCGATGCCGGGCAGCTCTCGAAGTTTCTTGACGTCCTTAGCGACGTCTTCGATGCGCTCGTGGAGACTGAAAAGCAAGTCCGCGACCTTTTCGTAGCTCCGGTACCGCCCGATGATCGCGCCGTCGATTTCGAGGAGTTGAGCCGTTTCGCGCAGGATGAGTGCTACTTCCCGATTTTCCATCTTTGCCTCTCTTACCTACCAATTATAGCGATTGCGATGGCCGTCGAAGAGCCTAGCGCTTCCGTCGGACAAATGCGGCGTAATAAACCAAGCCGGAAATGGTTTTCGCATCGCGGACCTTACCACTCCGAATCCAGCGCTCGACTTCGCGGAGCGTGAGGATTCGCGTTTCAATCTTTTCGTCATCTTCGGGATTAGCTTCACCTTTGGTCAAGCCTTCTGCCAGGAAAATGACCATACGCTCACTTAAAAGGCCAGGGCTGGGATAAATTTCGAGCAACTTTCGATATCGTCGCGCGGTGTAGCCGGTTTCTTCTCGCAACTCGCGAGCTGCGCCCCGGCGAAAGTCTTCGTCAGGTTCGCGGTGGCCGGCGACGAGCTCCCACATAAATTGTCCCGCTGCGTACCGGTATTGACGAATGATCAGAATCCTGCCGTCATCAAACACGGGCAGCACCACCACTGACCCAGGATGAGTCACAATTTCGCGAATTGCTCTGGTTCCGTTCGGCTCGATTATGTCATCGCGCTGAACGCCGAACACTCGCCCCCTGTAGATCGTTTCGCTGCTCAGAATCTTCGCCTTCGCAGTTCTCTTGGCCACCCGCGCTCCTTTGCACTTTGCCCGCCGATTTTATCCTATACTGGACGCGAAAATTCCATGGCTATCCGCACAGTAATCGTAGACGACGAGCGGCCGGCGCGCGACGAGTTGCAGTTTCTCTTGCGCAGCTTTCCGGAAATTGAAGTGATTGCGCAGGGAAAGAACGGGATCGAGGCGGTAGCGCTGATCAAGGAGCACAATCCCGATCTCGTTTTTCTGGACGTGCAGATGCCCGGGCTTGATGGCTTCGGTGTGATACAGAAGCTCGTAGAGCGCAAGTTGCGTGTGCCGCCAATCATTTTCGCGACGGCTTTCGATCACTACGCGATCGAGGCTTTTGAGGTGAACGCTGTGGATTACGTGCTGAAGCCTTTTGATAAGGCGCGCATCGCCAAAGCCGTCCAACGTGCGAAGAAAATGGTGGAAGCGCAAACGTCGCCGGTGGAGCGGCTGGAGAATTTGGTCGGCCAACTGGGAGCGCCCCGAGCCAAGGCGGCACAGCCGGTAAAGCTGCTGGTGAAGTCGCAGGCGCGGATGTTTCTCGTGGACGCAGACGAGATGATCTACGCTTCGATCCAGGACGGCACGATTACCATTTACGCGCGCGATGCGGAGGGCGTTTCGAACTACCGCACGATCGAGGAACTCGCTGCAGCGCTGGACGGGGACATTTTCTGGAGGGCGCACCGAAGCTATTTGATCAACATCAATCACATCAAAGAGGTGGTGCCGTGGTTCAAGTCGAGCTACATGCTCAAGATGAACGACAAGCGGCAGTCGGAGATTCCGGTGTCGCGGGCGCAGACGAAACGGCTGCGGGAGTTGCTTAGACTGTAGCTCAGCTCGTACCCAACTGCCGGTGTTCAAGTCGGACACGGACCGCATGCCATTTTTCCCTAGCGCTATCCACTTTTCAATTTCTCCCGTCTCTGTGCTAGCATCGCTCGTACACCTTCGGAATGGATTTTTCTCTCACAAGCGATCAGCTTCTCATTCGCGACACCGTGCGCCAGTTCATGGAAACGGAAATGCGCCCGGTGATTCGCGAATACGAACGCGAGCACAAATATCCCGTTTCTGAGCTCCGCAAGCTCGGCGAACTTGGCTGCTGCGGGATGATGGTTCCAGAGGAATGGGGAGGAGCCGGCACGGATACGATCAGCTACGCAGTGATGATTGAGGAAGTAGCGCGGGTGGATGCTTCCACGGCTGTGGTCGTAAGTGTGACGAATACTGTATCCGCTGGCCCTGTGTTCAAGCACGGCACCGAAGCGCAAAAGAAGAAATATCTTTCGCGACTCGCGCGCGGCGAGATTATCGGAGCGTTCTGCCTGACCGAGCCTCAGGCGGGCTCGGATGCGGGAGGGATTCAAGCTCGGGCAGTGCGCGACGGCGACCATTACGTTTTGAATGGCACAAAGATCTGGGTTTCGAACGGCGACATTTCCGGCGTCTATATCGTATTTGCAAAGACGGATCCGGCAGCGGGAGCGCGCGGTATCACCGCGTTTCTTGTTGAGGGATCATTCCCCGGGTTTCGCGTGAGCCGCTATGAAGAAAAGATGGGCATACATCTTTCGCCCACAGTGGAAATCGTACTGTCGGACTGCCGCGTGCCGGTTGAAAATCGTCTGGGCGAAGAAGGGCACGGGCTGAGGATCGCGCTCGAAGCGCTCGATGGCGGCCGTATCGGGATCGCGGCGCAGTCGGTCGGCTTGGCGCAAGGTGCGCTCGAAACGGCGACGCGCTACGCGAAGGAGCGGCGCACGTTCGGTCATCCAATAGCCGACTACCAGGCGATTCAATGGATGCTGGCCGACATGCAGACCGAGATCGATGCGGCAAGGATGCTTACATATCAAGCAGCACAGGTTCGCGACCTCGAAATGCGCAAAAAGTCGTCCGGTACGCCCGGACCTTCACGCCTTGGCCCGTATTCGGCCCGTGCGAAACTCTATGCGAGCGAAATGGCCAATCGCGTGGCGTATAAGGCCGTGCAGGTGCACGGTAGCCTGGGCTATTCGCGGGAAAGCGATGTGGAGCGTTATTATCGCGACGCGCGGGTGCTCACGATTTACGAAGGCACAAGCGAGATGCAGCGCCTCGTGATTGCCCGCGATCTGCTTCGCGCCGCAGGGAGCCGCTAGGTTGGCTAAACGCAAACGAGTTCTGAGCGGCATGCGTCCCACCGGCCGGCTTCATCTAGGCCATTATTTTGGCGCTCTGCAGAACTGGGTGAAGCTGCAGGAAGAATATGAGTGCTTTTACTTCGTCGCGGATTGGCACGCGCTCACGACACACTACGAAGATACCTCTTCGATTGCCGAAAGCACGTTGCAGGTGGTGATCGACTGGCTTTCGGTGGGCCTCGACCCGGCAAAATCAACGCTGTTCGTGCAGTCGAATATTCTCGAGCACGCCGAACTTCACGTGCTGCTCTCGATGATCACTCCGCTCAGCTGGCTCGAACGCGTTCCTACCTATAAAGAACAGATCGAGAATTTGAAGGATCGCGATCTTGGAACGTACGGCTTCCTTGGTTACCCGCTGCTTCAATCGGCGGACATCGTTATGTACGGCGAGCCGAAGCAGGAGCTGCTTGTGCCGGTCGGCGAAGACCAGGCCCCGCACGTGGAGCTGACGCGGGAAGTCGTGCGACGGTTCGACACACACTTTGGATTCGTAGTGAAGGACACGCTTTTTGACGCGGCAAACCAGACCGCCCTCGAGCAGGCCATCGACAGCGCGAAAGTCACTTTGGCCCGCGTTGAAACTCCGTTACGCGGGAAGGAACGCAGCGCCGCCTTAGCCACAGCTTTCAGAAGGCGCGCGCTCGAAATCGGCGTCGAGAATTTCTTTGAAAGCGTCGGCAAGTCCAAGAAATTTTTTGGAATTGACCAAGTACTACGCGAGCCTGCTTACTTGCCAACCGAAACGCCGCGTCTGCCTGGCCTCGATGGGCGACGCATGGCCAAGAGCTACGGTAATGCGATCTGGCTCTCCGATCCAGCCGACGAGATTCGCGTCAAAGTTCGCAACATGATGACGGACCCGCAGCGCATCAAACGAACCGATCCGGGCCGTCCGGAGATTTGTCCCGTCTTCGCCTACCATAAATTATTTTCGCTACCTGAAACGACCGCAAAGGTCGACCACGACTGCCGCACGGCTCAAATCGGCTGCGTCGATTGCAAGAAACTGATGGCCGAAAACCTGGTGACTTGGATCGAGCCTATTCAGACACGTCGCAAAGAATTAGAGGCGCATCCTGAAAGAGTTTGGGATATCCTCGACGCCGGTTCGAAGCAAGCGCAGAAGGCCGCGCGTCGGACGATGAAGCGAGTTCGGAACGCGATCTTCCAATGGGACGAGGCACGGAAGTAGGCAATTAGCGAATGAAACAGGGGAGCACAGCCTGAAGAATGGCGTCACCTTACCGAATTAATTTGCCGGCGTACGAAGGTCCGCTCGATCTTCTGCTCGATCTGATTCGCAAGCAGGAGATGGACATCCATAATATTCCCATCGCCAAAATCACCGAACAGTACCTCGATTATCTACACCAGCTCGAAAAATTTGATATCGACGTTTCGGCGGACTTCATCTACATGGCCGCCACGCTGATCCACATCAAATCCAAGATGCTTCTGCCGGCCGATCCGCTCGCAGGACCCGAGGGCGAGCAGGATCCGCGCGACGAGTTGGTTCACCGGCTGCTCGAACACGAGAAATTCAAGAATGCGGCGCAGCTGCTCTACCAGAAGCAGCAGATTGAGGACCACGTCTGGTCGCATCCGGACAAATCGCTCTACGGAGGCGAGGAGACGGAAGGGGAACTGGTCGTTTCGCTTGTGGACCTGGTCAAAGTGTTCTCGCAGGTTCTCGAACGGCGAAAAGAAATTCCCAAGTTCGAGCTACGGCACGATACGGTAACGATCGCGCAGATGATGGACCGGTTGCGGCAGCGGTTGATCGGGACGGACGAAGCCGTTTCGCTCATCGAGTTTTTTGAGTCCTGCACGACCCGCAATGCCATGATTGTCGCGCTGCTCGCGGTGCTCGAAATGGTGCGGATGCAGGCAGTGCTGCTCGTCCAGTCGGATCTTTTCGCGGACATCCGGCTGCGCAAACACAAAATGTTTGACGCCGTGTTCGCCGGGCCTGACGCGATGTCGCAAATCGAAGAACAGTATTTGTAGCGGCCGCCTTTTTATCCTGAGCAGAGCGAAAGACAGGCGAGCAGTTCTAGTCACTAAGCGCGACCGAGAGGCCAAATATGACGCCACAAGAAATCCAAGCCGCGCTCGAAGCGATAATTTACGCCGCGGATGAACCCGCCTCGATTGATCAAATCAGCCGTGCGCTCGGTGTTGAAAAGACCGATGCAAGAGCCGCGCTCGACCTTCTTGTCGCGTCTTATCAAACCGAAGACCGCGGCATCGAAGTTCGCAAAGTTGCGGGCGGCTGGAAGTTTTATACCAAGCCACAGCATCACGAAGTTGTACGGCGCTTTATCAAGAGCCTGCAACCGCCTATTCGCCTGACGATGCCCGCGCTAGAAACTCTCGCGGTGATTGCCTACAAGCAGCCCGTCACGGTGCCGGAAATCAATGAGATTCGTGGGGTCAACGTAGGTGGCGTGATTAAAACGCTGCTCGAAAAGCGGCTCATCACCACAGCAGGCCGCAAAGCCGTGATTGGCAGGCCTATCCTGTATCGAACATCGAAGCAATTCCTGATGCGCTTCGGATTGTCCGACCTCGAAGAACTGCCGAGCCTGAAGGAGTTCGAGCAACTTGCGCAAGCCGCGCTTGGCTCTGACGAGGGTATCGCTTCGATTGAACCTGAGGACGCAAAACAGACCGACTCCGAAGGAGAAATAGCAGCGCCAGCGGAATTGAGTGCGGACGCACGCGAGGCGGCGGTTGAGGGAGAATCCATCGACTCCTCCGGCGAGCAGTCGGCCGAGGCCGAACTTGGGGGCACTCCCGCAGAATCCGCCGCCGAAGTATTTGCCGATTCCGACGAACCAATCTCGGATTCGCAAGCGAAAGGCACTTCCGCCTAGCTGACCCTCGTAAACGGCCGGTCCACTTTGTGGGTAGCTTTCATCTCATTTCACGTCTTCCGCGTTCGCGTTCGCGTCAGCAGCAATTTTCCGCTACTCTAGTAACGCATAAATTGAAGTTATGACGCCTATTCAACAAAACTGATGCAAGAGCGCCTGCAAAAAATCATCGCGCGAGCGGGAATCGCCTCACGGCGTCACGCGGAAGAGCTCATTCGATCTGGCCTGGTCACGGTGAACGGCCGAACCATCACGGAACTCGGCTCGAAAGCCGACGAATCGACCGACCACATTAAAGTTTCCGGCAAGCTTCTCCGGTCCGAGCACGATCGCGTCTATCTTGTGCTCAATAAGCCGCCCGAAGTGGTCTCAACCATGAGCGACCCGGAAGGTCGTCGCTCGCTGCAGAATCTTCTTCACGGCGTCACGGTGCGTGTGTTTCCAGTCGGCCGCCTCGAATACCATTCGATGGGATTGGTTTTTCTAACGAATGACGGGGAACTCGCCAATCGCATGCTCAAGGCGCATCGCCTTCGGCAGACCTACTTGATGAAATTGAAATCGCTTCTCACATTCGAGGAGATCGAGCAGCTCGCGCGCTCGACCGGCGTACGGATCTCGAGGGTCCGCGGCAAGGAATCGCCGTGGTACGAGGTGACGCTCACGGAAGCGCGACGCGACGCGTTGCGCAATAGACTTTTCCAAACGGGCCATCCGGTTGAGAAAATCAGACGCATTCGCCTCGGTAACCTCGAGCTCGGCTCGCTTCAGCCTGGCGAACACCGTACGCTCTCATTGGAGGAAGTAGCCTCACTGTCGCGGGCGATCGACGGAAAGCTTGAACCGGCTTCTGAGGCGCCCATAAAGCGAACGCAAGTCGGACGCTCTCCATCTGATGCTGATCCACGCCGAGGTGGGAGAAGGAGTCGTCAGCGCAATCCGGAGCGGCAATCAGGTTCTGGCGGCCAGCGGCGAAAGGGGTTCAACGCCACGAAGCGATCGCGCACCAGACCGAGGAAAGCCCATTGAGAGCCTGCCGCTCATGAGCACCGTGATCCGTGAACTCGTCCCGGAATATATCCGCGAGCTCGCGCCATACGTCCCGGGAAAGCCGATCGAGGAGGTCGAGCGGGAATTGAAAACCACCGCCATCAAACTTGCTTCCAACGAAAACCCGTTAGGACCTTCACCGCTAGCGGTCGAGGCGGCGAAGAAAGCGCTGGCCGGCTCGAACCGTTATCCTGACGGAAGCGGCACGTATCTGCGAGACGCACTTGCGAAGAAGCACAAGATTCCGGCCGAGAATATTATTCTCGGTGGTGGCTCGACGGAGCTGATCGATCTTTCCGCGCGCCTGGTCTTGCGCCAGCCGGATTGTGGCGTCACATCCTACGGGTCTTTTCCGCTCTACTACATCGCAATTCGTGCCACCGGCGCACGATATGTCGAGGTGCCCCAGCGCGATTATCACTTCGACCTCGATGCGATGGCCGAATTTCTGCCGCCCGAAACGAAACTCATCTTCCTTGCGAACCCAAATAATCCCACTGGGACGATGTTTGATGCGGACGCGCTAGATCAGTTTCTCGCACAAATTCCTGAGCACGTCCTGATCGTTCTGGACGAGGCGTATTGCGACTATGTCGAGACCCCGAACTACACGCGCTCGATAGAGCTCGTTCGTGGCGGGCGCAACATGATCGTGTTGCGAACATTTTCGAAGGTGTATGGCCTTGCTGGTCTGCGAATCGGCTATGGGATCGGTCCAGCCGATTTGCTCGAAGAAATGAACAAAATTCGCGGCCCGTTCAATACTTCGAATGTGGCCCAAGCGGCGGCCCTGGCAGCGATTGACGATCGGGAGCACGTCCGGCGCTCGATTGAATCGAACCGCGCCGGACTTGCACAGCTCTCTGCGGGGCTCACGAAGTTGGGAATCAAGTTTGTGCCATCGTTTACGAATTTCCTGCTCGTGGACTTCGGCTTTGAGACCGAGCCGCTTTCAGATGAAATGCTGAAACGCGGCGTGATCGTGCGGCCCATGCGATGGATGGGCTTTCCGAACTGCATTCGCGTATCAGTGGGAAAGCCCGAGGAGAATGAGAAATTTCTACAGGTCCTCGCCGGATTGCGCGCTTCCCAGCACCACGATAGCCATAAACCTCAGAAGCAACGATAATGACGAATGGCACGCTGTCGTCGGGCGACTCCATCCTCCAAATTTTCAAAACCAGCAAAACGATTGCCGTTGTCGGGCTTTCGAGCCGCCGAATGCGTCCGAGCTACGGCGTGGCCGAATACATGCAATCGGCCGGATACAGAATCATTCCCGTGAATCCGAACGAAACCGAAGTCTTGGGCGAGAAGAGTTACGCGCGTCTGGAGGACGTTCCCGAGCGCATTGATATCGTAGATATTTTCCGCCGTTCAGAATATGTACCGGGCATCGTCGAATCTGCGATTCGTGTCGGGGCGCGTGCCGTTTGGATGCAGGAAGGCGTGTTTCATCCCGCAGCCGCAGGGCGCGCACGTCAAGCCGGGCTATTTGTGATCGAGGATTCCTGCATTCTCAAAGAGCACATGAGCCGGCGCCGTGTCTTAGCCTACTGCAAGGAATAGCTTTTCAAGATGTGCTTTCCGGGCTCAGCAATAATGATGGACTGCCCGTCGGGCGCGATTTGAAATGCGCTTACCAGCTGATCATGAAGAATTGGGCGGAAACTGCCATCCGTGAGACCGACCCACACGAGGGT
>Ga0307472_100000754_pt1 | contig 11844 bp, 20 predicted proteins | sample atmos_gasesAM5C__2_FD_204582 | JGI IMG/M metagenome (GOLD analysis project Ga0307472, IMG submission 204582) | Hardwood forest soil microbial communities from Morgan-Monroe State Forest, Indiana, United States - atmos_gasesAM5C_05 | ecosystem: Environmental > Terrestrial > Soil > Temperate... | reverse complement strand
TAATCATTCAGGTGCAATCAAGTTTGATCACGTTACCGAAACATGGTTTGGAGTAAATAAGGAATGAAACACAAAGATCAATCCTCCCCATTTGATACAGCATACTTTACTAGATTGTGTAAACATGATGATCCTACTGTTAGGGTTGCTGCTAAACGTTGCTTGGATGCTTATTATACTGATAAGTGGAAGAGTAGGTTCAAGAGGATTCTTCTTAATGAGCTAGCTTGGGCATTGATCACTGATATGCAAAGAAAGATATAATGCACTTTGGAGGTAGTAGAATAGATCCAGAGGAGAACTCTGGCAATCGAGCAAAGTCGAGTCTTCGATGTCATTGAACACTACTATCTCCATCTACCTGATATATACCCAATGGCCTGGAATATGAATGCTATTGAGAGAGTTAGTAAAAGGCTCAATCAAGGTAATTCTCCTGCGGATGTTATTGATATGATGAAGGCTATTATTGAGATTGCTAAGACAGTTAATAAGATTGAGGAAAAGAGTAATAATACCCGTGATATGCTCCGAATTGATCATAGACGGCTCGAAGAAGTTGAGAATATCATGCATAGCTTGCAGTATAGGTATGAGTTTAGAAATATAATTGAACAAAGGAAGTAACAGCCTCTATTAAGATCATCCTACCCTGACGGATCATTCCCATGCGAATTAGGCCAAGTATCCATAATGCTGTCAATTGCACGCAAGAGTGTAGCTGCGGTAATGAGAAAAATACTCTTAAACAGTGGTGTGATGAGTGTTGGGACCTTGTGCCATTTAAAGCGGCTCGAGTCTATAAAGCAAAAGGTGATGCTCTGGCTAGAAGTATCGTGGCTTGTGAGAAATATATAAAGGAAGCAAATGAAAACAAAGTTGAGTGAGTATAATAAGGGATTAAATGAGTTTATTGATAATGTTAAAGATAAGCCCTCCGATGTGTTGCTTGAGTTGTATGATAGGCTTGGACGTGAACTGTTAAGTGAATTTACGTTCCCACTTCTAATCCCTGTAGCTCATTATATCGCGGCTATGTATAGGTCTGCGAATGAACGAGTGCTTAAATCCCGTGAGCTTGAACTTGTTATCTATGATATGCATCAAAAAGGATACTCTAAACATGAAATGCTGATTATAGGTCAGATTGCCTCAAGTGATACTCGTATGATGCAAGTGTGCTGTCAGTTGTTTGATAAGCTCACGCTAGTCATGCATGATATCATAAAGGATAAAGGCGATGTAGTCTTCCTGGCAGCCTCAGGTATCAGCTATGTTCATTCCAAGGCTAGTAAATCCTACCAAGAATTCCCTGATAACAACATCCACAATAACTGATAATCACTCCCGCTCGTCACATATCCTTTGACAGGCAATAGTAAACGTGCTTTCAAACGCTACATAAATGACCTCATTAACAGAAGTAGTGTCCGCGCATCGCGAAATATATGCTCCCTTCCATTAACCTAACCGCTATGTCCTTTAGCGTTGCATTAACCTAACCGCTATAGATCCGATAACCTAACCGCTATGCCTCTACACCCTGTATTCATGCGCCTCTAGCGTCCTACGCTTCTACAGCCTTTATCTATGCACCTCGAGCGTCCCCTCTACACCTAATGTTTAAGCCTATCCCCAAGCTAATACTTAGTATGCAACCCACTCAACACCAACCACTTACGGGGGCGCCCCCCACCCCCACCCCCGGGCGGCGACACCACCCGCGCGGGCCTCTCTCCTACAGCGACGGGGTGGAATCGACCTTCAGACTGGTATGGGAATCGGTTTTGAATATGGGGGATTATTAAGGGGGGTTAGGAATATGAATGTCAAGAGAAATGTGAATGTATGAATGATAAACTAATACCAGGGAATGGGGAAGATGAAGCTAATAAGAAGCACACCGAGAAGATAGAGTTCTATACAGAATTGATTAAGGACGGGATGGACGGTACAGAGGCATGGAATAAGGCTACCGAGAAGTACGGCAATCCATTAGACGATGTTGTGTGAGTGTATACGTGCGTCTTAGCAGTATCTTATGGTGCTATGAGTATTGCCACTTAGATGAGATATGCGACATGATCAACTACTGGTATCTGCACGAGTATGCTTGGGGGGCTTACTATGAAGAAAGATCCATTTCCAGTTAGGAAGAACACGATACCTGTGAAGGCTAGCAGGGATCCTGCGCAGTGGAAGGTATTGAGCGTTTCGGAGGGGGACGATCCTTATGTGGAATTTGAGGCAGGGGTATACGTTAGCAAGTCAGGGATAAGGATACCGGTGGTATTCAAATGTTATAAGAGTGGGATCATATATAAGATGTGGCTTGCAGAGATGGCGAAGCGCAATGCATCTGCACGATTAGGTGATCCTGGGTTAATAGAGGTACAAACGGAGATAATAGATGAACGAGATAACGTTGGAAGACATGATACGTTGCGTATCGAGGGAGGTAGAAATGCGCAAGAGGGAATACCCAGACTTGGTACTAAGAAAGAGGATGAGTCAAGCGAAGGCGGACAGGGAGATTCGTGAGATGGAGAGCGTGTTTAATCTGCTACGCAACATGGAAGTTGTTGGGAGGTTTACAGACGAGAAATGACCAAGGCGATTAAGGCAAGGAAGCCGCCGCAGCCGCTGGTGTTGGTGCCTGTGCATGATGGGGAGTATGATGAGGAGGCTGATATTCGGCAGATGTCGGCTAAGATACAGGAGTTCCTCTTTGGGATAAGCAAGGGATACACTTTGAGTCATTCGTGTGCTCTCTCGGGTTGTAAGAGAGATACGGTTGCGAGGTGGTTAGATCCGAAGCACGCAAACTACAAGCCGAAGCTATCTACGTTATACAACAAGGCAAAGGCAGTATTCTACGCTAAGCAGGTTGACAAGGTAGCGAACTCTAAGGACTGGAAGGCGGCAGCGATGTGGTTAGAGCGCCACGAGCAGGATTGGAATCCGAAGGACAAGACAATTACGGTAAGGGGAGAAGACTCTACGCCTCTTATCAGGATGGACAGTGAAACGATAAGTGAGTTAAGTAAAGCATATGACGAAAGGTTTAATGGCAACGAAAAAGTTCATACTAAACGATAGTGGGGAACCGAAACCCTGTGAGAGTATACTGGAATGGGGGGCATGGTTTGAGGTATCAGACCGCCGGGTGGCTTTAGACATAGATGGGGAGTATTGTATCTCGACAGTGTTCCTGGCATTGGACTACGGGTTTGGGTGGCAGGACACTCCTATTGTGTGGGAGACGATGGTATTTCATGGCAGGGAAGGTATGTGGTTTGATAGGTGCGGAGGGTCGCGGGAGCAAGCGGAAGCGATGCACGCTACGATGGTAGGCAAAGTAAAGGAAGAGAATAGACGAATGATAAACAACTGCGCAAGGTTAACGCATCAACTGTAAATGAAAGTAGATCTTGTGAAGATGGGGAGATGTGCGGTATGCGGAGCGTTGCTCGAGGAGATGTCAATAGCGGAAGGGTTAACTACATGTTCACTTCTTTGCAGCAATGCCAGGATAAATGGAAGGAGCAGGGATGAGCAGGAGAAGCATGAGATGATGAACAAGAAGCTAATTGACATAGAGAATAGAAAGAAGACCAAGAGGGAGAGAAGGAGGGTTAAGGTAACAGTGATAGATGACGTATGACGGAATGGGTTAATAATGACTCTTTTTTTTATTACTGGTATCACGAGATCTATGATCCTCTGCATGCCTGGGATTTGTATGAATGGGATACATTTATATATTGGACATGGGGGCAATGACAAGGACACAAAAAGCGAAAGCATATCTTAGCACACCGGAAGGATTCGCCGCTGGTGTGTTAGGGTTTCAATTACATGAATGGCAACGAAACATTGTTAACGAATTCGATAACCTTCGTGCACGGGCTAAAGTTGCATGCTCAACTCCCAATGGAGCAGGGAAGTCTAGTAAAGTTATTGCGACAATTATCCTGCGAACCATCTGCACTAAACCACAGGCAAGAGTTATTGTTACTAGCGCTGATAGTAGACAGTTGGACGCACAAATCTGGCCAGCACTTGTTAAGCATAGAGATAAATTTAGTGACGAATGGATCTGGCGTGAACACGATAGAACAGTTATTACTCCTCAAAAAGGGTTCGCGTACATGTTCACGACGGACAACGCAGGCAGGGCGGAAGGTTGGCATTGCGACTTTGAAAAAGGGACGGACTCGCCGGTTGTTATCATCGTAGATGAAGCAAAGAGTGTACAGGAACCAATCTTTGACGCATTATCAGCTCGCTGCACTTTTAATGGCCTACTCTACATTAGTTCGACGGGGCTTATGCAGGGAAGCTTTTATGATGCAATGTGTGGTAAGCAGGGGTTTAAAAGGTATGCCATCGGATTGGATCAATGCCCACACATCAGTAAGCAGCGAATTGAAGAGTTAAAGGAAGAGTATAAGGACAACCCTGAGCATCCACTGTTTCGCAGTACGCTCTACGGGGAGTTCATGGATTTTACTGGCGATAGGGGGAGATTTGTGAGCGTGACTGATATCAACGCTTGCATCAAGAGCCCACCTGTAGGGCCGAAGGACATCCCGTATAGGGGAGTGGGAGAAACGGTGGCATTTTGCGATTTTGCTGGCGGTGGGGCGGAAAATGTTTTAGCTATCCGGCGAGGTAAGGAAACAAGGCTGATACGATGCTGGAAAGAAACTAACGAAATGGCAGCTATTGGTGACTTCATTAGGCTGTTTAGGGCAGAGGGTTTAGAGGCGGGAGAAGTATGGGGGGATAATGCCGGTGCAGGTAAGCCAATCATCGCTAGGTTTCATGAGACTGGGTGGCCGATAAATCGCTTTAATGGTCAGTCTCCAGCGATGCGGGACGCTGATTATGCCGATAGAAACGCAGAAGTTTGGGAAGACGCAGGCCGCGCAATAAAGAAGGGAGAGATCGTTATCCCAGAGGACGCCAAGCTCCACGCGCAAATGGTTAGCCGCATGCGCACGGCCGATTCCAAGGGGAGGATCAAGTGCGAATCTAAAGACGATATGCGCAAGAAGGGGATCGAGTCCCCAGATAGGGCGGACGCCGTCATGGCGGTGATAGCGATAAAGCCGATTAAAAGTTTTGGCAAGGTAGAGAACGTCATTCAAATGTCGTGGAAGCAGTATCTGAGCGACAACAAGTATGACGAGATAGCATACAAGATTCCAGGTGCAGATCTGGGACATTAGGAGTGTAAAATGAATGAAGTATTTTTCTGTTATTCCTGCTGTACTGATATTAATAGTTATCGCTATGGTGATATTTGCGTTGATTGCATGGGTTGGGTTTGCGCCTGGGTCTGGCGGTGATGATGAAAATACAAATGAAATGGTTATGCACTTTAAAGAGTTAGGAAGATTGGAACCATGTGTAGACCCACCGAACGACCATACTTGGTAATACGTATATGCCACTTACAAAAAAGGGTGAGAAGATAAAGGGCGCTATGGAGAAAGAATACGGGAAGAAGGAAGGCGAGAAGATCTTTTATGCGAGCCAAAACAGCGGGAAAATCAAAGGTACCCACAAAAAAGGAAAATAAGATGAACAAGAAAAAGGGCGGGAAGAAGACCAAGCCTAAAAAGGGATACGGTGGATACTAGTTTAAAACATAAACCGGAGGTAGCCTATCGACACGCCAAACACGGGGTAAGTGAAGGAAACGTGGGAGGGTTCGAATTCTCTCGATAGAGCCCTCCTGCTCTTTTATGATAACATTACTGTTAGCTGCAATGGAAGGAGCAGGTTTGATCAGCTTGCTTGTATGGCTCCTCATCTTTGCTCTCGTGATCTATGTCGTCTTTCTTGTGCTGGGAATGATACCACTCCCTGAGCCTATCAGGACAATCGTTGTAGTGATATTGGCGGTAGTGTTATTGGTGTTCCTATTTACTAGGCTTGGGTTCATATGAGATGACGCGGCTGGAAGAGGCAGCAATCAGGGTTCATGAAATATTGTGGAATAACACAGGGGAAACTTCCGACTGGCCGATACGCATCCTCACATCAAATGATATTCACGCTGAGTTTTGTGCAGCAATAGATGAATTAGGGGATGCAGTCGAGGAAGTGAAGCCTGGATCCAAACCTTGGCCTATATAAAATGGATAGAGACTTATTTAAGAAGATTTGTAAGGACATTGATGGTCGTAAAGAGTGGGCGGACCGTCAGCCAGTGTGGTATCGAATGCGCAGGGAGGGAATTAGACGCATAAATAAGCCATATCCTAATGCGGCCGATCGACATTTCCCGCTGATCGAGATGGCAATTAAGAAGTTAAAGCCTACATGCCTGCTCCAGATCTTCGCAAATGAGCGATTAGCAGATTTTATCGCGGCAGAACCTCAGGATACAAACGATGTAGTGCCTGTCGCATGGTGGTTTGATTATAAGATGCGACAAAAGAGCAATTTTGAGGATGAAATAGACCTTATTGCTGATTATCGATACCTGTATGGCAATGCCGTAATGAAGTGCATATGGGATGAGGATAAGAAGCAGCTTAAATTTGATGCTATTGAGCCTATTTTTATCATAGTCCCAGACAATACGGACGACGTTCGCACTGCAGCATACCTTGTTCACGTAAAGCACCTGTCAACCTGGGACTATTTGCACGGTCCAGAGAGCGATTTATACCCTAACAAGGACAAGACGTTCCTTAAAACCATCCAGGGAGGCAGCTCAGGGGCGGATTATCAGGGAGAATACGAATTTGTAAGCGCCAAGAGGTCATCTGAGGGTATCACACACTCAAATGATGAGGATACGATCATACTTTGGGAGGCTTATGAGAGAAAGGAGTTCGATAAGTGTGTTATTCACACGATTAGCCCACAAAGGGCTGATATTGATATCCGTCCTCCATTTGACCTTACTTATAAGCATAATCTTAACCCTTTTATGGACTTTCCGGTCGAAAAGGTTGGTAAAAGCTTCTACTCAAGTCGAGGAATTGCAGAATTGGGTGCGCCTTTTCAATCTTATATCTGCAAGCTCCAAAATGGCAAGGCAGATGCAATAGATTGGTTCAATTTCCCAATGCTAAGCGCGAGTAAAGACTTGCCTATCACGCAAAATGTCAATCTGGAGCCGGGAGTTATCATACCGTTTCAAGTTGCGCCCATTCAACTCGGTTCTCCGCCTATCTCTTGGGATGCAGAAATGGCGAACACTAGGGACACCGCGGAGCAACTATTCGGCGTGCCGGACTTTGGGATGGGAGAGAAAGCTTATGATCAAGGCAAGCGCAAGTCTACTGACGAGACAGCGACGGAGATCAACTACAAAGCTTCCGTTACGAATCAAACTATTGATCTGGCGAATCGTGTATTTCGCAGGAAACTTGGGATGCTTTATCAAATGGCATGGGATCTACTTTGCGAGAAGGATGAGGATATGGAGTACCTCCAGGGCGCGGACTTTCATGCGCTACCTGAGGATGTTAAAGACAAAGTTAAGAGTTTAAGACCTAGTGGGAGTGCGGGAAGCTGGAATATAGCGCAGCGCTGGCAGAAGTCAGTGCAACGAAAAGCTCTTTACGGACAAAGCCCATACATCAAGCAGAATGAATTAGACAAGATGTCTCTCGAGTTGGATGAGCCGGGGCTGGTAGAGAGGCTGTATCAAGATCCAGGAGAAGAGGAAGCCAATCAGATGGAGGCGCAGGCGAAGGAAATCCCGGCTCTTAAAGAGGGTAATCCTATCAAGCCTAAACCAAGCGACAAGCACGACATACATGCTACTGTAGCGGCAAAGGGAATTGTAAAGAGCGCGATGTCGAATAAGAACGAAGACCCTGAAGGCATGCAGCAGTTGATGAATCACTATAAGCAACACATCATGGAGCTTAACAAAGTGAACCCGCAGCTTGCGCAGCAAATCGATAAGCAGCTCCAAGCAGCGATGACCCAGGTGATGCAGAATAAGCAACGCCAGCAAGGGATGGCAAATGACCGGATGCTTGGGCGCTCTCCTGGCACGATGGAGCAGGGAGCCGCTCCTCCTCCCCCTCCTCCTCAGGGTCAGACCGCTCCCCCGCAACCCATGGGTCCGCCTCCTGCAGGATAAAATTTGACTTTTAAACCAACAAAAAGAAAGAAAAGTAAGTCATGTTAAAAACCGTATCATTCACTAATGAAGTACCGGGTGGACCGGTGGTTATGCCGCCTATCTACATACCAATTGAACCTCCAGTTGAACCGCCTACTGAAGGTGGAGGACCGCCTAAGCCCACACATCCGATATACATAGAAATTCATCCTGAGCATCCTATTGTTATTGTTCCGCCAACTCCTGAACATCCAATATATTTGCCTCCTGAATCGGGCGGTGTACCTTCACATCCGATTTTTATTCCCGGCACACCAACCCATCCCATAGTATTGCCACCGGATGTAGAAGAACCAGATGTACCTGGAACTCCTGAGAATCCGATATATTATCCAATATCGCCTTCGCATCCTATTGTAATAGTGCCTCCTACAGCAGAGCATCCTATATATCTGCCTATTGCGCCTCCTCCTGAGCCTACACATCCTATTGCTCCCGGTGGACCACCGTTAGAGATTACAAATCCTATTGCACCGGGAGGTCCGCCTCCGACAGTGTGGTATCCAGTATTCCCGACTAACCCGATCGAGATTCCAGAAGATGGTTATGCTCCTGTCTACCCGGCTAACCCGATTGTGCTGCCGCCGGATGGTGGGGGAGAGGTTCCCGGTCTAAGCCCAGAGCATCCTATCGTTCTCCCTGAGGGAACGGTGAAAGTGCACGTCAGCATTGGACCGCACAAGACCTTCGAAGTAGCTCTTCCGGTCACTGGTCCTCGAGGAAGAAGGTAAGCTTCTTCGACATCAGGGGGGGGCCGGGAGTCCGGTTCCTCCCTTTTGGCATAATGAGCAAAGAGGTCTTAATGTACATAAGCGGTGCGCCTGTGTATTGGGTTAATGAGGACATGATCGAATACATTGGAGAGATGACATGCTGCGCAGATGGTAGTCCAAGGGCATACGGCCCTAACAATACTGGCTTAGATTATACCGGTAATGCAGGATATCCCGGCAACTGGTGGGGTGTGGTTACAAATTCAAATGGCGAACCTATCATACAGAAGAAGGGAAACAAATCTAAACATCCCCATCCCGGCTTATATGTATCATGCACTGCTTATGGGCATAGCGATTATCCGACAGACGATGTCAGGCATTGGGTAAACGCGGAAACGGTAGCCTACAGTGTTATTCCCTCGAGCGTGAGGTCGAGCGTGCCTCCTAAGTTCATGGGATGTAGAGCAGAGATATATGACAAGAAGACACACAAGGTATTGGACTGCGTATGTGCTGAGATCGGGCCGTCTACGCATATGGGAGAAGCCAGTATGTTTGTGTGCGAACACTTCGGACTGTCATCCAATCCAAAAGATGGAGGATCATGTGAGAAGAAGAGATTCAGGTATCGATTTTGGCCTGGAGATCCGGCAGAAGGATGGAAATTAATTTGATGTACGAAGGAAAACATCAACTGATAAACAGACTCACTTGGCAGGTTGGAGGTGACAGTGATCTGGCGCATAGACTTCTGAGACAAAGAGGGCATATGGATGAGGAGGGCAACCTTACTGCGGCAGGTAAGGCGCGAGATGCGATGACGGCAAGGGAGAGAGAGAAGGACAGGGGGGATAAGCCGGGTTCATCTAATAGGCAGCACAGTGCAGCTGCAAGAGCAATCAGGAAGATGAAGATGTGAACATCATAAAGAGCTTCCTTATTTTCATGCGTTCATATCAGTGGACTTGGAACAAGCTCCCCCCTTGGACGCCAGAGGATCAGGCGCGCTTAAAAAGTTATTTTGAAAGTCATTCTGGAAATCATCTTGCACTTCGTTTAAGAAATGCTTCCATTCAACACAATGCACACGCAGTTGCTAAAGGAGATAGATGGGACTGTGGGGTAGGATACGGCTACATGCTATGTCTTACTGATTTGCAACAGCTTTCGGTTGCCAACGAACCGCAATCGTTGGAACAATTCGATGTCGTCACCAAAGAGGGAGCCGATGACTTCATCGCGAGGATGGCTCCCTGAATAAGAAATGGCAGAGTCAGATAAGCTATCTAAGGAGGATCTGCGGGCGCTGGCGCGTGAATTAGACACGAGCGGCAATCGTTTGGTATCCCCCGAGCCAGAGGCGTTAGAGGCACCTGAGAGTGATGAGCCGTCCACGCCGGACGTGCACTTGTCGCAAGATGAAGCCGAAAAGGAGTACCTAAAGCAGCATCCCGAGGCAACAAAGGATGCAGTTAAGGCTGCTGAGAGTTCAGATACCACTGATGTAGATGTTAAGCCTCAGTCCAGGGATGAGAAGGACAAGGACAGGTTTGATCGAAACTGGAAGAAGATGCAGGAGCGTGAGGCTGCGGCCAAAGCGCTGATGGATGAAGCTGTAAGGGAGAAGGCAGAGCTAGCAAGACAGAGAAGAGACGAAATAGTAAAGCGCCCTACTCATGACTTGATGGAGGAGAGGGAAACGCTCGATAATGGAGAGAAGGGATATAGTGTCAAGCAATATGCAAACGCAGCTAAGGCGGCAAGGGAAGAAGGGAATATAGAGGTTGCCGTAGAAGCGGAGCAGAAAGCAAGGGCTCTATATACAGACGCATTCACCAAGATCTGGAGAGCAAATATAGATAAGCTTGCAGAGACAGAACCTGACATTACGGACAGCAACAAGCCGATAACCAAGAAGTGTAATGAGATACTGAATGCATTACCTATTCTTAAGACGCTTCCAGATGGATGTGCTTACGCATACCGAATAGCGCAAGGGGACACATCTAAATCAATGATATCTGAACTCAAAGCAGAGAACGCGAAACTTAAAAAAGAAGTGGATCAGCTTCACAGGGCGACACGTCTTACAGGTTCCGGGCCTGCTTATTATTCAGGGGGAGAGAAGAAGATGGAAGATATGGACCGAAAGGAACAAAAGAAATATCTTCGTTACCTCGCAGAGCAAGCAGATATGGGCATGTAGATAAGTTGCCATGTGATCTCTCCGCTTTGGAGAAATTAGATGGCTACAAATACAACTACAACGCTGGTTGATCAATACCGGCGGCATTACGACACTGAGCTTCTGGAAAAGGCGCAGTGGGATCTCAGGTTAAATCAATTCGGTGCGCGTAGACCCTTGCCTAGGGGTCTGGGTGCAAAAACAATCAGGTTCTTTAGGCGCATGCTGGCTAATTCGGCCAACGTGCAGAACATCACAGAAGGTGTGGTGATCAATGTCTTCACGGACTACGTGTACGAGAAGGTCGATGTCGATCTCTTGCAGATTGGCGAGGCAATGAAGTATACGGATGTCGCAGGATGGACAGCGCTATTGGATATTCTTGATGATGGCATCATGTATCTTGGCGAGAACATGGCACTCAAGGCAGACGACATGACATGGGGAGTAATCGCTCATCCCACTACTGGTCTGCAGAAAAGGTATGCAGGTGGAGCGGCTAACTTCACTGCGCTTGGCGCACTCACTGGAACTACCGGCAAGTATGTCACTACAGATGGCTTGGCGGCCGTGACAAAGCTGAAAGTCAACAAGGCTCCCAAAAAGAATGGGTTCTATGTTGCCATCGTTGGTCCGCAGGTAGCACACGACGTGCAGCAGGATTCACGCTGGCTCAATGTGCATACCTATAGCGCTAACACTGAGTTGTTCAATGGTGAAATTGGTAAGCTCGATGGCATACGTTACGTGGAAACAAATAACGTGTGGGGAGAGAGTGCTACGGA